>Ga0155960_1088_pt1 | contig 39558 bp, 41 predicted proteins | sample RifCSPlowO2_02_FD_107614 | JGI IMG/M metagenome (GOLD analysis project Ga0155960, IMG submission 107614) | candidate division NC10 bacterium RIFCSPLOWO2_02_FULL_66_22
GAACTCCACGGCATGATGGTGACGGCCGCGGTGGCCTTCGAACTCCACGGCATGATGGTGACGGCCGCGGTGGCCTTCGTCATCTACTTCGCGCTGCCCTGGCTGCGGATGGTGTTTGGTTTCTAGGAAGAGCAACGCAACCGCAAATGAACGCAAATGAACGCTAATGGTCCGATGGGGAAACCGCTGGGTTGACCCCGGTAAATGAACGCAGTTGATTCAAATCAGGGGGCGGGGGCGGAATTTTTTGGGTGATCCTAAGCGGGGATGGCATGAGTCGTGAGAGCTACATGACCCTCCTGCGAACTGCCGACCCCCGGATCGCCGAATTCTTGGATCAGGGGTTTGAATTCGTCACGAACGCGTTCCGGCCGGGCCAGGCCCCGCGCGGCGTTCCCGCCCGGGACTGTGACCAGATGGCGGCGCGGCTCCGCCGCGAGGGCTGGGAGGTGGAACTGGCGGCGGCGTACGACGAGCGCGGGAAGGCGCTCCCCCAGATGGCCTCCCTCTGGCGCCGGCGTTTCACCTAGCCCGGATTATTCGCGAACATGTTCGCGAATAATCGCGGGGAATGACCAAATCCCAATGGCCAATGACCAATTGCGGATGGTATTCCCGTGACGCCCCTTGACGGCGCGCTGTGCGCGCCCACCATCATTGGTCATTGGAAATTGGTCATTGGTCATTTGAGTCGGAGAATTCACAGCGCTGTTCGTGAATAATCCGGGCTAACCGCTCCAATGTTCGTTTTTCCAGACGTTCGGGTGACGTCCTGAGTTCCGCTGGCCGCCACAACCGTGCGGAAAATCCGGGGATTGACCTTGACACCTCCAGACCCCTGTGCTACCACAATTCCGCCACAGGAACCGCTCTCCGATTCCCGCCAGACTCGACTCATGAGGAAGAGGGGGACGCAATCATGGCGACAAAGGTGAAACTCAGTCCGCCCAAGGACGGCAAGGCCATCACCCTGCGGGGCAAGAAGATGGTCGTGCCCGACAACCCCATCATTCCCTTCATCGAGGGGGACGGGACGGGGGTGGACATCTGGCCGGCCTCCCGGCGGGTCCTGGACGCGGCGGTGGCCAAGACCTACGGCGGGGCCAAGCGGATCGCCTGGTTCGAGGTGTACGCCGGGGAGAAGGCTAACCGCGTCTACGGGAAGGAGATCTGGCTCCCCGACGACACGCTGAAGGTCATCCAGAAGTACCGGGTGGCCATCAAGGGGCCGCTGACCACCCCGGTGGGGGGCGGGTTCCGATCCATCAACGTGGCGTTGCGGCAAATCCTGGACCTGTACGTCTGTCTCCGACCGGTGCGCTGGTTCAAGGGGGTTCCTTCCCCGGTGAAGCACCCCGAGCTGGTGGACATGGTGGTCTTCCGCGAGAACACCGAGGACATCTACGCCGGGATCGAGTGGGAGGCGGGGACGCCCGAGGCCAAGAAGATCATCGCCTTCCTGCAGAAGGAGATGAAGGTCAAGAAGATCCGCTTCCCCAAGACCTCCGGGATCGGGATCAAGCCCGTGTCGGCCGAGGGGACCAAGCGGCTGGTGCGCGCCGCCATCCGCTACGCGTTGCAGCACAAGCGCAAGAACGTCACCCTGGTCCACAAGGGCAACATCATGAAGTACACCGAAGGCGCCTTCCGCAAGTGGGGCTACGAGCTGGTGACGGAGGAGTTCAAGGACGTGGCGGTGGGCTGGGACGACTGCGGGGGCAATCCCGGGGGGAAGCTTCTGGTCAAGGACGTCATCGCCGACGCCTTCCTGCAGCAGATCCTGACCCGGCCGGCCGAATACGACGTCATCGCCACCCTGAACCTGAACGGCGACTTCATCTCCGACGCCCTGGCGGCCCAGGTGGGCGGCATCGGCATCGCCCCGGGCGGCAACATCAATTACGACAGCGGCCACGCGATCTTCGAGGCCACCCACGGCACCGCCCCCAAGTACGCCGGCCAGGACAAGGTGAACCCGGGCTCCGTGATCCTCTCGGGCGCCATGATGCTGGAGCATCTGGGCTGGGTGGAGGCGGCCAACAAGATCTCCGAGGCGATATCCGCGACCATCGGCGACAAGATCGTGACGTACGACTTCGCCCGGCTGATGGAGGGGGCGCGCGAGGTGAAGTGCTCCGCGTTCGCCAACGCCATCATCGATCGCATGTGACGTCATCGGGGGAGGGGGGAAGGAGGCAGGACATGGCACGCAAGAAAATCGCCCTCATCGGCGCGGGTCAACTGGGAGGCAACCTGGCCCTGCTGGCGGCGGAGAAGGAGCTGGGCGACGTCGTCCTCTTCGACATCCCGGCGGCCGAGGGGATGGCCAAGGGCAAGGCCCTGGACATCGCGCAACTCTTGCCCGTCGAGGGGTACGATGCGGGGCTGACCGGCACCAGCTCCTACGACGAGGTGGCGGGCGCCGACGTCTGCATCATCACCGCGGGGATTCCGCGGAAGCCGGGGATGAGCCGCGAGGACCTGCTGGGCACCAACGTCAAGATCATCACGGACGTCGCCAGCAATCTGAAGCGCACCTGCCCCCAGGCCTTCTGCATCGTGGTCTCCAACCCCCTGGATGCCATGGTCTACGCGTTCAAGCAGCTCACCGGGTTTCCCAAGCAGCGGGTCGTGGGCATGGCCGGGATCCTGGATTCGGCGCGCTTCCGCGCCTTCGTGGCCATGGAGCTCCACGTCTCGGTGGAGGACGTCCAGGCCTTCGTCCTGGGGGGCCACGGCGACGACATGGTGCCGCTCACCCGTTGCTGCACAGTGGGTGGCATCCCCGTCACGGAGCTATTGCCCAAGGACCGGATCGACGCCATCGTGGATCGGACGCGGAAGGGCGGGGGCGAGTTGGTCGCCCTCTACAAGACCGGGAGCGCCTACTACGCGCCGGCCGCCGCGGCCATCGCCATGGCCGAGTCGTACCTCCGGGACAAGAAGCGGGTCCTGCCTTGCGCCGCCTACCTGGAGGGGGAGTACGGGATCCACGGCTACTACTTCGGGGTCCCGGTGGTGATCGGTGCCGGGGGCGTGGAGCGCGTGCTGGAGGTCAAGCTGTCCGATGAGGAGCGGGCGCTGGTGTTGAAGAGCTTGGAGAGCGTGAAGAAGACGGCAACGGAAACGAAGCTGTAACGAGAGCGACAGGGACAGCGACAGGCGGCTCTCCGGTTCGCTGTCCCCACCCAGAGGGTACCCGGATTTCCCTGTCGGCCACAGAAGAAAGGAGGCAGGATCGGAATGCGAAACGCGTACCGCAGCATGACCCTGGGCCTGGCGTTGCTCGTGGCGCTGGTCGTCACGGGCTGCGGCCAGGAGATCAAGAAGGAAAACGAGCAACTCAAGTCCCAGGTGGCCACCCTGCAGAAGGAGAACATGGACCTCAAGGGGCAGGTGACCAGCCTGAAGGCGGACACGGATGCCCTGAAGAAGCAGTTCGAGGATCTGACCCAGGAAAAGCAGGCCCTCGAGGAAAAGGTCAAGGCGGCCGAGGCCAAGGCCTCGGCCAAGCCGGGGGCCAAGCCCCCGCTCAAGCCGAAGAAATCCTCGTAAGCCGGTCGGGGCGGGGGCCGGCTCGGCGCGATCGTCGGGTTTCGCCGAAATGCTGGCCGCCGCCCTTCCTCGAAGTAACGTTGAACGTTCAACGTTGAACGTTCAACCGCGCCCCTCCGCTCGGGCGGGGCCGAAATTCACAGGTGAGGAACGCGCATGGCCACTCCAGCCGTCTGGCAGTTCTATCTCCGCCGGCTCCACTCGTTGGCCGGCATCTTCCCCATCGGCGTGTTTCTGCTGGAGCACTTCTTCGGCAACGCCTTCGCCACTCGCGGGCCCGAGGCCTACAACCGCTACGTGGAGTTTCTCCTGGGCATGCCCTACCTTCCGGTGCTGGAGATCGGACTGGTCTTCGGCCCCCTCCTGTTTCACGGGATCTACGGCCTGTTCATCACCGCCGGCGGGGATGCCTTCCACCCGGCCCAGGGACTGGGCGCGCGCTACCACAACGTGGCCTACCTGCTCCAGCGGATCACCGGGATCATCCTGCTGGTCTACATCAGCTACCACGTCTGGAACACCCGGGTGCAGGCGGTCTTCTTCGGGCAGCACGTGGATTACGCCTACATGGCCCGCTACTTGGCCCCGACGTACGAGAAGGCGGTCTACATCGTCGGGATCCTGTGCGCGTGTTACCACTTCGCCCACGGGCTGTTCAACTTCGCCTACAAGTGGGGACTCACCGTCAGCGCCAAGGCCCAGCAGGCCATGACCTATGCCAGCCTGGTCGTGTTTGCGGCGATGAGCGCCGTGGGCATCCACATCCTCTTTTCCTTCAAGTAGGGGGAATCGCATTATGGCTGCGCGGCCGAAGACCATCGTGGTGGGGGGCGGCCTGGCCGGCCTGATGGCGGTCATCAAGATCGCCGAGGCCGGGATCCCGGTCCAGATCTTCTCCTTCGTTCCCGTGAAGCGTTCCCACTCGGTCTGTGCCCAGGGAGGGATCAACGCGTCCGTGAACACCAAGGGGGAGGGGGACAGCCCCCAGATCCATTTCTACGAGACCGTCAAGGGCGGCGATTTCCTGGCCAACCAACCGCTGGCGAAGGGGATGTGCGAGGCGGCGCCGGGGATCGTCTACCTGTTGGATCGCATGGGGGTGCCTTTCAACCGGACGCCCGAGGGACTGTTAGACTTCCGGGGCTTCGGGGGTACGCTGTATTCTCGAACGGCCTTCGCCGGGGCCACGACGGGGCAGCAACTTCTCTACGCCCTGGACGAGCAGGTCCGGAAGTACGAGGCCGAAGAGCTCGTGGAGAAGTACGAGTACTGGGAGTTCCTCTCCATCGTGAAGGATTCCGAGGGGGCCTGCCGGGGGATCGCGGCCCAGGACCTCCGAACCATGGAGATCCGCGTCTTCCCGGCCGACGCGGTCTGCCTGGCCACGGGTGGAAACGGCGTCATCTACGGCAAGAGCACGCTGTCCATGGTCTGCACCGGGTCGGCGGCCTCGGCCGTCTACCAGCAGGGGGCCATCCATGCCAACGGGGAGTTCATCCAGGTCCATCCCACGGCCATCCCGGGCGAGGACAAGCATCGCCTCATGAGCGAGTCGGCCCGGGCCGAGGGGGGCCGCATGTGGGTTCCGCGCGATGGGAAACCCTGGTACTTCCTGGAGGAGAAGTACCCCAGGTACAAGAACCTCGTCCCCCGAGACATCGCCACGCGCGAGATATACCACGTCTGCCGCGTTCTGAAGCTCGGCGTGGATGGCAAGGACATGGTCTACCTGGACCTCAGCCACATCCCGGCCGAAACCCTGAACCGGAAGCTGGGCGGCATCCTGGAGATCTACGAGAAGTTCGTGGGGGACGACCCGCGCAAGGTCCCCATGAAGGTCTTCCCGAGCATCCACTACTCCATGGGAGGCCTGTGGATCGACTACGAGGCGGACGGGAGCGGCAATATCGTCGCGGGCAGTCCCCGAAACCACCAGACCAACATCCCGGGCCTCTTCGCCGCGGGCGAGGTGGACTACGAGTACCACGGGGCCAACCGTCTGGGGGCCAACTCGCTCCTCTCCTGCTTCTACGGCGGGATGCTGGCCGGCCCGGCCATGGTGAGCTACGCCAAGGGCCTGGAGCGGTCGTGCGACGCGGTGCCCGCCTCCGTCTTCGAGGCCGAGCGGAAGCGCCAGGAGGAGGCGTGCGGCCGGATCTTCGCCCTCTCCGGGACTGAGAATCCCTTCGTCCTGCATCAGGAGCTGGGCGAGGTGATGACGGACAACGTGGCGGTGGTGCGGTACAACGACAAGCTCCAGGCCGCGGACAACGCCATCCTCGCGTTCATGGACCGGTGGAAGTGCATCGACATCCACGACGCGTCCACGTGGGCCAACCAGGCCGTCTCCTTCACCCGGCAGCTCTGGAACATGCTGGAGCTGGCCCGCGTGATCACCCTGGGGGCCCTGCGCCGGGACGAGAGCCGCGGCTCCCACTACAAGCCCGACTTCCCGGAGCGGAACGACGGGGCGTGGCTGAAGACGACCCTGGCCACCTGGACGCCCAGTGGGCCGGAGTTCCGGTATGCCCCGGTGGACATCTCGCTCCTCAAACCCGAGGCCCGCAAGTACTAACTCTGTCAGGGTGCGGCGAGGCCCACGGGCTCCCGCGTCCCGGCCCTGTTACCTCCTGCAGGAGGCGAGGCACGCATGGCGAAGAACACGATCGAGCTGAAGATCAAGCGGCAGGACGGGCCGAACGTGGCCGCCCGCTGGGAGGAGTTCAGCATTCCCTACAAGCCGAACACGAACATTATCTCGGCCCTCATGGAAGTCCGGCGGCATCCCTACACGGTGCAAGGGCAGAAGACCACGCCCCCCGTCTGGGACGCCAACTGCCTGGAGGAGGTCTGCGGCGCGTGCAGCATGATCATCAATGGCAAAGTCCGCCAGGCCTGCAGCGCCCTCGTTGACCATCTGGAGCAGCCCATCGCGCTGGAGCCGATGACCAAGTTCCCGCTGGTGCGGGACCTGGTGGTGGATCGGCGGCGAATGTTCGATGCCCTGAAGCGGATGCATGCCTGGATCCCGATTGACGGGACCTACAACCTGGGGCCCGGGCCGCGGGTGGATCCCAACATGCAGGCTGGGGCCTACAGCTTGGCCCGCTGCATGACCTGCGGCTGCTGCCTGGAGGTCTGCCCCCAGGTCACCCCCACGTCTAAGTTCATCGGCGCCGCCGCCATCTCGCAGGTGCGGCTCTTCAACATGCACCCGACGGGCAAGATGCACGCGCGGGAGCGGCTGGAGGCCCTCATGGGCGAGGGCGGCCTCCAGGACTGCGGCAACGCCCAGAACTGCGTGCACGCCTGCCCCAAGGAGATCCCGCTGACCGAGTCCATCGCCGCCATGGGTCGGGAGACGACCGCCTACGTGCTGAAGCGCCTGTTCGGCGGCTGATTGTTTCAGGATGCTCGGGCCGACGGGACGGCAGCAGCCGGCCCGTGCCCTCTGTTCCTGCGGAGGCCGGATGAAAATTCACGAGTACCAGGCGAAGACGATCCTGGCCGAGTTCGGCGTGCCCGTGCCCCGCGGCCGGGTCGCCACCACCGCGTCCGCGGCCGGAGGGATCGCCCAGGAACTGGGTGGGACCGTGGTGGTCAAGGCCCAGATCCACGCCGGCGGTCGCGGGAAGGGGGGCGGCGTCAAGCTGGCGAGATCTGCGCAAGAGGCGGAGCAGGCCGCGTCCCAGATCCTGGGGATGATGCTGAAGACCCACCAGACCGGGCCCGAGGGCCAGCTGGTCAAGCGCGTCCTGGTGGAGGAAGGGATGGCCATCCGCCAGGAGCTGTACCTGGGGATCGTGATCGACCGCACGGCCGGGCTGCCGGTGCTCATGGCCAGCAGCGCGGGCGGGATGGAGATCGAGGAAGTCGCCCGGACCCGCCCCGAGGCCATCGTGAAGGCCCACGTGGATCCGGCCACGGGGGTCCGGGGCTATCACACGCGGAAGCTGGGATACGGGCTGGGGCTCAAGGGGGATCTCCTGAAAGCGGCTGGCGAGTTCGTGACCAAGCTGTACCAGGCCTTCGAGGCCAAGGACTGCTCCCTGGCCGAGATCAACCCGCTGGTCATCACAGGGGACGGCCGCCTGCTGGCCCTGGATGCGAAGATGACCTTCGACGACAATGCGCTGTCCCGGCACCCCGAGATCCAGGCCCTGCGCGACCTGGACGAGGAATCGCCCCTGGAGGTCGAGGCGTCGAAGTACAACCTAAACTACATCAAGCTGGACGGCACCGTCGGGTGCATGGTCAACGGGGCCGGCCTGGCCATGGCGACCATGGACATCATCAAGCTGGCCGGGGGCGAGCCGGCCAACTTCCTGGACGTGGGGGGCGGCGCCAGCGCCGAGCAGATCGAGAACGCCTTCCGCATCCTGATCTCCGACACCAATGTCCGGGCCGTGTTCATCAACATCTTCGGGGGCATCCTGCGCTGCGACCGCCTGGCCGAGGGGGTCATCAGGGCGGTCCGGGCACTCGGCGTCAGGCTGCCCATCGTGATCCGGATGGAGGGCACCAACGTCGAGCTGGGCCAGCGGATGCTCCGCGAGTCGAGGCTCAATTTCATCACGGCGCAAGGGATGAAGGACGGCGCGGAGAAGACCGTCCGGGCGGCCCGGGGGGCCTGAACTGGAAACTGGAAAACGGAAATTGGAAACTGGAAGTTGGAAGTTGGCCCGAGGTCTGCACCCAGTTTCCAGCTTCCAATTTCCAGTTTCCGCCTGTAGCGATGGAGTCGGCATGAGCATCCTGGTGGAGAAGAGCACACGCGTGGTGGTGCAAGGCGTCACGGGGAAAGAAGGGACGTTTCACGCCCTGGCCTGCCGCGAGTACGGGACGAAGGTCGTGGCGGGGGTCACGCCGGGGAAGGGCGGGATCCTCCACGAGGGCATCCCGGTCTTCGACACGGTGACGGACGCGGTGGCCAAGGAGGGGGCCAACACCTCGCTGATCTTCGTGCCCCCCGCCTTCGCCGCCGATGCCGTCCTGGAGGCGGCCGATGCGGGGGTCCGCCTGATCGTCTGCATCACCGAGGGCATTCCCACCCTGGACATGGTGCGGGTCGCCCGCGTCCTGCAGGGACGGGACGCGCGCCTCATCGGGCCGAACTGCCCGGGGATCATCTCCCCGGGGAAGGCCAAGGTCGGCATCATGCCTGGGCACATCCATTCGCCCGGGCGAATCGGCGTCGTCTCGCGGAGCGGGACCCTGACCTACGAGGCGGTGGGCCAGCTCACCGCCCGGGGGATCGGCCAGTCCACCTGCGTGGGGATCGGCGGCGATCCCATCATCGGAATGAGCTTCGTGGACGCCCTGCGCCTGTTCCAGGCGGATCCCGAGACCGATGCCATCCTGATGATCGGCGAGATCGGGGGTACCGCCGAAGAGGACGCGGCCGCCTTCGTGAAGGCCCATGTCACCAAGCCGGTGATCGGCTTCATCTGCGGGCAGACCGCGCCGCCGGGGCGGCGAATGGGGCACGCGGGGGCCATCATCTCCGGGGGGACCGGCACGGCGGCCGAGAAGATGGCGGCCCTGCGGAAGGCCGGCATCACGGTGGTACAGAGTCCGGCAGAGATGGGCCAGGCGGTGGCGCGCGTGCTCCCTGCGGTGCCGGCCGGGCGGCGGACTCCCCGCAGGCGGGTGTCGGCCGGAGCGGCGAGGAACAGAAAGGGCGCGGCCAGGCGTCCCGCGGCTCGCGGAAAAGGCCGATCCATCGCGAAGTCGAGATCCAGATAGGCGATTCCGGAATCGGTGACATGGGGCCAGGCCCCGTGTCCAGTACAGCCACTGAAAGGAGACCACCCGGGAGCGATCAGGTGGTCTCCTTTGCGTCTCAGGCGCCGCATTGCGGGCAGCGGGAGGAGACCGGGAGGAGAGGATGATGCAGCGGACGCTGGTGATGGTGAAGCCTGATGCGGTTCGCCGCAAGCAGGTGGGTGAGGTGATCCGCCGCTTCGAAGCGGCCGGGCTCACGATCCGGGCCCTCAAGATGGTCAGCCTGGAGCGGCGGGACGCCGAGGGGTTCTACCAGGTTCACCGGGAACGGCCGTTCTTCGTCAGCCTCACGCAGTTCATGTCCTCGGGCCCAACAGTGGCCATGGTTCTGGAGGGACCGGAGGCCATCGCTCGCGTGCGCCAGTTGATGGGGGCGACGGATCCGGCGAAGGCCGAGCCGGGCACCATCCGCCGGGACCTGGCCACCAGCATCGAGCAGAACGTGGTCCATGGCTCCGATTCGCCGGAGTCGGCGGCGTACGAGATCCCCTATTTCTTCACTGCCCTGGAACTGTTCCCCTAGGCCCGACGTGCTCGGTCCGCTCATCGAGAATCCCGGCCCCGGCCGAGCGGCGGGCATGGCCCGCAGCCACGGGAGCCCCGCGGCTGCAACTCCCCGTCCGGCTTGGCGTTTCGGTCCCGCCGGGCTGCGCCGAATGGGGGCTTTTCCCTTGACACCCCCAGGGGCCCTCAGTATACTACGCCCGCTTTTGCGCAGGTTTCCCGGACAGATCGCCCGGACATGCTGATTGAAGTCTCGCAGATTCCGCCCGATGGGCTGGACATCGTCTTGCCGGAGGAGGTGCTGGACCTCGGCGCGCCGGCGGACACCTGGGACGGGCCGGCCACCGTGCGGGCGGACCTGCACGTCGGGCGCTCCGGGCGCGGGTTGCTGATCAGCGGGTTCTTCAGCGGCGGCGTCGCGCTGGTCTGCAGCCGATGCCTGGAGCCGTTTCATTTTCAGGCCGAAGACCGGTTCCACCTGTACTGCGAGACCGCCGCGCAGGCCCCGCCAGAGGAGGAGCACGAGCTCACCGATGACGAGCTGGATGTGACCTACCTGAAGGAGGGGCGGATCTACACCGATGACCTCCTGCGCGAAAACATCCTGCTCAGCCTTCCCGTTCAACCCCTCTGCCACGAGGACTGTCGAGGGCTCTGCCCACGCTGCGGCGCGAACCTGAACCAGGCCGCCTGCGACTGCACAGAGGCCCGCGTGGACCCGCGGCTGCAGGCCTTGCGGAAGTTGCTGTAGGCGCCTCCCGGAGGGGTGCCCCAATCCGCCGACGCCGCCTGATCCCTGGACGCTGTTTCGAGAGAGAGAGAGAGGAGAGCCGATGCCGCTCCCCAAGCGACGCCACAGTAATGCCCGAACGCGCAAGCGGCGGGCGCACGACGCGCTGCAGGCGGCAGGCTTGGCCCGCTGCCCGCACTGCCAGGCCATGACCCTTCCGCATCGCGCCTGCCGGAGCTGCGGATACTACCGCGGCCGCGAGGTGGTGAAGCGGACGAAGGACTAGGGCCGTTTCCGTCGGGGTGCCTGCTCCGTCGAGGGCCGGCCCGGCCCACGGGCGTGCGACCCCCCGCGGGGCAGGAACGGTTCCACGGCCCCACACGCCCTGTGAGCCGATCAGCATGCAGCGAACCGAGGTCGTCCGGGTCGCCCTGGATGCCATGGGGGGCGACCGCGGACCAGAGGTGAACGTCGAGGGCGCCGTGACGGCCGCCCGGCAGCACGGCGCGACAGTCATCCTCGTCGGGGTGGAGGATGAGCTGCAGCGCCACCTCCGCCCGCACGACACCCGTGGGCTGCCCCTGACCGTCCGGCATGCGCCGGAGGTGGTGGAGATGGGGGAGAGCCCCATGGCCGCCCTGCGGCGCAAGAAGCACTCCTCCATCCGGATCGGGCTGGAGCTGGTCAAGCGCGGCGAGGCCGACGCCTTCGTGAGCGCGGGCAACACGGGTGCGGTGATGGCCACGGCCTTGGTGGTGCTCGGGCCCTTGCCGGGCGTCGAGCGGCCCGCCATCGCCGTGGTGGTGCCGACCCTCACGGGACGCGCGGTGCTGCTGGACGTCGGCGCCAACGTGGATTGCAAGGCGCGGCACCTGGTCCAGTTCGCCATCATGGGCAACGTGTACGCCCGGGACTTCCTGGGCCTGCCCCGGCCGCGGGTCGGCCTCCTCAGCATCGGTGAGGAGGAGTCCAAGGGCAACGAGCTGACGCGGGAGGCCTTTAAGGAGCTTGAGGACGAGGGATCCCTCAACTTCATCGGGAACGTCGAGGGGCGCGATGTGTTCAACGGGACCTCCGACGTGATCGTGTGCGACGGGTTCGCCGGCAACGTGGCCCTGAAGATCTCGGAGAGCGTCCTGGAGACCATGTTCCACCTGCTCCGGGAAGAGATCGGGAAGGACCTGCGGGGCCGGGCGGGCTCCCTCCTGCTGCTGCCCGCCTTCAAGCGGTTCAAGCGGCGGGTGGACCCGTCGGAGTACGGCGGCGCGCCGCTCCTGGGCGTGAACGGGGTGTGCGTCATCAGCCACGGCCGCTCCACCGGGAAGGCCATCAAGAACGCCATCCGTGCCGCCGGGGAGTGCGTGGCCAACAAGGTCATCTCCCACATTCGCGAGGGGATCGCCCTGGGCTAGCGGGCATCCAGTGGGACCGCCCCGCCGGCCCGCGCACAGGGGAAGGATCGATCGTCCGATGCCGAGTGCCAGGATCATCGGGACCGGATCGTACGCGCCGGCCAAGGTGCTCACGAACGCCGACCTGGAGAAGCTGCTGGACACCAGCGACGAGTGGATTCGCACGCGGACCGGCATCTCCGAACGGCGGATGACCACGGAGGCGGAAGCCACCTCGGACCTGGCCTACCAGGCGGCCCTGCGGGCCCTGGCCGCGGCCGGCCTGGACCCCGCCGACCTGGACATCATCCTGGTAGCCACCGTGACGCCCGACATGTTCTTTCCCTCCACGGCCTGCGTCCTCCAGGATCGGCTGGGCGCCAGGCGGGCCGGGGCCATGGACGTCTCCGCAGCGTGCTCCGGCTTCGTCTACGGATTGGCCGTGGCCGACGGGCTGCTCCGGCTCGGGACCCTGCGGAATATCCTGCTGGTGGGGGCGGAGACCCTGACCAAGATCGTGAACTGGCGCGACCGGAATACCTGTGTCCTCTTCGGCGACGGCGCGGGGGCGGTGGTCCTGCGGGCCTGCGAGGGGGAGCGGGGCATCCTCTCCACCCACCTCTTCGCCGACGGGGCCAAGGGGCCGCAGCTCATGATGCCGGGAGGCGGCTCGCGCCACCCGATCACCCAGCGCCTGGTGGACGAAGGGCTGGCCGCCATCCAGATGAGCAACGGGAACGAGGTCTTCAAGACCGCGGTGCGCGCCATGGAGGATGCCGCCCTCACGGCCCTGAAGCACAATCACCTGGAGATCGGCGACGTGGATCTCCTGGTCCCGCACCAGGCCAACCTGCGGATCATCAATGCCGTGGGGCAGCGACTGGGCCTGTCCGAGGACAAGGTGTGCGTGAACATCCAAAAGTACGGCAACACCTCGGCGGCGTCCATCCCGCTGGCCCTGGACGAAGCGATGCAGGCGGGGCGGGTGCACGAGGGAGATCTGCTGCTGTTGGTCGCGTTCGGCGGCGGCCTGACCTGGGCCTCGGCCGTGATCCGCTGGTGAGGAGCGCGTGAGCCGGGTCGCCTGCGTCTTCCCGGGCCAGGGCTCCCAGGCGGTCGGGATGGGACGGGACCTGGGGGAGACCTCGCCTCGCTGGGACCAGGCGAACGCCGCCCTGGGGTTCGACCTCCGGCGCCTGTGCTTCGAGGGCCCGGAGGCGGAACTCACGCTCACGGCCAATACCCAGCCCGCCATCCTGACGGCCAGCATCGTGGCGCTGGATGCCCTGCTGGCAGCGGGCGCGTCCTTCGATTTCGTGGCCGGCCATTCCCTGGGCGAGTATTCCGCCCTGGTGGCGGGTGGCGCCCTGGACTTTGCCGACGCGGTGCGGACGGTCCGGGCCCGCGGCCAGTTCATGCAGGAGGCAGTTGCGCCTGGCGAGGGCGCCATGGCCGCCATCCTCGGACTGGACCGCGCCCTGGTCTTCCAGGCGTGCGAGGAGGCGCGGGAGGCCGGGGTGGTTCAGGTGGCCAACCTCAACGCCCCCGGCCAGACGGTGATCGCCGGGGCGAGGGCGGCCGTGCAGCGCGCCGTTGAACTGGCCAAGGCCAAGGGGGCGAAACGCGCCCTCCCATTGCCGGTGAGCGCCCCTTTCCACTGCAGCCTGATGGCCCCGGCAGCGGGCCGGCTTGCGTCGGTCCTGCAGACGATCCGCATTCGGGACCTCGGTGTGCCCCTGGTGACGAACGTGGACGCCGACCTGCTCACCGAGGGGGCGCGGGTGGCCGACACGCTGGTTCGACAGGTGACGACGCCGGTCCGGTGGGAAGACGTTGTGACCCGGCTGGTGAAAGAGGGCGCGGGGACCTTTATCGAGGTGGGTCCCGGCAAGGTCCTCTCGGGCCTGATCCGGCGGATCGCCCCCGAGACCCGGGTCTTGAACGTGGAAAATCGGGCCTCCCTGGAAGCCACGCTGAAGGCCCTGGCCTGAGAAGGGATCGAAAAGCGTTCGGCAGTTCGAGCGTTCGGGGGTTCGGTCGTTCTTGGCCTGTCGAACTACCGAACAGCCGAACCTCCGAACAGCCGAACGGTATTTGAGAGATGCGCCTCGCAGGCCACCGAGGCGAACGAAGATGAGCCTCGCAGGAAAGATCGCCTTGGTCACCGGTGGCTCCCGCGGAATTGGAGAGGCGATCGCGTACCGCCTGGCCGAGGAGGGAGCGGCGGTCGTCCTGTGCGCCCGTCACCTGGAGCCCGCGGCGGGGGTGGCCAAGACCATCGAGGCGCGGGGCGGCCAGGCCCTGGCCGTGGCAGCGGACATCGGGGCTTCCGCGGATGCGGACCGCCTGGTGGCGGCCTGCCTGGATCGGTTCGGCCGGCTGGACATCCTGGTGAACAACGCGGGCATCACCCGGGATGGTCTCATCCTCCGGATGAAGGACGAAGACTGGGACGCGGTCCTGTCTGTGAACCTCGACGGCGCCTTTCGCTGTGCCCGGGCAGCCTTGCGGCCCATGTTGAAGCAGAAGCAGGGCGGGCGCATCATCAACATCGGGTCCGTGGTGGGGAGCATGGGGAACGTCGGCCAGGCAAACTACGTCGCGGCCAAGGCGGGGCTGCTCGGCCTGACCAAGGCACTGGCCAGGGAAGTGGCCTCGCGCGACATCACCGTCAACGCCGTGGCGCCGGGGTTCATCGAGACGGAGATGACGGCCGGGATTCCCGATGCCATCAAGCAGGCGCACGTGACTCAGATCCCCCTGGGGCGGTTCGGGACCGCGGCAGAGGTGGCCGCCACGGTGGCCTTCCTGGCGTCCGAGGGGGCGGCATACATCACGGGGCAGGTCATCCACGTCAATGGCGGCATGTGGTCCTCGTAGCGGGTCACCCATCGGGAGAAGGAGGGTATTGTGAGCGCGGCCCCGGAAGAGAAAGTCAAGAAGATCATCATTGACCAGTTGGGGGTGGACGAGGCCGAGGTGACGGCTGAGGCGAAATTCATCGATGACCTCGGGGCGGACTCCCTGGATACCGTGGAGCTGGTGATGGCCTTGGAGGAGGAGTTCGGCATCGAGATCCCCGACGAGGATGCGGAGAAGATCGCCACCGTCCAGGATGCCATCACCTATATCCGGGAGCACAAGAAGGACTAACGGCAGCCCACCTGCCCGCATTGCCAGACCGGAGAGGGGGCAGGTGTGCCGGGGGACGGGGCCGGACGGGCGGCCCAGAAGGGCACGATCATGGTGCGCGTCGTCGTCACCGGATTAGGGGCGGTGGCCCCCAACGGGATCGGGATCGAGAGCTTCTGGCGGAGCATCGTCAACGGGGTCTCGGGCATCGCACCTATCACCCGGTTCGATGCCAGCAAGCACGACACCCAGATTGCCGGCGAGGTCAAGGGCTTCGATCCACTCCAGTGGATCGAGAAGAAAGAGGCCCGCAAGATGGACCTCTTCATCCACTACGCCATCGCCGCCGCCCAGATGGCGTACGACGACTCGGGCCTCAAGGTCAGCGACGAGAACCGGGAGCGGATCGGCGTTTTCGTGGGCACGGGCATGGGCGGGATCCCGGCCCTGGAGGAATCGCACAAGATCCTCCAGGAGAAGGGGCCGGGGCGCATCAGCGCCTTCTTCATCCCCTCCATCATCACGAACATGGGCTCGGGGCAGATCTCCATGCGGTTCGGGATGAAGGGCCCCAACTCGTGCGTCTGCACGGCGTGCGCCACGGGGAACCATGCCATCGGGGACTCCCTCCGGATCCTCCAGCGCGGGGAGGCGGACGTGATGCTGGCGGGGGGAAGCGAGGCAGTGATCACCCCGCTCACCATCGGGGGGTTCTGCGCCATGAAGGCCCTCTCCACCCGGAACCACGAGCCCACCCGGGCCAGCCGGCCCTTCGACAAGGACCGGGACGGCTTCGTCATGGGCGAGGGGGCGGGGATCATGGTGCTGGAGACCCTGGAGCACGCGCGGCGGCGGGATGCGAGGATCTACGCCGAGCTGGTAGGTTACGGAATGTCCGCCGATGCCTATCACATCACACAGCCGGCCCCGGAAGGGGAAGGGGCCGTGCGCTCCATGCGCTTGGCACTGGCGGACGCCAAGGTGTCGCCGTCCGTGGTGGATTACATCAATGCCCATGGGACCTCTACCCCCGCGGGGGACCTGAACGAGACCCTGGCCATCAAGGCGATCTTCGGCGCGCGCGCGCGGTTCCTGGCCGTGAGCTCCACCAAGTCCATGACGGGCCACCTGCTGGGGGCCGCGGGTGGCATCGAGTCGGTCATCTCGGTCCTCACCATCGCCCACGGGATCGTGCCGCCCACCATCAACTACGACACCCCCGATCCCGAGTGTGACCTGGACTATGTCCCCAACACGGCGCGGCCCGTCCGGGTGGGGTACGCGCTGACCAACTCCTTCGGTTTCGGCGGAACCAACGCCAGCCTGCTCTTCAGGAAGTTCGAAGAGTAGGCCCCTCTCTCCTGGCGACCTCCCGCTCGGTCGACCGGTGTCGCCAGCGCATCAGGAGCGCTCACGTGGCGAGACCCGATATCTGGCACCGCAGGTTCTACGTTCACCCGATCCAGCGGAAGTACCTCTATCTGTCCCTGGTGCCCCTGATCATCTGCAGCCTGGCCATCATCGTCCTCACGTTCCTCCCCATGCAGCTCCTGCTGTCGGGGCGGGCCACCGAGCTCGACAAGGCGATGGCGGCGAGCTGCCTGTCCACGTTGGGGGGCCGCCTCTGGCCGGCGCTCTTCGTGAGTATGCTGCTGGCGGCGATCCTGAGCGTCTTGGCCTCCCACGCCCTGGGCGGCCCGCTGTACCGGCTCGAGACCATCGGCAAGCGTCTCGCCGCGGGGGAATTCACCACGCCGATCCGCGTTCGCGAGGGGGACGATCTGCAGGGGATGGCAGCGGTGCTGGATCAGGCGATGGGGATCCTGCGCGATGCCTTGGCGCGGATCCGCGAGCAGGAGGGCGTGGCGCGGGCGCGGCTCGGGGCCCTGCAGGGAGAGCTGGCGAAAGGCCAGGTTCCGCCGGTGACGCTGTCCGGTCACCTGCAGGAGATCGAGGCGCAGCTTGAGGGGATCGAGGAGACGCTGCGACCCTTCCGGATCTGAGTGGGCTTCAGCCTGTAGCCGTCAGCCGTCAGCCCTCAGCTTCGTTCGGTAGGACCCACCCGTCCGGATCCACGAACCCCATCCGGCCTTCCCGCAATTCTTCCGCCCAATCAAAGATGGAGAACAGGTGGGAGCTGCCTGGCGGGGATCACCCGCCGTTGGGGTGGGAGAGGAGGGTGATGCTGAACGGCGTCCCGGGCCGGCCCCGCTCCAATTCCGCCAGGAAGCCTTCCAGGAACGCCTGCTGCATCCGGATCGGTGCCTCCCGCGGGAAGGCCCGGAAGGGAGGTTCCAGGGCGACGCGGGTGCCGCCGAGATGCAGGATCGTTTGCGCCGTCTGATAGGACAGCCGGTAGAGGGCGACCATGGACAGATCGGCCTGGCGCCCCAGCCCGACCACCAGGACCTTTTCCGCCTTCAGCTTTCCATTGGGCGAGAGCAAGGCGGTCGCCCCACGCTCCCCGGCGAACTTCCCCCGGGCGCGGAGGCGCGAGACCGCCCCGCACAGGATCCAGTCCACCTGACCCAGGCGGCCGCGAGGTGACGGCTCATCCTCCAGGTGGAACAGCACCAGGGTGTCTGCGCCGATCTCCTCGAGGGGATCGCCGGATTCCTGGATCTCCATCTCAGGCAGGGGCCTGCTGGTGAGGTTGCAGGTGCAGGCGGATCTGGTCCAGGATGCCGTTCACAAAGGCACCCGATTCCTGGCTCCCGTAGAGCTTGGCGAGTTCGATGGCCTCGTTGATGGCGACCTTCTCCGGGATATCATGGCGGTGGAGTAACTCGTAGGCGGCCAGGCGGAGGATATTCCGCTCCACCAGGGCGATGCGGGCCAGGCTCCAATGGGCGGCGTTCACCACGATGAGCCGGTCGATCTCGGCGCCGTGCTCCAGCGTCCCCCGCACCAGGCTGTCGGCGAACGCCTGGACCTCCGGCAGCGCAGGGTGGTCCTGCCAGAATTCCTTCAGGACCCGCTCCGTCTCGCCGGATCGGAATTCCAGCTCGTAGAGAATCATGAGGGCGAGTTCGCGCCCCTTGCGTCGCTTGCCCATGGCTTGCGCGGGGGTCGGAGGCTGGAATCATTTCGAAATTCGAATTTCGAAATTCGAAATTGTCGGGGCCCCCGGCTCCTGAATCCTGACCCCTATTTCAGCTCCCGGAAGAGATTGGCCATCTCGATGGCCGAGCACGCAGCGTCGAAGCCCTTGTTGCCCCCCTTACTGCCCGCCCGCTCGACCGCCTGCTCAATGGAGTCCGTGGTGAGGACACCGAAGGATATGGGGACGCCCGTCTCCATGGCCGCGGCCGCCACGCCCTTGGACACCTCGCTTGCGATGTACTCGAAGTGCGGGGTGGCGCCCCGGATGACCGTCCCCAGGCAGATGATGGCCTCATAGCGGCCCGAGGCGGCCAGGCGCTTCGCCGCCAGCGGGATCTCGAACGATCCCGGCACCCTCACCACGTCGATCTGATCCTCCTCGGCCCCGTGGCGCCGGAGGGCGTCCAGGGCGCCTTCCAGGAGTCGGGCGGTGATGAACTCGTTGGTCCGGCTCACCACGATGCCGAAGGTGAGCCCCTTGGCCACGAGGGTCCCTTCCCATGTCCGCAGCATGTTCCCTCCTGTCCGCCCCGTCGCGGGGGCGGTGCTCAGCGCCTGGCCCGGCCGGTTCCCGGCGCGCCGTCCCCGGCGTGCCGGTCCCGCCGGCGCAGGCTGGCGGGCGTCTGGATGAGGTGCCCCAGCTTCTCCCGCTTGGTGGTGAGGTACCCCAGATTGGCCGGGGTGGGCTTGGTCAGCAGCGGGATCCGCTCCACCACGTGCAGGCCGTAGCCCTCCAGCCCCACGATCTTGCGCGGATTATTGGTCATCAGGCGGAGCTTGGAGACCCCCAGGTCCACCAGGATCTGGGCCCCGACACCGTAGTCGCGCAGATCCGGTTTGAACCCGAGCTTCTCGTTCGCCTCCACCGTGTCGAAGCCCTGATCCTGTAGCTCGTAGGCCCGCAGCTTGTTCGCCAGCCCGATCCCGCGTCCCTCCTGCCGGATGTAGAGGAGAACTCCTTTCCCCTCCTGGGCGATGCGCTCCATGGCGCGGTCGAGCTGTGCCCCGCAGTCGCAGCGGAGCGAGCCCAGCGCGTCCCCGGTCAGGCACTCGGAGTGGACCCGGACCAGGATCGGGTCGGCCACGCTGATCTCGCCTTTCACCAGGGCCAGGTGATGCTTGTTGTCCACTTGGCTGTGGTACAGGAGGGCCTTGAAGTTGCCGTGGCGCGTGGGGAGGATGGTGCTGGCCACGCGGCTGACGAACTTCTCCCGTTTCATCCGGAAGTCAATGAGATCCTTGATGGTGATCATCCGCAGGCCGTGGCGCCGGGCAAAGCGGGCCAGGGATGGGACGCGGGCCATGGTGCCATCCGGGTTCATGATCTCGCAGATCACGCCCGCGGGGTAGAGTCCCGCCAGGCGGGACAGGTCCACGGCCGCCTCGGTCTGGCCGGCGCGGGTGAGCACGCCGCCCTCCCGGGCCCGCAGGGGGAACATGTGGCCAGGCCGCGCGAGGTCGTCGGGCCGGATATTCGGGTCGAGGATGGCCTTGACGGTGGCGGCCCGATCGTGGGCCGAGATGCCGGTGCTGACCTTGTGCTTGGCCTCGACGGAGACGGCAAAGGCGGTCTCGAACGGGGACGTGTTCTCCGAGACCATGGCCGGGATCTGCAACTGGTCCAGGCGCTCGCCCACGATGGGCATGCAGATCAGGCCGCGCCCGTGGGCGGCCATGAAGTTGATGGCGGCCGGCGTGACCTTCTCGGCCGCCATGGTCAGATCCCCCTCGTTCTCCCGGTCCTCGTCGTCCACGACGATGACCATCTTCCCCCTGCGGATGTCCCGGATGGCGTCCTCGATCCGGTCGAAGCGAATGGGTGCCTCTGTCCGGGACGATTCGCCCATGGACGCGCCACGTCGCCCGCTGCCGCCCGAGGGAGAGCCCGAGCGCGGGGACGCTGGCCGATGGCGCGGGGGAGCTTTCCGTCCGCTCATGCGAAGCCGTGCTCCTTGAGGGAGGCCAGGGTCAGGCCCTCCTGGCCCAAGGCATCCGCCCGGCCTGCCAGGAGTCGAGCGACGTGTTTTCCCAGGAGGTCGGCCTCCAGGTTTACCGGGTCACCCACCCGCTTTCCTCCCAGCGTGGTGTGATGGAGGGTGTGCGGGATGAGGGCCACGCCGAGAGTGTCACGTTCGAGTTCCGCCACGGTCAGGCTGATGCCGTCCACGGCGATGGAGCCCTTCATCACCAGGAGAGGGGCCAGGCCCGGCGGGAACCGGAAGCGCATGAAGTCTCCGTCACCCTGTGGGACGCGATCGGCAATCTGGCCGACGGCATCCACGTGGCCGGTGACCAGGTGCCCGCCCAGACGATCGCCCAGCCGCAGCGGCCGCTCCAGATTCACCCGCGCCCCGACCCGGAGCGTCCTCAAGGTCGTTCGCGCCAGCGTCTCGGCCGAGAGATCGCAGGTGAACCCGTCCCCCTTGAGGATGGTCACGGTCAGGCACGCGCCGTCCACGGCAATGCTGTCCCCCACGCGAAGCCCTTCTGTCAGCGGCCCCGCCCCGATGAGGGCACGTCCGCCGTCCGCGCGGGGGGAGAACCCCCGAATGGTGCCGATGGCCTCGATGATCCCGGTGAACATTACGGTTCGGCGGTTCGGGTGTTCGAGGATTCGATGGTACGGGGACGCCCGAACGCCCGGGACCCACGGCACCGCGCTGGATACCCACCGCCGTGGCGTGGGTGCCCCGAACGCCCGAACGCTTGTGGACAGGAAGCGATACTGGCGAATCCCCGATCTAGCACGCTAGGGTGTCCCCATCATACGTTGGATGTAGCCTTCCACCAGGATGTCGCCGTCGAAGCGCTCGATCCGCACGTCCCGCAGCCGCACCGCCTGGCTCAGGGACTCGATGCCGTCCCCGCCGACCGCGGTGGGCGTGGATTTCCCGCCGATCAGTGTCGGCGCCAAGAAGACGAGGACCTTGTCCACGATCCCCTCGCGCAGGGCGGAGGCGTTGATCTCCGCGCCCCCCTCGATCATCACCGAGAGGATCCCGCGCTTCCCCAGCGCCTCTATGAGGCGCTCCAGCGAGACCCGGCGCGGGCTGCTCTCCACCACGATCACCTGGACCCCCTCGCGCTCGAGGGCCTCCAGTTTCGTTCGGGGCGCCATCTGGGACACCGCCAGGATGGTGGGCGCGGTGGAGGCGCGATTCACCACCTTGGCCCGCAGGGGCAGGCGGGCCAGATTGTCCACGATCACCCGGATGGGGTCGCGCTGATCCGCGATCCCCAGCCGCGTGGTCAGGAGGGGATCGTCGCGGAGGACCGTGCCGATGCCCACCAGAACCGCATCCACCTCGTTCCGGAGCTGGTGGACACGCCGCCTGGCGCTCTCCCCGGTGATCCAGCGAGACTCCCCCGTCCGGGTCGCGATCTTGCCGTCCAGGCTGGCGGCGACCTTCAGGGTCACGAAGGGGCGACCCGTCCGGACATGGGTGAAGAATGCCTCGTTGAGCCGCTCCGCTTCCTCCGCGAGGACGCCGACGTCCACGGAGAGGCCGGCCGCGCGGAGCGCCGCGATCCCCTTGCCGCTCACCGCGGGGTTCGGATCCTCGCAGGCAGCCACGACGCGCCGGATGCCGGCCTGGAGGATCTGGTCCACGCAGGGCGGCGTGCGACCGTAGTGGCAGCAGGGCTCGAGGCTCACATACAGCGTCGCCCCTGTCGCAGCCGGACCGGCGTCGCGCAGGGCCGCCACCTCCGCATGGTCGGAACCGGTGTAGGCGTGGAAGCCCTCGCCGATGAGCTGGCCGTCCTTGACGAGGACCGCCCCCACCATGGGGTTCGGACTCGTCCGCCCACGGGCCCGCGCCGCGAGGTCCAGCGCGCGACGCATCCACTGCTGATCGGCCTCGGCAGCTCGTACCATGATTCCCGCAACCTGGCGTCAGACAACGACTTGCTCGTGGAAAGTAACATCGTGGCCAGGGAGTGTCAAGGTCAAAGCCGGCGCGCCATGGACAAATGGAAATTGGAAATCGGAAACTGGAAATTGGAAGCTGAAAGACGCACGCCACCAGTACCCGGTTTCCATTTTCCAGTTTCCAATTTTCAGGAATGGGCTGATCAGGAGAAAAGGGCAGTGGCGAATTCGCGCGGATCGAAGGGCTGGAGGTCGTCGGGGCCTTCACCGACCCCCACGTAGCGCACGGGGAGCTGGAGCGTCTGGGCGATGGCCACCACGGCCCCGCCCTTGGCCGTCCCGTCCAACTTGGCGATGATGAGACCCGACACCCCGACGACCTGGTGGAACTCACGGGCCTGGGCCACCGCGTTGAGGCCGATGGTCGCGTCCAGGACCAGGAACGTCTCATGGGGGGCGCCCGGCACCTCCCGGGCGATGATCCGGTGGATCTTCTTCAGCTCCTCCATGAGGTTCTGCCGGGTGTGCAGGCGACCGGCCGTATCAATCAGCAGGCGCTGGACGCCCCGAGCCGTCGCCGCCTTGCAGGCGTCGAAGACGACGGCGGCGGGATCCGCCCCGGATCGGTGGGCGATCACGTCCGCCCCGATCCGTTGTCCCCAGATCTGGAGTTGCTCGATGGCCGCGGCGCGAAAGGTGTCGCCCGCCGCCAGGAGCACCCGCTCACCGGCATCGCGATAGCGCTTGGCCAGCTTGGCAATCGTGGTGGTCTTTCCGGAGCCGTTCACGCCCAGGAACAACGTCACGTGGGGCGGGACGGGCGGGGGAGGGCCCGGCGGGCGGCCGACGCTGAGCAAGGCGGCCACCCGGTCTGCCAGCAGGGCGCGCATGGCCGCGGCATTGGTCGCGCCCTGGCGCCGGAACGCGGCGCGGGCGGGTTCCAGGATGGCAGCGGTGGTCGCAGGGCCGAGATCCGAGGCGAGGAGGGCCTCCTCCAGCTCCTCCAGGATTCCCTCGTCCAGGACGGCGCCACCGAAGAGCCCCTCCAGCTTCTCGCGCAGCCCGTCCCGTGTCTTGCGCAAGCCGTCGCGCAGGCGGGAAACGAAGCCAAATGGTGCAGGCGGGGTTTCGGCCGACATCAAAGGGATTGATCCAGGGCGAAGGCGGCCCGGCGCGCCTCGAAGAGTCCGCGGCCCAGCACCGCGTCCGGCCCCAGCAGCAGGCAGAGGCAGCAGGCGTTCTTGAGCGGAATCATGGCGACCGTTCCGCGCTCGGCTTCCAGCAGAACCTCGCCGACCATCCCCTGGCCGAGGCGTTCGGCGGCGGCCAGGGTCTCCCGCAGGAGCAGGCCGGCCCCAGCCCCGGCCGCCTCCAGGTCCACGCCCGGCCCGCGGCTCGCCCGGGCGATGGGGACGCCGTCCCGGCCCACCAGGATCGCACCCCGCGCCCCGGCCACGCGGCTCACGAGGGAGTCGAGCACTGACTGCAGGTCCGAGGGGGCCATTCCGCGTTTCAAAAGCGTTCGGTGGTTCGAGCGTTTCCGCCTTTGGCGGATTCGGCTGTTCGGGAACCACCGAACCATCGAACGCTCGAACGCTCGAACAGTCTCGTGTTCAGGCGGCCGCCTTCATCCGGACCGAGATCACCTTGGACGCGCCCTCTTCCTCCATGGTGATCCCGTACAGGATATTGGCCGCCTCCATGGTGCGCTTGTTGTGGCTGATGACAATGAACTGGGAGGCCTGCGACATCTCTCTGAGCAGGGTGACGAAGCGCTCCACGTTGACGTCATCCAGGGGGGCGTCCACCTCGTCCAGGACGCAGAAGGGGCTGGGGCGGGTCGTGAAGAGGGCGAGGAGGAGGGCCAGGGCCGCCAGGGCGCGCTCGCCGCCGGAGAGCAGCGAGAGAATGGTAGCCCGCTTGCCCGGGATGCGGAGGAGCATCTCGACGCCCGGTTCCTCGGCTTCTTCCCCCTCGCCCGGCTCGACCAGGCGGAGTTCCGCGCTCCCGCCGCCGATGAGGCGGCGCCAGTAGTGGTCGAAATGCCGGTTCACCGTGGTCAGAGTCGAATCGAAGAGCGTCCTGATCGTCCGGTTGATCTCCGCGATGGCCTGGCGCAGGGAGGCCACGGAGTTGGTCAGGTCCGTGGCCTGGCTGGTGAGGAACTCATGCCGCTGGCAGAGGGCCTGGTATTCCTCCAGGGCGCCCAGGTTGGCGGGACCCAGCTCCAGGAGCTTGGCCCGCAGCTCTTCCAGCTCCGCCTGCGCAGCCTCCACCTCCCAGGTGGACTCGGCGAAGCGCTCGCGAAGTTCTGGCAGGCTGACGTTATGGTCCTGCCAGAGGCTCTGCTCCAGGTGGGTCATGGCCGTCTTCAGCTCGCCGCGCCTGGTTCCGAGAGAAGCGATCTCTTCGGCGAGCTCCGCCTCCTCGCGTCGCTTGGCCCGGAGCGTCTCCTCGAGTTGCCGGATGGCCTCCTGGGCGGCCGCCCTGGCCTCCTGGAGCTGGACCAGGACCCCCTGGCGCTCCTCCTCGTCCCGGTGGAGGGACATGAGGGCATCCCGCAGACGGTTGCGCGCCTCCTCCAGGCCCGCCTGGCGAGCGGCGAGGTCCCCTGATTCCTGCGTGAGGCGAGCCGTCTCCGCCTCGGCGATCTCGAGGTCGTGGCGCATCCGCGCGAGGTCGCGCAGCAGCTCGTCCCGTTGGGCGGCCCGGGAGGCCAGGGTCACCCGCTGTTCCGCCAGGTGGGCGGCCAGCCCTTCGCGCGTCTGGCGCAGGGCAGCCACCGCGGATTCCCGCGCGGCGATCGCCTGGCTCAAGGCCTCCGCCTCGGCTTCCCCCTGGGCCACGGACGCGCGAAGACCATCCACCTCGCCGGCGATCCGGCCGAGGTCGGCCTCCACCGCCTGGAGCTCGATCCCGAAGAGTTCCAGTTGCTGGCTGAGGCGCGCCTCCTCGGCGCGCTTGGCCGCCAGGTCCTTCTCGATGGCCAGCAGGTCCAGTTCCGCCTGGCGCTCCGCCGCCCCGGCCGCTTCCACGGCGCGCTCGGCCGTGGTGACGTCCTTGGAGACGATACTCAGCGCCTCGCGCAGGCCGGCCAGGCCAAGCTCGCTGGTGGCCAGGGCTTCCTCCAGCTCGCGCGCCTCGCGGCGCTGGGCCAGGAGGCCCTGCGGCGCCGGTGTCCCCCCGGTCAGGGTGCCCCGGTGTGTCAGGACCTCGCCTGCCAGGGTGACGACGGTGAACGGCCCGGGGAGCTCGCGGGCGATGGCCTGGGCCGCGTCCAGGTCGCTCACGACCACGGCGTCCGCCAGGAGGTTCACCACCCACGGTTCGCTTCCCTGGGGGGTCTGCAGGAGATCGAGCGCCACACCCTCGATCTGCCCCCGGAGCTCCTTGGGGAGATCGGCGAGTTGTGCCGCCAGGTCCTCCCGGATCTGCTGCCCCCAGGTTCCCTCGCCGGTGGGCATCGGACTCACCAGCGTGGCCCGCCCCTGGCCGGACCGGAACAGGTGGGCGAGGGCGTCCTTGGCCTCGGACCACGTCCGGACCCGCACGCCCTGCAGGTGGGCCCCCAGGATGGCCTCCAGCGCCTTCTCGTGGCGGGGGGCAACCTCCAGGATCTCGGCGAGGGAGCCCAGGATGCCGGCCAGGCGCCGGTCGCGTCCTGCCTGGAGCAGCAGGCGGTTACCCTCCGCGAAGTCGGCGAACTGCCACTTGAGCTCGTGAAGCGATGCCAGGCGCCCGCGCTGGCGCTCCACGTCCGCGGTGAGTGCGGCGATCTCCGCCTCCAGGCGCCGCCGCGCCTCCCGGGCACGCTCTGCTTCTGCCTGGGCCGTCTCGCGCTGGGCCTGGAAACCCCGTCGTTGCTCCAGCACTTCCAGGCGGCGGGCTTCGTCGGCCGAGAAGGAAGCTTCCGCCCCCTCCCGCTGCGTGGTCGCCTCGGCCCGGTTCATGCGCAGCCGCTCCGCCTGGGCGGTCATCTGCCGGCTTCGCTCCACGAGGGTCGCCAGCTCGTTCCGCTTCAGGGCGAGCTGCGTGGCCTGGTGGGCGGCCTGCCCCCGCAGGTGCTCCAGTTCCGCCACGCCGGATTCGACGGCGGCCTCCGCCTCCCGCAGCCGCAGGCCCTCCTCTGCGAGTGCCGCCTCGAGCGCCGCGACCTCTTGCTCCTGCAGGGTGGCGCGGGATGCACCGGCCTCCAGCTCCACCAGCAGGCCCCGCATCCGCTCACCCAGGCCGGCGAGGGTGGCCTCGTTCTCCTCCTGGCGCTGGCGGGCGGCCTCGATCTGCTGGGTGAGGTTCCGCAGTTCCGCCTCGTCCCGGTCGATCTGTCCGCGGAGGGCGTAGAGCGCCTCCTGCGCGGTCGCGACGGCCTGTTCCTGCTCCAGGGCCTGGAGGCGGCGCGTCTCCAGGTCCGCCTCGGTGGCCGCGATCCCGGCGCGCAGCCCGGTAAGGGTCTCCTGGCGCGGGCCCAGTTGCGCCAGGAGGGTCTGCAACTCGTCCCAGAGGGCGGCGTGCTCGCGGAATTTCAGGTACAGCTTCAGCTCCGTGGCCCGCCGGTCCAGCTCGCGGTATCGCTCGGCCTTGTTGGCCTGGCGCTTCAGCGAGTTTCGCTGGCGCTCCACCTCGGCGATCACGTCGCGGATACGCAGAAGGTTCTGCTCCGTGGCCTCGAGCTTGTTCAGGGCGGCCCGTTTCTTGGTCTTGTACTTCATGATGCCGGCCGCCTCCTCGATGAGGACCCGGCGATCGGCCGGCCTGGCGTTGACCACGCTGCCGATGCTCCCCTGTTCGATGAGGGCGTAGGGCTCGCCGGCTAGGCCGGTATCAATGAAGAGGTCGTGGATGTCGCGCAGGCGGCAGGGAATCTTGTTGAGCAGGTATTCGCTCTCCCCGGATCGGTAGAGGCGGCGGGTGACGTTCACCTCCTCGTAGTCGGTCCCGAGCTCCCCCTCGTTGCGCGTGAGGGTCAGGGACACCTCGGCGAGGCCCAGCGGCTTCCGCCGAGAGTTGCCGGCGAAGATGCAGTCCTCCATGCGGTCGCCGCGCAGAAGCTTGGCGCTCTGTTCCCCGAGCGCCCAGCGAACCGCATCGGAGATATTGCTCTTGCCGCAGCCGTTGGGGCCGACGACGACGGTGATTCCTGGCTCAAAAGAGAGTTCGACCTTGTCCGCGAACGATTTGAAACCGAAGAGGGAGATTTTGGCGAGATGCATCGAGCGGTGGTTCCCTCCAAGCAGAGGGGAATGCGGCCAAGCCCCTCACATTCCGGCGCACGCTAGCATGGGTTTAGAGGTCCTGTCAAGCCGGAAATACCAGGGTTAGGGCCCGGGCCAGCGGGTGCCACGAGATATGGTGTCTAGGAAGGGGCCTCTTCGAGCAACTGCTGGAGGGCCATCCGGGCTGCTTCTTGTTCCGCCGCTTGGCGAGAGGCGCCTTCGGCTTCGGCCTGGACGAGGATCCCCGCCCCATTCACCCTGACACCAACCCGAAAGATCGGGTGGTGGGGGGGTCCCCGTCTTTCGAGCAACCGGTAGCCCGGCAACGTGCCGTAGCGGGCCTGCGCCAGCATCTGCAGGGCGGACTTCGGATCGACGGGCGGCGGCACAGCGGCGACTCCCTGCTCCGCGATCACCCGATGCGCCATCGCGCGGACGGCGTCGAGGCCCCCATCCTCTACCATGGCGCCGAGGGTCGCCTCCAGCATCTCCGCGATGACCCGCTCGCTCGGCACGGGCGAGACGGGGCCGTCGGGGGTCGGAAACCCGAGCTGTCGGGCGAGGTGCGCCAGCCCCGCCGTACTGCACCAGGCGGCCCGGTAGCGCGTGAGATCCCCGGCAGTGGCATGAGGACAGAGCTGATACGCCGCCGCGGCGACCGCGAAATCCCACGCGGCGTCTCCCAGGAACTCCAGTCGCTGCCGGGCGGCGGCCGCCTCGGGGCTCAAGGGGAGGTTCCACGCGCCGAGGGCCTGGCGGAGCAGTACCGGGTGTTGAAAGCGGTAGGCCAGGATCTCCTGGACGGAAGCGATGGCTCCTTCGAAATCGGTCATATTCCCGGTTCATCGGTTTTCAATTGCTGTGGGTGTAGCCTAGCATGCGCCCTGGCGCCGGGTCAATTCGGACAAAGTGCTTGACAGGTTGTGCCATAATTCTCTAGACTTCGTAGCACTTGTTGTCTCGCGTGTTGCCAGATCGGTTCCGGAGCAATCACATGGCCCCCGGCAAGATTCTGACCCTGACCGACGCCGATTTCGACGCCCAGGTGAAGGCCCAGCCACTGATCGTCGTGGACTTCTGGGCGGAGTGGTGTGGGCCCTGCCGGATGGTGGCGCCGGTTCTGGAGGAGCTTGCGAACGAATACAGCGACCGGCTCACCGTGGGCAAGGTCAACGTGGACGAGAACCGCCAGACGGCGGCACGCTTCGGCGTCCGGAGCATCCCCACTTTGATGTTTTTCCGCGACGGGAGCCGGGCGGACCAGGTCATCGGGGCGCACCCGAAGGCCACCATCAAGGCCAAGATCGATCAATTACTGGACGCGCACTGACGTACGCGGTGGTGCTGAACGCGCACTGACGGGCGCGAGAATGTGAACGTCAATGATCCGCACGCCGCATACCTGCCCCGGACTGATCCCGTCACATCGCTGGTGACCGCCGGCCCGCACCCCTGTCTTTCCCGTCGGTTCCTTGACCCTCTGCGTATCCCCGTGCTACCTTCTCGTTTCCTGGCTGGGGATGCCCATCCCGTGTGAGGCGGCGCCGTGTACACACCCAATCTGGAAACCTTTCGCGAGCTGGCCCGGCAGGGGAATCTCATCCCTGTGGCCCGCCAAATCCTGGCGGACATGGAGACTCCCGTCTCCGCCTTCCGGAAGATAGACAGCGGGAACTACGCCTTCCTCCTGGAGAGCGTGGAGGGCGGCGAGCAGTGGGGCCGCTACAGCTTCCTCGGCAGCAATCCCAGCCTGGTGCTCCGCGCGAAGGGCACGCAGGTGGAGGTGTTGCGGGGAGAGGGAAGGGAAGTCCTCCCCGGCGTCCAGGATCCGCTGACGGCCCTGACGCGGCTCCTGGAAGGATACCGGGTGGTCAGCGTCCCCGGCCTCCCGCGTTTCACCGGGGGGATGGTGGGGTATCTGAGCTACGACGCCGTCCGCCACCTGGAGCGGCTCCCTGCCCTGGCCAAGGATGACCTGGATCTGCCGGATGCCCTGTTCCTGCTGACGGACACCCTCCTGATCTTCGACAACGTGACCCACCGGATCACCGTGGTGTCCAACGCCACCGTTCACGACCAGACCCCCTCGGGGGTCGAACGGGCGTACCGGGAGGCTCAGCAGAAGATCGAAGCGATCATCGCCGCCCTGCGGCGGCCGATGGGCGCCCCCATGGGGCGGCCCGCGCGTTCGGGATCCCTGCACCTGGAGTCCACCTTCACCCGGGAGGGGTTCTGCGAGTCCGTGGCACGGGCCAAGGCCTACATCGAGGCGGGCGATGTCATCCAGGCGGTCCTCTCCCAGCGCCTGACCGTGCGGACCGATACGGATCCGTTCGACGTGTACCGCGCCCTGCGGATCGTGAACCCGTCCCCTTACATGTACTACCTGCGGCTGGGCGATCTGAAGGTGGTGGGCAGCTCCCCGGAGATCCTGGTGCGCCTGGAAGGGGAGCGGATCGACCTCCGCCCCATCGCCGGGACGCGCCCGCGGGGGGGGACGGAGGAGGAGGACCGCCAGCTCGCGGAGGAGTTGCGGGCCGATCCCAAGGAACGGGCGGAGCACATCATGCTGGTGGATCTGGGTCGCAACGATGTGGGCAAGGTCGCCCAGGTGGGGAGCGTGGCCGTCTCCGATCTCATGACCGTGGAGCGCTATTCCCACGTGATGCATCTGGTGTCGCACGTCCGGGGAGCCTTGGAGCCGGGGCGGAACGCCTTTGACGTCCTGCGGGCCTGCTTCCCGGCGGGAACCGTGACGGGCGCCCCCAAGGTCCGAGCCATGGAGATCATCGAAGAGCTGGAGCCGGTGCGCCGCGGGCCCTACGCGGGCGCGGTGGGGTATGTGAGCTTCTCGGGCAACCTGGACACCTGCATCACCATCCGGACCATCCTCTTCTCCCGCGGGGTAGCCACCATCCAGGCGGGGGCCGGCATCGTGGCGGATTCGGAGCCCGAGCGGGAGTACCAGGAGACGATGAACAAGGCCCGGGGAATGCTGCGGGCCATCGAGCTGGCGGAGGCGGGGCTGGACTGACCGGGAAGAGCCGAGAGCCGCGAGCCTAGAGCCGTGAGGGGGAAGGGGTGAGGCGGGAGGGGGAAGGCCACGTCCCCTTACGCCTCCCGCCTGACGCCTCACGAAGGGCGTAGGCCGAGATGGCCGAGGGGTGGGCATGCTGTTGATGATCGACAACTACGACTCGTTTACCTACAACCTCGTGCAGTACCTCCGGGAGCTCGGGGCGGAGGTCGAGGTCCGTCGGAACGACCGGATCACCCTGGAGGAGATCCGGGCCATGCGGCCGGAGCGGATCGTCCTCTCGCCGGGGCCCTGCACCCCGGCCGAGGCCGGAATCTGCTGCGACCTGATCCGCGCCTTCGGGGCTACCACGCCGCTCTTGGGCGTGTGCCTCGGGCACCAGTGCATCGGCGCCGCCTACGGCGGGCGCATCGTGCGGGCTGCCCGCCTCATGCACGGCAAGACCTCGCCCATCCGGCACGACGGGCAGACGCTCTTCGACGGCCTCCCCAACCCCTTCGAGGCGACCCGCTACCACTCCCTGCTCATCGAACGGGAGAGCCTGCCCGCCTGTCTCACCATCTCGGCCGAGACGGCCGAGGGCGAGATCATGGGGGTGCGGCACCGCACGGACCCTGTCGAGGGCGTGCAGTTCCACCCGGAATCCATTCTCACGCAGGCTGGGAAGGCGTTGCTGCGGAACTTCCTGGCTCAGCCGGTCTCCGCAGCGCCAGCACGGGAGAAGGACCCATGATCGTCGAGGCGATTCGGAAGGTTGTGGATGGCAAGGACCTCACCCGCGAGGAGGCCTTCGCCGTCATGGACGCCATCATGTCCGGCCAGGCGACGGATGCCCAGATCGCCAGTTTTCTGACCGCGCTCCGGATGAAGGGCGAGACGGTGGAGGAGCTGATCGGCTTCGCCCGGGTCATGCGCGAGAAGGTCTCCTTGGTCAAGACGCGGGCCAGGGTCCAGGCCTCGCTGTCGGGGACCGATAGGGAGATGCTGGTGGACACGTGTGGCACCGGCGGGGACGCCACGGGGACCTTCAACGTGTCCACCGCCACCGCCTTCGTGGTGGCCGGGGCCGGCATCCCGGTGGCCAAGCACGGCAACCGCTCCGTCAGCAGTCTGTGCGGCAGCGCCGATGTGGTCGAGGCGCTGGGGGTCCGGCTGGATCTCCCGCCCGACCGGGTGGGCCGGTGCGTGGACGAGGTCGGCATCGGGTTCTGCTACGCGCCGCTCCTACACAAGGCCATGAAGTACGTCATGCTGGCCCGCAAGGAAATCCGCATCCGCACCGTGTTCAACATCCTGGGCCCCCTGACGAATCCGGCCCGGGCCTCGGCCCAGGTCATCGGGGTCTACGACGGGCGGCTCACCGAGGTGATGGCCCAGGTCCTGAAGGAGCTGGGGACGGTGCGGGCCTTCGTGGTCCACGGGGAGGACGGGCTGGACGAGATCTCCAACACGGGCGAGAGCCGGATCTCGGAGGTGCGGAACAACGAGGTCCGGACCTACACCGTGCGCCCCGAGGACTTCGGCCTGAGCCGGGCCCGCATGGCGGACCTCCAGGGCGGCAGCGTGGCGGACAACGCGGAGATCATCCGCCGCATCCTCAAGGGCGAGCGGGGCCCCAAGCGGGACATCGTGGTGCTCAACGCGGGGGCGGCCATCGCCGCCGGGGGCAAGGCCGAGGACATCGACGGGGGCGTTGCCGCGGCCCAGCAGTCCATTGACAGCGGGGCCGCCCTGGACAGGCTCACCCGGCTGGTCGAGTTCTGCCAACGCTAACGGAAGGAAGAAAAAGCGTTCGGTGGTTCGGGCGTTCGGTGGTTCGGTGGTTCTCTCGGACCCGGAACAACCGAACTCCCGAACCCTCGAACGCCCGAACGCCTTTAGCTATGAGCATCCTGGATGACATTCTCCATCGCACGCGGGCCGACGTCCTGAATCGGCGCACCCGGGTTCCGCTCTCGGAGCTCAAGGCGCGCTGCTGCGATCTGCCGCCGCCCCGGGACCTCCTCGGGGTGCTCCGGCGCGCCGGCGGGCAGGACGGGCGGCGGGGCGGGCCCATCCGCCTCATCGCCGAGGTGAAGAAGGCCTCTCCATCCAAGGGCGTGATCCGTGCCGACTTCGCGCCGGCGGATCTCGCACGGGCCTATGCCCTCGCAGGCGCCCACGCCATCTCGGTCCTGACGGACACGCCCTTCTTCCAGGGCTGCCTCGACCATCTGCGAGCCATCCGCGAGGCGGTGGATCTGCCGATCCTCCGCAAGGACTTTCACGTGGATCCGTATCAGCTCTGGGAGGCCCGGGCAGCCGGGGCGGACGCGGTCCTCCTCATTGCCGCGTCGCTCTCGCCGCCGGAGTTCCTGGACCTTCTGGAGCTCAGCCGGGAACTCGACCTGGCGGCGCTGGCGGAGGTGCATACCCGTCAGGAGTTGGAGACGGTCCTGCAGAGCGGGGCGCGCCTGGTGGGGATCAACAATCGGGACCTGAAGAGTTTCGAGGTCTCGCTGGAGACGACCTTCGGGCTCGTGCCGCACGTCCCGGCCGAGGTGGTCGTCGTGAGTGAGAGTGGGATCAACCACCCGGACCAGGTCGCCCGCTTGGCCGACGCGGGCATAGACGCCATCTTGGTGGGAGAGGGGTTGCTCCGCCATGCGGATGTGGGACGGGCCCTGCAGAGCCTGGTGGGGACGGCGTGACCCGGGTGAAGATTTGCGGGATCACCTCGGCCGAGGACGCCACCGCCGCGGTGGAGGCGGGAGCGGACGCCCTGGGGTTCGTGTTCGTGCCGGGAACGCCGCGCCTCATCCACCCCGAAGCGGCGGAACGGATCGTGGCAGGCCTGCCGCCCTTCATCACTACGGTCGGCGTCTTCGTGGATCAGTCGCTGGACGAGGTCCTGCGCATCGCCGCCCGCTGCAACCTGCAGGCGGTCCAACTGCATGGCGATGAGTCCGAGGACTTCAGCCGCCGCATCCCGATCAAGGTGATCAAGGCGGTCCGGGTGCGGGACGCGGGAAGTCTGCGGCTCCTCCCGACGTATCCAGCCCACGCCTTCCTGCTGGACGCCTTCGTGGAAGGGCAGTCGGGCGGGACGGGTACCGCGATTCCGTGGGACCTGGCCCTGCAGGCCAAGGGCCACGTGCGGATCATCCTCTCCGGGGGCCTGCGGCCGGACACCGTGGGCCTGGCCGTGCGCCGGGTGCGACCCTACGGCGTGGATGTCAGCAGCGGGGTGGAGGTGCGCCCGGGACGCAAGGATCACCAGAAAGTGAGGGAGTTCATTGCCGCCGTCCGTCAAGCCGACCTCAGTTGATCGTTCCGCCAGCCGCCTCCCGGACCCGCTGGGCCACTTCGGTCCGTACGGGGGGCGGTACGTTCCCGAGACGCTCATGACCGCGCTGGAGGCGCTGGATCAGGCCTACGAGGCGGTCAGGCAGGACCCGGCGTTCCAGGAGGAGGTGACGTACACCCTCCGCCAGTACGTGGGGCGCCCCACGCCGCTCTACCTGGCGCGCCGCCTCAGCGAGCGGCTCCGCGGCCCGCGGATCTACCTCAAGCGCGAGGACCTCTGTCACACCGGCGCCCACAAGATCAATAACACGGTGGGGCAGATCCTGCTGGCCCGCCGGATGGGCAAGAGGCGGGTGATCGCCGAGACGGGGGCGGGGCAGCACGGCGTGGCCACGGCCACCGTGGCGGCGCTCCTGGGACTCACCTGCGAGGTGTACATGGGCACGGAGGACATGCGGCGCCAGGCGCTGAACGTGGTCCGCATGCGCCTCCTGGGGGCGAAAGTCACGGGCGTGGATTCGGGGAGCCGGACGCTCAAGGACGCCATCAACGAGGCCATGCGGGACTGGGTGACCAACGTGGAGACGACGCATTACGTCCTGGGGTCGGTGCTGGGCGCCCACCCCTATCCCCGGATGGTCCGCGACTTCCAGGCAATCATCGGGCAGGAGGCGCGCCGGCAGATCCTGGAGGCGGAAGCGCGTTTGCCGGAATGCCTCATCGCCTGCGTCGGCGGCGGCAGCAACGCCATGGGACTTTTTCATGCCTTCCTGGATGACCCGGGGGTCCGGATGATCGGGGTGGAGGCCGGGGGATTGGGGATCGCCTCAGGCCAGCATGCGGCCCGCTTCGCCGAGCGGACGGTAGGCATCCTCCACGGCACGCGGAGCTACGTTCTTCAGGATGCCGACGGGCAGATCCGCATCACTCACTCGATCTCGGCCGGCCTGGATTACTCGGGTGTGGGGCCGGAACACAGCTACTACCATGACCAGGGACGGATCGAATACACCTCGGTCACGGATGCGGAGGCCCTGGAGGGATTCCGCCTGCTCTGTGAGACCGAAGGGATCATTCCGGCCCTGGAGGCAGCCCATGCGGCAGCGTATCTGGCAAAGGTGGCGCCGCAGCTCGGGCGCCGGGAGTGCATGATCCTGAACCTGTCCGGCCGGGGGGACAAGGACGTGGAGGTTGCGGCCCGGGCGCTCCGCGTGCCGATGGGAGAGGAAGCATGAGCGAGAACCGCATTGACCGTGCCTTCGCCCGGCTGAAGGCTCAGGGCCGCAAAGGGCTGATTCCCTTCCTGGCAGCCGGCGATCCCTCGTTGGAGGTCACTGAAGCCCTGGTCCACGAGTTTGAGGCGCGAGGTGCGGACGTGGTGGAGATCGGCGTTCCCTTCTCCGATCCCCTTGCCGACGGCGTGGTCAACCAGCGGGCCTACCAGCGAGCCCTGGCGGCCGGCGCCAGCCTGGGGCGGATCCTGGGCCTCGTGGCATCCATCCGGAAGCATTCTGAGATTCCCCTGGTTCTGATGAGTTATGTCAATCCCATCCACCGGTTCGGCCTGGAGCGTTTCCCGGCAGCCGCTCGGGAGGCGGGGGTGGATGGCCTGATCCTTTCCGACTGTCCCCCGGAGGAGATAGACGGGTTCCTGGACGTCCTCGGGAGCGCGGGGGTGCACCCGGTCCTGCTCGTGGCCCCGACCAGCCCGGCACGGAGAATAACCTTGATCAGCGCTCGAAGCCGCGGCTATATATATTATGTGTCGCTCCGGGGGGTGACTGGGCCCCGGGACCAGTTACCGCCAGATCTCACGGATGGAATCCGGCGTATCCGCGCCCTTACAGAGAGGCCACTGGCCGTGGGATTCGGCATTTCGACCCCCACCCAGGCGGCCGCGGTGGCGGAACTGGCCGACGCGGTGGTTGTGGGGTCCGCCATTGTGGCCCGGGTGGAAGCCTCCCTGGGCCGCCCAGACCTTGTGACTCAAGCGGGGGACTTCGTGGCAGATCTGCGTACTGCGGTGGGGTAAATTGCACCATATTCTTCACCTGTTCCTTCTTCGTGGAATGGAGGTTGCAACTCCTGTTTCGACATGCTGAATATCGGTCAGCCGCGCTGGATAGACCTTTTCCGGATGGGTGAAGGGACGGGGTCCATTTGGGTCCTAGGGTGAGGCCGGGTAGGTCGGCCGGATAATGCAATACCGCGTCCTGGGGTGTTCTGGAGGGGAGGCACCGGGATTTCGCCTGCCCAGCTTCCTGGTGGAAGAGCGCCTGCTGATTGACACCGGCTCTGTGGCGATGGCGCTGGAGGTCACGCAGCAGGCAGGAATCGACCACATCCTCCTTACGCATACGCATCTCGACCACACCGGGGGCCTCCCGCACCTAGCGGACAATATCCTCGGGATGCGCAGCGAGCCCGTTCAGGTTCATGGGATCGCCCCCACCCTGGACGGCGTCCGGCGCTACCTGCTCAACGACGTCCTCTGGCCGGACTTTACCCGGATCCCGTCCAGCGCGTTTCCGACCCTCGCCTACCGCGAGGTCCACGAAGGCGTCCCGTTCGAGTTGGCGGGATGTACCATCACGGCGATCCGGGTGAATCACGCGGTGGAGTGCGTCGCCTATTTCGTCGAGATGGGGGGTCGGACGCTGCTCCACGTGGGAGACACGGGCCCCACGGAGGCGGTCTGGCGGCACGCACGGGAGGTGCCCCACTTGCTGGCGGTCTGCGTCGAAACGACCTTTCCCAACCGCCTGCAGGAGGTGGCCGATTACAGCGGGCACCTCACGCCCCGCAGCCTGGAGAAGGAACTGGACAAGCTCGACCGGGATGTCCCCGTGTACGTCTATCACCTCAAGCCTGCCTTTCGATCGGAGATCCTGGCAGAGCTGAAGCGATTGCGCCGCCGCGCGCTCCACGTATTGGAGGAGGGCACCCTGTACCGGTTCTGATGGGTCCATTCCCTGGCCGGCGACTGGGAACTCAATCGGGCAGCACGGGCCTGCCGGGCAAGGCGTTCGCTGTAACTCATGATGGGAACGAATGGTGTGCAGCCCTCACGCGATGGCTGGATCCTCACGACCGAAGGACGCCCAGACCCAATCGTCCGGGCGGCGGGGCGCCACCGTCGTGGAGCTCATCACCCTCGTCGTCCTGCTGGCCATCCTAGTTGCCATCGCCATTCCCAACATGAGCCCGGTGGTCCTGAACTACCGGTTACGGGGGGCGGCCTGGCAGTTGGGGGGGGATCTCCGGCTGGCGCGCCAGCGGGCCGTCACGCTGCGGAAGCGCTTCCGGGTCTGCGTATCGAGTTGCGCCATCACCGTGCCGACGGGTGCCTACAGCGTGGAGCGGGAAGACGGGTCGTTTGTCAGCGAGACGGGCACTACGATCAAGCTTCCGCAGGATGTCACCGTCAGCGCCACCGCGACGGCGACATTTTCCATCAGCGGGGCGGCCAGCGGGAGCACCTTCACGCTCACCAATATCATCGGCACCTACGAGGTCAAGGTGGGTTCCACGGGCGAGGTCAGGGTGTGCCAGGGGACGTGTTCGTGAGGACGAGGGACCGCCGCGGCCTGGCCGGTTTCACCCTGATCGAGTTCCTCTTCGCCGTCTCCATCACGGCCATCACGGGCCTGGGGGTCGCCGGGATGTTCCCGGCTGCCCTGCGCTCGGTGGTCACCGGCGGCCAGACCACCAAGGCGACCGTCCTGGCGCAGGGGATGGCCGACATGATCCGGGCCGATACGTTTTCGAACGTGTCGAGCTACAACAGTCTGACTACGACGACCACGTGTTCAGGGACGGATACGATTTGCACCAACAAGACAAAGTGGAAGAACGATATGCTGGCGGCGGAAGCGCAGACGACGGGGCAGGGCCTGCCAGCCGGGTACGGCACCGTCGCCGTGGTCTGTGTGAACGCCGATGGCACCACCAATGCGACGAGCCCGTGCCCCACGGACCTTCGCCGGGTGACGGTCACGGTCACGTGGGACCGCCAGGGCTCGCGGTCCGTGAGTCTGGTGACGTATGTCGCGCAGAACGAGTGAGCGGCCCTCCGACCGGAGGACCGAGGGATTCACGCTGGTAGAGACACTCATCGCCGCGGCGCTGTTCTCCGTCGTGATCACGGGCATCTACGTCCTCTACACGACGATGCAGAGCACCCTGAGCCGGGGCGAGCTGAAGAGCGGGCTGCAGCAGAACGCCCGGGTCGGTCTGGACCGGATGATCCAGGAGATCCGGATGGCGGGCTACGATCCCAGCGGGGCCATTCCCCTGGTGACGCTCCTGCCGAAGGCCGCCATCCGCGCGGCGAGCAGCACGTGTCTGTCCTTTGTGTCGTACAGGCCCTCCGATGTCACGAGCACGCAGATCACGTATGACCTGAGCGGAACGACCCTGCGCCGGACGGAGGATCCCTGGAACGGGACCAATGCCTTTTCCGGGGGCAGCGCCCAGCCCCAGGCCGAGCCCGTGAATGCCTTGACGTTCACCTACTACGATTCGAACAACGCGGCGCTGACCCCGGTCAGTTGGACCTCCACCCAGCGGTGTCCGCCGACGGCGGGGGCATCGTCCCAGGCCATCGTCCAGTTGGACTACACCCAGATGGATCAGATCCGCCGGGTGGCGATCACCCTGCGAACCAGGGACTCGCGCCCTAGCATCTCCGCCGAATACTTCACCCTGACGAGCGATGTGCGCCTGCGGAACAAATAGGCAACCCCGGGGCGCGGCCCTGATCATGCCTCGCGAGGCGTGAGGATAACGGACGATGAGACGAACAAATAGGCAACCCCGGGGAGCGGCCCTGATCATCGCCATGCTAGTCATGGCGGTCCTGCTCCTGGCCGGCACGACCTTCCTGACCATCTCGTCCACCGAGAACGCGATCGCGTTGAATGAACGGGTTTCGGCCCAGGCGTTTCTGCTGGCGGAGGCGGGGCTTCACAAGACCATCGCGAAGCTGAACGCCAGCTCGACCTACTCGGGGGAGACGAACACGTCGCTGGGGAGTGGGAGCTTCACGGTCACGGTGGCGACGGCGGCCGGCTGCACCGCGACCAGCGCGCGGGATATTGTGGCGACCGGTTCGGTGCCGGTGGCCGGGGGACAGGCCCAGGTGCAACTCCGAACCATCCTGGATCAGATTTCGTACCCGTTCCGTTGGGGGGCGTTTTCGACCGTCCCCAACCTGGTCGTCACGGACGACGATCGTAAGGAGAAGGAACTCTGGATCAAGGATAACGGAGAGAGCGACAGCTTCGACTCCGCCCTCGGGGCCTACAGCACGACGACCAACAAGGGAAGCGTGGGAAACATCGGGGCCAACGGCGACATCACGCTGGAGCAGAACACGGCGATCTCGGGCAGCGTCTCGGCAGGCGACGCCATCCATACGCAGTCGGGAGTCACCATCAGCGGCAGCCAGACGACGAGCACCGCGGCCAAGTCATTCCCCTCCATCACGCCCAGCACGACCCCGACCAGTAGTCTGACTATCGGGAATAACACGACGGTGAACCTCACGGCGGGGACCTATTACTACACGAGCATCGATATCGGGAACAACTCCAACATCACGACCAGCGGGGGCCCCGTCACCATCTATGTGACCGGGGACGTGGAGATCGGGAACAGCGTGACCATCGGAGCGAATCCAGGGACGAACCTCCAGATCATCGCCAAGAGCAGCGGGGCCGATACCTCCTCCGTGGAGTTCGAGGCCGGAAACACCTTCACCTTCTACGGCAGCTTCTACGGCAAGAATACGGACGTGGACCTGGGCAACGATGCGAAGATCTACGGCTCCATGCTCGCCCGGACGATCAAGATGGGGAATAATGCGAAGATCCACTACGACCTGGCTTTGGAGAATCAGTCGGTTTGCACTTACGGGAAATATCTCGTGAAGCTCGGGACCTGGCGCGAGGTGA
>Ga0155960_1210_pt2 | contig 37823 bp, 31 predicted proteins | sample RifCSPlowO2_02_FD_107614 | JGI IMG/M metagenome (GOLD analysis project Ga0155960, IMG submission 107614) | candidate division NC10 bacterium RIFCSPLOWO2_02_FULL_66_22
GCCCGCGAGGCCGGACCGCGAGGATCGCCTTCACTACATCCCCTATGGCCCCGCCGATCAGGGCACCGCGGAACCGGTCGCGCAGGTTCACCCCCGGGTCTAACCCGGAACGCAGCCTCTCCCAGCGGGGATCCTCCCCAGGCAGGATCGGTGCGTCAAGACCCGTGCTGCGTACAACTCCGAGAACTTCCTTTGCGCTGATCGGGGAACGCAGGGCTCGCAGCCCCTGAAGTTCAAGGCAGGTGTCAGCGTAGAGCATGTTATTTTTTCATGGCCATCCCCCATTCTGCCTTGGTCAGGACTACGCTGCCGTCCCCGGTCCCCATACATATACGATAGGCCGGGGGGAGGGGTCAGCCCGAACGGTATAGAATCCAGGGATTCTGTGACGCTCCAGCCGAATCTCAATCTTCGGGAGCATCGAACCCAAGACCGGGGCTGCGATCGACCGGAGCACGGTTGCAACATACGTGTGCGAATGGCAACGCTGACAATCGCACGGGGCGCTTACCACACGTGAGGCCGCACATGTGGATGCCCGGATGGAGTTCTCGTGGACCACGCCGGACAAGCGGCATTCTTAGACGTTTCTCTTGTCGTGGCATAACAAATATGTTACGTATCCATCATGCCGTGGACGATCGACTACTACAGCGAGGCGGTCCGGCTGGAGATCGAGGCCCTGCCCGTGGGAACCCGGGCGGCCTACGCCCGACTGACCGAGCTCCTGGAAGAGTTCGGCCTCGACTTGCGCATGCCCCACTCCCGGGCGATGGGTGGCGGGCTCTACGAGTTGCGGCCCCGCGGGCGCGAGGGGATCGCCCGGGTCTTCTACTGCACGTTGGTGGGGCAGAGGATAATCATCCTCCACTCCTTCATCAAGAAGACGCACGGAACGCCTACACGTGAGCTGGAGCTTGCCCGCCGGCGGCAACGGGAGGTATGCAAGCCATGAGCAGGAAGGCACCGCGACTCATCCATCGCCAGATGGTGGAGCGGTGGAAAAAGGACCCGACGTTTCTGAAGGCGTACGCCGAGCTCGACACCGAGTTTGCGCTGCTGCGCGAACTCCTCCTCGCCCGGCAACAGGCGGGGCTGAGCCAGGCCGCAGTCGCGAAGAAGATGGGAACCAAGGCACCGGCGGTGACGCGCCTAGAGACCTCCCTCTCGGGGAGCACACACTCCCCGACGATCGCCACCTTGAAGAAGTACGCGAAGGCGGTGGGGTGCACGCTGGAGATCCGGTTGGTGCGGAGACGAGCAGCCGAGGGGTAAGCTGTCGCGCATCACGTGGCGTCTCTGGCGAACGCAGGGGATGCACCGAGTCTCCGCAGCGCATGCGCCATGATACCTACCACAGGACGCGACTGGTTGTCCATGGGCGCATGCGAGCCGTTAGCCATCGGCTTTGGCCATTGGCCACGGACGCACCGAACCAGTGGACTTTGAACGTCGAGGTGGAAGAGCTGAACATTGCAAATCAAGAATCGGGGCTGCGCGACGGGCTGAGAATCGAAGGATGGGATGACATCTGGCCGGGGGGAAGGTTCTGAAGCCAACAGCTAATGGCCAACGGCTGTACTTGATGGAGGCGCGGGGCGGACTCGAACCGCCGAATCGAGGTTTTGCAGACCTCTCCCTTAGCCTCTTGGGTACCGCGCCCTGTTTGCATAATAGGTCAAGTCGCCCGGGCCGTCAATCTGAAGTCTTTCGTCGTTCCTCCGGGACGCACATCGCGAACTGGCTGAGGATGCAGGCGTGGCGGCCGGGCCCTGATCCTGTCGCGCCCTACTGACCCAGGAGGTGTCGGAGGGCAGCCTCGAGTTCGGGGTAGCGGAATCGGTAGCCTGATGCCTGGAGCCGCGTCGGCATTACCCGCTGGCTCGACAGGAGCAGGGCATCGGCCAGCTCCCCGAATGCCAGCCTCGCGGCAAAGGCGGGCATCGGTGCGATGGCCGGCCGGGACAGGACGCGCGCCAGGGTCCGGGTGAATTCGGCATTGGTCACCGGGGCGGGGGCCACGGCGTTGACCGGTCCCCGGAGCGATTCGGTGGACAGTGCGTGCTGGATGGCCCCGATCGCGTCGTCAATGGCGATCCAGCTCATGCACTGTGTCCCGCTGCCGATCCGGCCGCCCGCGCCCATCTTGAACGGGAGAAGCATCTTCTTGAGCGCCCCGCCCGCCGGGCTGAGGATCATGCCGAACCGCAACTGGACCACCCGGATGCCGGCCCGCGAGGCGGGCTCGGTGGCAGCCTCCCACTCGCGGCAGACCTGGGCGAGGAAGTCGCCGCCCGGCGCGCTGTCTTCGGTCAGGATTTCATCCCTCCGGTCCCCGTAAAATCCGATGGCCGACGCGCTCACCAGCACCTTGGGACGACGTGAGAGCTTCGCCACCGACTCGCTGAGCCGCCGGGTGCCTTCGACGCGGCTTCGACGGATCTCCGCTTTGCGCGCCTCAGTCCATCGGCCCGCCGCGATGTTCTCGCCGGCCAGGTGAACCACTCCATCCACTCCCTCGAGCTTGGGAAGGTCCCTGACCCCTTCCGCAGGGTCCCACGCGATGTCCGGGCCGCCGGGGGCCCTGCGCACGAGCCGGGTCACCCGGTGCCCGCCCGCGGTGAGAGACGAAACCAAGGCCGAGCCAACCAGGCCGCTGGAGCCACTGACTACGATATGCATGGCGTCCTCCTGCCCGGCCCTTTCGGCATTCCGGGCAAACCCTCCCATCACCGCCACCTCGTCGGACTGTCCAGGGAGCTTACCACAGCAACATCGGATTCGACGCTCAGATTTGGAGCTGACAGGCTGCTCCTCGCGGAGCCTGGCCATTCTTTTGGATAGCCAAATCAGGGTTAGCTTGTTATTGATGGCGGGGATGTGCCGGGCCGTAAAGACCGGGCAGGGTTTGCCAGCTGTATCCGGTGGGGCTGTCGGCGCGCGAGACGGGGTCCAGACCCGGCCCTCCTTCGGGGCTGGCAGAGGATATATGGAGAGTCAGTTGAAAGGAGAATCGCCCACAACTTACCCGAGGCGAGGCAGGCTCCTGCGGCTGGCGTGGATCGGCCTTGCGCTCGTGATGGGCGGATGTGCTCACGGGGCCCCCTGGGCGCCTATCGCCGAGGGACAGTTCCCGGTGCCAACCGACCCTGCATATCCTGCAGAGGTTCTGAAGACACGAGCCGAGTACGTCCGGGCTGTCGAGCGCTGGCAACGGGCCCTGGACGCGCTGGATCGACTGATCGAGATTCGGCGCGCGGCGCGGGTCAGCCGCGATCAGGCGGGCAAGATTGTGGGCATCAGCGAGGATCTCGAGCTGCCCCGCTGGCGGCTGGAGATGGAGCATGAGCTCATGCGGGCCAAGGGCGCGCTCTCCCGCCTGGAGCGGAGGGTGCGTGCCGACTTCAATGGCGAATTTCCCGCATGGTGGCCCCGTGACAGCAGCGAAGCCGATCCAGGACCCCGCGACGTGGCCGCAGAGATCGACGAGACCGGTTGGAAACACCATGTGCTAAAGACGGCCATTACCGGGTGATCCAGGATTCCCCTCCCCCTCCAGACAATTGATCCGTCCTCCCTTCCCATCTACGTTGCGACCAAGTAGACTGGCCCCCGACTGGCCTCGACAGATGCCCCAGGGCACCGGCCGGGGCGGGGGGCGCGAGCCCAACATACCCAACTATGATTCAACGATGACGGAGGAGCGAGCATTGGAGAATTTTCCCCGTGTGGCATCCTTCAAGAACGTCCAGGCACTCAAGGCCCATCTGGCCACGCTGCCCATCCCGGTCGCCTGCGATGCCTCCCTGCTGCCCCTCGACCGCAATCCGCTGGCCCAGCCCCTGACCGTCTATGGCCGCACGGTGGGGAACCGGTTTGCCATCCATCCCATGGAAGGATGGGACGCCTCCCTGGACGGCAGGCCGACCGATCTGGTCCTGCGCCGGTGGAGGAACTTCGGCATCTCCGGCGCCAAGCTGATCTGGGGCGGGGAGGCGGTGGCGGTCCGCCGCGACGGGCGCGCCAACCCCAATCAGCTCTATTACTGCGAGGCGAACCGCAAGGCGCTGGCGGAGCTGCTCCCCGCACTCAAGAAGGCGCATCGCGAACGCTGCGGCACCACGGAGGACCTCCTGGTGGGACTGCAGTTGACCCACTCTGGGCGGTTCTGCCGTCCGGAGCCCGATCACCAGTCTCGCCCGCGCATCGCGTACCGGCACCCGATTCTGGACGGCACATTTGGCATCCAGGATGACCGGCCGATCCTGTCAGATCCTGAGCTGGGAGACCTGGTGCAGGATTACGTGGCCGCGGCCAGGTTCGCGGCCGAGGTCGGGTTCGACTTCGTGGATATCAAGCACTGCCACGGGTACCTGCTCCACGAATTCCTCTCCGCCCACACGCGGCCCGGACCGTACGGGGGAAGCCTGGAGAACCGGACCCGCCTCCTGCGCGAGATCAGCGCCGCCATCCGGCGGGATGTGCCGGGTCTGCATCTGGCAGTTCGTCTCTCCACCTTCGATCTCGTTCCCTTCACCCACCCGGCGCCGGGCCAGGGCGCCCGAGGGGTCCCGCTGGATTTCCGCCCGTACCTTCCCTACCGGTACGCGTTCGGAGTGAATCCCGGCAATCCCCTCGAGATGGATTTGACTGAACCCGTGAGGTTTCTGCAGCTCTGCCGGGAGCTGGGAATTGCCCTCGTCAACATCTCGGGCGGGAGTCCGTACTACAGCCCCCACATCCAGCGGCCCGCCTACTTCCCCCCGTCCGATGGGTACCCTCCCCCGGAGGATCCGCTCACGGGATGCGCCCGCCTGCTCGACGTGGCGGCTCGCTGCAAGCACGCCGTGCCGCACCTCACCATGGTCGGCACGGGATACACCTATTTCCAGGACTACCTCCCCCTGGTTGCCCAGGCCCAGGTGCGGCTCGGCCACGTGGACTTCGTTGGCATCGGCCGCATGGTGCTCGCCTATCCCGAGCTGCCGCATGACGTCCTGAGCGGCCGGGCCCTCGACCGCAAGCGGATCTGCCGAACCTTCAGCGACTGCACCACCGGTCCGCGCAATCGGATGGTGTCCGGCTGCTATCCCCTGGACCCCCATTACAAATCCCTGCCCGAAGCCGAGGCGGTCAGGAAGCTCAGGCAGAAGTCCGGACGGTAGCCCGACTCAAGAATACCAACCGCCAGGCCGCGAGTGATGAGCTTTGCGGAGGGGGGCACCGGCCCCGGGTCAATTGGCGGGGGGCAGAGCGGTCAGAAAAGGGAACGAGGGGGCGAGTCTATGAAAGGAAAGAGGGGTTATGGCCGATTCCGCCACAACCCCTCTGGATGATTGCTGGAGCGGGAAACGGGATTCGAACCCGCGACCCCAACCTTGGCAAGGTTGTGCTCTACCAACTGAGCTATTCCCGCGTCGGGGCCTCAACCTACCAAAGCAGGCTCGGCATTGTCAACTCAAAACCCATTCCAACTGAGAGCGTTCGGGAGTTCGGGGCACCCACGCCACTGCGGTGGGTGCCCACCGCGGTGCCGTGGGTCCCGAGGGTTCGGTTGTACTTTTCGGCCCCGAACAACCGAACGCGCGAACCACCGAACGCTTTTTAGTCGGAGATTCCCATCGCCTTGAGGACGGTGACCATATCCGCCTCGACGCTGGCCGGCTTCGGCGAGCGCTTCACCGCGGTATCCGGATCCTTCAGCCCGTGCCCGGTCAGGATGCAGACGATCCGGTCGCTGGGAGTGAACCCGTGCGCCTTCGCCCACCTGGCCAGGCCGGCCACGGAGGCCGCCGAGGCCGCCTCGCAGAAGACGCCCTCTATCCGGGCCAGCAGGCTGTAGGCGTCCAGAATCTCCTCGTCCGACACCATGTCGATCTGGCCCTGGGATTGCTGCGCCGCCTCCAGCGCCCCCTTCCAGCTCGCAGGGTTGCCGATCCGGATGGCGGAGGCGATCGTCTCCGGACGCTCGACCACCTGCCCCCGGACGATGGGCGCCGCCCCCTCCGCCTGCCAGCCGATCATGCCGGGAAGGCGGCTGACCCTGCCCGCCCGGTGGTATTCGCGGAAGCCCCGCCAGTAGGCCGTGATGTTGCCGGCGTTCCCCACCGGGATGAACAGGTGGCTCGGCGCCTCGCAGAGCTGGTCGCAGACCTCGAAGGCCGCCGTCTTCTGTCCCTCCAGCCGATCGGGATTCAGCGAGTTCACCAGGATGATGGGGTGTTTCTGTGAGATCTCGCGCACGATCTTCAATGCGTCGTCGAAATTCCCGCGGATCTGGAGGACGCTGGCCCCGTGGAACATGGCCTGGGACAGCTTGCCCAGGGCGATCTTCCCCTCGGGAATCAGGACGAAGGCCTTGAGGCCCGCGCGCGCCGCGTACGCCGCCGCCGAGGCCGAGGTGTTGCCGGTCGAGGCGCAGATGACCGCCTGCGCCCCCCGCTCCACCGCCTTGCTCATGGCCAGGGTCATGCCCCGGTCCTTGAAGGACCCGGTCGGATTGGCGCCCTCGTACTTCAGGTACACCTCGCACGGGAGCCCGAGGTGCCGCCCCAGCCGGTCCGCCCGGATGAGGGGGGTGTTCCCCTCGTTCAGGGTGACGATCGGGGTCGTCTCGCTGACCGGCAGGAATTCGCGATACTGATGGATCAGGCCGTGCCAGGCCATGTCACGAAACTCCAGAGGAATGACCAATGACCAATGACCAAATCCCAATGGTGGTGAGCGCGCTGCGCGCGCGACCCCCTTTCGCATGGACGCACAACGTGCCTGCGGCATCAGTCATCGGTGTCGACTCTTTCCCCGAGTTTGTATTCGGGACTATCAGAAATCTGATTCGAAGCCCTTGGAACCACGGTGGCGTAGCACACACTGGGAATGAGAGCGCCATCACAACCAGCCCTAAGCCAAGTTGCCCTGGAAGTCGCAGCCTAGGATGAATGGTGGTCCCCGTGTTCCTGTCGCAATCCATCAGAGACCTTCAGAAGAATGCTATGGACGCGCGGTGACAGCCTCGCATCTGCCATTGGTCATTTGTCATTGGTCATTGGGATTCAATCTTCGGCGCCCTCGACCCGGATACAGACCGTATCCTGGGCGACCGCGTCGAGATGGTTGATCCGTTTCAGGGCCTTTTGCATGTCGCCCTCCACCGCCTCGTGGGTCAGCATGACCACGGGGACGGCCGCCTGCTCGGCGCGGCCCTTCTGGATGACGGAGGAGATGCTGATCTGATTCTCGCCCAAGACACCGGAGACCAGGGACAGGACGCCCGGCTTGTCCAGCGCCATGACCCGGAGGTAGTACCGGCTCCGGATGCGCTCCATGGGCCGCAACCCCACGCCCTCGGCCATCGCCCCGGTGGGGAGCAGGGAGACGCGGGAGGGTCGGTGAAAGATGATGTTGTGGGCGATCTCGACGAGGTCCGCCACCACCGAGGATGCCGTGGGCATCTGCCCCGCCCCCCGGCCCGAGAACATCAGCGAGCCGGCCGAATCGCCGCGGATGTGCACGGCGTTGTACACCCCGCCCACCGAGGCCAGCAGGTGGGTGTCCGGGATCATGGTGGGGTGCACCCGCACCTCCAGCTCCCCCGAATCCTCCTTGGCGATGGCCAGGAGCTTGATGCGGTACCCCAGCTCCCGTGCAAAGGCGATGTCCACAGCGTCGACCTTCTGGATGCCCTCGATGTAGATGTCGGAGAAGCGGATGTACCCGTTGTAGGCCAGGGAGGCCAGGATTTGCAGCTTGTGGGCCGCATCCAGGCCGCCCACGTCCAGGGTCGGATCCGCCTCGGCGTAGCCCTTGGCCTGGGCCTCGGCCAGCACCTCGGCGAAGGGTTGGCCGGTCTCGGTCATCTTGGTCAGGATGTAGTTCGTGGTCCCGTTGACGATGCCCATGATGGACTCGATGTGGTTCGCCACCAGGCCCTCACGCACCGACCGGATGATGGGGATGGCCCCACACACGCTGGCCTCGAAGCCCAGATCCACCCGCTTCGTCGCGGCCGCCTGGTAGATCTCCAGGCCGTGCTCGGCCAGCAGGGCCTTGTTGGCCGTGACCAGGTGCTTCCCCTTCTGCACCGCCTCCAGGCAGAGCGTTCGGGCCACGCTGGTCCCGCCGATCAACTCCACCACGATATCCACCTGGGGGTCGTTGATCACCTCCATGGCGTCGGTGGTGAGCAGCTTGGGGTCCACGGCGATCCGGGGCGTGCCCGTCTCGGCGATCCGGCGGACGCGCAGCCGCGCCCCGACCCGCCGGTCCAGCAGGGCGGCATGGTCCTGGAGGAGCTTCACTACGCCCGATCCGACCGTGCCCATCCCCAGGATGCCAACGTTGATGGTTTTCATTGAGGTCCCTCTCGCCAGGTGTGAAACGGCGGGGTCATATCAGGACGCGGGACAGCCCGGTGCTCCACGCCCAGTGGATCGCCTCGACCGACAGGCGGAGGCTGAGACCCTGCCCCCGGAGCATCAGGTGATCCCCGCCCACCATGCCCAATTCCACGCACGCCACCCCGTGGCGCCGCGCCATCGCTCGCACGGATTCTCCCCAGTCCGGTCGCACGCTCACCACGATGCGCGAGGCCGATTCCCCGAAGAGCAGCGCGTCCGGCCGCATCTCGCCCGGAAGGGTGAGGGTGGCTCCCAGCCACGCCTTCGCCGTGGTCATGCAACACTCCGCCAGGGCCACCGCCAGGCCTCCGTCGGCACAATCGTGTGCCGAGGACACACCGCCCGCCCGAATCGCCTCCAGACAGACCTGCTGGACCGCCCGCTCGCGGGCCAGGTCCAGCGCAGGGGGTCGCCCGACCTCCAGGCCGTGCACGACCTTGAGGTATTCGCTGCCGCCCAGCTCTTCCCGCGTCTCGCCCAGCAGGAAGACGACGTCCCCTTCCGCCTTGAACCACGGGGTCGTGGCGTGGGCGATATCGTCCAGGAGGCCCACCATTCCGACGATGGGGGTCGGGAAGATCGCGGTGCCCAGGGTCTCGTTGTAGAAGCTGACATTCCCGCCCGTCACGGGGGTCTGGAGGGCCCGGCACGCATCACCCATCCCGCGCACCGCCTCGGCGAACTGCCACATGATCTCGGGCCGTTCCGGGTTGCCGAAGTTCAGGCAGTTCGTGATAGCCAGCGGCCGGGCGCCGGCGCACACCACGTTGCGGGCCGCCTCCGCCACCGCCAGCTTTCCCCCCTCGTAGGGATCCAGGTAGGTGTAGCGTCCGTTGCCGTCGGCCGCCAGGGCCAGGCCCTTCCGCGTGCCCTGGACCCGCAGGACGGCCGCGTCCGACCCCGGCTCCACCACCGTGTTGCAGAACAGCATGTGGTCGTACTGCTGCCACACCGGCTGCTTGGACGCGATGTTCGGCGAGCCGAGCAGGTCGAGCAGAACCTGATCGAGCTTCTCCGGCAGGGACAGTCCGGACAGCTCGGCCTGCTCCGTCTCGGTGAGATACGCGGGGCGCCGCACGGGCCGGTGATAGACCGGCCCCTCCTCCGCCAGGGCCACGGCCGGGATCTCGGCCACCACCCGCTCGCCGTCCTTGACCCGCAGCAGGCCGTCCCCGGTCACCCGGCCGACGATCACCGCATCCAGGTCCCACTTGTGGAAGATGTCCATGACGAGCCGCTCGGTCCCGCGGCGCACCACCAGGAGCATCCGCTCCTGGGACTCGGAGAGCATCACCTCGTACGGGATCATGCCCGTCTCGCGGCGCGGCACCCTGGCCAGGTCGATCTCGATCCCCGTCCCGCCGCGGCTGGCCATCTCGCACGAGGAGCAGGTCAGCCCGGCCGCCCCCATGTCCTGGATGCCGACGAGGGCGTCCGTCCCCATCAACTCCAGGCAGGCCTCAATGAGCAGCTTCTCCTTGAAGGGGTCGCCCACCTGGACCGTGGGCCGCCGTTCCTCCGAGCCCTCGTCGAAGGTTTCCGAGGCCATGGTGGCCCCGTGGATCCCGTCCCGGCCCGTCTTGGCTCCCACAAACATGACCGGGTTGCCCTCGCCACTGGCCCGGGCCAGGAAGATCCGATCCTTGGGGGCGATGCCGAGACAGAACACGTTCACCAGGGGATTGCCCGCGTACGTCTCGGAGACGCAGAGTTCCCCCCCGACCGTCGGAACCCCCACCGCGTTCCCGTACGCCGCGATTCCCCCCACGACACCGCCCAGGAGATAGCGGCTCTTGCCCTTCGTCAGGGGGCCGAACCGCAGGGGATCCAGGAGGGCGATGGGGCGGGCCCCCATGGTGAAGATGTCCCGGATGATGCCGCCCACCCCGGTGGCCGCGCCCTGGAAGGGCTCGATGAAGGAGGGGTGGTTATGGCTCTCCATCTTGAAGACGATGGCCAGCCCGTCCCCGATGTCCACCACGCCGGCGTTCTCGCCCGGGCCCTGGAGAATGCAGTCCCCCCGCGTCGGCAACTGCGCGAGGTAGACCCGGGAACTCTTGTAGCTGCAGTGCTCCGACCACATCACCGAGAAGATCCCCAGCTCGGTGAAGTTGGGGTCGCGGCCCAGGATCGCTTGGATCTGCTGGTACTCCTCGGGCGTGATGCCGTGCTGGGCGATCAGCTCAGGCGTGATGACGGTGGGTTCGCGCATGCTCGGTACCTAGCGACCGGTGAACTCAAGAGCTGGGGTTTAAAGGCGTTCGACAGTTCGAGTGTTCGGTGGTTCGGGCGTTCATCCGGATCCGGAACAACCGAACCCTCGAACGACCGGGACCCACGGCACCGCGGTGGGTATCCACCGCAGTGGCGTGGGTGCCCCGAACGCTTTTCGGGTGCGGCCCCTTGGCTCAGCGCGGGAGCGCCCCCGCCAGGAGTCCCTCGAACAGGAGCCGGCCGTCCTCGGAGCCCAGCAGGGTCTCGCTCGCCCGCTCGGGGTGCGGCATGAGCCCCAGGACGTTGCGTCCCTCGTTGCAGATCCCCGCGATGTTCTCCAGGGATCCGTTCGGGTTCGCCTCGTCGGTGATCTGCCCGTCCGGGGTGCCGTACCGGAAGACGATCTGCCCGTTGCTCCGCAGCCCGGCAAGGGTCTCGGGGGACGCGTAATACCGGCCTTCCCCGTGGGAGATCGGAATCTTCAGCACCTGGCCCGGCGGTACGGTCCGCGTGAATGGCGTGTCGCAACGCTCCGTGCGGATGTGGACCCAGCGGCACCGGTACTGGAGCGAATCGTTGCGCAGCAGCGCCCCGGGCAACAGCCCGGCCTCGCACAGGATCTGGAACCCGTTGCAGCTCCCCATGACGGGCCCGCCCTCCCTGGCGAACCGGACCACCGCGTCCATGATCGGCGAGAAGCGGGCGATGGCCCCGCAGCGCAGGTAGTCCCCGTGGGCGAATCCCCCCGGCAGGATCAGGCAGTCGTATCCCGCCACCGAGGTCTCCTTGTGCCAGAGGTACCCCCACTCCACCTCGAGCACGTCCTGGAAGACGTGGGCGAAGTCCTGGTGGCTCCAGGTTCCCGGGAAGATCAGGACCCCCCACTTCATTCCACCACCTCGGTGATCCGAAAGACGTAGTCCTCGATGACCGGATTGGCCAGGAGCTTGCGGCACATCTCGTCCACCTGGGTCTTGGCCCTGGCCGGATCCTGCTCGGCAAGCCGTAGCACCATGAACTTCCCGATCCGGCAATCGGTCACCCCCTGGAAGCCCAGGGTGGCCAGGGCGCCCTTCACCGTGTCGCCCTGCGGGTCCAGGACGCTCTTCTTGAGCGTGACGTGAATCTCCGCTTCGAACATGCGCACCTCACTGCGGTCAGCCATCAGCTAATCAGCGGTTTACTGTTCAAGGTTCGAAGTTCCAACTGCAGCACCGCGAACCGCAGCACCGCCGCACCCGGCGCTCGGCGCCGTCAGGTGCACACGCGTCGAAAGATCTCCTGATAGGCGGTCGCCTCGCGGGCGAGACTGCGACGGGCCCGATCCTTGCCGAGGTTCTCCCGCGTGGTCCGGTCCCAGAAGCGGCAACCGTCCGGCGTCAGCTCATCCCCCACCAGGAGCGCCCCCTTCTGCCGCCCGAATTCCAGCTTGAAATCGGCCAGCAGGATCTCGCGCTCGGCGAAGAAGGGCAGCAGGACGCCGTTGGCCCGGAAGGTCGTCTCGCGGATGGCCCGCAACTCCTCCGACGAGGCCAGCCCCAGGGCCCGGACGTGGTACTCGTTGAGCAGCGGGTCCCCCAGGGCGTCGCTCTTGTAGTAGAACTCCAGGACCGGGGCGGGCAGCGTGGTCCCCACCTCCATCCCCAGGCGCTTGGCCAGGCTGCCCGCGGCGATGTTCCGCAGCACCACCTCGAGCCGGATCATCTCGAGCCGCCGCACCAGCATGTCCCGCTCGCCCACCACCTCCACGAAGTGGGTGGGGATCCCGTTCTTCTGGAGCAGCCTGAACACGGCCGCCGAGATCTGGTTCTTCATGGCGCCGCGCCTCGGCAGCTTCGCCCGGGGCCTGCCCGCGCCGAGCATGGGGGTGTCCTTGAACCGCTGGATCAGCAGGGCGGGATCCTGGGTCTCGTACAGGATCTTCCACTTCCCCTCATAGATCTTCCGCCCGCGCACGCCGAGACGGCTGCTGGAAATTGGAAGCTGGACATCGGAAACCGATCCCATCTCGCGCCCTCGTCTTCCCCGTCGAGTGCCCATTGTCCAGTTTCCAGTTTCCGGTTTCCAGTTTCCGGTTCCTAGATCAGCCCGACGCGACGGAAGATGTCGTCCATGTAGCGCAGATGATACCCCAGATCGAAGCAGCTTTCAATTTCAGTCTCCCCCAGGACGGCGCGGACCTCGGGGTCCTGCCGGAGGAGGGTCTGGAAGTCTTCGCCCCCCTCCCACGCCCGCATGGCGTTCCGCTGCACCATCCGGTAGGCGGCCTCCCGGGAGGCGCCGGCCTTGGCCAGCGCCAACAGGACCTGCTGGGAAAAGATGATGCCGTGGGTCGCGTCCAGGTTCCGCCGCATGGTTTCCGGGTACACCCGCAGCCCCTCCAGGATCTCCCGGAAACGCACCAGGAGGTAGTCCAGGAGGATGGTGCTGTCGGGCAGAATGACCCGCTCCACGGAGGAGTGGCTGATGTCCCGCTCGTGCCAGAGCGCCACGTTCTCCAGGCCGGCCTGGACGTGGGACCGGAGCAGGCGCGACAGGCCCGAGACCTGCTCGCAGGCCACCGGGTTGCGCTTGTGGGGCATGGCCGAGGAGCCCTTCTGCCCCTCGGTGAAGGGCTCCTCCACCTCCCGGACCTCGGTGCGCTGGAGGTGGCGGATCTCGGTGGCGAACTTGTCCAGGGACGCCCCCACGATGCCCAGGAGCGCCAGGAACTCGGCGTGGCGATCCCGCTGGATGATCTGGGTGGAGATGGGCTCGGGCGTGAGCCCCAGACGGGCGCAGACGTACTCCTCCACCCGGGGCGGGACGTTGGCGAACGTCCCCACGGCGCCGGAGAGCTTGCCGTAGCTCACCACCTCCCGGGCCCGCAGGAGCCGCTCCCGCGCCCGCCGCACCTCCATCAGCCACATGGCCAGCTTGAGGCCGAAGGTGGTGGGTTCGGCGTGGATCCCGTGGGTGCGCCCGATCATCACCGTGCCCTTGTGCTTGATCGCCAGGTCGGCCAGGATCCGCCCCAGCGCCTCCGCGTCTTCCAGCAAGAGATCCGCCGCCTCCCGCATCTGGCAGGCCAGGGCCGTGTCCAGGATGTCGGACGAGGTGAGGCCCAGGTGCAGGTACCGCGCCGCCGGGCCCACCCGCTCCGCCACCGCCGTGAGGAAGGCCACCACGTCGTGCTTCACCTCGCGCTCGATGGCGTCGATGCGCGCCAGGTCGAAGCCCGCCTTGGCCTGGATCTCCGCCAGGGCGTCCCGCGGGACCTCGCCCAGCTCGGCCCACGCCTCACAGGCCAGGATCTCGATCCGGAGCCAGAGGGCGAACCGGTTGGCGGGCTCCCAGATGGCGGCCATGGCAGGACGAGAGTAACGGGGGATCATGTGCTCTCCTTCGGAGAGGGTTCAAGGTGCTGCGGTTCGAGGTGCTGCGGTTCTCCAACCTCGAACCTCGAACGTCGAACCGCAAAACCGCCGATGGCGCCTCCTTCTGAGGGGTTAACCGGTGCTGCGGTTCGAGGTGTCCGCCTTCGGCGGATTCCCAACCTCGAACCGTGAACCTCGAACCGGCAAACCGCTGGAAGGCTATCACAAACAGGCGACGGAGACAACGGCGGGTGCGACCGGAAGTCGGAAGTCGGCTGCAGCCGGCCGCCGCTCCCCGAGGCGGCGCAGCGGCCAGGGGGCCGACCGACCATGGCCAGAAGAGTAGGCGGAACGCGAACCGGTGGGGACAATTCCCGGTCAGCGTTCGTCAACTCGGTCAAAGACGTCCCTGATACCTGACAAGCAGCACGCCGTTGGTCCCTGACTCCCTCACCCGAGCACGCTATTGAGCCCTGGCAACGAATCGCCGGAGGATGGTCCACTTCGGCGGATCGGAGGTCCCCAGCTAGGCTGGACTCGGAGCGGGATGGTCTCAGGCAGTGTGAAGCGCGGCCTGGCGGGGAACGAAGCGAATCTCGACGCGCTTATTCAGGGCGGCGGCGATCCGCTGGAGCATGGCCAGCGAATGGCCCTCATAGTCCGCATCCTCCAGCCGGCAGATGACCGAAGCGGTGGTGCCGACCAAGTGGGCCAGGGCCCGTTGACTGAGGCCGGCTGCCTTCCGCAAGTCGTAAATCTTGCGGGCGATTTCCGCGTTGGCCCTCTCTTCCTGGAGGGAGGTCTCGCGCTCCGGCCGGTGAGCATAGTGCCGCCGGTGGATGATGGCGATGGCGTCTGTCGTCTTCGGCTTCTTGCGTGGCATTGTTAGTCCTCCGCGAAGGTGTGTCGGGTCGGGTCGCGATCGAACTGGCGTTTCCGGTCGGCCGCGCGGTCGATCTCGTTCGGGGGAACCCGATGTTCCTTGACCACGCCATGCGAGAGCACGGCCATGGCGCGCCCGTGGAAGAAATACAGCATCCGGTAGTTGGCGTTCCGGAGCCGCACGCGCAGTTCGTAGATGTTGTCGCGCAGATAGTCCGCTTCCGGTCGGCGAAGCTCATGGCCCAGCGCTGCCAGGCGTTCGAGTCGGACGCGGCACTTGTCCTGAGCTTTCTCCGGCAGGTCATCGAACCAGTCGAGAAACGGCACCGAGCCGTCCTCTTCACGGTACATGACCACCTGGATGCGGCCCATCGCGCCCTCATGTTCGCAAAGTTACGAACTACAGTCAAGCCCCTTTTGGGGGTCCTCGATGCCGACCTGGTTGGCGTGGATCTTCTCGATCTCCAGCCGTACCAGGGGTCGACCCAACACGTGTGTTACCTGCCGCAAACTGTCGGACTGAGGCATTTCATTTCAATAGCTTGGACTGTGGTCCTAGCTAACCTCGGTCGCGACAAAGAGGTGCCCTGTTCGAGTCCGGGTTGGTTCATCGGATAGGGGGTTGGAAATCCGCGTCGGCCGGACGCCGCTGCCGGAGGGAATGACCCGGCCGCGGGCCCGGTCGAACCGGGCGGCTCCAGAAACCATGCGAATCCGAGTCGGCGGAGACGGGACTAGCAGCGGACCGGCGTGTCAAGGCGGAAGTCGGCGGCGGGCAGTGAGGCGAGGGCGAGGACAGGCGACGACCCTGACCCCGCGCCAGATTCAGATGGTCAGGGGATCCGGGAGCGGGAGATCATCCTCCACCGGGTCATAGGTATGTGGTGCCCCGGCCCCGGCGCGTCGAGTCGCACGCGCCGGGGCGTTCTCCCCGCCCAGTGCCTCTGAGAGGCGAGGCCGGACGCCTTCTGAGTTATTCCACTCAGTCAACGACGTCCCGCATTATGAGCTCGACACAGACTCAGCCGAGCGGCGATGACCCGCATCGTCCCGCCGCACCGCGGACAGCACAGCGGGTCCACCCCGTACACCTTCCGCATGAGGCGCACCCGATGTCCAGTACCGCGCGTAGGCGACGGCTCCGATTCTGGAGTCACGAGCAGACAGGGCAGGTCAGAGCAGCAAGACTTCGTCAACGAAGCCCGAACAGGCAGAGCAGCGCCGCGTAGCCGCTTGGCAGCGACGTCGGGGGCTCCTCCAGGTGGCCATAGCGCACCGCCATCTCGAGGAAGAAGCGCGCATGGAAAAACGCCTCGAGGATCGGTCGCGTGACCTCGGTCCATCTGGAGTTGTCTTCCGGCGTGAATCGCTTCCCGGTCCCTTGCCGGACGATCTCGAGAAAACAGGGCTTCAGTGGCTGTCCTGGCACGAGCTCGCCCAGCTCCCGGACGATGGCCTCGGTCTGGCTCTGCAGCCAGTACACCTTGAAGCTCTGGTGGTAGAAACGGTAGACCGGATCCTCGAAGCCCCAGTGGTCTGTTGCCTTCGAGAGCGCTGCCTCCAGGTACGCCCGGCGGGCCTTGAGGTTCGACAGGAGCTCGACTTCCAGCGGGCGTGCCGGCTGCGGCTGACGCTCCGGCGGCTCCGGGTCCGGTCCCCGGTCCGCTTCTTCTTCGAACTCCCGGCATCCCTGGTGCTCGAAGGTGAGCAGGCCGCAGCGGGGCGACTTGGGGTTGTGGCAGACGCCCCAGTCGTAGCGGAGCCCCTGCGCGAGCGGGATGAACCAGCGGCAGCCGCAACTGCAGTCGGGACCCGAATCCTCCCTCCGGGAGCGCTCTCCCCAAGGCTCGAAGTCCGAGGGAAGCCGCTTGACGATCAGGTGGAGCGGTTCGTGACGCGGGTCGCTCATCGCTCCTCCCCTCCTTCCGGCACGGCACAGAACCAGGCACCTCGCCGCCCGGAAGCGCGGCGGTCAGGTCCGCGGGCGCGGCCCCACCGGATGACCCAGGAGCGCGGCCAAGAGGAGGCAGGAGTCGGGTCGGAGGCTGGCGATTCCCGGTACTCCGGTTCCAAACCTCGAACCGTGAACCTCGAACCGGCAAACCGCCGTCGGCGGGGTTGCCGGTGCTGCGGTTCGCAGTGCTGCGGTTCCCCAACCTCGAACTTCGAACCTCGAACCGGCAAACCGCCTTAGCTCAGGTGGCCGATGGTGGTCAGGGCGTAGCGATCAGGTTCGAAGAGGGTTCGGTTGAGTTCGGCGAAGGTCTGGGGCGAGACTCCGTCAATGCCCTGGATGATCTCGTCGAGATCGAAGTAGCGCCCGAAGTAGATCTCGGTCTTGGCCAGGCGGGTCATGCGGCTGCTGGTGCTCTCCAGCCCCAGCAGGAGGTTCCCCTTCAATTGCGCCTTGGCCCGGTGGAACTCCGTGAGATCCACCGGCCCCTCGCGCAGGCGGGCGAACTCGGCCCGGATCAGGTCCACCACCTGCGGGTAGGACTCGACGCTGGTGCCGGCGTACACCGCCAGCAGCCCGGAATCGTAATAGGAGGCCAGGTATGAGTAGATGGAGTAGGCCAGCCCGCGCTTCTCGCGGACCTCCTGGAACAGCCGGGAACTCATGGAGCTGCCCAGGATGGCGTTCAGCAGGTAGAAGGCGTAGCGGTTCGTGTGGTTGTACGGAAGACCCTCGGCGCCCAAGACCAGGTGGAGCTGGGCCGAGTCCCGCTCCGCGTGGTGCACCGTGTGGTAGGAGACAGGCGACGATCCGTTGGTGGGCAGGCAGCGCCCCTGCCACGTGCCGAAAGCGGACCAGACGAGTTCCACCACCCGCCGATGCTCCAGGTCGCCCGCGGCCGCGACGATGACTCGGTCCGCCTGGTAGAAATCGCGGAGGTGGTCCAGGATGTCCTGGCGGGTGAGGGCCTGGAGGGTGTCGCGGGAGCCCAGGACGGGCCGGCCCAGGGGGTGGTCGCGCCAGAGCTGCTGCGCGAAGAGATCGTGGATCAGGTCGTCGGGGTCGTCCTCGACCATCTTGATCTCTTCCAGGACGACGCGCCGCTCCCTCTCGATATCCTCGGGATCCAGCCGGGGGTAGAGCAGGAGGTCGCTCAGCAGGTCCACCGCCAGCGGCAGGTGCTCCCCCAGGACCTTGGCGTACAGGCAGGTGTTTTCCCGCGAGGTAAAGGCGTCCAGGGTCCCGCCCACACTGTCGATGGCCTGGGCGATCTCCTCGGCGCTCCGGGTCTGGGTGCCCTTGAACAGCAGGTGCTCGATGAAGTGGGAGATCCCGGCCCGCTCCACCTTTTCGTAGCGGGAACCCACCTTGACCCACACCCCCATGGACACGGAGCGGACCTGCGGCATCTGCTCCGTGAGGACCACGATGCCGTTCGGGAGGACCTCCTTCCTGTAGAGGCCGGCTACCTTCCCGATGGCTTCTTCCCCTCTGGGACCCTGGTCTCGTCCCCCGCCCGCCTGGCCTCGGCGGGGTGCGGGCCGGGCGTCCCGGCCTTCTCGGCGGCCTCCCGCAGGAGCTCGCGGCGGCTCAGTCGGATCTTCCCCGCCCGGTCCACCTCGATCACCTTGACCATGACCTCTTCGCCTTCCTTGAGGACATCTTCCACCCGCTTGATCCGCTCCTCCGAGATCTGCGAGATGTGCAGCAGCCCATCCGTCCCCGGCAGGATCTCCACGAAGGCGCCGAAGTCCATGATCTTGACCACCTTCCCCAGGTAGACCTTGCCGACCTCCGGCACCTCGACGATCCGGCCGATGATCTCCATGGCCTTCCGCGCGGCCGCCTCGTCCACGGAGGCGATGGCCACGGTCCCGTCGTCCTCGATGTCGATCTTGACGCCGGTCTGCTCCACGATGCCGCGGATGATCTTGCCGCCGGGGCCGATGACCTCGCGGATCTTGTCCACCGGGATCTTGAAGGAGATGATCCGGGGCGCGTAGGGGCTCAGGGCCGGGCGCGGCGTGGTCAGGGCCCGGCCCATGATGTCCAGGACCTCCAGCCGGGCCTGCCGGGCCTGCGTCAGTGCCTGGCGGAGGACGGCGTCGGTGATCCCCTGGATCTTGATGTCCATCTGGATGGAGGTGACTCCCGTGCGGGTGCCGGCCACCTTGAAGTCCATGTCGCCCAGGTGATCCTCCAACCCCTGGATGTCGGTGAGGACCACCGTCTTGTCCCCCTCCTTCACCAGCCCCATGGCCACCCCGGCCACGGCCGCCCGCACCGGGACGCCGGCATCCATGAGGGACAGGCTGGCCCCGCACACCGTCGCCATCGAGGAGGAGCCGTTGGACTCCAGGATATCGGAGACGATCCGGACCGTGTAGGGGAACTCCTCCTTGCCCGGCAGCACCGGCTGGATGGCACGCTCCGCCAGGGCCCCGTGGCCGATGTCCCGGCGGGAGGCGCCGCGCATGAACTTGACCTCCCCCACCGAGAAGGGAGGGAAATTGTAGTGCAGCATGAAGCGCTTGAAGGTCTCTCCCTCGATGTCGTCCAGCCGCTGCTCGTCCTCGGAGGTTCCCAGGGTGGTGGTGACCAGTGCTTGGGTCTGCCCGCGGGTGAACAGGGCCGAGCCGTGGGTGCGGGGCAGGACGCCGACTTCGCACGTGATGGGCCGCACCTGCGTGACGCTGCGCCCGTCGGCGCGGCGCCCTTCCTCCAGGATCAGCCGGCGCATCTCCTGCTTCTCCAGCTCCTCGAAGATCTCCTTGACCTGGCGCGTGGTCCCCGCGGGCTCCGCCGCCACGGCCGCCAGGGCCTCGTCCAGGAGGACCTTGCGCCGCGCCTTCTGTTCCTCCTTCTCGGGGACGAAGGCCAGCTCCCGGATGCGGGGACGGCACAACGCCTCGATCCGACCCTGCAGCGCCGCATCCACCGGGGGCGTGACGAACTCAGGCCGCGTGACGCCCATCTGTCGCGCCAGATCGTGCTGCATCTGGATGACCGCCTGGAGCGCCCGTTGGCCGAAGAGCAGCGCGTCCAGCAGCGGTTCCTCCGGCACTTCCCGCGCTCCACCCTCGACCATGACCACCGCGGCCCCGGTCCCGGCCAAGACCATGTCCAGGTCGCTCTGCTCGAGCTCCGCGTAGGTCGGGTTCACGACGAAGCGGCCGTCCACGCGCCCCACCCGCACGCAGCCGATGGGGCCCAGGAACGGGATGGGCGAGACGGTGAGGGCGGCCGAGGCGCCCACCACGGCCAGCACGTCGGGATCGTTCTCCTGGTCGGCCGAGAGCACCGTGGCGATGATCTGGACATCCTGATGATAGCCGGCAGGAAACAGGGGGCGGATGGGGCGGTCAATCAGGCGGGAGGTGAGCGTCTCCTTCTCGTGAGGCCGCCCCTCCCGTTTAAAGAAACCGCCGGGGATCTTCCCGGCGGCGTACGCGCGTTCCTGGTAGTCCACGGTCAAGGGGAAGAAGTCGATCCCCTCCCGAGGTTGTTTGGAGGCCACGGCCGTCACCAGGACCACCGTATCCCCGGAGCGCACCCACGCCGCCCCGTCGGCGGCCCGGGCCACGCGCCCGGCTTCGATGCTGAGGGTCTTCCCCTCCAGAGTGATTTCGGTCCGATACGTCATTTGCGAATGCCCAACCTTTCAATCACGCGTTTGTACCGCTCGACGTCCTTGTCCCGCAGATAGTCGAGCAGCTTGCGGCGACGACCCACCAGCATGAGCAGCCCGCGCCGCGAATGGTGATCCTTCTTGTGCACGGTGAGGTGCTCGGTCAGGTACCCGATCCGGCCGCTGAGGAGCGCGATCTGGATCTCCGGGGATCCGGTATCCTGCTCGTGCAACCGGTATTGCCCGATGAGCTCACCCTTGTTCGCTAAATCCTTTGGCATGATCACTCTCCCTGCCGTCGGAGCCGCACCTGTCCCCCATCGCGACAAAAATTATCACAGGGCCCTAGGAGTGTAAAGTCCATTCTGGCCAGGAAAGGCCGCGCGCAGCCTGCCACACCGCCTCGGCCGCCTCGCGGTCGCGCCCGAGTTGCTCCGCCAGCGCCTGGGCCGAGGCAAAGCGCTGTTCGTCACGCAGGCGTCGCAGGAAGAACGCGACGACCCGCTCGCCGTACAGCGCCGCCTCCCACGCCGGCATGTGGATCTCCAGCCTCCGCGCCCCCGGGCCGAAGGTCGGCGCGCACCCCAGATTCATCATGGCGTCCTGGAACCCGCCGCGCACCAGGACCCGCCCGGCGTAGACCCCGTCGCAAAGCGGCGGCGCCTCCGGCAGCGCCACGTTCGCCGTGGGAAATCCCAGTTCGCGCCCGCGGCCCGCGCCCGCCTGAACCCCACCTTCGAGGCAATAGGGCCGGCCGAGGAAGCGCCGGGCCTCCTCCACCTTCCCTTCGGCCAGGAGCCCCCGGATCATGCGGCTGCTCACCACCACGCCGTCCAGGCTCACGGGTGGGATCACCTCGACCCAGAAGCCAAGCCCGGGAGCCAGGGCCTGCAGGAGCTCCGCATTCCCCCGCCGACCCTTGCCGAATCCAAAGTCATAGCCCACGCATAGGCCCGCGACGCGCAGGCCGTCCACCAGCACCGTGCGGACGAACTCTTCGGGCTCGAGGGCCGCCATGGCCTCGGAGAAGTGAATCGCCGCGGCCGCGGCCATGCCGAGCTGGCGGAGCAGCGCCAGCTTGAGCGCCAGCGGCGTGATGAGCGGCGGCGCCTGCGCGGGTCGGACCACCTCCAGGGGGTGCCGCGCAAAGGTCACGACCGCGGGGGTCCCGCCCACTGCGGCGGCCCGCTCCCGCACGCGCCGCAGGAGCACCTGGTGGCCCAAGTGCACGCCGTCAATGGTCCCCATGGCCAGAATGGGCGTCGGCAGGTCCCAGCGCAGATCCTGCACACTCGCCGCGTGGATCACGCGCATGGTCGCCGGACCCTCAGGCCGCGCTCGAGAACACCCGCACGGGTTGCAGCACGACGCGGGTCGGTTCGCAGGCGGAGAAGTCCGGCGAGGCCACCGTGGTCTCGGCCAGGGACAGGAGCTGTTTGCGGAAGCCCAGGACCCGCACCAGGGCCCCGCGGTGGAGGTCGGCCGGGAACTGCACCACCAGACCGGCCGCCACGGCGCCGCCGTGCAGGATGAGCCGCCCCGCCTCCGGCACCACGCGGACCGCGGGCAGGTGCGCCAGGGCGTCGGCGATAGACATGAGCACTTCGGGGAGGCGCCCCTCCCGGACCCGCGCCTCCAGCTCCTCGAGCGTCAAAATCCCGTCCAGGCTGAACCGGCCCGAGCGCGTGCGAGTGAGCGCGTGCAGGTGCCCGCCGCAGCCCAGGGCCCGTCCGATGTCGTCGCACAGGCTCCGGGCGTACGTTCCCTTGGAACAGGTCGCGCGCAGCCGGGCGAAGGGCGACGCGAACTCCAGGAGCTCCAGCGCATGGACGCGAATGGCGACCGGCTGGCGTTCCACCTTTTCCCCGCGACGCGCCAGCCGGTACAGGCGCTCTCCCCGGTACTTCTTGGCCGAGAAGATGGGCGGCACTTGCTGGATCTCGCCCACAAAGCGCGGGAGGATCGCCAGCAGGTCTTCTCGCCGGACCTGGATGTCCTCGACCCGGCCCGTCTCCTTGCCCGCGGCGTCCAGCGTGTCGGTGGTCACTCCCAGGCACAGCGTCATGACGTATTCCTTGTCCGCCTGGGTCAGGAACTGGGCGATCCGCGTGGCCCGCCCCACGCACAGGGGCAGCACCCCCGTGGCCTGGGGGTCCAGGGTCCCGGTATGGCCCACCCGTCGCACGCCCAGAATCTTGCGGACGGCATCCACCACGTCGTGCGAGGTCATGCCCGCCGGCTTGTTGATGTTCAGGACCCCGTGCACTTCGGGCGTTATGGCCATTTTCGATTTTGGATTGAAGATTGCCGATTGACAGTGAATCGAAAATCGACAATCGCAAATCACAAATCCGGTTGGAGGTAGGTCGACGCCGCCGCCAGCACCCGGGCCCTGGCGTCCGTCAGGGACGCCTGCAGGGTGCACCCCGCCGCGTTCCGGTGGCCGCCACCCCCGAACTGCCCGGCCAGGCGCGCCACGTCCAGGTCGCCCCGGGACCGGAAGCTCACCTTCACCTGGGTGGCCGAAACCTCCTTGAAGGCCACGGCGATTTGCACCCCGCGCACGGCCCGAACGTAATTGATGAAGTCCTCCGTGACCTCCAGCCCCAGCCCCGCCCGTGCCTGTGCGGCCGACGTCACCTCGATCCAGGCCAGGCGGCCGTCCGCACTCACCCGGAGGGTGGCCAGGACCTCGCCCAGGAGATACCACTCGCGCGGGTCGCGGTTGCCATAGAGCCACGCCGCGATCTCCTCGACGGCGGCCCCAGACTCCACCAGGTCGGCCGCCGCCCGCAGTGCCTCTGGGGTGGTGTTGCCGTATTGGAAGGAGCCGGTATCGGTCAGGATGGCGGCGTACAGGTTCGTGGCCACGGCCTTCGAGATGGGGAAGCCGCCCCGGCGGAGGATGCGGTAGACCATCTCACCTGCCGACGAGGCCTCGCTCTCCACCCAGTTCACGTCGCCGAATCGGCTGTTCCCGGCGTGGTGATCCACGTTGAGGACCACGGCGCCGGCCGGTCGCCCGGAAAGCAACCCGCCCGTCCGCTCGAGGTTGCTGGTGTCCAGGACCAGGTAGCAGGCGTAGGGACGGGCGATGGGCACCTCCCGCACCACCTCGGTCGCCCCGGGCAGGCTGCATAGCTCGGGGGGAAGCGGATCGGCATTGTAGGCGGCCGTCACCTTTCCCACCTCGCGCAGCGCCAGGCTGGCCCCCAGGGTCGCCCCGATGGCGTCCGCCTCCGGAAACACGTGCGCCAGGACCGCCACCGAGGGCGCGGCCCGCAGGGCATCCACGACCTTGTCCAGCTCACTCACCCTCGTCGCCCTCGCGCGCCGCGACCTGTTTCAAGAGCGCGGCGACGTGCAGGCTCCGCTCCACCGACTCGTCCGCCTCGAACGTGAGTTCGGGCGCGTACCGGAGGCGCAGGGTCCGGCCGAGCTGTCCCCGCAGAAATCCCGCCGCCGACCGGAGGCCCGTGAGGGTCTCCTCGGTGCCCCCCTGGCCACCCGGACCCATGAAGGAGACTCGCGCATGGCGCAGATCTGCGCTGACCCGCACGGCCGTGATCGTCACCTGATGCACCCGAGGGTCTTTGACCTCGCGCAGCAGCAGGCGGCTGAGCTCCACCTGGATCAGGCCGGCAACGCGGTCGGCTCGCTTGAACGGCAGGGGCATGAGAATTGGAAGTCGGAAATTGGAAATTGGAAACTGGAACGCTGGAGACCGGATGGCAGCCCTGGCACCCGGGCCCGGACCAGTTTCCATTTTCCAGGGTCCAGTTTCCAGAGGAGGTCAGTGGGTGACCAGATCAATCTCGTAGTCCACCACCAGGGCCTCGCCGTTTGCTTCGATCCAGTTCACCACCTTGGAGAGGGTTTCGTCCACCAGTCGGGCATCGTTGCTCACGGTGGCGACCCCCAGCGTCGCTCGCTGCCAGTCGTCCAGCCGGTCCACCTCGGCGATGCCCACGTTGAATCGCGCCTGGACGCGATCCTTGAGGCTCTTGACCACCCGGCGTTTCGCCTTCAGCGAGGCGCTGTCCGGGATCCTGAGCTCGATCTTGCAGCTGCCGACCGTCATGGGAAAAATCTGGGAACCACAGATGAACACAGATAAACACAGATTGATCCCCGGGAACTGACTCTGCGTGCATCTGTGTTCATCTGTGGTTGCATTTGTCAGAGCTTGGGGGCGATCTCCTCCAGCTCGTACGCCTCCAGCACGTCCCCCGCATGGATGTCGTTGTAGTTGAGGAGGCCGATACCGCACTCCTGCCCGCTCAGGACCTCTCGGACATCGTCCTTGAAGCGGCGCAGCGAGCCGATCTTTCCCGCGTGGACCACCCGCCCGTCGCGCAGCAGGCGCACCGAGGCATCCCGCAGCACCTTGCCGTCCACCACGTAGGAGCCGGCGATGGTTCCCACCTTGGAGATATTGAAGATCTGCCGGATCTCCACGCGCCCCAGCGCCCGCTCGATGTAACTCGGCTCCAGCAAGCCCTCCATGGCCGCCTTGACCTGGTTGATGGCCTCGTAGATGACGGTGTACAGGCGGACATCCACCTGCTCCTGCTCCGCCAGCTTCTGAGCCTTCGGCTCGGGCCGCACGTTGAAGCCGACGACGATCGCGTTGGACGCCGCCGCCAGCATCACGTCGCTTTCCGTGACGGCGCCCACGGAGCTGTGGATGACCTTCATCATGACCTGGTCGGTGCCGAGCCGCTCCAGGGACTCGCGCAGGGGCTCCACCGAGCCCTGGACGTCGCCCTTGAGGATCAAGCGCAGCTCCTTCACCTCGCCCCGCTGGATCTGCTGGTGCAGGGCGTCCAGGGTGATCCGCGGCTGGCTGACCATGGTCTCCTGGCGATGCTTCTCCTGCCGGGCCAGGGCAATCCGGCGGGCCTTGCGCTCGTCCCCCACCACGGCGAAGGTGTCGCCGGCCAGGGGCACGCCCGACAGGCCCAGGATCTCCACCGGGATGGCCGGTCCCGCCTCCTGGAGCTTCTTGCCCTTGTCGTTGATCATGGCCCGGACCTTCCCGTGATGCAGGCCAGCCACCACGGCGCCCCCCACGCGCAACGTCCCGCTCTGCACCAGGATCGTGGACACGGGGCCGCGCCCCTTGTCCAGCTCGGCCTCGATGACCACCCCGCGGGCCGGCTTGTCGGGGTTGGCCTTCAGCTCCTGCACCTCGGCCAGGACCAGCAGGTTGTCCAGGAGGTTCTGGATCCCCTCACGGCGCTTGGCCGAAACCGGGACGAAGATCGTCTCCCCGCCCCACTCCTCCGGGACCAGGCCGTACTCCGTGAGCTGCTGCTTGATCCGGTTGGGGTCGGCGTTGGGCTTGTCGATCTTGTTGATCGCCACCAGGATCGGGACCTTGGCGTCCTTGGCGTGGTTAATGGCCTCGATGGTCTGGGGCATGACGCCATCGTCCGCGGCCACCACCAGGACCACGATGTCCGTCGCCTGCGCCCCGCGCGCCCGCATGGCCGTGAAGGCCACGTGCCCCGGGGTGTCCAGGAAGACCACGCGGTTGACGGCGTGGCCCGGGACCTCCACCTCGTAGGCGCCGATGTGCTGGGTGATGCCGCCCGCCTCCGTCGCCATGACGTTGGTGTGGCGGATGGCGTCCAGGAGCGAGGTCTTGCCGTGGTCCACGTGCCCCATCACGGTGACCACGGGCGCCCGCGGCCGGAGCAGGGCGGGATCCTCGACCTCGACCAGTGCCTCCACCAACTCTTCGGGCGAGGCCCGCTCCACGCTGTAGCCGAACTGTTCCGCCACCTTGGCGATCGTGTCGGGGTCGATGGGATTGTTGATGGTCGCCAGGACCCCTAGCTTGATCAGCCGCTTGATCACGTCACTGGCTGTGGCCGACATCTTTTCGGCCAGCTCCTTGGGCGTCATCTCCTCCCCGATCCGCAGGACCTTGGCCAGCGGGGCGGCGGGCGCCTCGGGCTTCACCTTCGGAGCGGGCGACGCCTCTTTCCACACCGCCTTGGGCTCTGGCGGCAGGGGGATCTCGGGCTCGATGGGCGGGAGGTAGACGGGTGCCGCCGGCGCCTCCAGGGCGCCGATGTCAGGCGCCTGCGCCTGCGCCACCACGGGGCGAGGCGGCTCCACCGCAGGGCGCGGGGGCTCCAGGCGCGGCTTCACCTCGGGGGCCGGCATTGCCTTCGGCTTTGCCTCTCTCAGCACTGGAGGCGCAGCCGGCGGGGCGGCCCGCTCCGGCGTCCGCGCCACGGGTCGCTGCGGCTCCCGCCTGGGAGGCGGGGGCGGCGAGGGCCGCGGCGTCGGAGACATCGGCGCCTCCGCGGGCGGCTGCACCGCCCTGGGCGGCTCGATCTTCGGCGGCTCCAGCGGCCTTGGGGGCTCGGCCAGGGGAGCCTGCGGACCCGGGACCTCGACCTTCGGCGCCACGGCGGCTGGTGGAGCGGTGGGAGGGGCGACGAGCGTCGCCGGTTCGACCCTGGGCGCCTCCAGGGTCACCACCAGCGGTTTCGCCTGCGACGTGGCGGCAGGCTGCGGTCGATGCGTCCTGGGCTTCGCCTCTCCCTTGACCTCTTCTGCGGGGGCCGACTTCGCGCGGGTCCGGGCCTTGTCCGCGGCGGCCGTGCTGGTCTGCGGTGCCGCCGCCTTGCTCCGGGCGGCGCGCCGCGTCGTCGGCCTGACCGTGGTACCGGTCCCCGGACGGATCGTCCGGGCCGGGATTTTGGCCAGGGGCTGGGAGAGGATCTCGCGCGCGGCCTGCTCCTCGACCGAGCTACTGAACGTCGTCGCCTCGATCCCCACCGCCTGGAGTCGTTCCAGGACCTCTTTGGTCGTCAGGCGGAACTTCGTCGCCAGATCGTATATTCGAACCATTCCCACGCTGAGATCCTCCAGCCCCGCCCCGCGCGGGGTGGCTCCATCCGTCCCCGCCGCTCGCAGCGGACGGTGGCCCCGGCCGTCCATTTCCCGGCACGGACCCGACTGTCTCTACGCGGCGATGACGCCCCGCCGTCGCAACTCTGCCTCGAACCGCTCCCGCAAGGCCACCTCGTCCAGTCCCGGCAGCGCCCGCCGGAAGGCCCGCCGATGCCAGGCCTTTTCGAGGCACGGAAGGGAGGGGCACAGGTACGTCCCCCGCCCCGGTGCCTTTGGCGCCTGCGGCGGGACCACCACCACGCCCCCGGATGGATCGGCGGTGATCCGGACCAGTGCCGGCTGTTCCCGGATCTGCCGGCAGCCCACGCAGGTCCGCAGCACCGGCCGGACCATTATCCTGCGTCGGCCTCGTGGCCGATCCCGGCCGCCGCCTCCTGGCCGGCGGAGCCTCCGCCTTCCTCCGCCCCAGGCGCGACCTCGCCCGCCGGGGACCCCGCGGGTGCCACCGGGCCGGACCCGGCGCTGCCCGCATCCGCCAGTGCCTCGCGTGCCGCCTGCAGGATCTTCTCCGCGCTCTTGGGGCCGATCCCCTCGATCTCCTTCAATGCCTCGGGCGTGGCCCCCGCCAGGGCCGCCAGCCCCGCGTAGCCCGCGGCCATCAGGCGCGCCGCCAGCTTCTCCCCCACGCCCGGCAAGGCCGTGAGCTGCTCCAGGGCTTCTCCCTCGTCCAGGGCGGGGGCGGCCTCCGCCCGCGCCTCGCCCGTCATCAGGCCGGACAGGGCGGCCTCGGCTTCGCGCTGGAGCTCGGAGGTGCTCTTGATGTCCACCTTCCAGCCCACGAGCTTCGCCGCCAGGCGCGCATTCTGTCCCCGCCGGCCGATGGCCAGGGAGAGCTGGTCGTCCACCACCATCACCCGGAGCGTCCGCGTTTCCGAGTCGGCGGTCACGCGCTGCACCTCGGCCGGGGCCAGGGCGGCCTTCACGAAGGCGGCGGGGTCTTCGCGCCAGGGAATGATGTCGATCTTCTCTCCCTGGAGTTCCCGCACGATGGCCTGCACCCGGGCGCCCCGATATCCCACGCAGGCCCCCACCGGATCCACGTTCCCGTCCTTGGAGGCCACGGCGATCTTGGCCCGCTCGCCCGCCTCGCGCGCCGCGGCGCGAACCTCCACGATGCCCTCGTAGATCTCCGGCACCTCCAGTTCGAAGAGGCGCTTCACGAATCCCGGATGCGTCCGCGAGACGACGATCTGGGATCCCTTGGAGGTCTTCTTCACGTCCAGAATGTAGGCGCGGACGCGGTCGCCGACCCGGAATTCCTCGCGGGGCAGTTGTTCGCGCACGGGCAGGATGGCCTCGGCCTTCCCGATGTTCAGGATCGCGTTGCCCTTGATGACGCGCTGGACCAGGCCGTGAACCAGCTCGCCCTCCTTCTCCTTGAAGGTCTGGTACACCGAGTCCCGCTCCGCCTCCCGAACCCGCTGGATGATGACCTGCTTGGCCGTCTGGGCGGCGATCCGCCCGAAGCTTGTCGCCGGCACGGGCACCGGACTCTTCACCTCGTCCCCGATCTGGGCGTTCGGATTGATTTGCAGGGCCTCTTCCAGGCTGATCTCCACCTTGGGATTTATGGGGGTCTCGACCACCTTCTTCACCGCGTAGAGCATGAACTGGCCCGACTTCCCGTCGAAGTCCACGCGCAGATCCAGGGTGGCCTGGGACAGGGGAAGGCTCTTGCGGGACGCGGAGAGGATGGCGGCCCCCACGGTCTCGATGAGGATGCTCTTCTCGATCCCCTTCTCCCGCCCGATCTGATCAATGACCTGCATCAGGTCCATTCCGTGCCTCCCGTGGAATCGCCGGGGACCCGCCCGCCGGAGTCCGGTGGGATCCCGCTCGCATCCCACGTCCTGCGTCTACAGTTCGATCTCCAGGCGCGCCCTGGCGATGAGCCCCCGGGGAATCCTCACCTGCCGGCCCTCCGCCACGTCCAGGAGGACTTCCCCGTCCGCCAGCCCCGCCAGGCGGCCGTGAAAGTTGCGCTGCCCCTGGATGGCCTCTCGGGTGGTGATGCGTGCCGCCTTCCCGGCGAAGCGCAGGAAGTCCGCCTCCCGGGTCAGAGGTCGGTCCAGGCCCGGGGACGAGACCTCCAGAGTGTAGGCATGCGGAATGATGTCCGCGACGGCCAGGTGGTCGCCCAGCTCCTCGCTGACCTGCTGGCAGTCGTCCAACCTCACCCCGCCCGCCCGGTCCATGTACAGGCGCAGGGTCCAGCCGCGACCCTCACGCTGGAACTCCACGTCCACAAGCTCCAGGCCCCGGTCGGTCAGGATCGGCTCCGCCAGGCTGCGGATCCGCTCCACGATCTCCGCCGCGCGCTGCGGCGGGCCCTGATCCGCCGGTCGCCTCTGCATGACTCCCTGGCCCGTCCCCCACATCCCCCCAACTCGGGGAGGAGGGCCGCCCGGTCCTCTCGCGAGGGCAGCCTGAGCCTCGAAAAACAAAGAGTGGGCAGTCGCCCACTCCGGTCGGCAGGGTACCACAGCACCCCAACGCGCGCAAGGGAAAAATCCCCCCGCTATTCCTCTTCCTCCTCCACGGGGCGCTTCGCCTCGGCCACGATCTTCTCCTGGAGGTGGGCCGGGACCTCCTCGTAGTGGGAGAACTCCATGCTGTAATCCCCGCGGTCGCCGGTGATGGACCGGAGCCGGGAGTCGTACTCCAGCATCTCCGACAGGGGGACGTTGGCCTTCACCGCCTGGTTGCGTCCCTTGGCCTCGATGCCCAGGACGCGCCCGCGCTTGCTGTTCAGGTCCCCCACGATATCGCCCATGCACTCCCCGGGGGCGATCACCTCGACGGTCATGATGGGCTCGAGCAGCGTGGGCTTGGCCTGGGTCATGGCCTTCCGGAAGGCCAGCCGCCCGGCCAGCTTGAAGGCCAGCTCGGAGGAATCCACGGCGTGGGTGGAGCCGTCGTAGAGGATCACCCTGAGGTCCACCACCGGATAGCCGGCCACCGGCCCTCGCTCCATCCCCTCCAGGATGCCCTTCTCCACGGCCGGGATGTAGTTCCGGGGGATGGCGCCGCCCACGACCTGGTTCACGAACTCGAAGCCCCCGCTCCGCGGCACCGGTTCCATGTGGATCCAGCAGTCCCCGAACTGGCCCCGCCCGCCGGTCTGCTTCTTGTGCCGGCCCTGAATCTCGCGCGCCTTGGCCTTGATCGTCTCCTTGTACGGGACCCGGGGGGTCTTGAGCGTCACCTCCACGCCGAACTTGCGCTTGAGCCGCTCGCCCACGATCTCCACGTGGGCCCGGCCCATCCCCGACACCACCGTCTCCCTGGTCTGGGGGTCGTAGCGGATCTGGATGGTCGGGTCCTCCTCCCGCAGGCGGGTGAAGGCGGTGCTCATCTTATCCTCGTCTCCCTTGGCCTTGGGCTCCACGGCGAAGGAGATGACCGGGGCGGGGAAGGTGATCTCCGGAAGCCGGATGGGGGCCTTCTCGTCGCACAGGGTGTCGCCGGTGCCGGTCTCTTTCAGCTTGACCACGGCCCCCATGTCCCCGGCGCCGACCGACTCCACCGGCGTCTGCTGTTTGCCCCGGAGCAGGAGGAGTTGCCCCACCCGCTCCTTCACGCCCTTGGTGGCATTCAGGACGCTGGAGTCCGAGGTCAGGGTCCCGGAGTACACCCGGAACATCGTCACCTTGCCGGCGTACGGATCCGCCACGGTTTTGAAGACCAGTGCCGCCAGCGGCGCGTCGTCCTTGACCTCGCGCCGGACGGTCCCGTTGCCCTTGGGATCGGTCCCCTCCACAACCGGCCGCTCCGTGGGGGACGGGAAGCACTCCGCCAGGAGATCCAGGAGCGGCGCGACCGCGACGTTCCTGGATGGGGCGCCGCAGAGGACCGGGAAGAGCTTCTCGTCGCGGATCCCTTTGGCCAGCCCCTCCTGCACCTCGGCCTCGGTCAGCTCGCCGGTCTCCAGGTACTTCTCCAGCAGCCGGTCGTCCGCCTCCGCCACGGCCTCCACCAGCGCGGCCCGCTGCTTCTCTGCCAGGGCCTTCACCGCCTCGGGAACGCTGCCCTCCGTGGCCTTCCCCGAGCCGTCGGTGGCGAAGGTGAACGCCCGCATCCGGACCAGGTCCACGACGCCGGTGAAGCCGGCCTCCTGCCCGATGGGGACCTGCACCGGCACGGCCTTGGGCGACAGGTTCTTCTGGACATCCTCCAGGGCGCGGGAGAAGTCGGCCCGCTCCCGGTCCATCTTCGACAGATAGATGACCCGGGGCAGGTCCTGGGCGGCGGCGGTGCTCCATACCTTCTCCGTCTGGACCTTCACGCCATCCGGCGCGCCGACGACCACCACGGCGCCGTCCACCACCCGCAGGGCGTTTTTGGCGTCGGTGAGGAAGGCGGCGAAGCCTGGAGTGTCCACCAGGTTGACCTTTCGCCCCTTCCATTCGCACCAGGCCATGGCGGCGCTGATGCTGATCTTGCGCCGGATCTCGTCTTCGTCGAAGTCCGTGGTGGTGGTGCCGTCCTCCACCCGGCCCAGGCGGGTCGTGGCCCCGGCGCAGAACAGCAGGGCCTCGGTCAGCGTCGTCTTGCCCGCACCGCCGTGGGCAACCAGGGCGACGTTTCGGATCTTGGCCGTCTCGGGTCGTTTCATCGTGTGCCTCGTCGTTCCGCGAAATAGGGCGGGTTCGGGTGGCGGGTCGCGTCGCGCAACCCGCGAACCTGGGAGACCTCGTTACCTAACACACTCGCGTCCGGCCGCGCAAGGGAAAATGCCGCTCGTCCGGATACGCAGATCTTCTCCCCACTGACCCGGAGCCGAAAACATTAACCACCATGGCGCCAAGAACGCCAAGGCCGGAGGGCCATTTGGGGAAAAAGGACGAGATCCCAAACCTCCATGAACCCGTATCCACGCCCTTTAACCGATAGGCAGAACCTTCATATCCTTGGCGACCCGGGTACCCAGCGCTTGCGCTGGGTGATCTTGGCGGTTCGTGTCTTTTCGGCTAGCAGGATGCGGAAAAACCCCTTATTGCCCAGGCTGCTCAAAAAGGTCCAGATGCAAGGCGGCGCGCGATGCGAGGTGCGAGGCGTACTTAGTCCATACGTCGCAGCGCCGCGCGAGCGCGCCAACGCCGCAGATGGGCCTTTTTCAGCAGCCTGCTAGAGGTGTTCCAGGATCGCGGCCGTGACCTCGGTGGTCTTCGACCGGCCGCCCAGGTCGGGTGTCCGGACCTTCCCCTCGGCGAGCACGGCCGCCACTGCCTTCCGGATGCGCGCCGCGGCCCGCTTCGCCCCCAGAAAGTCCAGCATCATGCCGGCCGTCAGGATGGCCGCGATGGGGTTGACGATCCCTTTGCCCGCGATGTCCGGGGCCGAGCCGTGTACCGGCTCGAACATGGAGGGGAATTTCCGTGTCGGGTTCAGGTTGGCGGCGGGGGCCAGCCCCATGCCCCCCACCACGGCCGCCGAGAGGTCCGTCAGGATGTCCCCGAACAGGTTGCTGGCCACCACGACATCGAAGGCCTCGGGCCGGCGCACGAAGTTCATGCACGCCGCATCCACCAGCATGGAGCTGGTCTGGACGTCGGGGTAATCCCGCGCCACCGCCCGGAAGACGTCGTCCCAGAACACCATGCTGTGCGCCATGGCGTTGGATTTGGTGATGGAGGTCAGGTGCTTGCGCCGTGATCGCGCCTGCTCGAAGGCGTAGCGGATGATCCGCTCGGTCCCGTGCCGGGTGAAGATGTTGGTCTGCACGGCGACCTCACTCGGAAACCCCCGGTAGACGCGACCGCCCGCGTCGGCGTACTCGCCCTCGGTGTTCTCCCGGACCACCAGCATGTCGATGCTGCCCGGGGCCTTGTCGCGGAGCGGCGTGGGGACGCCCGGGTACAGGACGGCGGGCCGCAGGTTCGCGTACTGATCGAAGGTCCGGCGGATGGGCAAGAGCAGGCCGTGGAGCGTCACGTGATCGGGAACCTTCGGATCCCCCACTGCGCCCAGGTAGATGGCATCGAACCGCCGCAGGGTCTCCAGGCCATCGGCCGGCATCATCCGGCCATGCTTCTTGTAGTAGGCGGTGCCCCAGCCGAAGGTCGTGAAGCGGAAGCGGCGGCTCTTGTCGCGCCTCGCCAGGGCCTCCAGGACCCTGCGTCCCTCGGCCACCACCTCGATGCCAACCCCGTCCCCGGGGATGACTGCAATCCGAAAAGTGGGCATGCCTCCGCTCCTCGTCTCCCCTCGTCCCAACCTCACCTCACTGAGCCACGCCCCTCCACCCATCGCAGGAAGTCGAAAGCCCTCCCACGCCGAGAGTGGCTCTTTTAGCATAACTCCACGCAATGAATCAAGGACTCCACGACCCTTCACCCGCCCCCGCTTGGCGGAATACCTTAAGCGAGACAGTACCCGACGCGGTGCCCCGGTTCGCCCCAACTGTTTAGCGTCGGCAGCTTTAGGGTGCTTCTCCGGCGAGTCTCAGGACGGCAGCCCGGGTGTGCGGGGCGAGGCGAAAGCGCAAATCCTGAAGTGTATCCAGGATTGCCTGGACAGCTGGGATGAGCCCAGCGCGTTTCGCAGCGAGCAGCAGCCCCAGCGTCCCAGTCAGGCGGATGCCCAGGGTCTGTGCTACTCGCCTCGCCAGGGCGTCATCGAGGACGACAACGGTGTCAGGTGACTCCAATGCCAGCATGAGAACTTCCGTTTCCCCCGGGCCCAGATCCGTGACCAGTGGCAGAGCAGACGAGCTGGACGGACGACGGATTGCCACCCAGTCCAGCGTGTCTGGATCAGGCAGGTCCACACCTGCCAAGCGACCCATCGAAAGCTCTTCCATAACTGCCGGGGGAACGATCACCCGGTGGGCCATCGCAGGGAAGATGTGGAGGAGACCGAGTTGATGAAGGTATTGAATGGGCGAAGTGTTACAGATGACGTCAGGCAAGGCGGGTCTCTGCCCGAAGCTGCTCTTCGGTCAGGCGGAAGGTATCCACCCCGTAATCGGCAAGCCTGGAGAGGAATACGACTCGCGGCACACCCGCCAGTCGGGCCGCCGCGCCGGAGGAAAGCCGCCCCAACTCGAAAAGCTTGACGGCGGCCGCCATGCGCAACTCCTGGCCGAACGCGTCCGGGGACATCTTCAGCGCCAGCAAAGCGTCATCCGGTATGTCCAGCTTGATTTGGCTCATGACCAACTCACCCCCAGCCCTTACCGAAGTGGGCCCCGGCGGCGCAATCCGCCCTCGGTGGATCACGGGCCCTCTTTGCGATGAAACCTGTGACCGTGTCTTCTACTCCGGGGACTGACGCTACGACAAAGTCCCCATCGTGTCAACCCCGATATAGTGGGAAACGTCGTTGATCGAGCGGGATAATCCTCAGAAGGACTTCCTGGAAAAGCGTCCGGCGAGCCAAAACGGAGGGTGTCGTGTAGGTTCGATCAGGTCCTTGGGGCAGGTTGGGCTCTTTCCTCGGTTTCAGGGTCCCGACGGTCAAGACCCTCATGCCGGGCTATCTCGGGAGCTTGCCGGCTGCGGATGCAGGCTGCCGTTCGGAGGAACACGGCAATGAGAATCGCAAGCGCAGGCCCCTCCGCCTCACGAATCATGGAAGACATCCTGTGGCGGGTGAGCGGATAAGTCAACTCAGTCGACTACGGTGTTTTTAGCACGAGTGAGCATGCGTAATCGAGCCTGCCGCCGCATCCCGTCTGATCGGCCGTCTTTCAGGCGCGGGCTCACCTTCCAGGTGCGCCGCTTGAGGCAGGCTTTCGACGAGAGATTCAACCAGATGGGCCCGCAGGTTGACAGGTAGGGAGGTTTCCCATAGAGTCCCAGCGAGCGTTCCTGTGCCAGGGGCCTCCACAAGGAATGCTCGCCCATGCACCACAGCACCCAACGAGTTTCGTTGGCCCTTGGATTGCCCTTTCATCCGGTTGCGCATAAGGAGACGTTTCTAAGGCTCCCTACTTCTTACCCATACCGAGCCAATGTGAGGTGTTGCGCTTGTCGGGTCATCTTTCCTTTTGTTGGTGCAGCCCGGCCGTCCCGACCCATCGACTTGGTTGTTAGCTGCCCTCAGGGTGCCGACGCAGAAGGCACGGCAGACAGGAGCTACCATGATGCGTCGCACCCATTCAACGGGCCAGACCCTCGCGCTCAATCTGGCGCTGCTATTTGTCTCGATAATTGCCTCTCAGGACGTAACCGGAGCGGCACAGGCCCGACCGTCCTCCTCGAAGCCTTCCCTCACCACCCTTACGCCAGAGAAGCTATTCCAACGTGTCTCTCCGTCCGTCTTTGTCGTGGAGGGCCTGAGACCCGATGGGAGAGTCCTCAGCCAAGGGAGCGGCGTGGTAGTGGCCCGTGGGCTGGTGGTTACAAATCGCCACGTGGTGGAGCGGGCCGCACGAATCCGGCTCCGGCGGGAAAGCCGAACCTGGACTACCTCTCTTGCATACATTGACCCCGAGCACGATCTCGTACAACTTCGCGTCTCTGGCCTTACAGCCCCGGCAGTGCCGATTCGGTCCTCCACCACTCTCCAGATTGGGGAACGGGTCTATGCCATCGGTGCTCCTGAAGGGCTGGAACTCACCCTTTCGGAGGGCCTGATCTCCAGCCTCCGCCCCTACGGGAAGGTTCAACTCATCCAAACCACGGCGCCCATCTCGGCTGGTTCCAGCGGCGGCGGGCTCTTCGATTCCCAAGGTCGTCTAGTCGGCCTCACAACATTCCGGGTCAAGGAGGGGCAAAACCTGAACTTCGCCATCCCGGGCGAATGGATCGCCGCCCTCCCGATCCGTCCGGCCGGACCGCCCGTGGCCGGAGGGGAGGTGCCGCCTCGGGAGGATGCCGTAACGTGGACGCAGGTAGGAGTGGAAGCTTGGATTGCGCAGGACTGGGCACAAGCCGCCAGGGCCTTTCACGAGGCGATCCGCCTGAAGCCGGATGACGCGGGAAACTGGGCCATGCTGGCACATGTGTACAGGGAGCAGGGCCTGCACGCCTCGGCCATGTCAGCCGCCCGCGAGGCAGTGCGTTTGAAACCGGATAGTGCCGAGGCGCAGAAGGCCCTAGGCAAGATCTACCAAGACCAAAAGCAATTCGCGGAGGCCATCGCCGCGTTCCGCGAGGCCGCACGCCTCGATCCGCGTGATTCGGGCGCGTGGGTACTGCTGGGCCGTTTGTACCTTGACCAAAAGGAATTTGGGGACGCCGTGCTGGCCTTCAACGAGGCCCTTCGCCTGAGGCCACAGGACGGGTGGATCTGGACATCCCTCGGGGAAGCGCATCTCGGGCGGAATGACCCCAGCGCGGGCATCGTCGCCTTACGCGAGGCCATCCGTTGGAGACGTAGTGATGGGAGGGCGTGGTGCCTGCTTGGACTCGCACACCGCTGGCAAAAACAAGCTGGCGAGGCCGTCCAGGCCCTCCGCCAGTGTGTTCGTCTGGAACCTGAGCGCGCGTGGAACTGGGCCCAGCTCGGGGAAGCTTACGACGATGACCATGACCCTTTGCAGGCTGAGGCAGCTTTCCGCGAGGCCATTCGCCTGGACCCAACTAACGAGGACGCTTGGATTGGTTTAGGCAATCAATATTCTTCGAATGAGAAATATCCAGAAGCCATCTCAGCCTATCGTGAGGCTATTCGCCTGAAGCCCGAAGCCAGTTGGGCGTGGTTCGGCCTGGGAGCGACGTACGTCAAAAAGCGTGAGATAGTGCGTGCGCTCGAGGTGCACGAGAAACTGCAGGCCTTGGATCCCGCTAGCGCCCTGGTGCTCTCACTGATGATTAAGAGTGAAATATTGCAGAGGCCCTCCCGTTAGGGGTGCGGTCCGAACGGTCCCGAAGGTGCTCTGCGGGGCTTCAGCAGATCGCGCCTTCGACCCGCCAAGGGCATGCAATTGCCAATAGACTTGTCAGTGGCACACCTATTCGCGCTGGACTAACCGCGCCACCCCTTCGGCTCCCTTACCGGCGGCTGATCCCCGTCGGGACAGGGCGGCTGCCGAGGGTTTTGGGGGCGAAATCCCTTTCGGGCGGTTTCTGCGGGAGGAAGCCATGAACCCCGAGCCCTGGCCCCGAGAGCGTCTACTTTACGAGCTTCTCTGCGGCGAAATCCAGCGTGCGTCTTGGCTCGAAGCAAACCTTCACTACCTGGGCACTCTCGTTCGCGAGAAGGTCCGTCCTGCATATTGGTCCCGCTACGTCAAGGACTCCCCCCGTCTGATCGAGGAGGCGCGCCTGAGTTTCCTCCGATGTGAGGAGGTGGCTCCGCTGGGGCTCGATCTGCCCGTCCGACTTTGCGACCGCCTTCGTCAGCAATGAGGAGGGTAGAGTAGAGCACTGGTGTCGGAGGGTAGCGCGAGCCTATCTGTTCCCGCCCCTTTCGGGTGGCGGTGCCTCACGAGCCCCCGCGTGCGCCGAACACCAGCGCCCCCTCATCGAACCGTGCGTGCGGTTTTCCCGCACACGGCTCTCCGATCACCTTCGGCC
>Ga0155960_1019_pt1 | contig 33156 bp, 34 predicted proteins | sample RifCSPlowO2_02_FD_107614 | JGI IMG/M metagenome (GOLD analysis project Ga0155960, IMG submission 107614) | candidate division NC10 bacterium RIFCSPLOWO2_02_FULL_66_22
AGCCAGCTGGTGGGGCCGCCGCTCAAGGCCTTCGGTCGGCGGCGGGCAGGGACTCCCGCGCCGCTCGGCGACCCCGCCAAGTGACCCGCCGGGGGACCGGGGACGTCTAGCCCCAATCCGAAATTCTCAACCGCCAAAGATCGGAACATCGCATCCTTGGCGTCATGGCGGTTTAAGGTTTTTCTCGGATCAGGGCTAGGCGGAACAGGGCGGAGCGAGGTGGGGATGCGGATCCGGCTGCTGGAGAATCTCGGGCTGAAGCTCTTGTCCGTGGTCCTGGCGGTCTTCCTGTGGGCCGTGGTGCTGGGCGAGCAGAAGGTCGACGTCACGCTGACCGTCCCCCTGGAGATCAAGGATCTGCCCCGCGACCTGATCCTGGTGAATGAGCCGCCCGACAGCCTGGAGGTCCGCCTGCGCGGCCCCAAGACGCTGGTGACCACCCTGGCCTCCCGCGAGGTGGTCCTGGAGGGCCTGCCCAAGAACTTCGTGGAGGGGGAGAATGTCATCGCGATCCGCCCGGAGGCGGTGCGCGTCCCCCGGGGGATCGAGGTCGTGGGGGTAGCGCCTCACCGGGTCCGGGTGGTCCTGGACGCTATGGCCGTCCGCGAGGTGGAGGTGAGCCCGCGAATCGAGGGGGCCCCCGCCAAGGGGTTCAGCCTGAAGCGGGTGACCTCTACCCCCGCACGCATCCGAATGGCCGGCCCGAAGAATGAACTCCGGCGGCTCACGCGGGTCTACACGGTCCCCATCAGCCTGGACGGGCAGACCGCGTCCTTCTCCACCCGGGCCATGCTGGAGCCGGCCGGCCGGCAGATCCGCGCCCTGGACGAGGCCCCCATCATCGTGGGCGTGGAGATCGCATTCCGGAAATCCTAAAGGCGTTCGACCGTTCGGTAGTTCGGTTGTTCGGTGGTTCCTGGAACGACCGAACGCTCGAATCCTCCATAGGCGGAAACTGCCGAACGCTTTTGAGGGGTGAGATGGATCGTTTATTTGGGACGGATGGGGTCCGGGGTATCGCCAACCAGGAGCCCATGACTCCGGAGACGGTCGTTAAGCTGGGCCGAGCCGTCGCCCACCTGTTCAAGGCGCCGGGCGACCGGCGGAGCATCGTGATCGGCAAGGACACCCGCCTGACGGGCTACATGCTGGAGACGGCCCTGACGGCCGGGATCACCTCCATGGGAGTGGACGTCCTGCTGGTGGGTCCGCTGCCCACCCCCGGCATCGCCTTCATCACCCGAAGCCTCCGCGCCGATGCGGGGGTGGTCATCTCCGCCTCCCACAACCCCTTCGAGGATAACGGCATCAAGTTCTTTTCCGGGGACGGGTTGAAGCTGCCCGACGCCATGGAGGCCCGGATCGAGGAGCTGATCGCCAGCGGAGCCATTGATCGGATCCGTCCCCGCGCCCACGAGATCGGGAAGGCCTACCGGATCAACGACGCCGCCGGCCGGTACATCGAGTTCGCCAAGAACTCCTTCCCCAAGCGCCTGACCCTCCGGGGGCTGAAGATCGTGGTGGACTGCGCGCACGGCGCGGCCTACCGGGTCTCGCCGACGGTCCTGCGGGAACTGGGCGCGGAGGTGGTGGCGCTGAACGTGACGCCGGACGGCCTGAACATCAACGCGGGCTGCGGCTCCCTGTATCCGGACGTCGTCCAGCAGGCGGTGCTCGCCGAGAAGGCCCACGTCGGGATCACCCACGACGGCGACGGGGACCGCCTCCTGTGCGTGGACGAACGCGGCAGCCTGGTGGACGGGGATCAGATCCTGGCCCTGTGCGCCCTGGACATGCTGGCGGAGGGGCGCCTTCCCGGCCGTACGGTGGTGGCCACGGTGATGAGCAACGTCGGCCTCGAAGTGGCCATGCGGGAGGCCGGCATCACGGTCGTGCGAACTCCGGTGGGGGACCGGTGCGTCCTGGAAGAGATGCTCCACGGGGGGTACGCCCTGGGGGGAGAGCAATCAGGCCACGTGATCTTCGCGGACCACAACACCACGGGAGACGGGATCGTGACCGCCCTGCAGGTGCTGGCGGCGATGCTGCGGGCGGGCAAGCCGCTCTCCGAGCTGGCGGCCTGCATGCGTCGCTTCCCTCAGGTGCTGGAGAACGTGCGGGTCCGGCGGCGGGAGGACCTGGTCACGCTGCCCAAGGTCCAGGCGCAGATCCGGGCGGCGGAGGGGGCGCTGACGGGTGTGGGGCGCGTCCTGGTGCGGTATTCGGGCACGGAGCCGCTGGCGCGGGTCATGGTCGAGGGGCCGGACGAGGCGACCATTCGCCACTGGGCCGGCGAGATTGCCGCGGCGATCCAGGAGGCGCTCGGGTGAGGGAGCGCCAAGTGCCGAGAGCCGAGAGCCGAGAGCCGAGAGCCGGGACCCATCGTACCGCCCGCGGGCGGGCACCCAGCGACACCGCGTGAGGGCGCAGTCGCTGGGTCCCGATGGGTGCCCGAGTGCCGAGCGGCGGGGTGAGGGCATGAGCGTGCTGTTCGTCGGGCTGGACCACGTGGCCACGTTGCGGCAGGCGGGGGGGAGCCGGGATCCGGACCCCGTGATCGTCGCTGGCCTGGTCGAACTGGCCGGCGCGGGTGGTCTGAGCCTCACCCTCGGGCGCGACCGGAACGGGATGCAGGAGCGGGACGTGCGGCTGCTTCGGGAGACGGGGCGCACCGTCCTGAACGTCTGCCTGCCCCCACTGGACGAATGGGTCAAGCTGGCGCTGGCCGTCCGGCCGGATCTGGTCACGCTGGTGTCCGAGGGACGCGAGGGCTTCGGCGCGGAGCGGGGCCTGGACGCGGAGGACCGCGTGCCGGAACTCCAGCCGGTCATCGAAACGCTGCGGTCGGGCGGGATCGCCGTGAGCCTCCTGGTGGAACCGGCGCCCGCCCAGGTGAAGGCCGCCCAGCGCGCGGGCGCGGCGGCCGTGCTCCTCCACACGGGACGGTACGGCTGGGCCGGCGATGCGGCGACCCGGGGCGCGGAGTTCGAAAAGCTCGTGAACGCGTCGAAGATCGGGCGCAAGCTCGGCCTCACGGTGCACGCGGGGGGCGGCCTGGGCTATCAGACCGTGGCCCCCGTCGGCCAGATCCCAGAGATCGAGGCGGTCCACGTGGGACACAGCCTGATCGCCCGCGCCACGCTGGTCGGAGTGGAGGAGGCGGTGCGGGAGCTTCTGCGGACGCTGGCCGGCGAAGAGGGACGGCGATGATCCTGGGGATCGGCACGGATCTGGTCGCGGTCCCCCGCGTGGAGGAGGTGCTCTCCCGGCACCGGCAGCGCTTCCTGGACCGGGTGTTCACTCCGGCAGAGCAGGCCGATTGCCTGGGCCGCGCCCGCCCGGCCATGCACCTGGCGGCTCGCCTGGCGGCCAAGGAGGCGGCCATGAAGGCCCTGGGCACCGGCTGGGGCCTGGGGGTCCGGTGGCAGGACGTCGAGGTGCGCTCGGGAACTGCGACCCCGCCCACCCTCCGCCTGGCCGGGTCCGCCAGAGCGCACGCGGAGGCCCGAGGGATCCGCCAGGCCATGGTCAGCCTGTCCCACGACGGGGACTATGCGATCGCCGTCGTCGTGGCGACCGATTGACCGGGGTTCAAGGTGCAACGTTCAACGTTGAACCTCGAACCTCGAACGTTGCACGGTGAGTCATGATCAACGTCGTGACCGCGAAGGAGATGCAGGAGCTGGATCGGCGGGCCGCCGCCGAGTACGGCATTTCCTCGCTGCTCCTCATGGAGAACGCCGGGGTCGAGACGGTGCGGGAGATGCTGAACGCCCTCCCCGCGCTGCTTCGCTCCCGCGTGATCATCCTGTGCGGGCGAGGGAACAACGGCGGCGACGGATGCGTGGTGGCCCGGCACCTCCTCAACCGGGGAGTCATGGTGGAGACGTGCCTGCTCGCCCGCCGGAGCGACGTCACGGGGGACGCCCGGGTCAACCTGGAGATCCTGGAGAAGCTGGGCGCCACCCCGGTGGAGGTCACGAGCGGAGGCGACCTGGCGGCGCTGGCGGAGCGGATCGGGTCGGCCGACATCGTGGTGGACGCCCTGCTGGGAACGGGCGCCCAGGGGCCGGCCAAGGGAATCCTGGCCGAGGCCATCGAGCTCGTGAACCGCGCGGGGCGTCCCGTGGTGGCGGTGGATCTCCCCTCGGGTCTCACGGCCGATGATCCGGAACCGCCGGGGCCCGCCATCCAGGCGGCGCTGACCGTCACTTTTGCCCTGCCCAAGCGGAGCCTGCTTCTCTACCCGGCCGCGGGGTACGCCGGGACCGTTCGGATCGTGGACATCGGCATCCCGTCGGCACTCTGCCGCGACCCGGAGATTTCCCTGGGGCTGCTGGAGGCAGAGGACGTGGCGCCGGCCTTTCCGCGCCGGGATGCGGCGGCCCACAAGGGAACCTTCGGGCACGTCCTGGTGATCGCCGGCTCGGTGGGCAAGACGGGCGCGGCGACCCTGGCCAGCCTGGCCGCCCAGCGGGCGGGCGCGGGCCTCGTGACCCTGGCCCTCCCGCACAGCCTCAACGACATCATGGAGGTCAAGCTGACCGAGGTGATGACGGAGCCGCTGCCCGAAACCGAGGCGCGGACCATCGGGCGGGAGGCCCTGGACCGGTTGCTGCACCTCGCCGAGGGCAAGACGGCGGTGGTCATCGGCCCCGGCCTGGGAACCCACCCGTCCACCCAAAAGCTCGTTCGCGCGCTGCTGCCGAGCCTGCGGCTGCCCATCGTCCTGGACGCGGACGGCCTCAATGCCCTGGCAGGCCACGCAGAGGTCTTGGGCCAGGCCGCCGGCCCCGTGATCCTCACGCCCCATCCCGGCGAACTCTCGCGGTTGCTCGGCGTTGCGCGGGACGAGATCCTGCGAAAGCGAATCCCCCTGGCGCAGGAGGTGGCCGCCCGCTTCAACGCGATCCTGGTATTGAAGATGGCCCACACGGTCATCGCGTCGCCCAAGCGGGGCGCCGTGATCGTGCCCACGGGCAACCCGGGTATGGCGACGGGCGGGACAGGCGACGTGCTCGCCGGGCTCATCGCGGGGCTGCTGGCCCAAGGGGTAGCGCCCGGCCTGGCGGCCCAGGCGGGCACCTATGTGCACGGGCTGGCGGGGGACTTGGCGGCGGAGCGCCTGGGGCAGGAGGCGATGCTGGCGGGGGATCTCCTGGACCTTGTGCCGGAGGCGATCCGGCAGGTGAAGAAGGGTAAGAGCGTTCGGTAGTTCGGGGGTTCGGGGGTTCGGGCGTTCGGTTGTTCCTTCGGGCTCGGTGAACAGCCGAACACTCGAACGACCGAACACGCGAACGCCCTTCGGTCAGTGTGGTGCCGCCATGGAGATTGAAAAGAACGCGGACAAGCTGGTCAAGACGCTGCGGGTCTTCAGCCAGGACCAGCCCGGGTACCTGGGCAGGCTCTGCTCATTCCCCATTCCGCATTCCGAATTTCGCATTTGAGCAGCGACGATGACTGTCCTGGACCTTCGGGAGTGCGTGCTGTCCTGGGAGTCGGCCTCGCCCGAGGAGACCGAACGGATGGGTGAGGCCCTGGGCGGCCTCCTCCAGCCGGGGGACGTGGTGGCGCTCTTCGGCGAGCTGGGGAGCGGGAAGACCGTGCTGGTCCGTGGGATTGCGGCCGGCCTGGGCTGTGCCAGGGGCGAGGTCCACAGCCCGAGCTTCACGCTGATCAACGAGTACGTGGGTCGCCGCGAAGGGCAGGACGCCACCGGGGGCGGCGAGGACCTGCCCGTGCGCGCGGCGCAGGCGGGGCGGCGCATGGCGCACGTGGATCTGTACCGCATCCGGTCGGAGGACGAGCTTCCCGGCATCGGATGGGACGAGGTTCTCCATTCCCGTTCCGTGGTGGCGGTGGAGTGGGCGGAACGGGCCCTGCGCTGGTTGCCGCCGGATCACCTGCGGGTCACCCTGGAGACGCGGGACGGCAATCGGCGGCGGCTCCGGGCGCAGGCCACGGGCCCCCGGTCGGCCCAGCTTGCGCTGGGCTGGGTGGATGCGGCCGGCCTCGAGGCACAGGCGTCCTGACGCAAAGAATGTTCGAGGGTTCGGCTGTTCGGTGGTTCGGTTGTTCCGGGGCAGTCCAGCCGAACCCCCGAACCGTCGAACAACCGAACGCTCTTGCAGGACGGGAGGGACATGATGCACTGGATGAGGAGATACGGCCGGACGGCGATGGTTGTCGCCACCGTGCTGGCAGTTGTCGGTGTGGTTCCGGTCGGGCGCGGGGTGGAGGCAGCCCTCTGGACGGAAGGCGCTGGCAGTGGATCGCGGGATGATCCCGACCTGGCCCGCCTGAACCAGGGCCTGGTCCGCCTGGCGAAGAGCCTGCGGCCCGCGGTCGTGCAGATCGGGGTGAGCGGGGAGAAGAGATCAGACCCGGACCTGCCGCAGGATCATCCGCCGCTGCCTCCCGGCGAGCGGCCCAAGGTCGGTTCCGGCATCATCCTCAGCGCGGATGGGTACGTCCTGACGAACCAGCACGTCGTCGAGCAGGCCGGCGAGATCGAAGTCCAGCTCATGGATGACCGGAAGTTCCCGGCCAGGGTGGTGGGACGGGATGCACGGACGGACCTGGCGCTCTTGAAAATCGAGGGCACGGACCTGCCCGTGCTGCCGCTGGGGGATTCGGACAGGCTGGAGGTGGGGGAACTGGTCCTGGCTATCGGGAACCCCTTCGGCCTGGAGCACTCGGTGAGCCTGGGCATCGTCAACCGGAAGGGCCGGGCCCTGGGCGGCGCGGGGGCCTTCGACGACTACATCCAGACGGACGCCTCCGTGAATCCGGGGAACAGTGGGGGGCCGCTGGTCAACATGCGGGGGGAGGTGATCGGGATCAACACCGCCGTCGTCCCCAACCGGCGCGTGGCCTTTGCCATTCCCATCAACCTGGCCAAGTCCCTCCTGCCGGAACTCCAGGTTCACGGGCGGATCGCCTGGGGGTTCCTGGGGGTGAGCATCCAGGACCTCAGCCAGGATCTGGCCAGGGCGATGGGCTTTTCGGAAACCAAGGGCGCCCTGGTGAACAATGTTCTGTCGGGGCAGCCGGCGGAGGCGGCCGGGATCAAGCGCGGGGATATCATTGTGGCGTTCGACGGGAAGCCTATCCCGAACGTGCGGGGGCTCCAGCGGGCGGTGAGCTTCACCGCCGTGGGGAAGCAGGTGGAGGTGCAGGTCTTCCGCGGGGGGAAGCCGGAAACGGTGCGGGTGAGGGTGGGCGAGGCCGTCACGGCGGAGCGCCGTGCGACGGCGGCGCCCGCGAGGCGGGACCTGGGGATGACGGTGGAGGAGCTGGACGCGGAGAAGGTGAAGAAGTTCAAGCTCCGCGAGGGTGAGGAGGGGCTGGTGGTGAGCGACGTGGCCAAGGGCGGCCCGGCCTCCAGCGCGGGCATTCGCGCCGGGGACCTGATCCGGGAGGTGAATCGGCGCCAGGTGCGATCCCTGGAGGGCTACCGGAACGCCCTCCGGCGGGAGGAGGCAGAGGTGGACCTGTTCCTCCTCCAGCGGGGGGAGGCCCACGTCTACGTCGCCGTGAAACCCAAAACCTGACGGCAATTGACAATTGAAAACGGACAACTGACAATGCAAAACTGAAAACCCCGGCCGGTTGTCCCGCCACAGGCGGGTCGGGTTTCCATTTTCAATTGCAACGGAGTTGACAATGACTATCGTGGCGATTTCCCGGGAACTGGGGAGCGGCGGGACCGCCATGGCCGCCGCGGTTGCCAAGGCGTTGAACTTCGAGTACGTGGACCGGGAGATCATCCTCCAGGCCGCCCAGGTCCACGGCGTGTCGGAGGAGAAGATCGCCGACGTGGATGAGCGGCGCCTCTCCCTGTGGGAGCGCTTCGACGAGGAAAAACGCCGCTACCTCATCTTCATCGAGGCGGCGTACTATTCCTTCGCGGAGAAGGGCAACGTGGTCACGGCGGGGCGCGGGGGGCCGTTCTTCCTCCGGGACGTGAGTCACGCCCTCAAGGTCCGGATCATGGCTCCCTTCGAGGTCCGCGTCAAACGGGTCATGGAGCAGGAGAAGGTGGACCAGCGGACGGCCACGGCCCGGGTCCGCAATTACGACCGGGAGCTTTCCGCGCGCATCGACTATCTGTTCGGGCTGGACTGGACGCTGCCCGAGCACTACGACCTGGTGGTCAACACCGGGGCCGATGTCTGGCAGTTCTACACCGACCTGCTGGTGTGGGCGGCCCGGCACCCGCAGTACCAGCCCACGCCGGAGTCCCGCCAGCGGATCCGTGACCTCAGCCTGGCGGCGCAGGTGCGCGCGGCCATCGCCAAGGACCCGATGACCAAGAACATCAATGTCGAGGTCGCCGCCCAGTCGGGCCGTGTGGCGCTGAAGGGCGTGGTCTTCAGCCCGGCCATGATGGATGCCGCTGCTGACGTGGCCAAGCGGGTCCCGGGCATCACGAGCGTCTCCTGCGAAGCGGTGGAGATCCCGCGGGTCTACCCGGGTCCGATCATGTAACGCAGAACTGTTCGGCTGTTCGGTGGTTCGGGAGTTCGGTTGTTCCCCGAACACCCGAACAGTCGAACCCTCGAACGGTCGATCGCTTTTTCTTCAATCGCGGAGCGTTGCCTGACCAGCACCCGGGTTCTTGCCGCCTACTATTTCTGGTACTTCGCTGCCATCGGCGTCTATGAGCCGTACATCACTCGCTTCTGGCAGCACCTCGGTTATTCCCCCGTCCGGCTCGGCCTCCTGAACGCGATCTCCCCGGGGATCGCCGTCTTTGCCCCATTCCTGTGGACAGCCTACGCGGATGCGACCCGGCGGGGCGAAGCCGTCTTTCTCATCAATACCTGGGTGTCAGCCCTGGTTGCCCTGGTGCTCCCGAACCTGCGCAGTCTTTCGCCGATGGTCCTGACGGTCCTGGTCTTCGCGGTTTTCCGGACGCCCCTCATCTCCCTCGCCAACAGCATGGCCTTCCACGCGCTGGCCGGCCGCCGCCAGGGATTCGCGGCCATCCGCCTCTGGGGAACTGTAGGCTACATCCTGGCCGCGGTGGCCGCGGGGATCGCGATGGACCGGATTGGTCTGCGGGTGGGGATGCATGGGATCGCCCTGGCCACGCTGGTCTGCGGGGTCATCGCCTGGATGGGGCGCAGCCGGCGACGGACCAGCATCCCACCGGCTCGTCTCGGGGATTTCCTGGAGACACTGCAGGACCGGCGGTTTGTGCTCTTGGTCGCGTCCGCGTCACTGGCCAACATGAGCTTCGGGCCCTACAGCACATTTTTCACGATTCATCTGGAGCAGCTGGGACTGTCCAGCGCCTTCGCCGGAGCGGCGTGGGCGTTGGCCGCGGCGAGCGAGTTGGTCGTGATGGTGTGCTGGACCCGGATCTGCCCGCGGGCGAGCCTGCGGGTCTGGGTGACGCTGGGGCTGGGCGCCCACGCGCTCCGGTGGCTCCTGTCCATCCCGGCCCGCGATCCTGCCGCGCTCCTCCTGATTCAGCTCACCCACGCCTTCACGTTCGGGGTGTTCTACCTGGCGGCGATGCAAAGCGTGGACATGCTGGTGCCGGAGGGGCTGCGGGCCACGGCCCAGGGCGTCTTTGCCTCGGTGGTCTTCGGCCTGAGCACCCTTGTCGGCAATGCGGTGAGCGGGTTCCTCTACGAGCCACTTGGCATGGCATGGCTGTATGCCGCCGCCGCGGTGCTGGCATCGGTCGCTACGGCCCTGTACTGGACCGGCACGCGCCCGCTCGTGGCAGCCGCCCAGGTCGCCGCCGGCCACATTCCAGGGGGCTCTTGCCGGTGAAGAACCCCTGGATCGTCCTCGCCTTTCTCTTCGGGGTGAACCTGCTCAACTACATTGACCGGCAGATCCTCTTCGCCGTCTTCCCGCCCATCCAGGCCGAGCTGGGCCTCACGGATACTCAGCTCGGCCTCCTGGCCTCGGCCTTCATGTGGGTGTACCTCTCCACGGCGCCCATCTTCGGCCTGCTGGCGGATCGCTGGTCCCGGCCCCGCCTGATGGGGCTCGGTGTCGCCGTCTGGAGCGTGGCCACGGCGTTCTCGGGTGTGGTCCGGCATCATCGGGACCTGCTGATCGGGCGCGCTGTCGTCGGCATCGGGGAGGCGAGCTACGGGGCGGTGGCCCCGGCCATGCTCTCGGATCACTTCGTTCCGGAGAGGCGGGGGAGAGCGCTGGCGGTCTTCAGCATGGCCATTCCGGTTGGGAGCGCGCTGGGGTACCTCCTGGGCGGGGTCCTGGATCAGGCGTTCGGCTGGCGGGCGGCCTTCTTCATCGTCGGGGCGCCCGGTCTCTTCCTGGCGTGGTCCGTGGGTCGACTGCCCGAACCGGCACGCGGAGCCTTGGACGGCACGGCGGCCTCGGCGGCCGGCGCCGGACGTCCCCGAGCGCGCGACTACCTCGGACTCCTCCGGACGCGAAGCTACGTCCTGAACTGCCTGGCCATGACGGCCATGACGTTCGCCATCGGGGGGCTTGCAGCATGGGTTCCCACGTATCTCGTCCGGGTGCGTGGGATGGCGCTGGCCGAGGCGAACCTCACCTTCGGGCTGCTGACGCTGGTCAGCGGGGTGGGCGGAACCGTGGCGGGCGGATGGCTGGGGGATCGGCTGCTGACGCGCGTCCCCGCGGCCTACTTCCTGGTCTCCGGCGTGGGCCTCCTCCTGAGCGTCCCGTGCGCTGCGGCGGTCATCCTGCTGGAGGATCGCACCTGGGCCCTGGCCGCCATCTTCCTGGCGGAGATCCTCATCTTTCTCAACACCGGCCCCCTGAATGCCATCATCGCCAGCGTGAGCCGGGCGGAGGTGCGCGCCACCGCCTTCGCCATGAACATCTTCGTCATCCACGCCCTGGGGGACGCCATCTCCCCGACGATCGTGGGGATGGTCTCGGACCGGGTGGGCTTGGCCGCCGCCTTCTGGATCGCGCCGGCCAGCCTGGCCCTGGCGGCCCTGTTCTGTTTCTGGGGGATGGCTGGCTTCGCGCGGGACGTCAGCCGCCTGCGCGGCTCACCGTAAATGCGTTCGGCGGTTCGACGGTTCGGCAGTTCGGTTGTTCTGGAACCACCGAACGACCGAACCACCGAACGCTCGAACGCCCGAACGCTGTGGCGTCAGGGCAGCAGGACAATCTTGCCGAATACCGCCCGATCCTCGATCAGGCGGTGGGCCTCCGCGCACTCCGAGAGGGGGAGCGTCCGGTCCACGACGGGACGGAGCGTGCCTTCCCCCATGTACCGGACGACCTCCAGCAGATCGGCCTTGCACCCCATGAAGGCCCCCAGGATGGCAACGGTCTTGGAGAAGAGGTAGCGGATGTCGACCTTGGCGTCATGTCCAGCGGTGGCTCCGCAGGTGACGAGGCGACCGCCAGGAGCGATGTTCGGGATCAATTTCTCCCAGGTCGTGCCCCCGACGTGCTCGAAGACCACGTCCACGCCCCGCTTGCCGGTCAGCCGGCGGATCTCCTGGCCCAGGTCCTGGCTGGCGTAGTTGATCCCCGCATCCGCCCCCAGCGCGGTCGCCTTGGCCAGCTTCTCGTCCGTGCTGGCCACCGCGATGACCCGGGCGCCGACGAGCTTGGCGATCTGAATGGCCGCGGTGCCGACGCCGCTGCCCGCGCCCATGACCAGCACGTCCTCCCCGGGCTTGAGCCGCGCCTGCCGCCGGAGCATGTTCCAGGCCGTGAGGAAGGTGAGGGGGACCGCGGCGGCGGATGGATAGTCGAGGCGCTCGGGGATGGGGATGCAGTTGACCTCGGGGACGCAGAGGAAGTCCGCGCACCCGCCGTCCACGCCGTACCCGCCGATGATCTGGTAGGCGCGGCAGAGGTTGTCCTCGCCGCGCAGGCACGCGGCGCACTGCCCGCAGGTCCACCCGGGGGAGACCATGATGCGCTCGCCGGGCTTGACGCGGGTGCAGGCGGATCCCACCGCCACGACCTCGCCGGCGATGTCGCAGCCGCCGATCTTGGGGAGGGGGACCTTGACTCCCGGCAGGCCCTTGCGCAACCAGATGTCCAGGTGGTTGAGGGCGACGGCCTTCACCCGCAACGTCACCTGGGTGGGCGTGGGAGTCGGCTCGGGCACCTCTTCGTACCGCAGGACCTCGGGACCGCCATGCTCGTGGAACCGGACGGTCTTCATGGCACCTCCTCGAAAGTGAAGCGTGAAACGTGATGCGTGAAGGGCGGGGGGCTTACAGGCTGCAAGCCGGTGCATCCTACTCGAGGCGGGATGGCGTTGTCAATTCACGAGCGGCGGTCCCGACGAGCGCTTGCCGCGCATCGGGACGGCGGGTATACTTTCGCCTCCGGAGGCACGCATGCTGGTCCTGGGTGTGGAAACTTCAACCATGCAAGGAGGCGTCGCGCTGGTCGGCGAGGGCGGCCTGGTCTCCGAGTACACGTTGAACGTGGAGGCCACCCATTCGGAACGGCTGCTTCCCGCTATTGAGCGGATCCTCCGCGATGTCGGCCTCGGCCTGGAGGCGCTTGCCGGCATCGCGGTGAGCATCGGGCCGGGGTCCTTCACCGGCCTGCGCATCGGCCTGAGCACGGTCAAGGGCCTGGCATATGCCACGGGTCTCCCGGTGGTGGGTGTGCCCACCCTGGAGGCCATGGCGTGGACGCTCCCCTTCGCCGGGCGACAGGTCTGCCCGGTCCTGGACGCCCGCAAGCAGGAGGTCTACGCGGCCCTCTTCCGCTACCGGAACGGAACGCTGCAACGAATCATGGAGGATGCTGCCCTCTCGCCGGAAGCCCTCTGCAGCAAGATCCACAGGCCGACCCTCTTCCTCGGCGATGGCCTGGGGGCATACGGGGACCTGTTCCGGCGCCTCCTGGGAGACAGGATGCTGGTCCCACCCATGGCCAGCCGCGGGTCGCGCCCGGCCTGCGTGGCGGAACTCGGCCGGCAACGCCTCCTGCGGGGCGAGCGGGATCCCGCCGATTCCCTGGTTCCCCGCTACCTGCGACCGTCGGAGGCGGAATTGCGGCGGGCGCGCGGTACCTAGAAGCGTTCGGTTGTTCGGGTGTTCGAGGGTTCGGGTGTGCTGGGAATCCTGGGAATATTCGAACGGCCGCATTCGCCGGAGCCCGGAACAACCGAACCACCGAACCATCGAACGGTCGAACGCTTTTGGTTTTCGGTGACCCATGACTGTCCTGATCGAACCCCTGCGGCGCGAGGACCTGCCCGAGGTCCTGGCCATCGAAGTGGCGTCCTTTGCGGTCCCCTGGACCGAGGAGATGTTCGAGAATGAACTGGCCCGGGGAGACCTTTCCGAAATCCTGATCGCCCGTCTGGCCGACGCCGGGAACCCGCCCCCGGTTGCCGGATACATCTGTGTCTGGGTCGTCAGCGATGAATTGCACATCAACAATATCGCCGTGGATCCGCGCTGGCGGCGGCGCGGGATCGCGGGGGTCCTGCTGGAGGCGGCGCTGGACCACGGGCGGGTCCGGGGGGCCCGGCGTGCGTTCCTGGAGGTTCGCGTCTCCAACGTGGCGGCCCAGGCCCTGTACCGCCGGTACAGATTCGAGGCAGCGGGCATCCGCAAGGGCTATTACGACCAGCCCGCCGAGGATGCGGTGATCATGAAGCGCGAGCGCCTCTGAACCCAAACGTTGCAGTTCTCACGCAGAGCGCGCAAAGGACGCCAAGACCTGCAATGTCCCGCTTCCAGCGGGATCGAAAGGCCCTCGGGGCGCATCCGGAACATTCTGGCCGAGCCCATCCGGCACAATGGAAGGCCCCGGCTCGTTTTTGCGTTCTTGGCGATCTTGGCGTGAAAATTCCGGGCTGAACGCACGCCGTTCGTCGAGTACGCGCGCGGGGTTCTCCAGCCAATTGACGATTCGACGAATGGATGACTCGGCTTCCCGTGCCGTGCAGACAGCTTGACATCGTCGCATACACGCTGATAGTGTCTGCCCCGCCTTGCTGGTGCACGCCGCGGGCATTTTCCGGGGAGGAGGCGACATGATTGACAAGGAGCTGCTGGAGATCCTGGCCTGTCCCAAGTGCAAGTCCGAGGTGCGGCTGGACGAGGCCGCCCAGCGGATCATCTGCACCTCGCCCACCTGTGGCCTCCGGTATCCCATCCGGGACGGCATTCCGGTCATGCTGATTGACGAGGCCGAGGCCCCGACCAGTGCCTGAGGGATGGCTCGAACGCCGGGAGGACGGATGCGCGCCCTGATCACCGCGGGCGGGCGGGGGACCAGGCTTCGCCCGCTCACCCACACGAGCAACAAGCACCTGATCCCCATCGCCAACAAGCCCATGATCCACTACGCTCTGGAGGCGGTCGCGGCCGCGGGTATCCGGGACGTGGGGATCGTCCTCAACCCCGACACGGGTGAGGAGATCCGGCAGGGCCTGGGGGACGGCGCCGCCTGGGGCCTGGCGATCACCTACGTCATGCAGGAGGCTCCGCTGGGTTTGGCGCACGTCATCCAGGCAGCGGAGGGGTTTCTGCGGGGTGAGCCCTTCGTGTTCTTCCTGGGCGACAACGTGGTGGTCGGTGGGATCCGGCAGTTCGTGGAGCGGTTTGAGGCCCGGGGGGATCACTGCCATCTGGTGCTGGCGCGGGTCCGGGACCCGCAACGATTCGGCGTGGCCGAGGTCCAGGCGGATCGCATCGTTCGATTGGTGGAAAAGCCGGCGCGCCCCGCCAGCGAATTTGCCGTCACCGGGATCTACGTGTACGGGCCGCCGATCTTCGAGGCGGTGCATGCCATCCGGCCGAGCGCCCGGGGCGAGCTGGAGATCACCGACGCCCACCAGTACCTCCTCGATCACGGCTTCCGCGTCGGCTTCTCCGAGATTACGGGCTGGTGGAAGGACACGGGGAAGCCGGAGGACCTGCTGGAGGCCAACCGGTTCGTCCTGGATCAGGTGCTGGATGCGACGGGTCCGGTGATCCGGGGGCAGGTGGACGCCCAGAGCGACGTGGCCGGGAAAGTGGTGGTGGAAGCAGGGGCCAGGGTGATCGCCAGCCAGATCCGTGGGCCGGCCATCATCGGCGAGGATGCGGTCGTCGAGCGCAGTTACATTGGCCCTTCCACCTCCGTGGGACGGCGGTGCGTGATCCGCAACAGCGAGCTGGAATACAGCATCCTGTTCGAGGACACCCAGATCCTCGACGCGGACGTTCGGATCGAGCGAAGCCTGCTGGGCCGGGAGGTGCTCATCCGGCGGGGGAACTCCCGGCCCAAGACGCAGAAATTCATCCTGGGCGATCAGAGCACTATTGAGCTTGCCTAACCCTGCCCGCTGCGTAGAAGAGTGACCGGATGATTCACGGGGTGCAGGTGAAGCCGTTGAAGGTCCTGCCCGATGACCGCGGATTTCTCATGGAGATGCTGCGCGAGCACTCTCCCACCTGGGGGACGGTCCAGGAATTCACCCTCCACTCCCCTCCCTCCCAGGATCCTGTGCCCCTCCTGCTAAAGATCCCCCCCCTCGTCATTCACGGATTCACCGCGATTGACGGCGAGGAGGCCCGCATCATCAATATCCCGACCCAGCCCTATCGGCACGCTGATCCCGACGAATACCGCTATCCCTGGAACAGCCCAGAGATCCCGTACCGCTGGCCGGCAACCGTCGTCCGGGGAGGCTGACCCCGGATGCGCATCGTCATCACCGGGGCAGAGGGACAACTGGGCGTGGAGCTGGTGCCTGCCCTGACACCACTCGGCGAGGTGATCGGTACCACCATCGCAGACCTGGACATCACCGATCCCGACTGCGTTAATCGGCTCGCCGCACTGGCCCCCGACTGGGTGGTGCACGCCGCGGCCGTCACCGACGTGGACGGCTGCGAGCGGGAACCCACGCGTGCCATGACCGTCAATGCCGAGGGCACGCGCCGGGTGGCCGAGGGATGTCGGTGCGTCGGTGCCGGCCTTTTGTACCTGAGCACTGATTACGTGTTCGACGGGCGCAAGGGTATCTCCTACACGGAATCGGACGCCCCTGTCCCGCTGAACGTCTATGGCCGGTCGAAACTGGAGGGGGAGCGCGCGACCCGGAGCCTGGCCCCCCGCTGGGTCATCATTCGGACGGCCTGGCTGTACGGAACCCACGGCAGGAACTTCGTGAAGACCATCCTGGGGAAGGTAAGGGATGGGGAGCGGCTGCGGGTGGTGGATGATCAGGTGGGCTCACCGACCTACGCGAGGGATCTCGCCGACGCCGTGGCCCTCCTGCTGTCGCGAGGGTTGACCGGGCTGTACCATGTGACCAACAGTGACTCGTGTTCCTGGTACGACTTTGCACGGGAGATCCTCCGCCTGTCCGGTTCAGACCCGAGCGCGCTGGGCCGGATGACGTCCGCGGAGTTGAGCCGCTCGGCTCGTCGGCCGGCCTATGCTGTCCTGGAGAATGCCGCCTGGCAGGCTGCGGGCCTCCCACCCCTGCGCCCGTGGCCAGAGGCACTCGCCGCCATGCTTGCCGCATTGCGATCGAAACCGCAAATGGACGCAAATGAACACGAATGAAGGTCCCTACCCGCCTTGACTCTTTGGGTGAAACCATCTGCGTGTATTTGCGTTTCCGCCATAGGCGGACGGTTGCATAGAGGGGGAACACGTCCTTAGAATTCGATCTGCAGGGCCGCCCCCTGTATCCCCTCGCCCAGGAGCGGTACCACGCTCACCCGTGACGATTCGCGGCGCTTCTCATTGAGTTTCACCACCGCCTTGCCCACCGCCGTCCCGATGACCGCCGCCAGGAACACGTCCGACGTCCAGTGCTTGTCGTCGTGAACGCGGGTGAGCCCGACCGCTCCTGCCAGGCCGTAGGCCAGGACGGAAACGGCCGGATGGGGGAAATGTTCGGAGAGGGCCGAGGCGACAGCGAAGGCATGGGCGGTGGTGAAAGACGGCAGCGACGTGCCGAGATGGAGCGGCCGGTACTGGGCCGATCCCTCTTCCTTGTCGGGGCGGCTCCGGCCCGTCAAGAACTTCAAGGGGGTGACGAAGACGCCGGCCGTGATCAGGCTGGCCTCCAGGGCGTCGGCCGACGCGGCCTTCAGGCGGGGGAGTTCGAAGGCATGGCCGGTGACGTGGATACCGGCCACGAGGGCGGCGGGGACGAAACCCCCGAAGGGCCGGAAGACCTGCGAGACGTCCGCCGTGTCGTCGGTCCGCTTCTTCTGGATGTAATTTCGAATCCCATGGTCCGCGACCATGAGCCCGCCGGTGATCAGGCCCACCCCTGCGACGGTCAGCCAGTCCCGCGTATTCCAATGGAGCGGGGAGGTCAGGATGGTCCCCGTATCTTGGAACAGGCGGCGAGCGTACTGGGTCGATACCACCTCATCGGGGTCAATATCCGGCGCCTGCTCCCCCCGGGAGGCGGGGGGCGGGGTGATGGCTCGCAGGGCGTCGGCCCGCCTTGCGCGCCCGTACAGGCCCCGTTCCAAGACCGGGAAGCTGTAGGTGGCCTCGAAGCGGACGATGTGATTCGTCGCCCGCTGGTCGGCCACGAAGTCCTTGTTGTCAATCCGTTCATACCGATATCCCAGGAGCATGCTCAACGCCCGGCTGGGCTGGTAGGTAATGTCCATTCCCGCGAACTTCCGCTCCTCCCGGGGCAGAGTGAGCCCGGTCAGCGTGGTTGGCCCTACCTTGGCCAGATCGAATTCCGCCCCGATCTGCAGGGAGGGCAGGATCCGTTCGGCCGTGCGGATATACAGGTCCTGGCCGCGGGCCCCGATGTAGTGGGCCAGCGGGAATCCTTCGAACGAGTAGCCCGTCGTGTAGACGCTGTTGGTGAAGGAGAACGAGGTGGTGGTCGCCCATTCGACGCGCAACTCGGTGTCGTTCCGCCCGAACAGGTTGGGCAGGTACAGCCCCACAAGGTAGGCGGGCCGCAACGGCCAGATGACGTTCTTGCAGCAGGTGTCGTCCACGCCCATCTCGGCATACAGGGCGAGATCGCGGGAGAGCGGGAACACGCGGTCCACATCGTGGAGCCGGAGGGTCCCGTCCAGGGAGTAGATCTGGTTCGTGTTGAACATGCTTCCTGCCTGATCGCTGCTGCGGACGAACACCTGCGGGTAGTCCACCACCCGCAGGCGGGGTCGCCCCCGGCCGCCGAACTGCACAACGCGGGCCGCCCCCAGCTCCAGGAACGGGAACGGGGAGACGTCCACCCGCCAGGCGCCCACCAGGGTGTTCGGGAACTCCCGGTTGCTCTCGACACGTGCCATCAGCAGCTCCATGCGCGTCGGTCCGAGCGCGCGGAGGAACCCGGGAAGGACAATCGGCTCGGCCGTGGCGATCCGGACCTGATCAAGCGGCGGCGCGTTGTTGCTGAAGAGCATGGCCCCGTGGTAGCCGGGCCCCCACCAGATGGACTCGCGCCCGAAGCGCAGGGCGATGTTGTTGTACTTCAGCTTGAGGTACCCTTCGATGAGTTTCCCTTCGTGGCGGTGCTCCTCCACCTGGAACTCGGGGTGGAGGTAGACGCTCATGAAGTCGCTGATCTGCATGTAGGAGGAGAACCCCACGGCGCCGTCGTAGCGCCGGGGGAGCGTCAATCCCTGGGCATTCTCCAGCCGGGCATCCCGCCGCAGGTTGAAGGCGCGGGTTTGGATCCTGGAGAGGGGCTGGAGGCTCAGCCACGGCTGGCCCGCGAACTCATCCTTGCCGGTCCGGACCGCCAGGGCCTCCAGCTCGGGCGCTAGCTCCTCCATCAGCTCGTACAGGGTGGGCTCGAGGTCGGTCCGCCGCGTGAACCGCCCGATCTCGTCCTCCTGGATTTTCCGGAGCGCCACGCTGACCACGCGGGCCATTTCCATGCGGCTCATGGGCTTGGTGTTGAGGACCCAGGGGCCGACGAGGCCGGCGGTCACCAGCTTCTCGATGGCCGTGTAGGTCCAGTCTCGGTTCGGCTCGAAATATGTCCAGGGTCTGAGGGGGACGTCCAGCAGGCTGGCCGCCTGAACAGCGAGGGCCGAAAGCGTGATCCCAAGGGTGAGGGCGAGGGCGAAGAGGACGCGGGGCCAGCGATTTTGTATCACACGGGCTCCCTGAGCAGACCTCGGAAGAGTGGATCGGTCAATCATCCGGCAAAAACTGTTCCCAAATACTCGGTCGCAACCCGGATGTCAACAAAAAATGCGTAGTTTGACTCGCTCAGTAGGGGGCGTCACACCCTCCTCCTATGGGGCACCACAACGGAAACCGCTTGACGGGAGCCTGGCATTGCAGGTATGTGGAGCACATGGAAGGAGGTCATCTCCGCCATCGGAACCTGATCTGCGCGCGCTGGGGATACGGCTTCCCGCGACTCGCTGTGAAATCTGCGTAATTTATGGTGAGAGGGAGAGGGTCCATTGAGGGCGCTGGTGACTGGCGTGGCGGGGTTTGCGGGATCCCACCTGGCTGACCTGTTGATCTCTGAGGGGGTAGACGTTTATGGGCTGGTCATGCCGGGAGGCTCTCTGGAAAACCTGCATGAAGTACGGGGGGATCCCCTGCGCGCCGATCGGCTCCGGCTTGTTGGGGCGGATATCGCCGACGGGGAGAGCCTCGCCGGGATCGTGAAGGAGATCTGTCCCGACCAGGTGTACCACCTGGCTGCCGCATCGTCGGTTCGGCGCTCCCTGGAGGACCCGGGGGAGACACTCCGGGTGAACGTCCTCGGCAGCCGGAATCTGCTCGAGGCAATCCGACGGGCCGCCATCCGGCCACGCATTCTGTTGGTCAGTTCGGCCGAGGCCTATGGGGAATCGGCGCAACTCCCGCGACCCCTCCAGGAGGACGACCCGCTGTTGCCGGTCAGCCCGTACGGGGCCAGCAAGGCGGCGGCGGAGGCCGTCGCGTGCAGATACGTCGCCGACTTCGACTTGGATATCATCCGGGTCCGCCCGTTTCCGCACACGGGACCACGGCACGCGCCCAATTTCGTCTTCCCCGATTGGGCCCGTCAACTGGCAGAGATCGAGGCTGGGGTGCGTGAGCCGGTCATCCGCACCGGAAGCCTTGACGTCCGCCGGGATATCACGGATGTGCGGGACATGGTCCGGGCCTACTGGCTTGGCCTCGCATGCGGCGAGCGGGGGGCTGTCTACAATCTTTGCTCTGATGCGGTATATTCCCTGCGGGAGGTGGTGGAGGTACTCTGTGGAGAAATTTCGCTGGCCGTCAGAGTAGTCACTGAACCTGGGCGCTTGCGGCCGCACGACCTCCCAACCCTCGTCGGGTGCTGCCGACGCTTTGGGGAACGGACAGGCTGGGCTGCGACCATCCCGTTGGCACGGACGCTGGGCGATTTGATCGCCTATTGGCGAGTCCGCCTTGGGCAATCGGGGGATCCTCGGATCCACGCGTCTTGAGGGAGAGACGGCAATGCCTGAGCACCAAGGGAAGGTCGGAAACCTCTCTCTCCGTGCGCTAGAGAGGGCTTCGGAGCCTTGGCGCGGCGATTGACAGGTCCGGAGGAGCGTGCTAAAAGCCCGGCGTCCTCGGGTGGGCCGGGGTCGGGGTGCTCCGTGAATCTCCTGATGACGACTGGCATATTTCCGCCCGATATCGGTGGACCTGCAACGTACGTCCCCATCATGGCAGAGGCCTTGACGGCCAGAGGGGTTTCGGTGACCGTGCTGACGCTCAGCCCGGACGGATTGCTGTACGAGAGGGGGTATCCGTTCCCAGTGGTACGGATTCCTCGGCGATCCCTGGGCGTCCGCCGGACGGTTCAGGTGATTGCACGGATCGCTCGCCTCGCGCGGCACCACGACCTCCTGTTCGCTCCAGGCCTTCCTGTCGAAGCGGCTTTGGCTGCGGCGCTGGTCGGAAAGCCTTACGTGCTCAAGGTGGTGGGAGACCTTGCGTGGGAGCGAGCCGTGGTTCAGGGCCGGACCTCGGATGATATTGAGACGTTCCAGTCACGACGGTACGGACCCTGGACAGAAGCGCATCGATGGTCCCAACGGTGGGCCGCGCGGCGGGCCGCGCGAGTCGTCGTTCCCTCCGCCTACCTCCGTCGCATCGTGCGCGGTTGGGGCGTGGCGGAGAGAAAAATCGAGGTGATTCCGAATATCGCCCCGACAGGCACCGGGTCCGCACCTGTTCGTGGGGCGAACGCCCGGACTGGGACGGATGGATCACAGAGATTCAAAGTCGTCACGGTGGCCCGCCTTGTCCCGTGGAAGGGGGTCGAGCAGGTGATCCGTGGGCTGGCGGCCATGGACGGTGTCGAGCTGTTCATCGTGGGCGACGGGCCAGATCGGTCGCGTCTGGAGGCCCTGGCCGGTGCCCATCAATGTCATGCACGCTTCTTGGGTCAGGTGCCGCGGCGGGAAGTGCTCGCTATTCTCCGAACCGCTGACATCTTCGTTCTGAATTCTGCCTACGAAGGTCATCCTCATGTGGTATTGGAGGCCATGGCGTTCGGGGTGCCTGTGGTTGCACGCGCCGCGGGTGGAACCCCGGAGTTGGTCCAGGACCGCGAGACCGGCCTCCTGCTCCAGTCTGGCACGGCGTCAGAGATTGCCGCTGCCGTCTCGGAGATTCTTCAGGATCCTGATCTCCGGGAGCGGCTCGGCCAGGCGGGCCAGGCATCGGTTGCCGCCTTCAGCCTCGAGTGCATCGCGGATCGCACCTGGCAGGTGCTCGCCGATGTCTTGGCTGCGTCCCAGGGCGGGGGAAGCCGGGTTCAGCATGGGGGCGGCGACGAGTGTCGCACTATGGATTCCAATCGCCTGGGCCGTCGGTCAGAAGGCTCGAGGTGGTGAAAGTGGGAATCTCCGCAAAACAACGCCGGCTTATTTTTCTCAGCGGAACGGTCTACACGCAACCATTGTCACCGACGGTTGAGAAGCAGATGCGGCAGCTGGCGGATTTCGGTGAAATCACTGTTGTCGGGTGGGTGGACGGTTTTTTGCCCCTCCGCCTCCGCGATCCCGTGACGCTTGTTCTGCTCCCAAGGCTCCCCGGGATCGGGCTCCGGTATCCGCTGTTCTTCTTGGCGGGACTCGTGGTGATCCTCTTGACAGTACGGCGCAAGGCGGCGAATATCCTTGTGGCACAGAGCCCATACGAGGGAGTCGTGGCCCTTCTCGGGCGTGCGCTGGCCCGACTTCGACGGATCCGTCCAGTTGTGGTCGTGGAGGCACATGGGGACTGGGAGGAGGTCCCAAGGTTATTTCGCCGACTCTGGTTCCCGCGACTCTCGGCGAGGATCATGGGGTGGACAGCTTCGGCCGTGTTGCGCCGGACGGACGTCGTGCGAGTGATCTCGGATTTCACGTGCGAGAAGGTCCAGAAGATCTGCCCGCAAACGCCCCTGGTGAAGTTTCCAACCTTCACGGACCTGGAAGTTTTCCTGGACACGCCGGCCCCCGCCAGGGCAGTCGTGGACTTCCCCTATATCCTGTATGTCGGAATGCTTGTGCCATCCAAAGGAGTGGAGGTTCTCATCCGATCGTTCGACCGAGTCCGAGAGCAGCATCCTGATGTACGCCTCATTCTTATCGGAAGAGGCCATGCAGAGCGAAGGTTCCGGTCGCTGGCTCACGCGTTGGGCCTGAGCCAGGCAATCTGCTTCCTGCCGCCCATGACGCAGCCGGAACTCGCAGCCTGGATGCGGGCCGCGAGATGCCTGGTCCTCCCCTCCTTCAGCGAGGGACTGGGGCGGGTGGTCTTGGAGGCCATGGCCTGCGGTCGACCCGTGATCGGCAGTCGGGTTGGTGGAATCCCCGAAATGATCCACGAGGGAGTCAATGGATTCCTCGTTAATATTGGAGATGTGGAGGCCGTTCAGGATCGCATCCGGCGTGTGCTCGACGACCCTCAGCTCGCCGACCAGCTAGGCCGGAACGGTCGGCTTATGGCGCAGGACCTGTTCTCGTCGGAGGCGTACGTGAAGGGGTATGCTGAAATTATTGAGATCGCGGAACGCCTGACCGTGCGTTGACTCCTTGGACGCCAAGCATTCGAGAGTGCATCCTTATGCGGGCGGAAGGATGGGATCAGTGACCAACACGGGCATGCCGGGTCGGATTCGCCTCGGAATCGCCCGGGAGGGTATATGAGATGGCGGATATTGTCCTGGTTCAACCCAAGACCGAGGAGAACGATATTCCCTATGCGCCCACTGCATTGATTTGCTTGGCCGCCGTTGCGGAGCGAGAGTTCTCCGTGCGTATCGTGGACACACGCCTGGATCACGATTGGAAGCAGACCCTCCTTCGAGAGCTTGAAACAGGTCCCCTCTGTGTGGGGATCACGGCAATGACTGGGGGTCAGATCCACTACGGTCTTGAGGTTGCCAGATGGGTGAAGCGGAATGCCCCGGATATCCCGGTAGTTTGGGGAGGGATTCACCCGACCTACTATCCGGAACAGACGCTGAGAAGCTCTTACGCGGATTATGTGGTGTTAAATGAAGGGGAGATGACGCTGCTGGCACTCGTTCGTGCATTGAAGCAGGGAAGGCGTAGCCTCCTCCGAGAGATTCCCGGCATCGGTTTCAAGGAAAATGGCCTTCCGGTGGTCAACCCTCGCGAAGGCGGATTCCTGAATCTGGACGAGATGCCGGAACCGGCTTGGCACCTAATTGATGTGCCGAGGTATATCGAGGCGCTGGGAGTATCGGGCCAGGATCGCCCTCTCAACATCAACACCTCGCGGGGATGCCCCTTTCGGTGCAAGTTCTGTTTCGAACTCAGCTACAACGACCGAACTTGGCGTGCACGGCGGGCGGATCTAGTGATTCGGGAGGTGGCCAAGCTCCACGACATGTTCGGCTTTAACCGGTTGATCATCCATGACGACCTGTTTGCCGTTCATCGCCAAAGCATGGCCCGCGCCATCGAAATCGCGAAGGGGATCCATGAAATCGCCTCGGATATCCGGTTCACGATCACGCACCGCGTGGATCAGTACGATACTCAGTGGTTGACTACCATGAGGCAGCACGGGCTCTATCAGACCCGAGCGGGCGTGGAGAGCGGATCGCCGAGAATTCTCAAGTCCATTGCCAAGGACATCACGGTGGATCAGATCCTGAATTCCGCTCGAGTTTCCAGGGATCTCGATTTCGAGGTGACCTATTCGTTCGTCATTGGATGGCCGGGGGAGGACGACGCGGACCGGCAACAGACCATTGATCTTGCCTTCCGACTCCTGGAAATCAACCCAAGAGCCTGGATCTTCCCCCTCTGGATTTACATCCCGTATCCTGGGACCCCCCACTTCTCCGAGGCAGTTGCCCAGGGGTTTCAGGAACCGCAGAGTCTGGAGGATTGGGCAGAGTATTCGTGGGGTCGCGTCCAGGTTCCCTGGATTACGGAGGTCGCGAAATTCGAGAATATTCATTACCTGAGTCGATTCGCGCTCAACAGTAAAACCTTGCGTACGGTGGTGACCGACCTCGGTGATGAGTATCTGAAGTCGGTGATCAAGGTCCGACGTCTGGGAGGAATACTCTTGAAGGATTGGGCCCGTTTCCGGTTCAAGCACGCCTTCTGGGCATTCCCGTATGAATACCGCGTATTGCGGAGGTTGGAGAGTGCCATCGAGAGAGTCGTACGATGATGGGGTTCCTCGCACCCTACGAGCATGGATGGACGTGGACGTGACAGGTTCCTCGGCGGCCACGGCGAGGCGCGCTTCCGCGGGCTGGTGCGGACGCTGGGGCTGGAACGCCTAGTCCGCTTGGTCCTGCCAATACAGCAGCCGGAACTAGGCCTCTGGATACAGGCCTCCTGCCATTGCTCGGTCTTGCCACCCTTCAGCGAGGATTTGGGCGGGTCGTGTTGGACGCTATGCCATGCGGCCGGCCGGTCGTGGGCAGGCGTGTCGGGAGATTCCCGAGCCCATCCTCGATGGGGTGACGGGGATCCTGGTTCCCCCGGATGATCCGCACCGCCTGGCGGAGCAGACAGTCAAGCCTGCTTCCAGCCATCCTGCGGAGGATCAAACATATCCCGGGAGGCATGTGTGATCGATCGGGAGGACACCGGGCACGGTGTGGACGTGCCAGGCGGGTTGAATCAAGACCCGGCCGTGCTCTTCCTGTGTCCCTTCAACCTGTCGCGCTATCGAGGAACGGCGCTCCGGGCTCGAATTACGATGGATGCCTTGGGCACGAGCATTCCGTGTGGTGTCGTCTGTCGCGGCGGCGGGGGCGAGGGCAGCATGGTACTGGACGCCGACTGGCGGGGTGGGACAGGTCTGGCGGCTTTTGTGCGTCCGCTCCACTTTGCGATTGCCGCCACGCCGCACGTGCTTCGTGCTGCACCGCGCGCTGTGCACACCTTCGACGTCTTGAGCACGTTGCCCGCGATCGTTCACTGGAAGAAGAAGCTCGGCCTGCACGTGGTGGTGGAACTCCATGGTCTCCACTCGGCGGAGATGGGGAGGGGCGGGGCCGCGGCCCGCGGCCTCGTGCGCTGGCTGGAGCGATTCGTGCTGCGACGCGCGGATCAGATCATCGCCATGAGCCACACCCAGCGCGAGTACGTGGTGTCGGCATTCGGCGTCGCGCCGGAGAAGATTCGGGTGATCTGGGGACCCGTGGACCTGGACGTGTTTCGGTACCAGGACCCCGATGACGGCAGTACCTTCCGTGTCGGATATTCGGGCAATGATTTCCCCTGGCAGGGGGTGGACGACTGCCTTGCGGCGGCAGCACTACTGTCCTCGGATCCGGAGGTCGAGTTCGTTTTCGTGACGGGTTCGGGCTGGCGAACGGACCTGGGGGGATTGGCTCGGTGTATGCGCATCGCGGCTGTGACGCGGGAGCAGACTGCAGAGCAACTGGCACGCTGCCATTTGCTTCTGTCGCCTCGGAAGGGCAAGGCGGCTGACATGCAGTACCCGTTCAAGCTCTCCTCGTACCTGGCAGCGGGTCGGCCGGTGATCGCGACGGATGTGAGCGACCAGCGGCGCATCCTTGAAAAGGCGAGGTGCGGGCTGATCGTCCCGCCGGGCTCCCCGCAGGCCATTGCCGAGGCGGTCATGCGTCTGAAGGGCGAAGCCCCGGAGGCACGCGTGGAGATGGGCAGGCGGGCCAGACGGTTTGCCGAAGAACACTTGTCCCTGGAGCAGTTCCGAGCAACCCTGACGTCGATGTACCGGGAGCTGGGGATCTGAGGCGTGATGGCCTGGACCGGGTCTCTCAGCCCTGGGGAGCCGGGGCCATCTGGTGGAACGGAGCGAGATCGAGTGCCGCCGGACACCGGGCCTCGGCGCGGGCGTCTCTGCTACGTGCTCCAGACGTACCACGAGGACTCCACCGACTGCGGCCCGCACCTGTACCGGTTCCTGGAGGAGCTGGCCAGACGGGTGGATCTTTTTGTGGTGGTCGAGCGGGCGCACGGGACGGTGCGGCTTCGCGGGGCACGGCGAATCTACTGCCAGCGGTGGCGGAATCGAGTCCTCCGGCTCCTGGAGATGCTGGCGATCCTGCTGCGGGCGCGCGGGCTGGGTTATCGCCACGTTTTCGTGCGGTACTCCCAGTCGGCCATGCTCCCGGCCCCCCTCCTCCGGCTCCTGGGGGCTCGGGTCTTCTACTGGAACTGCGGGATGATGAAAGAGTTCTTCCGCCCGTGGAACCTCTGCTGGCGGGACTGGGTATTCAAGCTGACCGTCGAGCTGCCCCTGTGGTTCAGTCTCAAGGCGGCCAGCTATGTGGTGACAGGGACGGAGGGCATGGCCCGGTACTACGTCGACAAGTTCGGGCTCGATCCTGCACGGGTACTAGTCGTGCCGAACGATGTGGACGTGGAAGGGTTCATGCACGGGGTGAGGGAGGGCGTCCGCCCCGCTCAAGGACTCACGGTGCTGTATGTCGGCCGCCTGGATCACCCCAACGGGGCCGACCGGCTTCCTGCCATTGCCGAGTCGGTGTGCCGTCGCGTGCCGGATGCCCGATTCGTCATCGTCGGGGGCGGGCCCCTGCTGGAGCACATCCGTAGCGACCTGGTGCCCCGGCGAATTGACTCCAGGGTTACCCTCGTCGGACCGATTCCCAACGTCGAAGTGGCCCGGTACTACAGCCAGGCGGATCTCTTCGTCCTCCCGGCGATCGCCGAGGGAATGCCGAGGGTCTTGCTGGAGAGTATGGCTGCGGGTGTCCCCTTCGTGGCCACCGCGGTGGGCGGGGTGCCCGATCTGGTCACGCCGGCCCAGCGTCAATGGCTGGCGGATCCGAATGATCTGGACGGGTTTGCGAAGCGTGCCATCGATCTGCTGACCCATCCCGAGATCCGGCAGCAGCTTCGACTGGAAGGGTGGCGGCGCGTTCAGGATTTCTCCAGGGAACGGATCTCCGCGGTCTTTGTAGAACGCGTCGTCGGCGACGCAAGCGAACCTGGACGCATGGACGGCGTGGGAGCCGCGAGAACATAGGACCGGGCCATTCGAGTCTCCTCCCATATGACCTCACACACCGCTCACATGCGTGATTCGACCTCGACCATTGCCTTCGTATGCCCGTTCACCCTCCTCAAGCAGACCGGGACGCCCATCAGGGCGAACCTGACGATTCAGGTGGCCAGCCGGTTCGCCCGGTGTCACGTGATCTCGCTGGGGGGATTCGAAGGCGAGCGTCACCACGAGATCGAGGAGGTCTGGGGCACCCGCCGGCCGACCAGCCGGCAGTTCCGCGTCGGGGTGTTCACCCGGAAGGCGGCCCGGGCCCTCGCCGAAATTCATCCCGGGATCGTGCACGCCTTCGGGCCGCTTGGCCTGCTGCCCGCGCTTCTGTACCGGCGTGCGCGACGGCATCCTCGGCTGGTCCTCGAGCTGCACGGCCTCCTGGCGGAGGAGGTCAGCAATCACTGGCCAGGAGGCGCCCTCTTTCACCGCCTTCTCGACCGTCTCGCCGTCCGGCGTGCAGACGCCATCATCGCCATGAGCCACAGCCAGCGGGAGATCCTGCTGCGTCGATACCACGTCGCGCCGGAACGGGTCACGGTGATCTGGAGCGTCGTGGACCTGGACCTCTTTACCTACCGGGAGCCGACGGAACGAGGATTTCTCAGGGTGGGCTATGCCGGGAACGATGGCCCCTGGCAAGGGGTGGAGGATTTGATGGCAGCGGCCGCCGCTTTCCGAAGCGAACCCCTGCTTCGGTTCCGGTTTATTGGCATCGAGAAAAATCGGTTTGAGCTGCCAGAGGCGGGATCGCTGGAAATCTTTCCTCGGAAGTCGCAGGAGGAGACTGCTCGCCTCTTGACAGACTGCGACGTGTTCGTGTCTCCGCGGCGAGGAAGGGCCGCAGAGACGCAGTACCCTACCAAGCTTTCTGCCTATCTGGCGCTTGGCCGCCCCATCATAGCCACAGATGTGAGCGACCAGCGGGCGATCCTTGAGGCGGCGGGCTGCGGACTGCTGATCCCTCCGGGCTCTCCAGACGCGATCGCGGCAGCGATTCGCGAGATACTGGGCATGCCCAACGCACAGCGTGTGGATATGGGGCGACGCGGGCGGCGGTTCGCGGAAGAGCACCTGTCTCTTCCTCGCTTCCGAGTAGCCCTCGGCAAGGTATATGAGCGGCTTGGTGCAGGAGGCGCGACCCCTCCCCGCTGAGCCTGGCTCCACCCGTCTTTCAGCCGAAACATCGCCCAGTGTTCTGATCAAAAAAGGCCTGGGAAAAAGAGTAAAATATTCTGAGAGAAAAAAGGATACGTCGCGAGATGAAAGTAGCGCTGATAACAGGTTCATCCGGACTTATCGGTTCTGAGGCCGTCATGTATTATGACCGGGGTGGCTGGCGTGTGCATGGAGTGGACAACAATTCACGGCTAGACTTTTTTGGCCCCGATGGTGACACAACCCTTAATTTGCGGCGTGTGAAGGCCGCGTGCCGCTATTTTGAACATCACGATTTGGATATTAGGAATCGAAACGAGATGTTTCAGTTGGTCAAAGGATTGCGACCTCACCTCATCATTCACTGCGCAGCCCAGCCATCTCACGACCTAGCCAAAGATCGTCCGTTTGACGATTTTGAGATAAATGCCACGAGTACTCTCACTCTATTGGAGGCGGCTCGAGAGTATTGCCGCGAGTCCCCCTTTATCTTTATGAGCACAAACAAAGTCTATGGTGCTGCCCCCAATGAATTGCCTTTGGTTGAGGAACAGACCCGATGGGAATTCGCCCGGCGTGAAGATTGGCACGGGATCAGCGAGACATGCCGGATCGATGCGACGGTGCACAGCCTTTTCGGTGCCTCAAAGCTCGCAGCAGACATCCTGGTGCAGGAGTATGGGAGATACTTTAACATGCCCACAGTCTGTCTCCGCTGCGGGTGCTTGACTGGACCAAATCACTCAAGCGCAGAGGGTCATGGCTTCCTTGCGTATCTTGCGCGATGCTTTCGGGAGGATCGCGTGTACCGTATCTATGGGTACAAAGGAAAACAGGTGCGCGACAATCTTCTCGCCTACGACGTCTGTCGATTTTTCAGCCTTTTCTTCGAATTGCCTCGGAACGCGGCGGTTTACAATCTCGGTGGGGGCCGCTCGAACAGTATCTCCATCCTCGAGGCTATTGGGCGGTTTTCAGACCTTTTCGGCAAGAGAGTAATGACGGAGTATGTTGAGCAGAACCGGCTCGGAGATCATATCTGTTATATTAGCGACTTACGTCGACTGCAAAGAGATTATCCTAGCTGGAGACCAGAGGTTTCACTAGACCAAATCCTGCGGCAATTTGTACATACACAGGGGCGGTGAAGTCGAAAAAGGGGGCGGGTAAGCCTCTCTTGACTTGCAGAGAGGCCATCTGATAAACATAGGCCAGGATGGGAATGGAGGACGCACAGCGCTGGCGGCTGTGTGTGCGAGAGGGTTCGATGCCAGGACCGGGCCACTGAGGCCCGTGAGGAACCGAAGAGGCCACGCGCATGATTCGTCAGCGTCCGCTCCCTTCGGATATTCACGATCGCCTGCATACCCTCGGGAAAGCCCTGGAGCGGTGCGGAGGAATCGTCTTTGCGTACCTCTTTGGCGGGGCAGGCAAAGAGCGGCTCGACCCCTTGAGCGACGTGGATGTGGCGGTCTATCTGGACGCCGGGGTGGAGCCGGGAGAAGCCAGGTTGGAGGTCGTAGGAGCCGCTACCCGCCATCTGGGGACCGACGAGGTGGACATCGTCATCCTCAACACCGCGCCGATCGCCCTGGTCGGCCGGATCCTGCAGAGCCGGCGAGTCATCCTCGAGCGAGACCCGCAACGACGGCACCGCTTCGAATCTCTGGCCCTCCGACATTTCTTGGACTTCCGTGTCCTCGAGCGGCGGCTTCTGGCCTGGAGATACCCGCGTGGTTGACCGGGACTTGATCCTCCGGAAGCTGGCAGACCTGGACCAGTACCTGGGACAGGTCTCGGAATACCGGGGCATCACCGTCGAGCAGTATCGTGGCGACTGGAAGACGCAGCGCATTGTCGAGCGCACGTTGCAAATGGCCATCGAGGTATGCCTGGACATCGCAGCACATATCATCGCCGACCGGGGGCTTCGGGTTCCCGCGACCCATGCGGAGGTATTCGAGGTCCTCACCGAGGCCGGACTCCTGGATCCTGCCTTGAGAGATCCCATGGTACGGATGAGCAGGTTCCGCAACCTGATCGTTCACGAATATGCCCGCATTGACCCTGCCATGGTGGTCCGGATCCTCAGGGAACATCTCCCCGATCTCGCCCAGTTCAAGATGGCCGTGCGGCAGTGGGTCTAGACTAGCGACCAGCGGGCGATCCTGGAAGCGGCGGATTGTGGAGTTGTGGTTTCTCCGGAGTCCCCGACGCCATAGCCGAGGCTATTCGCCGGCTACGCGATCTGGCCCATGAACAACGGATGGCGATGGGTCGGGAGCCGGCGGTTCGCGGAAGAGCACTTGTCTATCCCGCGTTTTCAGACCGAGCTCGCCCGAGTGTATGGCAGTCTGGAGCCAGGGCGCCCCCTTTCCTGCCGTTAAGTTACCTCCTGCTTACTCTGCCTGGTGCCACAAGCCACTCCCTTGAGAAAAAATGCTTGACATTCAGCCCGGACTTGGGGTATTCCAGCATCGTTCAAATCTTGAACAACCTTCTTCTATCCAATTAGGAATACGAAGGTTCATGGTAATGCGTTCAGAGATTGAACAAGATTCTCTGGCACAAGACACTCCGGGGATGAAAGATGAGGCCCAGCGGGACCTCCTTCTATTGAACGCTATCTCCGAGGACACCCACGTCACGCAGCGGGACCTGTCGAAGCGGCTGGGCGTAGCGCTTGGGTTGACCAACCTGTACCTGAAGCGACTTACCAGCCGGGGCTACATCAAGATCATCAATATCAAGGCTAACCGCCTGCAGTACCTTCTGACCCCGAAGGGGATCGCCGAGAAGTCCCGGCTGACCTACACCTACGTGAGCTACACCCTCCGTATGTACCGCGAGGCCCGCGAGTCGCTCCGGACGGCCCTCAGTCATCTGGCCGAGGATGGCCACAAGCGGATCGCATTCTTCGGCACCGGCGAGGCGGCCGAGGTCGCCTACCTGTGTCTCAAAGAGAACGGGTTGGAACTCAGCGCCGTCTTCGACTATGAGGGGGGAGGACAGTTCCTCGGCCTGCCCGTGCGCCCGCCCCAGGACCTCGGGGAAGTGGAGTACGACCGGATTGTGATTACTGCCTATGGAAGTATGCAGGGGACAGAGGCCCGCGTCAGCGAGCTGTTGCGCCTGGGGGTGCCGCAGGACAAGATCGTGACCCTGCGCCGACTGCCCGGGACGACCGCCGCGCCTCCTCATAGCGAAAATACACCGCAGGATGAGGCGGGCGGGGGTGGGGTTGATGGCTAACGCCGTAGCGGAGCTTCCCCGGACGACGATTCGCCCCTCCACGGGATGGATCCGACTCAATTTCCGGGAACTCTGGGACTATCGTGAACTCCTGTACTTCCTGATCTGGCGCGACATCAAGGTCCGCTACAAGCAGACGGTCCTCGGCGCCGCCTGGGCCATCATCCAGCCGTTTTCGAGCATGGTTGTCTTCAGCATCTTCTTCGGCCGGCTGGCCAAGATTCCGTCGGACGGGCTCCCCTACCCGATCTTCTCTTACTGTGCGCTCCTGCCGTGGAACCTGTTTGCCAATGCGCTGGCGGGCGTCGGCCAAAGCGTCGTGGGAAGCCAGAACCTCATCACCAAAGTGTACTTTCCGCGCTTGATGATCCCGCTCTCGCGTGTCCTGGCGGGACTGGTGGACTTTGGCATCGCCTTCATCATGCTGCTCGGTTTGATGGTGTACTACCGGATCTGGCCGTCCCCCCTGGCGTTCCTCACGGTTCCCTTGTTCCTGGTGTTCGCCCTGGCCGCGGCCCTGGCGGTCGGCCTGTGGCTTTCGGTCCTGAACGTCATGTATAGGGACGTCCGGTACACGATCCCGTTCCTCGTGCAGTTCTGGCTCTTCGCCACGCCGGTGGTCTACCCTGCCAGCCTCGTTCCCGAGCCGTGGCACACGTTCTACGGCCTGAACCCGATGGCCGGTGTCGTTGAGGGCTTCCGCTGGTCCCTCCTGGGAAGCACAACTGCCCCCGGCCCGATCCTCGTCGTTTCCATCAGCGTGGTCCTGGTTCTTCTCGTAGGAGGCCTGTTCTACTTCCGCCGTATGGAGAAGATCTTCGCCGACATGGTGTAATTCCTAATTTCGAATTGCGAATTGCGAAATGGGAAAATGAACCCAGAGAGTGCTGAACTGGAACGTCGAACCAAGGCATTTGCCTTGCGAATCATCCGCTTCGTGGGCGCGTTGTCCAGGGAGCGGACAACGCAAGTTCTTGGCACCCAGTTGCTCAAGGCGGGTACGTCGATCGGCGCCAACTACCGGGAAGCCAACCGGGCCGAATCAAGGGACGATTTCATTCACAAGGTCGGAATCGTGGAGAAGGAAGCTGCTGAGACACAGTACTGGCTTGAACTTTTCGAGGAGGCCCGGATTGGCAATGAGACTGACCGGAAGTGGCTTCTTCAGGAGGCTACCGAGCTTCTGGCAATTTTCACCCGGATCGGAAAAACAGCCAAAGCTCGCCGTTCGAGGTGAGGGTTTTGTTTCGCCCCTTGTCGTATGCGATTCGGGGAAATTCACAAGCGGTTTGACGGTTCCGGGGTCCCCCAATTCGCAATTCGCAATTCGCCCTTCGAAATGGTTAT
>Ga0155960_1069_pt2 | contig 32929 bp, 29 predicted proteins | sample RifCSPlowO2_02_FD_107614 | JGI IMG/M metagenome (GOLD analysis project Ga0155960, IMG submission 107614) | candidate division NC10 bacterium RIFCSPLOWO2_02_FULL_66_22
TCTCTCAGGAGGTGACCGCGCCCTCGGAGGCAGAGCCGACGAGGCGCGCGTACTTGGCCATGACGCCGGTCGTGTAGCGCGGCTTGGGGGGCTTCCACGCGGCCAGCCGCTTCTTGATCTCGGCGGCCGGCAGCTCCACGTCCAGGCGGCGCCGCTTGATGTCGAAGACGACGATGTCCCCGTTCCGGAGCGCGGCGATGGGACCCCGGGCGGCGGCCTCGGGCGCCACGTGGCCGACCATGAACCCGTGGGTGGCGCCGGAGAATCGCCCGTCCGTCATCAGCGCAACGGAATCCCCCAGCCCCGCGCCCTGCAGCGCTCCCGTCACGGCCAGCATCTCCCGCATCCCGGGTCCGCCCCTGGGCCCTTCGTACCGGATCACGATCACGTCTCCCGGACGGATCTTCCCGGCCTTGATGGCGGCAAAGGCGTCTTCCTCGCGGCCGAACACGCGGGCCGGGCCGCGATGGATCGTGCGGGTCTGTCCCGAGACCTTCGCCACACAGCCCTCGGGGGCCAGGTTGCCCCTCAGGATGACTATTCCGCCGGTGGGTTTGATCGGGTTCTTAAGCGGGCGAATGACCTCCTGCCCCGGCGTCTCCCGCGCGGCCTTGGCCTCTTCCCCGATCGTCCGGCCGGTCACGGTTCGCTCGCCGGCATGGAGCAGGCCCGCGTCGAGCAATCGCCTGGCCACCACCGCCATCCCGCCCGCCTGGTACATCTCGGGAGCCGTGAAGCGCCCCCAGGGTTTGAGGTCCGCCAGCAGCGGCGTCCTGGCGCTGATCCTGCCGAAGTCGTCAATGGAGAGTTTGACGCCGGCCTCTCGGGCCACCGCCAGGAGGTGCAGCACCGCGTTGGTGGACCCGCCCGTCGCCATGACCCCCGCGATGGCGTTCTGGAGGGCCTTCCGGGTGATGATCTGCCGCGGTGTCACCCCTTTGCGCAAGAGCTCCATGACCAGCCGCCCGCATTTGAAGGCAACCTCCTCTTTCCGTGGGTCCGTCGCCGGCACGCCGTTGTAGCCCATGGGAGAGATCCCGAGCATCTCGAAGGCGGTGGCCATGGTGTTGGCGGTGAACTGGCCTCCGCATGCCCCGGCGCCCGGGCAGGCGTGGGTCTCGATGTTGCGCAGCTCCTCCGCAGAGATGCGGCCGGCGTTGAAGGCACCCACCGCCTCGAAGACGTCCTGGACCGTCAGGCGTCGGCCCTGGTACTCGCCGTACATGATCGAGCCGCCGTAGAGCATGACCCCGGGAATATTGAGGCGGGCCAGGGCCATGACGATGCCGGGGATCGTCTTGTCGCACCCCGTGATGCCGACCACGGCATCCAGGAGGTGGCCGAGCGCCACCACTTCCACGGAATCCGCCACGACCTCCCGGCTCACCAGGGAGGCTTTCATGCCCTCCGTCCCCATGGCGATGCCGTCGGTGACCGAGACGGTATTGAACTCGACGGGCGTTCCGCCCGCCGCGCGGATTCCCTCCTTCACCTTGGCCGCCAGCGTCCGGTGATTCCAGTTGCAGGGGGTGACCTCGATCCAGCAGTGGGCCACGCCCACCAGCGGCCGAGCGAGGTCCGCGTCGGTGAAGCCGATGGCCTTGAAGTAGGTTCGCGCCGGGGCGCGATCGGGTCCCTCGAGGACGATGCGGCTCTTGTGTCTCGCGTCGTACGTCATGGGTTCCTCCTTGAGTGTATGTCCCTCACGAGGCGCTGACGAATACACTCGCCTGTGCCTCGACCGAGGACAACCGCCCGACTCGCTCCAGATGGGCGTCGAGGGCAGAGTCATGGTGAAGCTTTGGATGACCAGGAGTGGTTTGCGCCGGTCGAAGGTTCCGTGCCGATTCCCAGGCAGACGGGGGCCTCTGCTCCCCCCTCCTTGGAGCCCAAATTACCATAATTGCCCTTCCGCCTCCAGAATACACCTCCCCTGGGGTCTCGGGCCTGGAACGATATTCGGCGAGCGGGGGAAACGGGAAGGGGATCCTGATCGGCGCTCGAGAGGACCGCCGCGCAGGATCGGGTGTGGGGACTCGAACCAGGACTGACGGACGGAAGCTCAGGGGTCAGGTGCTAGCCCGGATTATTCGCGAACATGTTCGCGAATAATCGCGGGGAATGACCAAATCCCAATGGCCAATGACCAATTGCGGATGGGAGTTCCGTGAAGCCCCTTGACGGCGCGCTGTGCGCGCCCACCATCATTGGTCATTGGAAATTGGTCATTGGTCATTTGATCCGGAGAGTTCACGGGTCCGTTCGTGAATAATGCGGGCTAGGAGAACACCTCGGGATTGACGACGTGGGGTGGCCGGCGACCTTCGAGCACGTCCACGATCGCCCGGGCGGCCCCGGTAGCCATCCGGATGACGCACTCGACGGTCAGGCCGGCCGAGTGCGGCGTCAACACCACGTTGGGCAGGGTGAACAGGGGACTCTTGGGATCCGGAGGTTCCTGGTCGAACACATCCAGCCCGGCTCCGGCGATCCTCCCCTCTGTGAGGGCGGTGAACAGCGCCTTCTCATCCACGACGGGGCCGCGCGCCGCGTTGATCAGGAACGCGGTGGGCCTCATCAGCTTGAATTGCGCTTCCCCAATCAACCCCTTGGTCTCGGGCGTGAGCGGCGTGTGTACCGTGACCACGTCCGATGCTCGGAGCAGCTCGGGGATACTGCCGACGACCCGTGCCCCAGCCCGTTCCATCGCCACGTGCGGGACGACGGGGTCGTAGGCCAGCACCTCCATGTCAAAGGCGGCCTTGGCCTTCCTGCAGACCAGAGAGCCGATCCGGCCCATCCCGAGGATGCCGAGCACCTTGCCATTCAGGTCAATCGCCCGATAACTGTTGCGGATCTCCCAGTCTCCCTTCCGGGTCGCGCCATCGTATTCCAATATTCGCTTCGCCAGGGCGCCCATGAGCACCAGGACGTGTTCCGCCACCGAGAGGGCATTGGCATCGGCCGTGATGGCCACGGGAATGCGGCGCCGGGTGGCCGCCGCCATGTCAATGTTCTCATAGCCCACGCCATGGCGGGCGATGATCTTCAGGTCCGGCGCGGCCTCGATGACCGAGGCCGGGATCGGCGCCGTGCGGACCAGGAGGCCCGAGCAGTCCCGGATCTCCCGGACCAGAGTCGCCGGGGAATGGTCGGGAGAGACCCGCACCTCGAATTTCTCCGCCAGGAGGCGGACACCCGCTTCGTGGATCGGCTGAGAGATCAGGACCTTCTGCTTTCTGGGAGTCGCCATTGATTTTCCGCCCTCACGCAGCCTGGGCCACCCCGCATGGGCGGCCCAGCCCCCTCGGACTGATTCGAATGATCACGCTGCGATACACACGCCCCCAAACGGCTTTGCACGTGTCTCGACTTGACCTCGCTCCACACGTCGCCGGGATTGTGTGCAGAAGCGCCGCCAAGATCAAGCTTCAACCGCGGGACAGATGCACGTGGTGTGATGTTCGATACATATGACAGAACCACGCCCCTCCGGTTTGCCCGCAGCGGCACCCTCCCGCCGAGAGAGCAGCGGGAGGAGTCCCCCGACGATGCTGGTGGAGGAAGAAGGACGGAATGGCTTACCGTGGGAACGGCCGATTGGGGGCAACCGGCGGCGCCGGCACATCCAGAGGACGGGTGTGGGGCGATGCGGGGAAGAGCGCCGACGCGGCTTCGGGAAGAACCTCCGGGACCGGAGCGAAAGCGGATCCGCGCCCGGCCTGGCGCACCCGGCGCTTCCTCCAGGCGCGCCGGACGGCGTCCCAGAGCCGGATGCCCAGGAGGAGACTCAGGATGGCGGCATAGGCGTACTGGTCAATCCGGCCTTTCTTCGCCAGCCACAGGAAGTGGAGCGCTGCCAGCACCCCGGTGACGTAGATGAGCCGGTGCAGCCGCCGCCAGGCGGCCCCGCCCAGACGTCGCACCATGGCGTTCGTGGAGGTGACGGCGAGCGGCACCAGGAGGGTCAGCGCCAGCATGCCGACGGTGATGTAGCGCCGCTTCAGCACGTCGGCGATCATCTGGTCCCAGTTGAAGAAGTGATCCAGCACTATCCAGACGGAAAAATGCAGGCACGCGTAGGAGAAGGCGAAGAGGCCCACCAGGCGCCGCAGGCTGATCGGCCAGGAGATCCCGAAGAGCACGCGGATGGGCGTCAGGGCCAGGGTGACCAAGAGCAGCCGGAACGTCCACTGGCCGAGCCAGTTGGTGACGAAACTGATGGGGTTCGCACTGAGGTCGCCGGTGTAGGCCCGGTGGGCGAGAAAAACCAGCGGGAGCAGGCAGAGGATCCAGACGCCGGCCTTGAGGGCGATGCGGGACTGGCGGCTCACGCGGCGAACCCCCAACGACACACAATGACCAATGTCCAATTACCAATGAACAATGAGGGTGCCCCGCGCGATCATCGGCCATTCCGCATTGGTCATTTGCCATTGGTCATTGGTCATTGGTTAGTAGTTCTTCCGCAGGTCCAGCCCCGCGTACAGCGAGGCGACCTGGTCGGCATAGCCATTGAACATCAGCGTCTTCCGCCGCAGGAACTCGCCGATCCGGCGCTCGGAGGCCTGGCTCCAGCGGGGATGATCCACCTCGGGATTCACGTTGGAGTAGAAGCCGTATTCTTGCGGCTGCGCCTTCTCCCAGGCGGTCTTCGGCTGATCGCCGACCAGCCGGATCCGGACGATGGACTTCGCGCTCTTGAACCCGTACTTCCACGGCACGACGATGCGGATGGGGGCGCCGTCCTGGTTCGGCAGGACCTGCCCGTACATTCCGACGGTCAAGAGCGTGAGCGGGTGCATCGCCTCGTCGAGGCGGAGCCCCTCGACGTAGGGCCAGTCCAGGGAGGAAAAGTTCAGGAGGCCCTTGCGCTGCGCCGGAAACTGCTCGGGATCCAGAAGCGTCGTGAACTCCACGAACTTGGCCTGGCCGGTCGGCTCGACCCGCTTCAGGAGTGAGGCCAGCGGGAATCCGATCCACGGGATCACCATCGACCATCCCTCCACGCAGCGCAGCGCGTAGACCCGCTCCTCCAGCGGGGACAGGCGGAGCAGCTCGTCGATGTCAAAGGTCTTGGGCTTGGCCACGTGGCCGTCCACCTGGACCGTCCATGGCCGCGGCCTGAGCGTGTGGGCCAGGCGGGCGGGGTCCTCTTTGTTGACCCCGAACTCGTAGAAGTTGTTGTAGGTGGTGACGCTCTCGAACTTCGTCGCCGCGTCGGGATTGCTGAACGCCGGGTTTCGGGTCGCCTTGAGGGGCTGACCGGCCGGCGTGGTGGCCGCGGCGGCCGCCGTCGGGAGCAGCGCGAGCGCCGCCGCTCCCACCATGAACTCCCGCCGGTTGAAGTATATTCTTGGATCGGTGATCTCCGACGCCTTCAACATGGGTGCGCGCTTGATCAACATCACTACCCCCTATCTCGCCTCACGCCTCTCGGCTCTCGGCTCTCAATAAGATGAGGTTCATCATCCGGCCGGTTCGCGCCTTCTCCGCCCGGTGGGAGAAGAACAGGTCCCGCCGGCAGGCGGTGCAGAGGCCCACGTCCCCGATCCGGTCCGGGCGGACGCCCGCCCGCTCCAGCAGGGCGCGGTTCACCCCTCCCAGGTCCAGCCGGACGTGCCCGGGTCGGGACGCCACGGCGTGCTCTTCCCAGGCGGGCAGGGCAGCCCGCACGGCATCGGTCACGGCCGCATCCACCTCGTAGCAACAGCCGCGGATGCCGGGCCCGATGGCCACCCGGCAATCCCCGGGCTTCGTCCCGTAGGCCGCCGCCATGGCCAGGAGCGCCCGTGCGGCGATCCGCCTGGCCGTGCTCCGCCAGCCGGCGTGCACGGCCGCCACGGCCCCGCGGACCGGGTCGTGGATCAGGAGGGGCAGGCAGTCGGCCGTGGAGACCACCAGGGCCAGATCCGGCAGGTTCGTGACCAGCGCATCGTATTCGTACCGCTCGTCCAGGAGGAGGCGCGGGAACCCCCGGCGGGCCACCAGCGTCTCATCCACCACCAGCACCCCGTCGCCATGCACCTGCTTGACCCGAACCACCTGCGACGGCTGGATGCCGAATGTCCCGAAGAAGCGGCGCCGGTTCTCCTCCACCGCCTGGGGATCGTCGCCGACGCTCGTCCCCAGGTTGAGCGTGGCAAAGGGCGCCCGGCTCACCCCGCCCTGCCGCGTGCTGAAGGCGTGGACCGGCCGGTTCGAATCCTGGAGGATCTCGGATTGGATCAGCCTCGGTGAACTGGTGGAGAGGTGGACTGGTGGATTCGTCATGCCAAGGAGGCCTTCCACTTCACCGGCCGCTCGGGCAGCAGGCCCATGGCGCGTTGGTATTCGATCTCCAGGCGCTCCCGCTTGGTTCCGACCTCGAAGTGGTCCCAGGGGAACCGCTCCGTGAGGGGCCGCTCGCGGCAGGCGTAGAAGTCGGCGTTGCGGGGCCACTCGCGGAAGACGCGCTTCCAGTTGCCCCGGTGCGTGAGCGCCAGGGACAAGAGGTCTCCGACGTGGCGATCGCCCCGCGCCAGCACCGCCTGGAGAAAGGCCCACTTGGGCACGTCGTGGGTGAAGCGGATGCCGACCCGCCGGAGTTCCCGCTGCAGGTGGTGGATCTTCTCCTCCAGCGCCCGGACCTCTGCCATGGCGCACCACTGGAAGGCGGTCCAGGGCTTGGGCACGAAGCAGCTCACCCCCACGGTGAGTTCCGCCAGGCTCTTGGGATCGCGCCGCTTTTGCAGGATCCGGTGCCGGACCGCCTTGGCCAGGTGGATGATGCCTGCGATGTCCTCGTCCGTCTCCGTCGGCTGACCGATCATGAAGTACATCTTCACGCGGGGGACGCCGGAATCGGCGATCAGGTCCACCGCCTCGAAGATGCGTTGATCAGTCAGGCTCTTGTGGATCACGGTCCGGAGGCGATCCGTCCCGGCCTCGGGGGCGATGGTGAGCGTCCGCGACCCGCTCTCCACCAGGCCCTGAACCAAGCCAGGGCTCAGGCTGTCGGCCCGGACCGAGGAGAGGGAGACCTCCACCCCCCTGGCCCGCAGGGCCGCCATCAGCTCATCGATCCAGGGGTAGTCGGAGACGCAGGCTCCCACCAGCCCGATCCGCTTCCCGCGCTGGAGGGCCGTGTCGGCCGCGCGCAGGATCGCATCGATGTGCCGGTGCCGGACCGGGCGGTAGATCTCGCCCTCCATGCAAAAGCGGCAGCCCCGGCCGCAGCCCTTTCCCACCTCCAGGAGGGCCATCTCGCCGAACTCGGTGTTGACCGTCCGGACCATGGAGACCGTGTCGTAGTCGTCGGTTCGTGCCAGGCGACGCTTCCGCACGGGCAGCGGCGCCCCGTCGTAGGGAATGACGTCGGCCACGGTCCCGTCCTCGTGGTACTTCACGTCGTAGAACCGCGGGACGTAGATCCCCTCGATCCCCGGGAGGGCCCGGAGGAACTCGGCCCGCGCCGCCTCCGGGTCGCGCTCCGCCTCGCGGATGCGCATCCACAACTCGAAGACCTCGTGGCTGGACTCCTCCCCCTCACCCAGGAAGAACCAGTCCACGAAGGCTGCCAGGGGCTCCGGGTTGGACCAGGCGCACACCCCGCCCATGGTCACGAAGGAGTCGCCCGGCCCCCGGTCGCGGGCCCGGACCGGGATCCCCGACAACTCCAAGATCCTGAGCATGTTGAGGTAGTCGTTTTCGAACGTCGTGGAGAAGGCCACGCAGTCGAACTCGGCGAGGGGTCGCTGGGATTCCAGGCTGAGGATGGGGACCCGCAGGCGCTCGTGTTTCGGCAGATCCTCTGGGTCGGGCAAGAACGCCCGCTCGACCACGATGCCGGGCCGCTGGTTCAGGTGCCAGTAGATGGTCTGGAACCCGAGGTTGGACATCCCCACGTGGTAGGTGTTGGGAAACACCAGGGCGATGCGGAGGCGGCCGCCCCAGTCCTTGACGACCGTTCCGGTCTCTTCGGCCAGGCGCTTGCGCGCCTTCTCTTTGAATTGCCAGATCATGCGCTCACCACAGGAAGGCCGTCCGGCTCCCCGACCCGGACGTGAAAAGCATGCTACCAGCGCAATCGTGGGAGTTCAAGGTGTTTGTACCTTTGTGCTCCCTCACGCCTGCCCCTCCTGGACCACGGAGTTCCCAATTCCCGCCGGCTGTGTCGGCCGCTTGACGCGGGAGTATGGGGTTGTTACGCTGTCACAGCGGCCTCACGCCGGTTGCCAGCGGCCACTTCGGGCGGCCCAGCGCCACGAGCCGGAGAATCGCTTCGCCCTTCACTTGCGACGGGGGATGTGGCATGCAGGAAAGGGGGAAGACCGATGGCCCAGAATAAGGTCGTGGTTCACTATCAGGATGGCCGGATCCTCAAGGGTTTCACTGGGGACTTCCTCCCAACCAAGCCAACCTTGCACCTCACGCCCGCCGAGGCTCCCCCGCAATCAAAGCCTGTGGAGGTGCGTGTCGCTGACATCAAGGCCATATTCTTCGTCACAAACCTCATGGGGAGACCGCAGCCGTACAAGCGCCGCCAGGAGTTCGACCCTGGAAAGCCTGCGGTGGGACGGAAGATCCGGGTGGTCTTCAAGGACGGCGAGACCCTTGTGGGCACTACCCAGGGGTATGATTCCAGTCGGCCGGGGTTCTTCGTCATCCCGGCGGACACCGAGTCGAACAACGAGCGGGTTTTCGTGGTGACGGGGGCTACCCACAAGGTTTCGTTCATCTAGCCCCGAGAGTGTCCACGAAGTTCGTCTGCCTCCGAATAGACTCATCAGAGGGGACTACGTTGCTCGAAAAGTTCGGTTGTCGGTCAAAAGTGTCCCGCTGCTGACGGGGAGAGGCCGAGAGAGCGCTACTCGGTGGCGATCATGCGACGACCGTGGAAGGCGTGCAGGGGTGCAGAGGGGCAGAGGAGCGGAGGAGCAAACGCTGCAGGGGATCGATTGTAAGATCCAACAGGAACGGGTACTGGTCGCTTTCAATCACCCCGCTTTCTCCAGCGGCCGAGCGTTCTCTCGCCGATCCTTCTGAAGGCAAAATTCCCCCGGCCAAACCTGGCCAGGGCCTCGTCTAACACCGCGATATCATCCGGCCCCACGACAATCTCGCCGGTCTTCCCGATGGCCACGTACTGGCCCCGGTGGGTCTTCTCCAACCCTGCCGCGAACCGGTCGTACAGGCGGTCGTCCTCGTGAGTTCTTTCCCGGAGCGCTTCCCTCACCGACGTGTCCATAGACCATCCATCCTGCGTCGTCACTCTACCAGCGGGGTTCCCGGTATGTCAACTCCGCCCCAGCACGAACCGCACGCCGGGCAAGCCGCTCTGATTCTTGCCGCTTCCCTGAAAGGGCGGACGGCAGGATACCATCGTGGCGATCCCGGCGCGTCAGTCGGCCTGGCGCCGAAGACCACGCCAGCCGCGTCAGTCGGCCTGGCGCCGAAGAAATGTCGGGATGTCCAGGACCTCCTCGCTGACCTCCTCGAGGGCCAACTGGGGCCCCGCGGCCTTCTTGCCCTTCCGCATGAACCCGCCACGATCCGAAGCGGCGGCCGCGGATGCCGCTGCCCTCGTGGTATAGGCCCGGAGCTCCGTGACCCGGGGAGGCTCCTCCACCACCTCGGCATTCGCCCCGTCGAAGCCGGTGGCGATGACCGTCACCCGGACCGCCTCTCCCATCTCGTCATCCAGGACGTCGCCGAAGATGATGTTGGCGTCCCGATCCACCATGTCGTGGACGATCTTGGAAGCCTCGTTCAACTGGTAGATGGGCATGGTCGAGGCATGGGTGAAGTTCAGCAGGACCCCCCGCGCCCCCTTGATGGAGACGTTCTCCAGCAGCGGGCTGTTGATGGCCTTCTGCACCGCGTCCACGGCGGCATTGTCCCCCGTGGCCTCGCCGATCCCCATCATGGCCATCCCCCGCTCCGACATCACCGTCCGGACGTCTGCGAAGTCCACGTTGATGTAGCCGGGCTTCACGATGATGTCGGCGATGCCCTGGACCGCCTGGCGGAGGACGTTGTCCGCCATGGCGAAGGCCTCCTTCACCCCGGTGTTCTTGCTGGCGTGACTGATCAGCCGCTGGTTGGGGATGATGATCAGGCTGTCCACGGTGGCCTTGAGCTCCTCCAGGCCCCGCTCCGCCTGCTCGGCCCGCCGCTTCCCCTCGAAGACGAAGGGCTTCGTCACCACGCCCACGGTCAGGATCTCCATCTCCTTGGCCAGGTTGGCAATGATGGGCGCCGCGCCGCCCCCGGTGCCGCCGCCCAGGCCGGCGGTGAGGAAGACCATGTCGGCCCCCTGGAGCTGCTGCAGGATCTTGTCGGTGTCCTCGATGGCCGCCTTGCGGCCCTTCTCCGGGTCGGCCCCGACCCCCAGGCCCTTGGTCAGCTTCTCCCCGATCTGGAGCTTGCACTCGACCGGCGAATGGCGCAGCGCCTGGACGTCCGTGTTCACCACGATGAACTCTACCCCGGTCATGCTGGACGTGACCATGCGGTTGACGGCGTTGGACCCCCCGCCGCCGACGCCGATCACCTTGATGTTGGCCATCGTCTCCGAATCGAGCTCCAGCCTGATGGTCATGCCCTCTCCTCCCTTCTGACGATTCGACCCCACCTGCCTCTCGAGGACCGGGTCGTCCCCAACACCCGACCCCCAGCCCCCGACCCCCGTTCTCAGAAGATCTCTCCGAACCACTCCTTCATCCGAGCGGCCACCTTATCGAAGATGTTCCGGTCCGTGACCTGCCGGAACTTGCGGCGGTCCCGGTGGGCGGCCCCATAGAGGCCCAGGCCGACCCCGGTGGCGTACATGGGGCTGCCGATCACGTCCGTGAGGCCCCCGACGCCCCGTGGGATGCCGCGGCGCACCGGCATGTCGAAGACCTGCTCCGCCAGCTCGGGCACGCCCTCCATGATGGAGGAGCCGCCCGTGACCACCACCCCGCCGTTCACCCGCCCCACGTAGCCGGCCCGCCGCACCTCCCGGTCCACCAGGGAGAACAGCTCCTCCAGGCGGGGCTGGATGATCTCGCACAGGGTCTGCCGGGACAGGATCCGCGGCCGGCGCCCGCCGACGCTGGGCACCTCGATCTTCTCGTCCGGCCGGGCCATGCTGGCCAGGGCGCAGCCGTATTTCCGCTTGAGGGATTCGGCCTCGGGGTGGGGCGTGCGCAGCCCGATGGCGATGTCGTTGGTGAGCAGGTCGCCCCCCACCGCCAGCACCGCGGTGTGGTAGACGCTGCCCTCCACGAACACCGCCACGTCGGTGGTGCCCCCGCCGATGTCCACCAGGATGCAGCCCAGCTCCTTCTCCTCCGGCGTGAGGGTGGCCTCGGAGCTGGCCAGTTGCTGGAGGACGATGTCCCGCACCTCCAGCCCCGCCTTGTTGGCGCACTTGATGATGTTCTGCGCCGAGGCCACGGCCCCGGTCACGATGTGGACTTCCGCCTCCAGGCGGGTGCCGGTCATCCCCAGCGGCTCCCGGATGCCGCCCTGGTCGTCAATCATGAACTCCTGCGGCAGGACGTGGATCACCTCGCGGTCCACCGGCAGGGCCACCGCCTTGGCCGCATCAATGACCCGCTCGATGTCCTGGCGGGTGACCTCCCGGTTCTTGCCCGCGATGGCGATGACGCCGCGGCTGTTGATCCCCTTGATGTGGCCGCCGGCGATCCCGACGAAGGCCGACCGGATCTCCACGCCGGCCATCAGCTCCGCGTCCTCCACGGCCCGCCGGATGGAATCCACCGTGGCCTCGATGTTGACCACCACCCCCTTGCGCAGCCCCCGGGACGGGCTGTGGCCGAGGCCGATGACATCCACGACGCCGTTGCCGTTCTTCTCGGCCACGATGGCACAGACCTTCGTCGTGCCGATGTCCAGGCCAACTATCACGCCGTTGTCCTTGCCCATCCCCATCACCTCCCTCTGCGTCCCCGCCGGACGCCCGCGCCTGCTTTTCCCATGGCTGCATCCCCGGCCATTGCCGGCCCGCCGCCATCACGGCCGGGCCGTCGTTCCCCCTGCCAGCTTGAAGATCACCCGGTCGCGGAAGCGCAGATCCACATCCCCGAACCGCTCCAGGGCCTGGCCGCTGGCGGACAGCGCGGCGCCCAGCCGGCCCAGCTGCCCCTCCATGTCCTGGGCCCGCAACCGGATCGCCGGCATCCGCTGCCCCAGGTTCACCACGTAGGTCCCATCCCCGGCCATGGCGATCTCATGAGCCTTCTCCCCCTGCAGGGCATTGGCCAGTTGGAACTGGCGCCACACCGACAGGCCCTGGACCATCTCGGAGGTCAGGATCCGCTCGCCGATGGCGACGCGGCGTGCCGTGGCGGCACGCAGCGTCGGGAGCGTCGGCAACTCGCCCTCTCCCAGTTCTGCCAGGATGACCCCATCGGCGCTCAGCAGGTAGCGCCGGTCCGCGATGAAGACCGCCTCCGGCATCCGCTCCACGACCCGGATGGTGAGCGAGAGGGGGAGGCGGCGGCGCACCGAGGCCTCCTTGATCCAGGGGTTCTCCAGCACGCGCCCCGTCAAGGCGGGGAGATCCACCTCCAGAACACTGGTGTCCGGGGCCAGGCTCAGGCTGGCAATGATGTCCTGGGTTGCCACCTGGAGGTTGCCCTCGACCTGGATCTCCGCGACCCGGAAGTAGGGCAGGCGGAGCAGCCCCCGGTAGCCCTCCCAGAGGCCCGCACCGGTCCCCGCGAGGACGAGCAGGACCCCCAGGACCTTGAGCAGGCGCGCCAGGCGTGGAAAGCGCTCGCGCGCCCGGGCGCCCTGCCCGCCCCGCCAGCGGGGCGTGTGGTAGTCTCGGATCATGCGCACACCTTCTCAAAAGCGTTCGGTGGTTCGAACGTTCGGGTGTTCGGTGGTTCCCCTGCGCCCAGAACGACCGAACGCCCGAACCACCGAACGGTCGAACGTTCTTCAGTCCTCGCCGACCACCCGGATCTCCAACTCCAGATCAATCCCCGACGTTTGGCGAACGCGCTCCCGCGCCAGCGCCACCAGCGCCAGGACGTCGGCCGCCCGGGCGTCCCCCAGATTCACGAAGAAGTTCCCGTGCTTCTCGGAGATCTTGGCGCCGCCGATCCGGGTGCCCTTCACCCCGGCCGCCTCCACCAGCCGCCCCGCGTAGTCGCGGGGCGGGTTCTTGAAGATGGAGCCCGCCGACCGGAACTCTACGGGCTGGGTGGTATTCCGCTGGACCAGCCACCGGGAGATCTGCTGCCGGATGGCGGTCGGGTCCCCCGGGGCCAGGGCGAAGGTCGCCTGAACAATCACCGATCCTTTGGGCAGACCGGAGAACCGGTAGCGGAAGGGAATCGCCTCCCGCTCGAGCGTCAGTTCCTCTCCCTCATCTGTGACCACCTGTACGCGAGCCAAGTGATCGGACGTCGATCCGCCCCATGCCCCGGCGTTCCCCCAGACGGCACCGCCCACCGTACCGGGCACGCCGCTCAGGATCTCCAGGCCGCTCAGGCCCTGTTTGCAGCAGAAGGCGAGCAGCCGGCTGACCCGGACGCCGGCCCCGGCCGTCACCTCGGTGCCCACCCGCGTGAGTTCCTGAAACGCGTTGGGGAGGATCACCATCCCCCGGATGCCTCCGTCGCGGACCAGGGTGTTGCTCCCACTGCCCATCACCCACGACGGCAGCCCCTTGGATCGGGCGAAGGCCAGCGCCGCCTTCAGATCCTTCACGTCCTCGGGGATGACCAGGAGATCGGCTGGCCCCCCGATCTTGAACGAGGTGTGCAACACCATCGGCTCGTGCGACAGCACCTTCCCCCGGAGCGTGGCGCGCAGCTCTTCCGCAAGGTCCTGCGTGGCGATCATCCTGCCCCACCTATGGAAACTGGAAAATGGAAGTGGGAAACTGGGCAATGGCCGTGCCTAGCTCTGCGATCCCGTTTTCCCCTTGCCCGTGTCCATTTTCCGGTTTCCAGTTTCCGACTTCCGGTTTCCAGTTTCCAATTTCCGATTTCCAGCTTCCAGCTTCCGGACGATCTCCTCCCCGATCCTCCAGATATCCCCGGCGCCCATGGTCAGCACGATGTCCCCCGGGCGGGCCACCGCGGCCACCGCGTCCACCAGGTCCTCCTTCAGGGGGACGTAGGTGACGCTCTTGTGGCCGTGTTCCTTGACCCCGTCGGCGATCTGCCTCCCGTGAACGCCCGGGATCGGCCGCTCGCCGGCCGGGTAGATCTCCGTCACGAACAGCCGGTCCGCCTGGTAGAAGGCGGTGGCGAATTCGTGGAGCAGGGCCTGCGTCCTGGTGTAGCGGTGCGGCTGAAACACGGCGATGAGGTTCCGCCCGAATCCGGTCTTGGCCGCATTCAGCGTGGCCTGGATCTCCGCCGGGTGGTGGCCGTAGTCGTCTACCACCAGGATGCCGTTCGGCTCCCCCAGGATCTGGAATCGCCGGGCGACACCCGTGAACTCGCCCAGTGCGTCCTGGATCGCGGCGAAGTCGATCTGCAGGTCCAGGCCCACGGCCGTGGCCGCCAGCGCGTTGTACACGTTGTGGAGCCCCGGCACCCGCAACTGGAGGCGGCCGAGGGCCCGCTGCTTCCAGGACACCAGGAAGTCCGAGGTCATTCCCTTGAACGAGATGTCCTGGGCCAGGAAGTCCGCCTGACTGCGTAGGCCGTAGGTGACGAACCGCTTCTCCACCCGGGGCAGCAGGCTCTGGATGTTCTCCTGGTCCAGGCACAGGACCGCCAGGCCGTAGAACGGCACCTTGTTGATGAATTCAACGAAGGTGTCCTGGATGTGCGCCAGGTCCCGGTAGTAATCCAGGTGCTCCGCATCGATCGTCGTCACCACCGCGATGGTGGGCGACAGCTTGAGGAACGAGCCGTCGCTCTCGTCCGCCTCCGCCACCAGGAAGTCTCCCCGGCCGAGCTTGGCGTTGCTGCCCAGGGCGTTCAGGCGCCCGCCGATGACGATGGTGGGATCCAGCCCGCCCCGCGCCAGGACCGTCGCCACCATGGAGGTGGTGGTGGTCTTCCCGTGGGTCCCGGCCACGGCCACCCCGTACTTCATCCGCATCAGCTCGGCCAGCATCTCGGCCCGCTGGATCACGGGAATCAACCGCTGGCGCGCCGCCGCCAGCTCCGCGTTGTCCGGCGCCACCGCCGAGGAGCGGACCACCACGTCGGCCCCGCCGATGTTCTCGGCCCGGTGGCCGATGACCACCGGGATCCCCAGCGACGTGAGGCGCCGCGTGTTCTCCGACTCCTTGCTGTCGGAGCCGCTGACCGAGTAGCCGAGGTTATGCAGGACCTCGGCGATGCCGCTCATCCCCACGCCGCCGATGCCCACGAAGTGAATCCGCCGGATCCGCTTGAACATGACCACCCCGGATTGAAAGCGTTCGGGGGTTCGGGGCACCCACGCCACGGCGGTGCCTCTGCACCGCGGTGCCGTGGGTCCCGGGCGTTCGGGGGTTCCTAGAACCACCGAACAACCGAATTGTCGAACCGTCGAACGTTCTTTAGGTTTCCTTAGTACTCCGTTTCGCAAATACGATCACACTCAGTTCCCCCCTCTCCCTCAATGCGCAGGGGAGAGGGGATCCAAGTGATGCGTCTCGAAAATACGTTAGTGTAATTCGGAAACGGAGCACTTAGCGACCCGCTCCAACAGGTCCACGATCCGGTCGGCGGCATCGGGCCGCGCCAGACCTTGGGCCTGCTCTCCCATGCGCCGGAGGAGCTCCGGCTTCTCCAGGGCCGCCTGCACGGTGGCGGCGATGCGCTGCCCGTCGCAGTACTGGTCCGGCACGGTCCAGGCCGCCCCGGCCTTCACCATGACCTCGGCGTTCAGCCGCTGGTGATCGTTGGCCGCATAGGGGTAGGGTACCAGGAGGGCGGGCTTCCCCACGGCCGCCAGCTCGAAGATGGTGCTGGCGCCCCCCCGGGCGATGACGAAGTCCGCCGCCGCATACGCCGTGGCCATGTCCTGGAAGAACGGTTCCACCCGCGCCGGGAACCCATGCTGCTCATACGCCTGCCGCACCTCGGACACCTCACGCTCCCCCGTGGCGTGCAGGAACTGGATCCGGCCCCGGCTCGCGGCCAGCCGTGGCAGCGCCTCGATCGCAGCCGCGTTGACGCGATGGGCCCCCTGGCTTCCCCCGAAGATCAGGACCGTGAACCGCCCGGCGGACAGCGCGAGCCGCCGGCGCGCCTCCCCGGCATCTCCCGGCCGGATCTCGGGCCGCACCGGATTCCCCGTCACACTGACGTGCCCGGCCGGGAAGAAGCCGGCGGCCGCCTCGAAGGAGACCGCCACCGCCGATGCGATCCTGCCGAGCCATCGGTTCGCCAGCCCGGGGTACGCGTTCTGCTCGTGAATCACCGTCGGAGTGCGCCTCAGGCGCGCGGCCAGGACCGTCGGAAACGAGGCATACCCGCCCACCCCCAGGACCGCCTGCGCGCCAAACTCCCGCAAAAGTCCGGACGCCTGACGAACCGCCGCCGGGAGCGCCAGCAGGGCTGCCATTTGACCACGCCATCTCCTCCCTTTGACCTGGTGGACAGGAAGACCACGAAAGGCGTGACCCAGCCGCGGAAGGATGGTGGCCTCGACCCCCTCGGACGCCCCCACGAAGAGGACCTGCGCATCCGGGCGCCGTCGGATCAGCGCCCCGTGCACCGCCAGCGCGGGGAAGAGGTGGCCGCCCGTCCCTCCGCCCGTGATCACAACCCGCACCACTCTCCCTCATTCCTTTTCCATTGCCACATGCACCGGGTCACGCGGAGCGTCGCGAGACGTTTAACAGCACCCCCACCCCGAAGAGCGTGAGGGTGAGCGACGATCCGCCGAAGCTCAGGAACGGCAGCGGCACTCCCGTGGTGGGCAGCAGGCCGCTCACCACCGCGATGTTGAGCGCGGCCTGGCCGACCACCAGCCCGGTGATCCCCATGGCCAGATAGCTGGCGTAGGGATCGCCCGCCCGCAGCGCCGCCCGCGTCCCGCGCCAGAGGAACAGCGCATAGAGCACGAGGACCAGCATGGCTCCCACGAAGCCCATCTCCTCGCCCACGATGGCGAAGATGAAGTCGGTGTGCGGCTCTGGCAGGAAGAAGAGCTTCTGCATGCTGTCGCCCAGGCCGCGCCCCCAAAGCCCCCCGGGTCCCAGGGCGTAGAAGGACTGGACCAGTTGGTACGTCGCCTTGGCGGAGACCCGGGCAGGATCCACCAGCGCCAGCAATCGCGTCCGCCCGTGGGACGATTGGAGGGCCAGGAGCAAAAGGACGGGAAGGGCCGCGGAGGCCGTGGCGACCAGGTGGCCGATCCGCACCCCGCCGACGAAGAACAGCAGACCCGCCACGAAGAGCAGGATGCCGGCCGTTCCGAAGTTCGGCTGGATGATGATCAGTCCCGCCACGAGACCGGTCATGAGGAGCGGTGGGAGGAATCCATCCAGGAAGCTGCCCAGGCGGTCCTGCCGCCTCGCAAAGTAGCTGGCCAGGAACAGGATCACCGCCATCTTCCCGAGTTCGGCCGGCTGGAAGGAGAGACCGAAGAACCGGATCCACCGGCGGGCGCCGTTGATCCGGATTCCGACGTGGGGCACCAGCACCAGGAGCAGCAGCAGGAGGCTCCCCAGGAACAGGATCGGGGTCAGCCGCTGGAACGTCTTGAGGTCCCGCCCCACGGCCCACGCCATGGCCAGCAGGCCGATGATGGCATAGACAAGCTGCTTCTTCAGGAAGAAGGTGGGATCGCCGAAGCGCTCCTGGGCGCGGATCGCGCTGGCGCTGTAGATCATCACGATCCCCACCCCGACCAGGATGAGGGTCACCACCAGCAGGAACCGGTCGGACGGGGCCCGGTCGGTCCTGGGTGTATGGCTCCGCAGGAACGCCCTCCAGCTTCGGGTGGGACCGGCGGATCCGCCGGCCTCCCGCCCACCGGCCGGGCTCGCTGCCGGACCGGCCCACTGCTTAGCGACGTCCAACGGCATCCCTCCGAGACTGCACCTCCCGCACCGCGCGTCGGAACGCCTCGCCCCGGTCCTCGAAATCCCGGAACATGTCGAAGCTGGCGCAGGCCGGCGAGAGGAGCACCGTGTCCCCCGGCGCTGCGAGGGCCGTGGCGCGCGCGACCGCCGCCTCGAGCGACGGTGCCTCCTCCATCGGGCAGGCCCCGTGGAGTTGCGCCCGGATCTTCCCCCGGGCCTGGCCGATCAGGATCAGCGCCTTCACCCGGGTCTCCACCAGCGGCCTGAGCGGCGTGAAGTCCCCGCCCTTGTCCTTGCCGCCGGCGATGAGGATCACCCTGCCCGTGTATCCCTCCAGGGATTTGACGACCGCCCCTACATTGGTCCCCTTGGAGTCGTTGACGTACCGGACGCCGTCGATCTCCGTCACCAGCTCCAGCCGGTGCGGCAGGCCCGGAAAGCTCGCCAGGGCGGCCGCCATGGCCCTGGGCGGGACTTCGATGGCGGCGGCCGCGGCGGCGGCCGCCAGCGCGTTTTCCAGGTTGTGGACGCCCTGGATCCGGATCGCGGACGTCTCGCAGACCGGCTCGGTCCGTCCCTGCCGGCGCACCGCCAGACGGTCCCCTCGCAGGAACGCCCCGTCCCCCATCGTCCGGGACCGGCTGAACATCAGTACCCGGGACCGGATACCCTGCGCATATTCCAGGACGAGTGGATCATCCGCATTGAGGACGGCAAAATCCTCGGATGTCTGGTGCATGAAGATGCGGGCCTTGGCCGCGTAGTAGTCCGCCACGGCGGCATAGCGGTCCAGGTGGTCCGGCACCAGGTTCAGCAGCACGGCCACGTGGGGGCGGAACGTGACGATCGTCTCGAGCTGAAAACTGGACAACTCGGCCACCACCCAGTGGGCAGGGGTGAGAGTCGGCACCACCTCGCACAGCGCCGTGCCGATGTTGCCCGCCACCACAGAGGGAAACCCCGCGGCCTCGACCATGGCGCCCAAGAGGCTCGTCGTCGTGCTCTTCCCGTTCGTCCCCGTGACCGCCAGGAAGCGGGCCGACGTGAGGCGATAGGCCAGCTCCACCTCGCTCCACACCGGGATCCCCCGGGCAATGGCCTGCTCCAGGAGGGGAAACCCGAGGTCCACGCCCGGGCTGATCACCAGGAGATCCGTCTCCAGGAAGCTCTCCGGCGTGTGCCCTCCGATCTCCAGGCGGACGCCGCGCCGCGCGAGCTCCGCCAGGTCCACGCGGAGCTGCTCGGCCGGGTTCCGATCGGTGGCCAGGACCGCGGCCCCGCGCTCCGCCAGGACCTTGCAGGCGGCGAAGCCGCTCCGGGCGAGGCCCACGACCGTCACCCGCTTTCCTCGGAGATCCAGCTCACTCACCCGCCCGTCCCGCCTTCCGCCCCCTGCCTTCTGCCTTCCGCCTTCTGCCTTCTGCTTTCTGCTTTCTGCCTTCTGCCTTCTCGGCTCCCGGTACTCGGCTCGCGACTCTCGACTCTCACCTCAGTTTGAGCGTCGTCAGGGCGATGACCTGCAACACGAAGGACACGATCCAGAATCGGACGATGATCTTGGGTTCCGGAAGACCGTTCAGCTCATAGTGATGGTGGATGGGCGCCATGCGGAAGATCCGCCGGCCGGTCCGCTTGAACCAGAACACCTGGATGATCACCGACAGGGCCTCCACCACGAAGCAGCCGCCGGCCACCACCAGGATCAGCTCGTTCTTGGTCACCAGGGCGATGGTGGCCAGCGCCCCGCCCAGCGCCAAAGATCCCGTGTCCCCCATGAAGACTTGGGCCGGGTGCGCGTTGAACCAGAGGAAGCCCAGGCTGGCCCCCACCAACGCGGCGGCGAAGATGGGAAGCTCGCTGGCCCCCTTCACGAATATCACCTGCAGGTAGCGGGCGATGGCCGCGTGGCCCGCCACGTAGGCGAACAGGGTGAAGGTCGCCGCCGCCATCAGCGTGGGGACGATCGCCAGGCCGTCCAGGCCATCCGTCAGGTTGACTGCATTCGAACAGCCCACCAGGACCACCATGGCGAATGGGATGTACCAGAGGCCCAGCTCGGGCAGCCAGTGCTTCAGGAACGGGATGGCCAGCTTCGTCGTGAACTGGTCGGTGGGAAACAGGTGCAGGTAGCCCCCGACCAGGAGGCCGATCAGGATCTGCCAGAAAAATTTCTGGCGCGGGCGGAGGCCCATGCTGGTGGCCCGCTTGAGCTTCAGGTAGTCGTCCACGAACCCGACCGCCCCCATGGCCAGCATGCTGAGCAGGGCCAGCCAGATGAACCGGTTGGTGAGTTGCGCCCAGAGCAGCGTGGCCGAGGCGACCGCCAAGAGGATCAGGACGCCGCCCATGGTGGGCGTGCCGGCCTTCTTCAGGTGGCTCTGGGGCCCATCGTCCCGGATCACCTGCCGGGCGCGCATGGCCGAGAGCTTCCGGATGAGGGGCGGCCCCAGGATCATGGACACCAGGAGGGCCGTGAGGAAGGCCCCGGCCGTCCGGAACGTGACATACCGGAAGACGTTGAACGGCCCGAACGTCTTGGCCAGCGGGACCAGCAGGTGGTACAGCACGCGTCCTTCCCGTCCGCGGTGCGAGGTTCAAGGTTCAACGTTCGAGGTTCAAGGTTCAACGTTCGAGGTTCGAGGTTCGAGGTTCAAGGTTCGAGGTTCAACGTTCGGGGTTCAACGTTGAACATTGCACATTGAACGTCGAACTATTTCCTTGGGCTCATCAGGTGCTTCTTGTCCACCACGGCCCGGCCCTCCTCGGATTCGAAGCGCGTGGCGGCCTTCTCCGCATGCGCCTCCACGGCCAGCGTGAGCAGCCGGCGGATGAGCTCGACCGGCGTGACGCCGCTCAGCTCCCACAGGCGCAGGCACAGCGAGCCGGGCAGCGTGTTGACCTCGTTGACGTACGGCCGCATGCTGGGCCGGTCCACCAGGAAATCCACCCGCGAGATCCCCCGGGCGTCCAGCGTCCGGAAGGCGCCGATCGCCAGCTCCTTCACCTGCCGCGCCAGGTCCTCTGGGATGCGGGCGGGGATATGGCTCGGTGCCAGGTCCGCCTCCTCCGGCCGTTCCGCCCGCCGGAGATACTTGTCCTCGAAGCTGACGATGCCACCCGCCCCCAGCAGCTCCTCGCATTCGGAGACCGTGAGGTCGTGATTCCCCAGGACGGCGCACTGGACCTCCAGCCGGTCCTCCATCGCCCGCTCCACCAGGAGCCGCGTGCTGAACTGCATGGCCTGGCGCACGGCGCGCGAGAGCTCCGGCCGGCTCGCCGCCCTCCCGATCCCCACGCTACTGCCCGCCACGGCCGGCTTGACCACCACCGGATAGGCGAGGTCGGACTCCACCTTCGCGCAGACGGCCGCCTCATCCGTGAGCCACTGCCGCCGCGTGAACCACGTCGCCTCCACGCTTGGCAGCCCGGCCCCGCGGAAGAGCAGCTTGGACAGGATCTTGTCCATGCCCGCGGCCGACGCCGCCATGCCCGGGCCCACGTAGGGGAGGTTCGCCAGCTCGAAGAGCCCCTGCAGCGTCCCGTCCTCGCCGTGGGTGCCGTGCACCACGGGGAACGCGATGTCCAGGCTCGCCTGCAGATGCCGGCGGAACCATCCCGCCCGGGCGGGATTGCCGCAGAGGCCGCGGAGGGAGGCATCCGGGGGCAGGAAGAGCTGCTCCACGTCCCCCGATCCCGTCCCGCGTTCCAGGCGCTCGAGCTCCTGCTTGAAGGCCTGCTGCAACGCCTTCCGGCGCGGGAGGTCCTCGCAGGTCCGGCCCTCCGCCTCCACCTCCAGCAGGCGCGACACGGCCTTCCCGCAGAGCCACGCGCCGCTCTTGTTCAGGTAGAGGAGCACCGGCTCACACTCCGCCGGCAGTTGGCGGAGGACCTCGTACACCTTGCTGGCGGTGGTCACGGAGATCTCGTGCTCCACCGAGCGGCTGCCGAAGATGAGGCCGACGCGCTTCATGGCAGTCTCACGTCCTGATCTCGAGGTAGGTGTCGGGCAATCGGTTCTCGTAGAGCAGGATGTCTCCCGGCCGCACGATCGCGGCCAGGCGATCCGCCACCTCGTCGGCGTTCCGGGCGGTCAGGATCCGGTCCGCGGGGAAGCCGCGCTCGATGAGGCCGTCCCGGATGGGGCGGGTCTGCTCCGGCCCGACCAGGACCACCTGATCGCACACCGCCGCGGCCGCCTGGCCGAAGCGGCGATTCTCGTCCGCCTCGATGGGGCCCAGCTCGACCATGCCCGGCGTGATGAGGATCCGCGATCCGCCCTGGAACTGGGCGAGCACCTCCAGGGCCATCTGCGCCCCACGGGGGTTGGCGTTGGCCACATCCAGGATCTTGACGATGCCGCCCTCCTCCCGGACCTCCAGCCGCATGGGCGCGGGCGCGAGTGCTGCCACGGCCTCGCGCATCGCCGGGAGCGGCACGCCGAACTCCCGGGCGGCCGCGACAGCGGCCAGGATGTTGGAGAGGTTCCCTCGGCCCAGGAGCCGCGTCTGGAAGGCCGCCGCCTCGCCGTCGCCCGTCACCACGCGAAAACTGGTGCCGCGGGCGCTGCTCTGCACCTCGGTGGCCCGCACCGCCGGATCCCGCGGGGTCTCCCCCATCCCGTACAGCACCACCCGTTTGCCGTCTGCTCGGGAGCGCTCCGCCAGCGTCAGACACACCGGATCGTCGGCGTTCACCACGGCCGTGCCACCCGCCGGCAACGCGGCCAGCAGCTCGTACTTCGCCTCGGCGATGGCCGCCTCGGTCCCGAACCGCTCCAGGTGCTGCACCCCCACGGCCGTGAGGATCCCCAGCCGCGGCCGCAGGATGTCGCAGACCTCGCGGATCTCCCCGGGCCCGTAGGCGGCCACCTCCACCACGAACAGCTCGTGCTCGTCGCGGAGGTCCTCCCGGATGACTCTCGTGATCCCCATGGTGGTGTTCACGCCGTCGGGCGTCTTGAGGACGCGGTACCGCGACGCCAAGAGGCTGGCCGTGATGAACTTGGTCGTGGTCTTCCCGTAGCTTCCCGTGATGCCGATGACCCGGCCCGGGTAGGCTCGCATGCGCCGATCCGCCTCGCCCAGGAACGTTCGTGCGATGGAGCGCTCCACCGGGCTCACCGCGGCCGCCGCGATCCGGACGGTGACGGGCGTCAGGATCCCCGCCAGGGCGAGTCCGCCGATGCCCCCCAGGATCCAGCGGGAAAGCAGGTCACCCAGGGGCGGGAGGAGCATGGCGAGCGCCAGGATCCCCCCCAGGACCAGCGCGCTCACGCCGAAGGCCGCCAGCAGGACGCGGATCGCCCTCGGCGTGTACTGCAGGCGCTGGCTCACCTGGAGCGACCGGCGGCGCGCCAGGATGGCGTGCCCGGTGGCGAGCCACACGCCGTAGGCGGCCAGCCAGTGGATCCCGGCCTCGCCCAGAACGACCGCCAGGGCCACCGTCAGGGTCTGCAGGGCGATCTCCAGGCCCGGCAGGGCCGCCCGCCGGTGCAGACCCAGCCAGCGGCCGTACCGGTCGGGCTTGTATCGCTCCAGTTGCAGGATGTAGACGCAATCCAGGTGCCGCGCCGCGACGACCACCGCGTACGGCAGCACGAGCCGGGCCGCCCAGCCGAGGGCGGCCTTCGCCCAGCGCATCGGCGAGGCGGTCACGCTGTCCCTCCCACCTGCAGGAACGCTTTCACCATTCCGCAGAACTTCTCCGGCGCGTCGAGGAAGGGAAAGTGACCGGCCCCGCCGAACACCACCAACCGGGATCGCGGAATCCTGTCGGCCATGATCTCCATCGCGCTCTTCGGCACCTCTTGATCCTGGTCCCCCCACAGGATGAGCGTGGGTGCCTGGATCGCCGGCAAGAGGGGCGTGAGATCCTCGTTCACCACCTTCACCAGCGTGGGACGCAGCGGCCCCGCCCTGCGGTAATCCCGGGAGCCGAGCCGCCCGGACACCGTCGCGATGATCCGCTCGCCGGTGGCCCCCCAGCCCGGCAGGGAGAAAAACCGCCTCGCCAGCTTGGCGATGGCCACGCGGACGTAATAGCCGGCTCGCCGTTGCGGCCGGATGCCGGCGCTGGCCACCAGGACCAGTCGCGAAACCAAAGCCGGCTGCCTGGCCGCCAGCGAGATCGCGATCCGTCCCCCGAAGGAATGGCCGACGAGGGCCGCCCGGCCGACCCCGGCCTCCTGCAGGAGTCGCTCGACGTGCCCGGCATACTCCGCGGTTCCCCAGGCCGCCGGGGGAGCCTGGCTCCACCCGAAGCCCGGAAGGTCCACGGCCAGGACGCGGAAGGCATCCGCCAGGGCCCCGCACAGCGGGGCCAGGCTCTGGCTGGAGGCTCCCCACCCATGCAGCAGGACGACCGGTTCGCCCCGGCCCTCCACGGTGTAATAGGTGTCCAGACCGTTGATCCGCGCCAACACGGAGACACTCCATCAGCGGCCCCCGGAAACCACCCCGGGCCCCTGCCCGGCGTATCCCAGGGTCGCCAACGCCTCTTTCGCCACCACCCGATCATCGAAGGGGATCGTGCGGTCTCGGAGAACCTGGTAGGTCTCGTGCCCCTTGCCCGCAATCACCATGAGATCGCCCGCCCGCGCCCGGGCCAGGGCAACCCCGATGGCCTCGCGACGATCCAGAATTGTAACATGCCGGTCGGAGCCGCCGTACGCCTTTTTGATTCCGGCCTCGATCTCCGCCAGGATGGCCAACGGGTCCTCGCTTCGCGGATTGTCCGAGCTGACGACCACGAAATCCGCCAGGCGGGCCGCCGCCTCACCCATCAGGGGGCGCTTGCCCCGATCCCGGTCGCCGCCGCAGCCGAAGACCGCAATGACCTGGCCTGGCGCAGATTCTCGAGCGGTCTGGAGGACCCGCTCCAGCGCGTCCGGCGTGTGGGCATAGTCCACCACGACGCCGAAGGGCTGCCCCGCCTCCACCTTTTCGAAGCGGCCCGGCACGGCGCGAAGGTTGGCGATCCCCGCCCGCACCAGCTCGGAGTCCACGCCCAGGTGAAGGGCCGCAGCCGCGGCCCCCAGGATGTTGGCCACGTTGTGTTGTCCGACGAGGGGCGAGGTGAAATCCATGGCCCCCCACGGCGACGTGACGGTCGCCCGGATCCCGGCGAGGCTCAGCGTCATGTCGCGGACCCGGAGGTCCGCCTCGGCGCTGATCCCGAAGCGGAGCACGCGCGCCTGCGTGGCCTGCATCATGGAGGGCGTCCAGGGATCGTCGGCATTCAGCACGGCCGCGGCCTCGCCCGGCTTCCGCCGGCCCACCCCCAGCATCCGGAACAGCCGGGCCTTGGCCTCGGCATACGCCTCCATGGTCCCGTGGAAGTCCAGGTGGTCCAGGGTCAGGTTGGTGAAGATCCCCACGTCGAACTCGCACCCCTCCACCCGGGAGAGCGCCAGCGAGTGGGACGAGACCTCCATGACCGCGCCCCAGGCGTGAAGATCGCGCATCCGGGCCAGCAGGGATTGCAGGTCGCTGGACTCGGGGGTGGTCCGCTCTCCGGGGAAGGTCACCGTCCCGCACCGGTACTCGATGGTGCCGAGCAGGCCGACGGTGTGCCCCGCGGCCGCCAGGATCGCCTCCGTGAGGTAGGCGGTCGTGGTCTTCCCGTTGGTGCCGGTGACGCCAATCAGGCGGAGGGAGGCGCTGGGGTTGTCAAAGAGCCGGCAGGCAAGGGCGGCCAGGCCCAGGCGGGTGTTCGCCACCCGGATCACCGTCATCCCCGCCGGGATGCGGAGCGCCGCGGGGTCCTGCTCGATCATGACAGCCGCGGCGCCCCGGGCTAGGGCGTCCGCGATGTAGGCGTGACCGTCCTGCCGGAATCCCCGGATGCACACGAACAGGGACCCCGGGACGACCGTCCGTGAATCATGGCCCACGCCGGTGATCTCAACAGCGGTGGGCCCGGTCACCTCTGCCCCGGCCCAGCCCGAGAGGAGCTGGTCCAGGCGCATGGCTAGCTCACGCGGACCAGCCGCACGTCGCGCGCCGGCGAGGGCGGCACCTGAAGATACTTCAGGGCGTCCCGGGCGATCTCCCGGAACGTGGGCGCGGCGATGGAGCCGCCCCAGCGGAGCGTCTCGGGCTCGTCAATCAACACCAGGATCACCAGCCGGGGCGCCTCGGCCGGGACCGCGCCGACAAAGGAGGCCACCACCTTCTGGTGGGAATACCGGCCGGTGGCGGGATCCAGCTTCTGTGCCGTTCCGGTCTTGCCCGCCACGCTGTACTCCTCCAGGGCCGCTTCCTTGCCCGTGCCCTCCTCCACCACGCCCCGCATCATGTCCAGGAGCATCCGCGCCGTCTCCGAGGAGATCACCCGGCGGATCACCACCGGCTCCACCTGGCGCTGGAGCGAGCCGTCCACCGCCCGCAGGCCGCGCACGACGTGGGGGCGGACCAGATTCCCGCCGTTGGCCACGGCTGAAAAGGCCGTGGCGATCTGCACGGGTGTCACCGAGATCTCCTGCCCCAGGGACAGGACCGACAGGGACAGGGCCGACCACCCCCGGGGGCGCCGCATGAGGCCCGGCGTTTCCCCGGGCAGGTCCAACCCCGTCAGGCTGCCGAAGCCGAAGCCGCTGATGTAGTGGTAGTAGAGGCTCTTGCCCAGCTTCTGCCCGATCTTGATGGCGCCCACGTTGCTGGACTGAGTCAGGATCTGCCGGACCGTCAGCCACCCGTACTTCTCGTGATCCCGGATGGTGACGCCGCTCACCTCGATGGCGCCGTTCTCCCCGTGGAACCGGTCGCCCGGGCGGACCGCCCCCTCCTCCAGCGCGCCGGCCAGGAGGATCACCTTGAAGGCCGAGCCGGGCTCGAAGGCATCGGTGACGGCCCGGTTGCGGCGGGCGGCGCTGGTGGCCTTGCGGTAGGTGTTGGGATCATAGGTCGGCTGGTTCGCCAGGGCCAGGATATCGCCGGTCGCGGGATCCATCACGATCGCGGTTCCGGCCTTGGCCCGGGAGCGCTCCACCGCGCGCGCGAGTTCCCGCTCGGCGATGTACTGGATCACCTCGTCGATGGTCAGGGTGAGGTCGAAGATGGGGGCCTGCGGTCTCGACTCTTCCTGGCGGAAGATGATCCGCCCCAGGGCGTCCTGCTGGGCCACGACGAACTGCGGTTGCCCCCCCAGGAGGTCATCGAACTGGTGCTCCAGCCCCTCGAGGCCGCGGTCGTCCAGGCCTACCAGCCCCAGGACGTGGGCCGCCAACTCCTGCCGCGGATAGTACCGGCGACTCTCCGGGAACAGGCCGATGCCCCGGAGATTCAAGTCGGCGATGGCCTCCGCCTTCGGCGGATCCAGTTGGCGCTGGAGCCACACGAACGGCTTGTCGGTGGTGAGCCGGGCCAGGACGTCCTTGGCGGGTTGGCCCAGGATGGGGGCCAGCGTCTTGGCCGTCCCGGCCGGGTCCTCGATGGCGGCCGGCTGGGCGAAGACCGAGGCGACCTGCAGGCTCACGGCCAGTTCGCGGCCGGTCCGATCGTAGATCGTGCCCCGGCGAGAGAGGATCGGCAGGCGCCGCTCGTACTGCTTGGCGGCGCGCGCTGTCAGGCGGTCGCTCTGCTGGATCTGGAGGAAGAAGAGCTTCGCCGCAACGCCGCCGAGGCTCAGGAAGAGCAGGAGGAAGATGCCGAGGATGCGATGCCGCATGTCTGTCAGGCTTCCTCCGTGCCGTGCGGGCCAATCATTGCGGGGTGCACATGGGCCTACTGGACCACCGACTCCGGGATCACCACGACCTGTCCCGGCTTGGGTGCCACCATCCCCAGGCGCTTGCGCGCGATGTCCTCCACGCGCCGGAGGGAGCGGAGCTGTCCCAGCTCGAGCCGCAGGCCCTTGCTCTCCTGGACCAGGGCCGCCTGGCGCTCCCGCAGCTGCTCGATCTCGTAGCCCAGCCGGACCACGCTGGTGTGCTGCCACACGTAGAGGAGCGCCGCCGCCAGGATCAGGAGGCCCAAGACCGCGGGCGAGAGGAACGCCAGCGATTCCCACCGCAGCGCGGGGCGCCGCGCCACGGGCCGCGAGGCGACCCGGACGCCGGGGCTCGCGCTGCCGATTGTCTGCCACACGTCAGGCCGCCTCTCCGAAGGGGTCTCCGCCTCTGGCGGAGCGGTCCCGGGCCTCGGGCGCCCGTTCCATGGCCCGCAGCTTCGCGCTGCGCGCCCGCGGGTTGGCGGCGATCTCGGCCTCGCCGGGCGTGACGGGCCGCTTCGTCAGAATGCGCCCCCGCTCCGACGCCGCCAACTGCCGCCAGGTCTGCTTCACGATGCGATCCTCCAAGGAGTGAAAACTGATGGCCGCGATGCGGCCGCCGGGCCGGAGGAGATCCACGGCCCCCTCCAGCGCGGGGCCGAGCCCCGTCAGCTCCTCGTTCACGGCGATGCGGAGCGCCTGGAACGTGCGGGTCGCGGGATGGATGTGTCGGGGCCAGGCACCCCGCGGAATGGCGCGGGCCGCGATATCTGCCAGGGTGGTGGTCGTCCGGATCGGCGCCTGCCGACGCGCCTCCACGATGGCGCGTGCGATCTTCCGAGACCATCGCTCTTCGCCCCAGCGGAAGATCAGGTCTGCCAGCTCCCGCTCCGGGTGACGGTTCACCAGGTCCGCCGCCGTGTCCCCCCCGCTCTGGTCCATCCGCATGTCCAGCGGCCCCTCGCGGCCGAAGGAAAAGCCGCGGGCCGCCGAATCCAAGTGCAGCGACGAGGCCCCCAGGTCGAACAGGATCCCGTCGAATCCTTCTTCGGCGCTCACCAACTCGGCCAGCGCCTCGTGCCGTCCCAGGCACAGCCTCACCCGCGGCCCGAACGGCGCCAGTCGCTCCGCCGCCAGGATCAGGGCCTCGCCATCCCGATCAATCCCGAGGAGCGTCCCGGTCGGTTCGCTCGCCTGGAGGATGGCCTCCGCATGCCCGCCGAGGCCGACCGTGGCGTCCAGGTACCGACCCCCCGGCCTGGGCTGGAGCAGTGCAAGGACCTCCGCCCGCAGGACCGGGGCGTGTCCGATCACTAGGCGGCCAGGGTTGCCACCGCCTCGGGTTGGATCCCGACCAGGACATCCAGGGCAGCCTGGACCGACTCGAATGCCTGGAACAGGGAATCCACTCGCAGTTCCTGCATCCGTCCCGCCAGTTCCGGGCCCACGCCGGCCAGCGCCAGCGTGCCACCCAGGTCGCGGGCGCGGCACAGGCGTTCCACCAGAACGCCCAGGCCCATGGCCTCCACGCGCTGGACCCCGCGGCAATCCACGATCAGCGTTCGGCAGCCGTCGCGCAGAAGCCCGCCGATGCTATTCTTGATCTCCACCATGGTGCGGATGCCCAGGTCGCCCTGCGGATCGATGACGGCCACCTTGTGGGGTTCCGACCAGCGGACCTGCATGGGACTCCTCCTAGAGATAGGCGGTGCGGCGGATATGAACCTGGTCTAGATCCGAGACCTTCTTTCGCCTGGGGCCGAGATCGTCCGGCTTTGGAACCTCCCGGAGGCGGTCCCCCCAGACCCGGCGGAACCAGCTGGGGGCCGTCGCCCCCAGGATCCACCGTCGTGCGGGCCGGCGACTTCTGCGTGCCGGCTGCTCTCGTCGCGGCTGTGCCATTGTCACCTCCCTTGGAACCACAGATGAACACAGATGAACACGGATAATGATCCCTCTCATTCGAAACCAAACAACGGACAACCGATAAGTATCCAGGAGTCAGTTGTCCGCTGTCGGTTTTGGATTCCCCCCTCTGGAGAGGAACATCTGTGTGAATCTGTGTTCATCTGTGGTTGCCTTGGTTCTCGACTGGCTTCTCTACACGCCCAGCTCGCCCAGCTTGGCCGAGAGTTCCTCGGGCGAGGGGGCCGCCCCCGCCTTCTCCGTCCAGCGGGCCTTGTCCCAGATCTCGATCTGATCCATGACGCCCAGGATCACCACCTCCCGCGTGATCCCGGCGCGCTGGCGCAGGGCCTGCGAGATCAGGATCCGCCCCTGGGGATCGATCTCCACATCCTCCGCCGACGAGTAGACCACCCGAAGGAAGTCGCGCATGTCCCGCTTGAACGTCGGATTGGAACGGATGCGGTCCTCGATGACCCGCCACGCCTTCAACGGAAAGGCGGTGATGTAGGAGTCGAAGCTGGTGAGCACCAGCGTCTTCTCTTTCCTGAGCGCCTCGCGAAGCTTCGCCGGGATGCTCAGGCGCCCCTTGTCGTCTATGGCGTGTTCGTACTGGCCTCGGAACATGGCGCGTCCCACAAACCCCACTGGATGGGACTGGGATGGGATGTTAAACCATTCTCTCCCACTTCATCCCACTTAGCGGCGACAATATACATGGCCAAAACGCCGTGTCAAGAGAATTTATTGAGGTTTATCGAAGGGTTTCGAAGTTCGCGGTGGGTCTGACAACTGCGGGCCCCAAGACTGGTGGCGGACCACCCCATCCCACCCCAGGCCTGGGCCTTTGCCCGACAGGTGGTGGGCATCGAGAGAGTTCGGGACAACGGGTGTCAGGGTGGATTCTCTGTAGGACTTCGGTGATTAGTAGGCCAGCCAAGCCCCTGGTGTGCTTCTCCTCTAAGAAGGCGCTACTTCGGGTAGGGAAGGATGTCGACGGGCTGGGAGATATTCGTTGTCGCAATCCCCTTTAGATCGGGTCATCGCTTCTGACCTCCTGATCGGCGCGACCGCCTCCCTGGTGACCCGCACGGTTGATGCTCGGCCAGAGTCCTGGCCAGTGGCTCGACGGTCCCACCCACCGAAAGGATCAAGGCCTTGTCCATGCCCCAGATGCCTCCCTGCTAGGACGGTTTCGTCGCATTCGCTGATCCGTGTTGCGACAAGTTCGCGCGTGCCGTACAATCCGGGGTATGGATGACGTGCGCCGGGCCGCGGCCGAGGCTATCCGGAAGGTCAGGGATCAGGTCCAGTGGAAGCCAGGCAAGGACGTCATCACCTGAAGAAGCGACAGGCCATGGGCCATCTGCCGCAGAGCGCAAGCTTGACCGATTACACCGCCCTGATCTCCGGGCTGGTCAAGAATCCGAAGGCCAGCGTCTTTGTCTACCGCGTCGGGCAGTCGCTCTACATCGCCGTGCGAGGCAGCGCAGGAAATCGGGAATGGCTCGTGATTTTCGGCCTGACGGGTATCATGGAGACGGCATTCCCTCCCCACGACATTGACGCGTACCTGGGTCACCCCGGCTTCACCGAGCTCGGCACCGTTGAGGAGGTTCTGGCATGAGCCCACACACTGCGCTGGTCGAAGGGTACGCCACATCAGTCGAGCATCCTTATGTCAGTGGCTTTGAGATCCTGGAGCTCCTGCGGTTACGAAGTCGGCTTGCCGAGGTCGAGCCCGAACTCTCATCGGCAGAGCGTGGAGCCCTGGAAGCCGCCGACGCCACTTTTCTCCACAACGCCCCGACCCTCTTCCGCCAGGTGTCAGAGGTGGCAAGCCTTGAGGACCTTCGAAAGCAGGTCGGGGTCCGCCCCTCGCATTGGTGGTGGTACCTCGACTCGCTCACGCGGGTCCCCGTTGCCTGACGGCTGATCGGGGAGATGTCCGTGCCCATTCCGTCAAACCCCCGCAGGCCCGCAACGGATGCCGACAGGACGAAACGCCTCCCGAGCCTTTGGCCGCTCAGTCCGGCCGATCGAGAGACCACCCTGCTGGCATGCTGCTATCAGGGCCCGGGGGGCGCCCGGCCGGACGGCGACCTGGACCTCCTCATCATCGAAGAGTCCGCCCGGCCTCGCCCCCGACCCATCCGCAAGACCCTCCTCATCGTCCCCGGCCTCTTCGCCGCAGCCTCCGCCGCGACCTCCCACTCCTGCGCGGCTGGCGTCATCATGCTCCGAGCCAGCCGGACGGTCGAGTTCTGTAACAAACCAGGCAGTCTTGACATCCCCTCGGATCCTGCGGTAAGGTCGAAACGTCCAAAGCGAGGGCGCGCATGATCACCGAGGTAGACCTCCGCCAAGCCGTGGATGCCCTGGTTGCCCGATTTCGACCGGACCGGGTGATTCTGTTCGGCTCGAACGCCCGGGGAACAGCAGATGTCCGCAGCGATGTGGACCTCTTGGTCGTCTGTCCGGTCCAGGGCAGCCGGCGGGCATTGCAGGTAGCCATGGACCGCACGTTGCGCGGATGCCGGTTCGCCCGCGACATCGTGATACTGACCCGAGAGGAGTTCGAGCGCGACCGCCACATCCCCGGGACCGTCGCCCGCCCCGCCTGGCTGGAGGGTCGAGTCTTGTATGAGCGCGCCTGAAGCCGACGTCCGTCACAAGGTGCAGCAGTGGCTCACCTATGCGGACGAGGATCTTCGGCTGGCACGATGAGGAGGTGACTCACGCAGAGGCCATCCGCTCCCTCGACCTCGCTGACCGGGTCCGCACAACCGTCCGGCAGGCCATTCGCGAGGTGGGGATAGCCCTCCCGCCGGAACCGACTCCTTAATCCCCTTCGCCAGCCGCCCGCCCTGGCACTTGACTCCTCCTCACCCCGCAGCCTCCGCAGGATCCGCTGTTGGCCCCGCGTTGCCCGGAGGGGAGGGCGAACATTCCCTACGTCGTGACCCCTTCCTTCAACTCCGGGTAGCGCCCGAGCAGGTCCTCGATCTGCCTAGGCTGACCCCGACCTCTTTCATCCCAAACATTTCACCGCCAAGACCGCAAAGATCGCAAAGACTCGCCAACGCTCATCAGGTCAGAGGAGCTGTCGGACGGAAATCTTCCGAACCACATCTCCGAGTTGTCCCTTGTCAGTGCTTCGAATAGGGGGAGTTTCTTTGCGAACTTCGCGTGCTTTGCGGTTAAACTACACTGTTCGGGTTGAATGGCGTCCCGTCTTGGGATCAGCAGGCGGGCAAGAACTGAGGTTCCGGCGTATCGGACGGCTGTGTCACGCCGCAGGAGCGGGAAATCGGACTTCTCGAGCAACGCCCCGGCTGA
>Ga0155960_1151_pt1 | contig 31492 bp, 28 predicted proteins | sample RifCSPlowO2_02_FD_107614 | JGI IMG/M metagenome (GOLD analysis project Ga0155960, IMG submission 107614) | candidate division NC10 bacterium RIFCSPLOWO2_02_FULL_66_22
AGCCTGGTGATCGTGGACGGTGGTCTTCACCGCGCGATGATCTGACTCCGCAAGCACTATGCTCCGCAAAAACTCCATCCGTCCTCCCCGTGTGCTTCTTTCCCCGCGTAGTATCAGAATCCAAGGCTTCCCGTTGAATTGCACCCCAGAGGAGGGGAAGCCCGCCCTCCCCGCAAGACATCGAGTCGCACAATTAATATTGCTCTGCCGACACCATCGGCCCGACCACCACGAATGCGCCACGGAAAGATATATGACATATAATGCAGCGTCCCCTCCTCCGGCATGGAGAGGAACGGCGGGTTTCGCTGGCGAGGGAAGGGTCGCGGGGTGGACTACACCTTCGAGCCGGAGATCATCACGTACCAGTGATTGAGATACGGCTGGCCGTCCACGTCCCGCAGGTTCAAGGCCGCCCGCTGCTCGGGCGTCAAGCCATCGACTGCCTCGTGGATTCTCCGGACATTCTCCGGCGACACGTCTGCGGTGAACGCCGTCAGCGGGCGATGCTTTACATAGGGTTCGACCGCTTCCACCGCAAAGCCGTGGTCTTCGAGTAGCCGCTGCCATTCGCTCGGACGGTACTCGCGCACGTGCGACTCGTCGTGATAGCGATCGAGACGGTTCATGCAGTCGTCCACGAAGTCATCTTCCGGCACGCTCCGGTCGTCAATCACGACTCGGCCGCCAACCCGCAGCACCCGGTGTATTTCGCTCAGGGCCTGGCCGATCCGAGAAAAGTGGTGGGCGGCACGGCGGCAGGCGACCAGGTGGAAGATTTCCCTGGCAAACGGCAGATCGTGAACGTCGGCCAGCTCGAAGGCGACATTCGAAATGCCCCGTGCCGCGCCAAGCCGCTTCGACTCTGCCAGCATCTCCGGGGTCAGGTCAATCCCGATGACGGCGCGTACATGGCCCGCGAGCGCGAAGGCGGTATGTCCCGTCCCGGTCGCGACATCCAGAACCAGCCAGTCCCGTTGGGGAGCGGCCAGGTCCACGACTCGGGCCAGGACCTGGGGATCGGTGTGTGCGGCACTGGTCGTGTACCGTGAGGCCCGCTGCCCGAAGATCCGCTTCGCTTCTGCCTCGGCTCTCTTCATCGGTCCTCCAAGGCTTCTCCCCGCTCAGATCCCTCATGGCGCCGGTTCGTGATCTCCTGACGTCTCAGCGCCGTGTGGGATTTGGAAGAAGTGGCTCCCCTTCGTGTGAGGGTGTCGGTTGCGGGCAGGAACTTCCTCATCTTAGGAGAGTCGTCCCGATTTTTCAACGACAGCATCCCTGACGCCACCCGGAAGGCCTCTCCAATTGGAACGAGACGGATGATTTCCCCGCAGGCGAATGGCTTTCCTTCCAGTCGCCTGGCCGACGCCGACCTTCGAGAATTTCCGCTTGACAGGGCCATGTCCTTTGGTGCATGTTGCATTCAACATTCAATATGCGAGATGGTGGTCCCTCCTCCTGCCCCAACCTGGGAGACGCCATGCCGCCAGCCACAAAGGCCCTCAGCCCCCGGCGGGCAGCTCGCCCCACGGCACCCCACTCCCTCCGCATCGAGCATGAGAACCTCGACGACAAGATCTACGCCCGTCTCAAGGCCCTGATCGCGGAGCGCCGCATGCTCCCGGGCGAGCGGATCCTGCAGGACCGTCTGGCCCGCGAGATGGGCGTCAGCCGGACCCCCCTGGTGAACGCCCTGAAGCGCCTGGCCCAGGAGCGGCTCGTCGAGTGGGTGTCCCGGCGGGGCATCTACGTCAAGCGGTTCACCAAGCGGGAGATGGCCCGGCTCTTCGAGGTCCGGGAGATGCTGGAAGGGCGGGCGGCCCGCCTCGCGGCGCCGCGCATCGCCCGGGACGAGGTGGACCGGCTCGCGGAGCTGTTCCGTGGCCTGGATGTCACGCCGACCCCGGCCGCGATCCGCCGCTACGTCGAGCGGGACCGCCATTTCCACTGGCGCCTGGTGGAGATCGCGGGGAACGAGCAACTTGCCCACGCCATGGATTCGGTGAACATGATGTTCTTCGCCTACCAGGACGGCCTGGTCCGGCCCGCGGCGGAGACCATCCAGGAGCACTGGGCCATTCTGGAGGCCCTCCGCCGGAAAGATCCCGACGCCAGCGAGGCGGCCATGCGACTGCACATCCGGCGGTCGGTGGAGCAACTGGAGAAGGAGGCGGAAGCCGAGGAGGTGCAGGCGGAATGACGGCGGTCCGAGCAGGACCGCGAGTGGGCGAACGCACCAGGATGTGATGGCAGGGGGGCGTGGGTCCCCCGGGTGGCCGCACGGCCTTCGGCCGGGGGCATCCCCGCCGCCGAGGACGGCGCGGCACCCTCACAGAAACCGGGTCCTCATTGGCCCGGGGAGGGAGGATGGCATCATGGACGAGCAGCGACGTGGAAACAGTGGAAGGCGGTGGACATCGGTTCCCCGGCGGACGTTCCTGAAGGCGGCCGCCGCATCGGCAGGGGCAGCGGCGCTGGGCGGGATTCCAGGCATCCTGGCGGCGGGGCAGGCGCCGGCCTATTCCAAGGGGACAAAGCTGCACCTCCTCCAGTGGCTGAACTTCGTGCCTGCGGGGGACAAGGTCTTCCTGGCGCAGGTGGAGGAGTTCGCCAGGCAGATGGCCGTCGCGGTCCAGGTCGAGCGGATCGGCATGAACGATGTCCGCACCCGGACCACGGCCGCCATCGAGGCGAAGTCCGGACCCGACATCATCCTCATCCCGAACAACCTCCCCCACCTGTTCGGCGACGGGTTAGCGGACGTGAGTGACGTGGCAGAGGCCATCGGCAAGGACCAGGGCGGTTACTACGACCTGCCGCGGGCGAACGCCTCCTCCGGCAAACGCTGGATCGCCGTGCCCCAGTTCGTTTACTCCTGGGCGTGGAACTACCGGGAGGACTGGCTCAAGGAGGCCGGGATCACGAAGTTTCCGGAGACGTGGGAGGAATTCCGGGAGATGGGGAAGAAGCTGAAGGCCATGGGCCGGCCCATCGGGCAGGGCTTCGGCCACAGCGAGAACGACCCCAACAACTACGTCTATCCTCTGGTCTGGGGCTTCGGGGGATACGAGGTGGAGAAGGACGGCAAGGCGGTCGTCCTGGACAAGAAAGGGACCCTGGAGGCGATCAAGTACAACACCGCCCTGTGGAAGGAGGCCCTCGACGAAACCGGCCTCTCCTGGGACGACGCGAGCAACAACCGGGCCTTCCTGGCGGGGAGCATGTCGGTGACGGGAAACTCCCCCAGCATCTACTTCGTGGCCCGGGAGAAATTCCCGGAGGTCTTCAAGGTCATCAACCACGCGCCCATGCCCAAGGGGCCGGCCGGCCGCTTCTACCAGCTCCCGACCCTGAGCAGCGCGGTCATGAAGTACTCCAAGAACCAGAAGCTGGCCAAGGAGTTCATCCGCTGGTACATGTCCAAGGAGCAGTACGGCAAATGGTTCGAGGTGATGGAGACCTTCGCCATCCCGCCGACCAAGATGTGGTACGATCATCCCGTGTGGACCAAGGACCCCAAGCTCACCGTGTTCCGCGACGTGATCAAGGACGCCCGGCAGATCGGCTACGCCGGGCCTCCGGGCCGCAAGGCCTCCGAGGCCCTGGCCAAGTACATCATCGTGGACATGTTCGTGAAGGCGATCCAGGGGGACAAGCCGGAGGTCGCCCTGAGGTGGGCCACCGAGGAACTCAGGAAGATCTACAGCGCCTGACCCAATACCTCCCCCGGCCCGGCAAGCCGTCGGGCCGGGGGATCCCGAATCCCCGGAGAGCTCTGGCGTGCCTCAACCCGCAGAGTCCGCACCCGCCACGGTCCTGTCCAAGCCAACCCCCATCCGGACGGCGGCATTCGGCCTGGGACGCCTCCGCCGCGCCAGCCGCACCGAGAGACGGGAGTGGCTCCTGGCCTTGATCCTTCTGACCCCGGCCCTCGTCATGCTTGGGCTGTTCGTGGCCTACCCCTTCGTGCGCGGGATCTGGCTGGGCCTCCTGGATTCGGTGGTGGGGCGCGAGGGCCAGTTCGTAGGGCTGCAGAACTACGCGAAGCTCTGGAACGATAGCATCTTCCGGCGGACCGCCCAAAATACCTTCATCTACACCGGCTGCGCGACCTTCCTGAAGCTCACCCTCGGCATGCTGGTCGCCCTCATGCTGAACAATCTCGTCGGGTTCAAGCGCATCCTCCGGGCCTCCATGCTCCTCCCCTGGATCGTCCCCACCGTCCTCTCGACCCTGGCGTGGAAATGGATGCTGGATCCCACCTTCTCCATCGTGAACTGGATCCTCTACCAGGTGGGGTTCATCCGGCTCCGAGTGGATTGGCTGGGCGGACCAGTGATGGCCATGGGCTCCGTCATCCTGGTGAACGTCTGGCGGGGCACGCCCTTCTTCGCCATCACGCTCCTGGCGGGGCTGCAGACCATCAGCCCCGACGTGTACGAGGCGGCGTCCATTGACGGGGCCAACGCCTGGCAGCGGTTCTGGAAAGTGACCTGGCCCCTGCTGATGCCGGTCACCATGGTGGTGGTCCTGTTCTCGGTGATCCAGACCTTCGCCGATTTCCAGCTCGTCTACATCCTGACGGGTGGCGGCCCGGCCAACAGCACCCACCTCTTCGCCACCTACGCCTATCAGATCGGCGTGGCCACCGGCAAGCTGGGCGAGGGGGCGGCCGCCTCGCTGGCCATGTTCCCCGTGCTCTTCATGGTGGTCCTGTTCCAGCTCTGGTACATCCGCCGCGGCGAGGGCGGCAAGGGAGGTGCCTGATGGCGGCGGTTGCCGGCGCCCGGTGGAAGCGTTGGGTGTTTCTGTACCTCCCGCTGGGCGCTTTCGTCGTCGTGACGCTGTTCCCCTTCTACTACATGGCCGTGACCAGCATCCGGCCGGACCAGGAGATGTACATCCCCTGGAACCGGCCGAACTTCGCCCCGTTCTGGACCCTCCGACCGACGCTGGAGCACTTCGCCCTGCTGTTTCGGGAGACACTCTTCGTCCGCTGGCTCCTCAACACGTTGATGATCTCCACGCTGTCCACGGCCATCGCCCTCTTCTGCGGCCTGCTGGCCGCGTACGCCCTGGCCCGGCTGCGCTTCCCCATGGGCGGGACCCTGGGGAGCGGCATCTTCGTGACCTACCTCGTGCCCCAGACCCTCCTCTTCATCCCGCTGGGCGAGGTGATCCGGAACTTCCACCTGGGCGACACGCCCTGGGCTCTCATCCTCACTTATCCGACGTTCCTGATCCCGTTCTGCACTTGGCTGCTCATGGGGTATTTCCGTACCATCCCCCGCGAGCTGGAGGAGTGCGCCCAGATCGACGGGGCCACTCGGGTCCAGGCCATGGTGCGGATCATCTTCCCGGTGGCGATGCCGGGCATCCTCTCGGCCGGGATCTTCGCCTTCACCCACGCGTGGAACGAGTTCATCTACGCCCTGGTCTTCCTGTCCAGCGCCCAGAACAAGACGATCCCCGTGGGCGTGGTGAGCGAGCTGGTGCGCGGGGACACCTTCTTCTGGGGGCCCCTCATGGCCGGGGCCCTGCTGGGGTCCGTCCCCGTCGCGTTCATCTATTCGTTCTTCGTCGAGCAGTACGTCAGCGCCATGACCGGGGCCGTGAAGGGATAGGAAAGCGGTCGAATTCAACCGCCAAGACGCCAAGAGATTCCGTCTTTCCAGGGGAAAGGGAGTTGTCCATGAATCTGTCAGGAAAGGTCGCCGTCGTGACGGGGGCGACCAGCGAAATCGGTCACGCCACCGCGTTGCGACTGGCGGCCGAGGGGGCCGCGGTCGCCGTGACGGGACACACGGCCGCCAAGCTGGACCGCGTGGTCGCCGACCTCCGGAAGGCGGGGGCGAAACTTCACGCCGCCGCGCTCGACCTGTCGCAACCGGCGACCGTCGAGGGCTTCTTCGCCGAGGTGGCGGGGGCGCTGGGGCCGGTGGACATCCTTGTCAACACCGCTGCCTGGCGCGTGCGCCAGCCGTTCCTCGAGACCACCTATGCCGATTGGCGGCGGACCTTCGAGGTCTGCGTGGACAGCTACTTCCTGTGCAGCCTGGCCGCCGCCCGCCAGATGGTGCCTCGGAAGTGGGGACGGATCATTCACTACGGTTCCATCTCGGGGTCCGTGATGATGGTGCCCTTCGCGGCCTACACGGCGGCCAAGGGGGCGGTGCACGCTCTGGCCAAGGCCATGGCGGTGGACCTGGCGCCGCACGGCATCACGGTGAACGTGGTCGCGCCCGGAGTCGTGGAGACCCAGTACGTCCGCGCGAATCTCACGCCGACCCAGATCCAGAAGCGCCTGGAGCGGATCCCGGCGGGCCGCCTGGCTAGCCCCGAGGACTGCGCCGCGGCCGTGGCGCACCTGACGGCGCTCGACATGGGGTACGTGACGGGGCAGGTCGTCTACGTGGACGGCGGATTCCTGAGTGCCGGCGTCCTGGCGAAATAGTGACTGTTCCCCCTCTCCTCGCCTCTCCCCAGAGGGGGTGAGGGATGGGTGAGGGAACGCGGAAGGGAGGAGGAGTCTCCGATGGAATTTGCTGGACAGACAGCCATCGTCACGGGCGTTGCCAAGGGATTCGGCCGGGCCATCACACGCCGGCTGGCCCGGGGCGGCGCCCGGGTCGTGGCAGCGGACATCAACCTTCCGGGGGCCGAGGAGACCGTGACCCTCGTTCGGCAGGACGGCGGCGAGGCGCTGGCGGTCCAGGTGGACGTGGCGTCGGCCGCGAGCGTGGACGCGATGGTGAAGACCGCCCTCGCCCGCTTCGGCGACCGGGTGGATATCCTGGTGAACAATGCCGCCATCTGGCGGCTCGTGCCAACGGACGAGCTGAGCGAGGCCGACTGGGATCGGATCGTGGATGTCAACATGAAGGGCGTGTTCCTCTGCTGCCGGGCCGTGATCCCCATCATGAAGAAGCAGCGGCGCGGCCACATCGTGAACATCGCCTCCATCGCCGCCCGGAACGGCGGGACCTTCGCGGGATTGCACTACGTGGCGTCCAAGGGCGGTGTCCTGGCCATGACCAAGAAGCTGGGCAAAGAGCTGGGCCAGTTCGGTATCGTGGTGAACGGGGTGAACCCCGGCTCCAGCGAGACCGGCATGATGGTGGGCCTGCCGCCCACCGTGCGCGAGGGCATCATCAAGAACACCCCCCTGGGGCGCATGGCCGAGCCCGAGGATATCGCCGACACCGTGGCCTTCCTGGCCTCGGACGCCGCGCGCTTCGTCCACGGCGAGACGGTGGAGGTCAACGGCGGGATCCTGTGCGACTGAAGAACACGGAGATGAAACCGCAGATGAACGCAGATACACGCTGATTCTTCCGGACGGATCAATACCTTGCAACCACAGATGAACACAGATGCACACAGATAGGGGCCCGATTCGTTCCGAGCCATTCCGGACATAACCATCTGTGTTTATCTGTGTGCATCTGTGGTTGCAAGGGTTTGGAGATCAACAGTTTGTTTCTGACTCTGACCATTTGCGTTCATCTGCGTGCATCTGCGGTTGCATTGCCTTGAGGTGCCTATGACCTGGACGCTCGTGCGCGGCGGGCATGTCTTTGCTCCGGAGGACCGCGGGGTCGCCGACCTGCTGATCCTGGACGGCCGAATCGCGGCCGTAGGGTCCAATCTTCCAGCGCCCACCGGGATCGGCGAGGGGGAGGTCCTGGACGCCACGGGTCGGATCATCCTGCCCGGATTGATTGACGGGCACATCCACGTCATGGGGGCGAGCGGGTTGGGCGGCCCCACCACGCGGTCGACCGATCTGCAGATTGACCGCATCGTCGCCGTGGGCGTCACCAGCGTGGTGTCACCGCTCGGCGCAGACAGCCTGAGCCGGACGATCCCGGCCCTCTTGGCCCGGGCCGCCGCGCTCGAGGCCGAGGGGATCAGCGCGTATTGCTACACGGGAGGCTGGAAGCACCCGGTGCCGACGCTGACGGGCGACCCGCAGGCGGATGTGGCCTTCGTGGATCGGATCGTGGGGGTCAAGGTCGCCATCTCGGAGGCCCTGGCGCCCGCCTGTTCGGTGGACGACCTCTGCCGGCTGGCCCACGCGGCGTACACGGGCGGGCGCCTGGCGGGGAAGGGCGCGGTCCTGCACACTCACATCGGGGACCAGCCAGAGGGGCTGGCACCGCTCCAGGAGGTGCACCGACGGACCGGGATCCCGGCGAACCGGCTGGTGGCGACCCACACGAACCGGAACCCCCACCTCTGGCAGCAGGCCCTGGAGTATGCGAGGACTGGGGGCAGCATCGATCTCACGGGGATGCAGCGGCCGGAGACTGGACACCAACACGCCATCCGCCCCTCCAAGGCGATCCTGGAGGCGTTGGCCGCCGGGGTCCCGGCCGCGCGGCTCACCCTCAGTAGCGACAGCGGGGCGGCCTACCCGCGGCTGGACGCGGCCGGGCGCGAGGCGGGCCAGTACATGGCCGGCCCCGAGTCGCTCCTCCAGTCAATGCGCGAGCTGGTGCGAGACGGGCTGACCTGGGGAGAGGCGGTCGCTTTCGGGACGCGCCATGTGGCGGATCTCCTGGGACTTCATCGTAAGGGACGGATCGGCGTAGGGGCCGAAGCGGACCTGGTGCTCCTGACGGGGGCCGGCGATGTGGATCGGGTGTACGCACGCGGTCGCCTGCTGGTCGAGGGAGGGAAACCGATCCTCCGCGGGCCCTTCGAGGGACACCACCCGGCATGAAAGGGCCCGAAAGCGCTCTCCCCACATCCGAAAAGGCAACCCGGATGAATCCGCAGATTTCGCAGATTACACAGATTATTTCCGGGGCAGACCCTTCGTGAAATCTGCGCAATCTGCGTAATCTGCGGATCATTAGGAGGTCGTCTTTTTCTCAATCCGACTGCATACCGAGGAGCGTGACCATGGGATTCTATCGGATCGCCGTTCTGCCGGGCGACGGGATCGGGCCGGAGGTGATGGCAGAGGCCCTCAAGGTCCTGCGGGCGATGGAGGGTGCCTTCCCGGGCCTCACCCTGGAGTGCAAGCAGTACCCCACCGGCGCCCGGTGCTACGAAGAGACGGGGACCGACCTGCCGGCGGAGACGCTGGACGCCTGCCGAGCCGCTGACGCCATCCTGTTCGGCTCGGCCGGGCTGCCGGATATCCGGTTTCCCGATGGGACCGAGATCGCGCCGCAGCTCACGCTGCGCTTCGTCCTGGATCTGTACGCGGGCGTGCGCCCCATCAAGCGATATGCAGGCGTCCCCCCGGTCCTGGCCGGCGATCCGGCCATTGACTACGTGATCCTGCGGGAGAACACCGAGGGATTGTACGCGTCGCGGGGGGGCGGGATCCGGGTCGGGGACCAGGTAGCAGTGGACAGCATGATCATCACCCGCGCCGGGACGGAGCGGATCGTGCGGTACGCCTTCCGCCTGGCCCAGACGCGCCACGGGGCCCCGGCCGACGGGAAGCGGCGCGTGACCTGCGTGGACAAGGCGAATGTCCTGAAGAGCATGGCCTTCTTCCGGCAGATCTTCGACGAGGTGGCGCGAGAGTTCTCCGGCATCCAGACGGATCACGTGTACGTGGACGCCATGACCCTCTACATGGTGCAACGCCCCCTGCGCTTCGACGTGGTCGTGGCGGAGAACATGTTCGGCGATATCATTTCCGATTTGGCGGCCGGGACGATCGGGGGGATGGGGCTGGCCCCCTCGGCGGACGTCGGGGACACCTACGGCGTGTTCCAGCCGTCCCATGGAACGGCGCCGGACATCGCCGGCAAGGGCATCGCCAACCCGATTGCCCAGATCCTCTCGGCCGGGATGATGCTGGAGTGGCTCGGCGAACGGAAACAGGATGAGCAGGCCCGGGCGGCGGCCAAGGCGATCGAAGCGGCAGTGGAGGCGACGCTCTTGGACCGGCGCTTCCACACGGCCGACCTGGGGGGCAGCGCCAGCACGCGGGCCGTCGGCGACGCCGTCGCCGCCCAGATTGGAAAAAGATAGGCACAAAATTTAACCGCAGATTACGCAGATTACGCAGATTTCCCTACGGCTCTAATTCCGAAAGAATCTGTGTAATCTGCGAAATCTGCGGATGACTTGATTCCCCAAGGTTTCTCTGTGATGCAGTTGAGTCTGCTGGCCGGCACGCCGGACATCGCGACGACCGGCTACATGGTGAACCTGCTGCTGGGGACGCCGGAACTGGTGGCCGCGGAGGCGGAGGCAAGTTGAGCGTGCTGCTGTGCGGAAGTGCTGCCGTGCTGCAGTTCGAATCCGGGGGTTAACAGCAGCACCGCAGTACCGCAGCACCGCAGCACCGCAGTACCGCAGCACCGCAGCACCGCAGTACCGCAGAACACTCCTGAGGTGCCGCGCAATGGCTGACCTCCAGGGACTCATTGACCTGCACGTGCGCACAGGACCAGGTGTGCGGCCGCGTACGGATGCCGTGAGTGATTGTCCAAGAATGTGCGAGGCCTCGGAGCCATCGGATGACGGGCGTAGTGTGATATGATATACAGCACTCAGCCGTCAGCGACAGGCCCACCGACAGATTCATTCATCTGAACGCTGCCCGCTGAACGCTGACAGTTGCAAGGTCATGGGAGGCACGCCATCTATGGATCGACCGATTCTCGGCATCACCATGGGGGATCCCGCCAGCATCGGGCCGGAAATCGCTGCGAAGGCCCTGGCGGACCCGTCTGTGTACGTTAAAGCTCGGCCTTTCGTCATCGGCGACCGGAACGCCATGGCCGACGCGCTGCGCATCACGAAGCTGCCGCTCACGCTTTCGCCGATCAGCACAGTGGGCGACGCGCGCTTCACCCGCGGCACCCTGGACGTCCTGGATCTCGCCAACGTGGACATGGCCAAGCTCCAGTACGGCAAGGTCAGCGCCATGTGCGGCAAGGCCTCGGTGGAGTATATCGAGCGGGGCATCGCCATGGCCCTGGCCGGGGAGATCGACGCGGTGGTCACCGGTCCGATCCACAAGGAATCCATCAATCAGGCGGGCTGCCCCCACCCCGGGCACACGGAGATCTTCGGCGCCCTGACCAACACCAAGGACTACGCCATGATGCTCCTGGGTGAGGACCTGCGGGTGGTCCACGTCTCCACCCACGTCTCGCTCCGGGAGGCCATCGAGCGCACGAAGAAGCCGCGCATCCTGACCGTGATCCGGTTGGCCAACCGGGCCCTGAAGGCCCTGGGCATCGCCGAGCCGAAGATCGTCGTGGCCGGATTGAATCCCCACGCCGGCGAGCATGGCCTCTTCGGCGACGAGGAGATCAAGGAGATCATCCCGGCCATCGAGGAGGCCAAGGCGGAGGGGGTCCGGGTGGACGGTCCCATTGCGCCCGACACCGTCTTCGGGAGGGCCCGCGGCGGCCTGTACGATATCGTGGTGTGCATGTATCACGATCAGGGGCACGTCCCCCTGAAGACGCTGGGCTTCACCTTCGACAGGGCCACGCAGAAGTGGACCTCGGTGAGCGGGGTGAACGTCACCCTGGGCCTCCCCATCATCCGCACCTCCGTTGACCATGGGACCGCCTTCGGCAAGGCCGGCAAGGGCACGGCGGCGCATCAGAGCATGCTGGACGCCATTGACGTCGCCGTGAAGCTCGCCCACGGGCGCCAGGCCGGCCTCTTCGCCTAGCCTGCGCGTGGCAAGGCTGTCGTTCGGCCCTCCGAACCCAAACAGTTCAGTTCAACCGCCAAGCGCCAAGTGCGCCAAGGAACTCGCGATACTCACACTCCGAGGGGGGGCCGATCGGCGGCTCGGAACAGTCTGGTCCGGTGTCTGGCCCTGGACGGTTCAGGGCTGGCGTACCTTTGCGTTCTTGGCGACCTTCGCGGTGAAATATTTGGGCTGAAGCGGAGCCGACTCCACCGGCCCGGGGCTTCCCCTGGGCGGGGTCATCGCTGATCTTCGGCTCTTGGCCCTCCCGATCCCCTGCCGGGGACTCCGGCCATGCCCCCGCCGTTCTCGTGAATCATCCCCGCCACACCAGACCGGAAGAGGCCGGGCTTCAGAGCTCTCTCCGCCAGGGACGGACGTAGGTCTCGAAGATCGAACCTTGGCCGGTGACGGGGAAAGAATCACTTGACAGCCTCCCGCCGTCTCGGATAACTTCACCCCTTGAAAGTTATTTTCACCATCCGAAAACCGCCAGACCGGTGTGCCCCATGCTATCCCTCCTGCGCCCGGCCCCATCGGATCCCGCACCTGATGCCGCAGCAGGCCGCCCCGGACCCCCAGCCCCACTCACCTGGTCGAGGAATCCATGACGAAGCCGCGCGGACGGAACGAGAACGGCGGGGGCACGGTGCAATCCATCGGGCGGGCCCTCACCCTGCTGGAGGCCCTGGGGGACAGCCGGGGCGAGGTCGGCATCGCCGAGCTGAGCAAGCGGGTGGGCCTGCACGTCAGCACCACTCACCGCCTCCTGGCCACGCTGGTGGCGCGGGGATATGCGCGGCAGAGCCCCGAGACGGGCCGCTATGCCCTGGGCGCGAAGGCGCTCCACCTGGCCGAGTCGTACCTGGGCCAGATGGACCTCCGGCGCATCGGCCGCCCGGTCCTGGAGTGGTTGAGCCAGGCCACCGCGGAGACGGCGAACCTGGTCATCCTGGATGGGCACGAGGCGCTGTATCTGGACAAGGTGGAGGGCCCGCAGAGCCTTCGCATCTTCTCCCGGATCGGGCGCCGGGCCCCGCTGCATTGCACGGCGGTCGGCAAGGTCCTGCTGGCGTTCCGGAGCGCCGCGGACCTGGACACGCTGGTGGGCCGGGGACCCCTGGAGGCGCTGACCCGGCACAGCATCACCTCGGTGAGCCAGCTCCGGCGGGAACTCAAGAAGGTCCGCGATCAGGGGTTCGCGCTGGACCGGGAGGAATGCGAGGAGGGGGCGTCCTGCGTCGCCGTCCCCATCCGGAACGCTCAGGGGAACGTGGAGGCCGCCCTGAGCATTTCGGCGCCGGCGGTCCGCCTGACGCCCCGGCGCATGGAGGAGATGATCCCGCTCATGCTCCGCACCGGGCGAGAGGTGTCGGCCCAGTTGGGATTCCGCGGGCCGGCGCAGTGAAGACCGGTGGGAACGGTCCCCCGGAACGGAGCGCAAAACCAAAGGAGGGTCCCATGCCCAAGATGCCAGTCATGGAGGCGGTGGTGAAGATTCTGGAGGACGAGGGAGTGGACGTGGTCTTCGGCATTCCCGGGGCCGCCATCCTGCCACTGTACAAGGCGCTCACGAAGTCGCAGAAGATCCGCCACCTGACCGTGCGCCACGAGGAAGGGGCGACCCACGCCGCCGACGGCTGGGCGCGGGTCACCGGAAAGGTGGGGGTGGCCATCGGCACCTCGGGACCGGCTGGCACCAACATGATCACCGGCCTCTACACCTGCCAGGGGGATTCCATTCCCATCGTCTGCATCACGGGGCAGGCGGTCCGGCCCATCCTGCATAAAGAGGCCTTCCAGGCCGTGAACATCGCGGAGATCGCGAAGCCGGTGACGAAGAAGACCTACTGCGTCCTGGAGACGGCCCAGATCCCCCAGGTGTTCCGCGAGGCGTTCAAGATCGCCCGGGAGGGGCGCCCGGGCCCGGTCCTCATCGACCTGCCCCTGGACGTGCAGCGCGGGGAGGTGGAGTACGACCCGGCCATCGACGCCCCCCTGGAGGTCTTCAAGCCCTCGCCGGACATCCGCAAGATCCGGCGCGCGGTGGAGATGCTGCTCCAGGCACAGCGCCCCATCCTGATGATGGGCGGCGGGGTCATGCTCGCCCGCGCCTGCGAGGAGTTCGTCGCCCTGGCGGAGCACCTGCAGATCCCCGTGATCCCGACGTACATGGCCATGGGCGGGATCCCGGCGGACCACCCGCTCTACGGCGGGATGGTCGGGATCCAGACCAGCACCCGCGGCGGCAACAAGCTGTTCCTGGAGTCGGACGTGGTGCTCTGCATCGGCAACCGCTTCGCCGACCGGCACACCGGCGATGTGGCCGTGTACCGCGGCGAGCGGAAGTTCATTCACATCGACATCGAACCCACCCAGCTGGGCAAGGTCTTCCCGCCCGATCTCGGGATCGTGGCGGACGCCAAGCTGGCGGTGGAGGCCCTGCTGCGGGTGGCCCGGGAGATGACGCCCCGGCGCACCCCCAGCCCGTGGTCCCAGAAGGCCGCGGACTACCGCCGCCGCTTCCGGCGGAAGATGGACTTCGACCAGGTCCCCGTCAAGCCCCAGCGGGTCTTCAAGGAGCTGAACGAGTTCTTCAACCCGGACACCATCTTCGTGACCGCCATCGGCCTCTACCAGATCTGGTCGGGGCAGTTCCAGGAGATCTACAAGCCCGGCACCTACTTCTGCTGCGGCCAGGCGGGCCCCCTGGGCTGGGAGGTGCCGGCCTGCATCGGGGTGAAGCTGGGCAAGCCGGACGCGCAGGTGGTGGGGGTGGTGGGAGACTACTCCTTCCAGTTCCTCCTGGGAGACCTGGCCACCGCCGTGCAGAACAAAGTCCCCTACGTGCTGGTCATGCTGAACAACGGGTACCTCTCGCTGATCCGGCAGCCGGAAAAGTACCTCTACGAGATGAACTACGGCGTGGACATCGGTTACGACGACGGGTACGGCCCGGATTTCGTGAAGATCATGGAGGGCATGAAGGCCCTGGGCAAGCGGGTGCTGCGCCCCGAAGAGATCAAGCCGGCCCTGGAATGGGCCGTCCGGGAATCCAACCGCCTGCGGGTCCCGGCCCTGGTCGAGATCCGCGTGGACCGCGAGACCGACGCCTCCATGGGCGCCTCCATCGACAAGATCGTGGAGCGCGACCCGGTCATTGACCTCCCGGCCGAGGAGCCGGTCACGGCGACGGCCACCGCCCGTTAGCGCCCGCCTGAATTCCTCAGCGGTAAGGTGCCGGGGCCAGAGATCACATAGTGTGAGGTGCCCCATGGGTGGTTGATCTTGGAGGATAAGACCGTGTATATTACGTGACGGGGAGATTCCTGATCGGAGGGGGTTGTGGCATCCTGGAAATCATCGGATTACCCGACCACGGGAGCAGGGAGGACGGACTCTGTCCTCCCTGCTGAGGTGCATGGTCTGCCGATTGCGCGACAACACGTCCCCAAGCGCAAGGGGCAGTTTTTCAAACACGCCTACCCATACTTCCTGATTGCCCCTACCTTTCTCATCCTGACCGCGATCCTGGTATATCCCTGGCTCGTGTCGCTCCACTGGAGCTTCCAATCCTTTAATCCGATTCTGGACATTCAACCGCGCTTTGTCGGATTTCGGAACTACGTAAAGATCTTCGAGGATCCGCTGTTCTGGCGCAGCACGATCAATTCCGCCTACCTGATCGTCCCCTCCCTGGTGCTCGAATTCCTGCTCGGGCTGGGGATCGCGGTCCTCCTGAATCGGCGCCTCATCTTCGAACGCTTCATCCGAACCGCCATCCTCGTCCCCATGATGATGGCTCCCGCCCTGGCAGGGCTCATGTGGCGGCTCTTCGTCCACCCGGATTTCGGTCTCTTCAACTACTTCCTCACGATCGTCGGCCTTCCGAAGCTGCTCTGGACAGCGTCTCCGACTCTCGCGATCCCCACCATCATCCTGGTGGAGGTGTGGCAGAATACGCCCTTCGTCGTCCTCATTCTTCTCGCCGGGCTGCAAGCTATTCCTTTGGAGCAGTTCGAGGCCGCCCGAGTAGACGGCGCGACAGCGTGGCAGATGTTCAGGTATATTACGTTGCCGTGGTTGACCCCTCTCATTGCCATCGCCTTGCTCTTTCGGACCATCTTCATCATTCGAACGTTCGATACCATCATGCTCCTCTTCAGCTCCATCGGCGGAGTTGGAAACTCGGCGCTGGTGTTCGGGAACTACCTGTACTTTCAAACGTACAAGATATGGGACCTGGGGCTGTCCTCGGCCATTTCGTATGTGATCCTTCTTGTCACGGGTATCCTGACAATCGCGTATACAGTGTATCTGTACCGGGAACTCAAATTCTAGCGGCAGGCAGCCCATGAAACGATCGCTGCTCAGAACGTTATTGCTGTACCTGGCTCTCGCCGCCGTCGTGGTCGGCTTCCTGTTCCCGCCGGCCTGGATGGTCGTGACCTCCTTCAAGCTGGGCCGCGACATCGTCACCTGGCCTCCAACGTTCATCTTCACACCCACGCTGGAGAACTGGTACTGGTTTTTCTTCTCCGCGGAAGCAAGCGCCATGGCGCCGCAGGAGGGCCGCCGGATCCTGCGGGAGTTCCTCCCCAACAGCCTGATCGTGGCCGTCGTCACCACGGCCCTGTCCATGATCGTCGCGAGCCTTGCTGCTTATGCCTTTGCCCGATTCAACTTCCGGGGGAAGCGACCCCTCGCATTCGCCGTTCTGGGGACCCGGATGCTCCCGCCCATCGCGACCGTCATCCCGCTGTTCATCTTCATGAACAGCATCCATCTCCGGGATACCCTGACCGGGCTCATCCTGTCGTATACGGCGCTGAACCTCCCACTCGCGATCTGGATGCTGTGGGGTTTCATCAAGGAAGTGCCGCGAGAATTGGAGGAGGCGGGTCTGATAGATGGCTGCTCACGGACCGGCGCGCTCGTTCGTATCCTGTTCCCGGTCATCGCGCCCGGGCTGGCCGCCACGAGCGTGTTCAGTTTCCTGCTGGCCTGGAATGACTTTCCGATCGCGTTGTTCCTGGTCGCGCACAAAGCCAAGACGATGCCGCTGGCCGCGCTCGGGTTTTACGCCGAGGAGGGGGTCTACTGGGGGCCCATGTCAGTGTACGGCATCCTGTATATGGTTCCGACAATCCTCTTCGCGGTCTTTGTGCAACGCCACCTCGTGAAAGGACTGACACTGGGGGCGCTCAAGTGACCGCGTCATCCCCAGCGGATGGGGGCGCAGAGCGGCGGCGCCGTGCTGAACGGGCGTCGTCCGGGGTTCGTGGTAACCGTTTCATGAGGAGGGGGTGCCATGGCGATCAACAGACGGCAGTTTCTGGGCTCGTTGGGGGGAGTCGCAGCAGGCCTCACGATCGGAGATCCCTTCGCAGAATCGGCTCAAGGTGTTCAACAGCTCTCGGCACTGACCCAGAAGGGAGGGGCGGGACCACCGGCGGAAGTTGCCCTCAGCATGTACCAAGAGAGAAGCGGCGTAAAGATCGTGATGACCCCGGTGCCCTGGGAGGCACAGTTTGAAAAGACGATGGTCGAGTTCATCGGCAAGAGCACGAGCTTCGACGTCCTCTCCGCCAACCACGGGTGGAGCGGGGCCATGTATCGGTTCTTTGAAGACCTGGAGCCGTACGTCAGGAAGTACAACGTGGACGGGAAGCCATTTCCCAAGAACGCCTGGGAAGCGGGCAAATGGAAGGGGCGGCGCATTGGGCTCCCGTTCCGGTTGGGAACCAGCGGTCTCCTGTACTACAGAAAGGATCTGTACGAGAAGAAGGGGCTGTCTGTTCCCAACACCATGGAGGAACTCCTGAAGAATGCGGAGGCACTGACCTCTCCCAAGGAGAATGTATATGGCTTCGGGAGCCAACTGGGTGGCGACCCGAACAGCTTCCTCGATGTGCAATGCTGGCATCTCCCGTACGGAGGAAGATTCTTGAAGGACCCCGACCAGGAGGAACTCGCACCTTTCGATCCTCATGGCGAGCTGCTGATCAAGATCCTCAAGGCCTGGAAAGAGATGCTCGACAAGGGATGGATGCCCCAGGGCGTCCTGACCTGGGGCATCCTGGACGTGCTCACGGCCTTTCAACAGGGGCTGATCGCGCAAGCGATGATGTTCTCCCCTCGCGTCACCCTTGTCGAAGATCCCACGAAGTCCAAGGTGGCAGGGAAGGTGGGCTATTCCCTCCTCTTTACCAAGATCCCTGCCAAGAACTCGATCGGGCCGCGAGGCGACAAGGGGGACGGTTGGAACTTCGGGATCAACCAGTGGATCTCGGACGAGCGGAAGGATGCCGCGTTCAAGGCCGTGCAATTCATGGTGAGCCGGGAGGCCCAACTGGCGGCGGCAATCAAGGCGGCCAACGGGCCGAGCCGCATTGACGTGCTGGAAGATCCGCAATTCCAGAAGATCTACCCGGCCTGGAAGCCCTTGCGCGAGGGCCTGGAGACCTTCCACAGCGGCGTCAGCGTGCCCGAACAGCCGAAGATCAGCAAGATGGTCAGCGACCGGATCGCCAACGTGCTGCTCGGCCGGGAGAAACCCGAAGACGCCGTCAAGGCCGCGTGGAAAGAGATGGACGGCATCATGAAGGAAGCCAAGAAGGGGTAGCCTGACGAGAAGGGGGGCACAGCCATGAAGACGACGCGTCGTGTGTTTCTGAAAGGGGTTGCCGGGACAAGCGTGTTGGGCCTGGCGGGCTATGCGAGAGGTGCGGAGCGGGTGAGCGAACTCTCCGCCCTCATCCAGAAAGGGGGGATGGGGCCGCCGGCGGAGGTGGCCCTGAAGATGTACGAGAAGGGCAGCGGCATCAAGGTGGTCATGACCCCCATCCCGTGGGAGGCGCAGTTTGAAAAGACCATGGCGGAGTTTGTTGCCAAGAGTACTGCCTTCGACCTAATCCCAGTCCAGCATGGCTGGCGTGGGGCCATGTATCGCTTTGTCGAGGACCTCACACCGTATGCCCGAAAGCATGGTCCGGCGCCTCAAGACTTTGGCCGCAACTGGGACATGGGGACATGGAAGGGGCAGGTAGTGGGGCTGCCGTTCCGAGTCGGGGTGACCTCGCTCTTCTACTACCGGAGGGATCTATTCGAAAAGCATGGGCTGAAGATCCCGAACACGCTGGCAGAGTATGAGGAGAACGCCAGGATTCTCAAGGAGAAGGAGAACACGTTCGGGGTCAGCCTGCACTTGGGCGGAGCGGATAACACCTATCAAGAGTTCCAGGACTGGCTCTACGTGTACGGCGGGCGCTGGCTAAACGAAACGGAGGATGCGGTAGCCCCGTTTGAGCCCAATGGGGTGATGGCTACTCGAATCCTGGAGGCCTGGAAGCGGTGGATTGACAACAAGTTAGCTCCTCTAGGTGTGATGACCTGGGGGATCCTCGACGTTTTGTCGGGCTTCCAGCAGGGGGTCACCGGCCAGGCTACTATGTTCTCCCCACGGGTAACGCTGGTGGAGGACCCGTCCAAGTCGAAGGTGGCAGGAAAGGTCGGCTATTCGTTACTGTTCCCCAAGCTGCCGCAGAAGGAGCTAGTTGGCCCGCGAGGAGATGCGATTGGTGGATGGAATTTCGGCGTCAACAAGTGGGTCTCGGATGCCAGGAAAGAGGCGGCCTACCAGGCGGCGAAGTTCATGGTGGGCCAGGAGGCCCAGTTGGCGGCGGCGGTGAAGGCGGCGAACGGACCGACCCGGAGGGATGTGATCGAGCACCCGGAATTCAAGAAGGTGTATCTCGCCTGGGAACCGCTCCTGAAGTCGCTCCCGACAGCGAAAGCCGGTCTCTCAATTCCACAGCAGCCCACGATCGTGAAGGCGGTGGGCGACGAAGTGCATGAGGCGCTGCTGGGACGGAAGACGCCGGAGCAGGCTATGCGGTCGGTGTGGAAAACTCTTGAGGAGGTCTTGAAGGCGGCCAAGGGCTGAGAGAATAAGGATCGTCCAGGGGTTAGACAATGTCATGGCCAACCCGACGGAACCCAACATCTGGCCCGCCTGCCGGGTGGCCCGGCCGGTAAGGGGAGCAACGCATGGACACGAAATGGGATGTGGTCGTCATGGGCGGAGGGACGGCGGGACTGTTCGCAGGGATCGCCTCGGCGCGGCAGGGTGCGAAGACCCTCCTGGTGGAACGCGCAGGTCACCTGGGAGGAAACATCGCCACGGGGATGAACCTGGGAGGGTTCTTCGACGGGCGGGATCGCCAGGTGGTCGGGGGCATCCCCCAGGAGCTGCTGGATCGGGTGGTGAAGCTGGGCGGAGGTCTGGGCCACATGTTCTTCAAGAACGTGGACCGGTGGATCTCCAGCACGGCCTCGATGGACCCGGAGATTTTCAAGCATGTGGCCTTCGAGATGATCCAGGAGTCTGGCTGCAAGCTCTGGCTCTACACCTCGTTCATCCGCGGCTTCCGGGAGGGGACGCTAGTCCAGGGGGCCGAGGTGTTAAACAAGGCCGGGGTCGTTCGCCTCGAGGCGAAGACATTCGTGGATGCCTCGGGCGATGCCGATCTTGCCGCCTCTGTCGGCGCACCCTTTGAGCGCGGCGGCGGAAAGCGGCAGCAAGCGGTGACGTGCATCTTCCGGGTCGGGAATGTCAACTTGGAGCCGGTCGAGCGGTACATGGAGGAGCGGATCAACACAGAACACAAGGAACCCTGGAAATTCCTGAACGCCCCCCTGCGGGGCAAGCCGAAGTACTGGACGCCGTGGAAGGTCTTTCCGGAGGTCGCCCAGCGCTTTCCCAAGCTGTTCGGCGTCTACTACCACGGCACGCCAGGGGACATCTTCATCAACTGTACGCACACCGCGATCGATTCGCTGGACCCCGAGGACATTACGGCCGGGACCATGCGCCTGCGGAAGCAGGCCATGGAGGTCACACAGTTCCTGAAGGAGCACGTTCCCGGGTTTGAGAACGCCTACCTCACCCACGTGTACGACCTCGGGGTGCGGGAGAGCCGGCGGCTGATCGGCGAGTACGTGTTCACTGTCGAGGACATGATCTCGGAGCGGGAGTTCGATGACGTCGTGGGCATGGGCGCGTATCCACCTGACCTGCATGACGCGACCGGCGGCGACATCCTGATCCACGGCAAGGGCTGGGGCCAGGCGAGCATAGAGGAAGAGCTGCCCCAGGAGCAAGAACTGCCGTACAACTCAGGGTACCAAATCCCGTATCGGAGCCTCCTGCCGCAAGGGCTGGACAACCTGTTGGTGGCCGGACGATGCATCTCCGCCACGTTCGAGGCGCAGTCCGGCACGCGTGGCATGGGACCGTGCTCGGCCATGGGCCAGGCGGCCGGGACGGCGGCAGCCCTTGCGGTGAGGACCGGGACCGTGCCCAAGAAACTGGACGTCTCGCTGCTGCAGAAGACGCTCCTCAAGGACGGGGTCCTTCTCGGAAGGCGCCCGGCGGAGACCTGAGTCGGTGGGACCCGTTGTGCCCTGATCGGGGACAGTGGGAACGATGAGGACCGCCTGGTAGAGCCGGCGCCGGTCTCCGGTCTGGTTCTGCCGAGCGGTGGGCCTTGGCGCGTCGGTCACGTCTTCCGGGTGACCGCCGTGCGCCGCGGGGTTCTGTTTCAGCGCCGGAGGACACAGGATGGCTCTGAAAGATCTCGATCTGCCGAAAACCCAACGGGCGATCGTCTTCCCCGCCCGGGGTCAGGCCGAGGTGCGGGAGGTTCCGGTGCCGCGGTTCTTCGACGACCATGGTCCCTGGAACGTCGTCCTTCGGCCGCTCGCCGTTGGCCGCTGTCCCAGCGATACGGCGAGCTGCGAGGAGGAGTTCCCCCCGGGCTTCCGCCTCCCTTCGGCCACCCAGCCGGTCGTCCCCGGCCATGAACAGGTGGTCGAGGTGGTGGGCGCCTCGGTCGCCGCCCAGCGCGCCGGCATCGAGGTGGGCGGCTGGTACGTGTACGACATCAACATCGGGTGCGGGGAGCCGGATTGCTACCCGTGTGCCGTCCAGAAGCGACCCGGCATTGACTGCTCGAAAGGGACGCTCTTCCAGGGGATCGGGGCGGCCAATGAGAGCTGGGTGCTGCGCCAGACCGGCTTGCGGCACGTGCCCGGCTCCTATGTGTACGACCCCGTCGAGCGCCGGGGCGGAATCATGGTGGGCCGGCACACCCAGCTCCTCCCGCTGGATCGGTCGCGCCTGCGAGGCGAGGCAGACCTCGCCGTGCTCACGCAGGCGGACGCACTGGCCTGCGCGTTCATGGCGATCCGGGGCGTGGCAAAGCTCCACGCCTGGGAGGAAGGGTTCCGGCCGGCGCTCTTCCTGATTGGCGGCGGCGGCCGGATCGCCTACTGGCTGGCCGAGGCGGCGCTGGCGGAACGGGGGCGGGACGGGGTGGATCTCTTCCTGGCGGACGTGGATGCGGACCGGCTGGCGATGACGGCCGAGCGCCTGGGGCTCCCGCAGGGCAACACCTACCTCGTTGACCCGGACGATCCAGACGCTTTTTCCACCGCGGCAATCCGGCGGGGCCTGGCGATTCTCGAGAAGGGCCGCGCCTTCAACCTGATCCTGGACGCGGCGGGCCACAAGTACGTCGGCGCGGCCGCCACCAACCGGATGTTTTTGGAGAAGGTCCTGGACCGGAACGGGACCTACATCACCACCGCGCACGGCGGGATCCCTGGCGTCGAGGCGGGGGCCTTCGAAACGGTCTTCGCCAACCAGCGGTTTGCCGGCGCGCTGTCCCCCCACCGATACATCCCCCGGGCGATCGCCTATCTGCAAGCGAACATTTCCCGCTACGCCCCGCACATGGTGATCACGCACCGCGAGCTGGACGACTCGCTGGCGCAGAAGGTCCGCATCGCCGGCAAGGACCCCGACATCGGCCGGGGGGCGAACACCTACATCGCCATGTGGCACCGCGACCCGACCTGGACCCAGCGTAGCCCGGACGGAGGGACAACCAGATAGTGGCACGTATCTCGACTCGGCCTTCGGCCTGGAAAGATGGAGAGTGGTGCCTCGTCCGTCAGCCAGTCCACCCACGCAGCGTAAAGGAAGGGGGCACCGAATGCCCAAGCAGGTGATCTACACCCCGAAGGTGGCGAAATCCACCCTGCCCCTATCGCAGGCCACTTTGGCTGGCAACCTCCTCTTCATCGGCGGGGCGGTCGCCACGAACGAACGCGGAGAGATCGTCGGAAAAGGCGATATTCGCACGCAAACGCGGCAGGTCTTGGAGAACATCAAGGCGTTGGTCGAGACGGCCGGCGGGACGATGCGCGACGTGACCCGGACAACCGTCTACCTGACGGATCTCGCGAATTACGCCGGGATGAACGAGGTGTACCGGACCTACTTCCCCATCGAGCCACCGGCCCGGGCTACGGTCCGAGTTGACCTGGCGAATCCGGACTTCCTGATCGAGATCGAGGCCACAGCGGTCGTCAGTTGAGCGGATCCACCCGGAAATGCTGTTTCACCGAGCGCAAGAGCAACAAGACGAGAAATACGCAGACGCCGTGAGACGTGATTGCATTGGGGTGAAGGGATGGTGGGACTCGTGGCGGGCATCGCCGCCGCGCACGAAGAAGCCACAGGGAACATTCGGGAGAAGCGAGGGGATGGAAAACGCCAGCCCCTCCGGTTGGGGGGGCTGGCGTTTTTGTGATCCGGATGAACCCGGAGGTGCAGACGAGAGCCGGGAGGTGCTGGATGGGTGACAAGAGTGGACGCCATTTTCTCCAGATCCCTGGGCCGACGAACGTGCCCGAGCGGATCCTGCGCGCGATGAGCCGGCCCACCATTGACCACCGGGGGCCGGAGTTCGCGCGGATTGCCCGCGAGGTCATCGAGGGGCTGCAGCAGGTCTTCCAGACCACGGGCGCCATCGTGATCTATCCATCGTCGGGCACCGGGGCGTGGGAGGCGGCGCTGGTGAATACCCTGTCGCCGGGGGACACGGTGTTGATGTTCGAGACCGGGCACTTCGCCACGCTGTGGCGGAACATGGCAGTGCGTCTGGGCCTCCAGGTGGACTTCGTTCCGGGCGATTGGCGCCATGGCGTGGACCCCGCCGTGGTCGAGTCGAAGCTGGCCGAGGATCGGGGCCACGCCATCAAGGCCGTGGCGGTCGTGCACAACGAAACCTCCACGGGTGTGGCCAGCAGGATCGCCGGGGTGCGCCGCCGCATGGACCAGGTCGGTCATCCGGCGCTCCTCCTGGTGGACACGATCTCGTCCCTCGCCTCGATTGAGTACCGGCATGACGAGTGGGGCGTGGACGTGACCGTGGGCTGCTCGCAGAAGGGTCTCATGTTGCCGCCCGGCCTCGGCCTCAACGCCATCAGCGAGAAAGCCCTGGTGGCGGCGAACACGGCGCAGCTGGCCAGGTCGTACTGGGATTGGGAGCCGATGATCAAGGACAACAAGGCGGGCTTCTTTCCCTACACCCCGGCGACCAATCTGTTGTACGGCCTTCGCGAGGCCATTCACATGTTGCTCGAGGAGGGGCTGGACAACGTCTTTGCCCGCCATACCCGGCACGCCGAGGCCACGCGCCGGGCAGCGAAGGCCTGGGGACTCGAGGTGGTCTGCCTGGACCCGGAGGAATACAGCAGTTCCCTCACGGCCGTGATGCTGCCGGGCGGCCAGGATGCCGACGCCCTCCGGCAGGTCATCCTGGAGCGGTTCGACATGTCCCTCGGCACCGGTCTGGGAAAGCTGAAGGGCAAGATCTTCCGGATCGGGCACCTGGGGGACTTCAACGATTTGATGCTCGCCGGGACCCTGAGCGGGGTGGAGATGGGTCTGGCCCTCGCCGGCATTCCCTTCACCCGGGGGGGCGTGGCGGCGGCCCTGGATTATCTTTCCGGCACCTGACACCTGCCGGCTTTGACCTCCCGGCGCCTGCCGTAATCCGGATGTCCTGGTGAGCGAGCCGTTCCGGCAGGGGGACGGCTCGTGTCCGTCGGGCCGTGGGTTGAGTTTTCCCCTGCGTCTGGATCCCCCGCATCCTGCTGCCCCTCCTGTGCCCACCCACACCGATCGTGGTCGCGGACTGTTTCCCGGGTATCCCCCCGCTCCTTCTATAGGACAAGGAACATCGTTTGTAATCTCCTTGATTTCTCCGGTCATCAAGAGGTAAAGAAAGAGTCCCCCGGTATGAGGAGTGAGTTATGGCACAAGGTCCACTGCGTGTAGCCCTCTTGGGCTGCGGCTTCGCCTCGGAGTTCCACCTGAAGGCCTGGCGCTTGGTCCCCGGGGCGGAGGTGGTCGCCCTGTGCGATCCGGACCCGGCCAAGCGCGAGGCCCGCGCCCGGGAGTTCGGGATCGGGCGGACCTTTGCCAGTGTCCTGGAGCTGATCCGGGGCATCCAGGTGGACGCCTACGACGTGGCGACCCCGCACATGACGCACCGGACGGTCACCGAGCAGCTCGTGACCACGGGGAAGCCGGTGCTCTGCCAGAAGCCGCTGGCCGGGATGCTGGAGGATGCCCGGGCCATCGTGGACCTGTACACGCGCAGCAACGTCCGCTTCATGGTGAACGAGAACTGGCGCTGGCGGGTCTGGTACCAGGAGATCAAGCGCCGGGTCGGGGCGGGGGAGATCGGCGAGCCGTTCTACGCCCGCCTCGGCACGCGAGGCCCGGCCGTGGTTCCCACGCCGGAATATCCCGACACCTTCGGCCTCCCGCGCTTCCCCCGCTTCACGACCATGCCGCAGCTTCTCATCATCGAGTTCCTGGTTCATCACATTGATACGATGCGATTCCTCTTCGGCGAGGTGGACAGCCTCGACGCCCAGACCCGACGTCCGGCCAGGAACGTGGCGGGCGAATCGGTCGCCACGCTGATCCTCAACCAGGGCCCGGTGCTCGGCCTCCTGGACTCGAGCTGGGCCTCCTCTGGGTACCCGGCCGGAACCGCCAATGACACCTTCGTGGTGGAGGGCACCCAGGGGTCCATGTTCCTGAGCCCCGAGGGGCGCCTCGCCTTGCACCGGGCGGACGGCCGTGTGGAGCGGATCCCGGTGGACACCACCGACAACTACGTGCGGATGTACTGGGGCGCCATCAACCACTTCGCCGAGTGCGTGCGGACCGGCGCCCCGTTCCAGACCGATGGGGCCGACAACCTGAAAACCCTGGAGATCGCATTCCGCGCCTACGACTCGGCCCGGGAGAACACGGTGATCCGCTGGAGGAACCGATGAGCTACACGGTGGTGTACTGGAACCGCGCGACGGCAGACGTCTACGAGGTGATCCGCAGTCAGATGCCCGCCGGCTGGCGCCTGGTCACGCTGGAGGGCGAGACCCAGGAGGCGTGGCGGGCGCAACTGCACCAGGCGGATTTCCTGCTGGTGGCGGACTGGCCGGTCACGGCCGAGGACCTCGACGCCGCGTCGAAATTGAAGATGGTCCAGCACCAGGGGGTGGGCCACGAGCGGATCGACAAGGCGGCGCTGAAGGCGCGGGGGATCCCGCTGGGCCTGTGTCCGGCCGGGACGACGGTGGGCGTGGCGGAGCACACGATCCTGCTGATCCTGGCCGTCTACAAGCGACTGGTGGTGGCGGACACCAGGCTCCGGGAGGGAACGTGGTTGCAGTGGGGGCTGCGATCCACCTCGTACGAGCTGGCGGGCAAGACCCTGGGCCTGGTCGGGTTCGGCCGGATCGCCCAGGCGGTGGCCCAGCGCGCCCACGCTTTCGAGGCACGGATCCTGTACCACGACCCGTACCTTGGGGAGCGACCCCCCGCGGCCAACGCTTGGAATGCCGTGGCGGTGTCCCTGCCGGAATTGCTCCGGCAATCCGACATCGTCAGCCTCCACGTGCCGACGACGGACGAGACCCGGCGCTTCTTGAGCACGTCGAAATTCGAGCAGATGAAACCGTCGGCCGTCCTGATCAACACGTCGCGGGGGGCCGTGGTGGACGAGCCGGCCCTCATCAAGGCTCTGGAGGGCAAGATTATCGCCGGGGCGGGCCTGGATGTATTCGAGCAGGAACCGATCAAGCCGGACAATCCGCTCCTGAAGATGGATAACGTCGTGCTGACGCCGCACATCGCCGCCGGGACCGTGGACGCCCTACGGCAGAAGATGCAGTCCATCTTTGCCAACCTGCAGCGCTTTGCCCGCGGGGAGCCGATCCACGACCGGGTCGTCTAACTCTCTGTTCCTCTCCCCCTGGTGGGGAGAGGCGAGGTGAGGGGGGAGTGAGGAGGCATTTATGGCTGGGATAGGATTCCGTGTGAGGACCAAGATCGAGCGCGCACCGAAGGATCTCCTCGAGCAGTTCGCCAAGTATCCGACCGGCAACATCGTGGACGCCATGGGCCGCTTTGGTGCCATGGATCCCGGCGTCAAGCCCGTGGGGCCGGGGATGAAGTTCGCCGGATCGGCGCTCACGGTGCGCATCCGGGCGTGCGACAACCTGGTCATCTACAAGGCGCTGGACCTGGCCCAGCCGGGTGACGTCCTGGTGATCGCGACCAACAACTTCCAGGGCGCGGCGACGTGGGGAGACCTGACCAGCTTGATCGCCAAGGCCAAAGGGGTGGCCGGCGTGGTGACCGACGGGATGGTCCGGGACGTGGACGGGATCTGCCAGGTCGGCCTGCCGGTGTTCGCCCGGGGCGCGACGCCCAACAGCCCCTTCAAGGACGGGCAGGGCGAGGTCAACTTCACCGTGACCTGCGGCGGCGTCACCGTCCGCCCGGGGGACATCCTGGTGGGGGATGGTGACGGCGTGGTGGTCATCCCGCGGGAGGATTGGGACGAGGTGCGGAAGGGCGCGGCCAAGGTCGTGGAGAAGGAACACCAGACCGTCGCCAACATTCAGGCGGGCAAGCTGATCCCGGACTGGGTTGCCAAGACGCTCGCGGAGCGGGGCTGCACGTTCGTGGATTAGCAAGAGCCTCAAACCAATGCAACCGCCCGCCCGTGGCGGGTCTTGCCAGGTCGTAAGGCTTGCGATCTGGGCGGGTCCGCCTATGGCGCGACAGATGAACGCAAATGAACGCAGATGCTCTTTAAGGGGAGAGCCCATTGCGTCCATTTGCGTGTATTTGCGGTTTCAACTTGGGTTCGATGAGAGAACTCGGATTCCAGATCGTTGACGGGCACCTGCACATCGGGGGGCCGCCGGAGCGCCGGGGCAGCGTGGAGGACATCCTGGCCCTCATGGGGGAGCACCACATCGAGCGGGCGGTGGCCTTTCCGGCCCCGGGCCTCCGGCCCGACAATGCGGGGCTGGCCATGACAATCGCGCGGTACCCGGATCGGTTCGTGGGCTTCGCCTGGATCAACCCGCACCACGGTCAAGAGGGACTGGACGAACTCGAGCGGATGGTCCGGGACCACGGCTTCCGCGGGATCAAGTTCCAGCCGATCCTGCATGCCTTCCAGCCCATGTCGGCCATGGTCCACGCCCTCATGCGGAAGGCGGCGGACCTCGGGATCGCGGCGCTGTTCCATTCGGGGCACGCCCCCTACAGCCTTCCGTGGGAGATCGGCGAGGTGGCGGAGCTGTTCCCGACCGTCCCCGTCATCATGGATCACATGGGCCTCCAGTGGATGGGATACGTGGACGCCGCGATTCGAGTAGCCAAACGGCTGCCGAATGTGATATTGGGGACCACCGGAATGGCGTTCCACAGCAAGATCCGGCAGGCCGTCCGCGAGGTCGGGGCCGACCGCGTGGTCTTCGGTTCGGACGCCCCCATGGTGCATCCGGGGCCGGAGATCCTGCGGGTGCAAGCGGCCGAGCTCACGCCCGACGAGGAGCGGATGGTGCTCCGAGACAATATGCTCCGGTTGATCAAGCTGTCAGTGCGGTGAGTCCGCTGCGGGCGGACCACCAACACGAGGGGGGACAGGTCATGAAACGAGTCGCGGTGTCCCTGGTGGGAATCCTGGGGTTCGCCGTCGGGGCGATCCTGGGCCTGGGGCTGACGGCGGACATCCGTGCGGCGGAGTTCGACCTGGTCGAGGCGCACACCTCGCCCCCCGATCACCCGTACACCCTGGGGATGGTCCGGTACGCCGACCTGGTCAAGGAGCGCACCAATGGCCGCGTGGCCATCCAGATCCACCACTCGCGGCAACTCGGCGACGAGCGGCAGGTGGTCGAGGGGCTGCAGTTGGGGACGATCCACCTCACGGTCACGTCCACCGGGCCGCTGGGCGGCTTCGTGCCGGAGATGAACGTGGTGGACCTGCCGTTCCTGTTCCGGGACGGCGACCACGCCTACAAGGTCCTGGACGGGGAGATCGGCCGCGGCCTCCTGAACAAGTTCGACGCGGTCGGGATCAAAGGCCTGGCCTTCTGGGAGAACGGGTTCCGTCACATCACGACGTCGAAGAAGCCGGTGCGGGAGCCCACGGACATGAAGGGCCTGAAGATCCGCGTCATGGAGAACAAGGTCCACCAGGCCGCCTTCCGGCAGCTCGGATCGGATGCCACGCCCATGGCCTGGGGCGAGGTGTTCACGTCGCTGCAGCAGGGACTCCTGGACGCCCAGGAGAATCCCATCCCCATCATCTACACGTTCAAGCTCAATGAGGTCCAGAAGTACGTCTCCCTGACCGGCCACGTCTACTCGCCGGCACCCCTGCTCATGAGCAAGAAGACCTGGGATCGGATGCCGCCGGAGATCCAGAAGGTCATGTTCGACACCGCCGTGGAGGTGGCCAGGTACCAGCGCGGCCTGATCCGCGAGCAGGAGCAAAAGCAGATCGGCGAGCTGAGAGCCAAGGGGATGACCATCATCGAGCAGCCGGACCGGGCCGCGTTTCGCGAGGCCATGAAGCCGGTCTTCGAGCAGTTCCAGGGGCAGTTCGGAAAGGATCTGGTCCAGCGCATCGTCAACACGAAGTAGGGTCCGTTCTGCGTGACCGGGCAGCGCCGGAGCATCGGCCCACACATGGACGCCCTCAGTCACGGGGCGAACCGCCTTGCCGAGGGGGTCATGGGCGTCTTCCTGGCGGCCATGACCCTGCTGGTGGGCGTCCAGATCGCCGGCCGCTTCGTCTTCAGCTATTCCATCTTCTGGTCGGACGAGCTCACCCGGTTTCTCCTCATCTGGATCTCCTTCCTGGGGATGAGCGTGGGGGTTCGCCGCGGGGCGCACCCCGGCATTGACAGCCTGGTGCGCGCGCTGCCGCCGCGCCAGGCCCGGATCGTCCTCACCGCCGCGCTCCTGCTGTGTCTCCTGTTCTTCGCCATCATGGTCGTCTACGGCGGAATCCTGGTGCACCGCACCTGGCCTCAGCGCTCGGTGAGCCTGGGGCTCCGCATGAGCATCCCGTATCTCGCCGTGCCGGCCTCCGGCCTCCTGATGTTCGTGCATGCCGTGGCCATCGGCCTGCGCGGCGAGCCGCCGGTCCTGGCCGCGGGGGAAGACCGCCTTGCTTAGCCTGATCCTGGTCGGCCTCCTCCTGATCCTGTTCGCGCTCAACATCCCGGTGGCGGTGGCCTTCGGCCTGACATCCACGGCGTTCCTGGCCCTGCTCACCGACATCCCGCTGACCCTGATCCCCCAGCAGATGTTCGCCGGCACGGACTCGACCGTGCTCCAGGCGGTGCCCTTCTTCCTGCTGGCCGGCGCCCTGATGGACAAGGGCGGCATCTCCCTCCGGCTCATCAACTTCGCCAACACGCTGGTGGGCTGGGTGACTGGGGGGCTGGCGATGGTGTCGGTGGTGGCCAGCATGTTCTTCGCGGGAATCTCCGGGTCGGCGGCGGCGGACTCGGCGGCCATCGGCTCGGTGATGATCCCGGCCATGGAGAAGAAGGGGTACGCCAAGGACTTCGCCGCGGCCCTGATCGCCTGCGCCGGGACAATCGGCACCATGATCCCGCCCAGCATCCCCATGATCATCTACGGGGTGGCCACGGGGACCTCCATCGGAGCGCTGTTCATCGCCGGGGCGGTTCCCGGCGTCCTCATGGGGCTGGCCCTGATGGCCCACTCCTACGGGGTCAGCCGGCGGCGCGGGTACGCCGGCCTCCCCTTTCCCACGGCGCGGGAGGCCTGGATCACGTTCCGCAAGGCGATCCTCACGCTGCTGATGCCCGTCATCATCGTGGGGGGGATTCTCGGGGGGGTCTTCACCCCGACGGAGGCGGCGGCGGTCGCCGTGTTTTACAGCCTGTTCCTGGGCGGGGTGGTGTACCGGGAGCTGAGGTGGAGCGACGTCCCGGCGGTCCTGGTGGCCACGGGCCTGGGAACCGGCATCGTCATGTTCATCATCGCGACGTCTACCCTCTACGGCTGGATCCTGGCGCGACAACTTATCCCGTTGAAGCTGGCGAATGCATTCACCGCGTTCACCGATAACCCCTGGATGTTCATCCTCCTGGTCAATGTCCTCCTGCTCCTCGTCGGGACCGTGATGGAGACGGTGCCGTCCATCATCATCTTCGCCCCGGTCCTGTTGCCCCTGGTGAAGCGGCTGAACATCGACCCGGTGTTCTTCGGGGTAATCATGGTGGTGAACCTCTCCATGGGGCTCGCCTCGCCGCCCTCGGGGGCGACCCTGTTCGTGTCCACGGCCATCGCGCGGGAACGCCTGGACCGCGTCTGCCAGGCCGTCTGGCCCCTGTTCTTCTCCATGGTCGCCATCCTGCTCCTGATCTCGTTCGTGCCCTCCCTGGTCATGTTTCTCCCGCGGCTGGTCTACGGCCGTTGAAAGAGAACAGGGGAATGTGAAGCGAGATCGTGGAAGTACGGTCAGCTTGGTTTCCCCGTCGTCTCCCCATTCCTCCTCGACACGGAAACCTATCGCCCCAAGAAAGTGACTATGGTATAGGGACACC
>Ga0155960_1168_pt1 | contig 31404 bp, 33 predicted proteins | sample RifCSPlowO2_02_FD_107614 | JGI IMG/M metagenome (GOLD analysis project Ga0155960, IMG submission 107614) | candidate division NC10 bacterium RIFCSPLOWO2_02_FULL_66_22
GGCGTCGCTGCCCGCGCCGGGCTCGCTCAGGCAGAAGCACCCCATGCTCTTCCCGCTGGCGACAGGCGCGAGGAACCGCCGCTTCTGCTCTTCCATGCCGAACCGGAGGACGGGTTCGCAGTAGAGCGAATTGTTCACTGACATGATGACGCCGTGGGAGGCGCAGGCCCGGCTGATCTCCTCCAGCGCCAGCACGTAGCAGACGGTATCCGCCCCTGCGCCGCCGTACTCCTGGGGCACCGCAACCCCCATGAAGCCCAGCTCGCCGAGCTGCGCTATGGTCTCGCGGGGAAACTGGCCCGACTCGTCCACCCTCTCGGCGATGGGTGTGATCTCTTTCTCCGCCACCTGCTGGGCCGTCTCCTGGAACAGCCGCTGCTCTTCCGTCAGCTCAAAATCCATCTCAGAACCCTATACGCAACCACAGATGCACACAGATAAACACAGATCAATCCCTTCTGATCTTTTCAGATGAGCCCATCTGTGTTCATCTGTGTTCATCTGTGGTTCCATGGCTTTGTCCTTAGCGGCCTTTGAAGTTCGGCTTGCGCTTCTCCAGGAACGCCTTCACACCCTCGACGTAATCTTCGGTGGTGAAGCAGAGGCTCCAGGCCTTGGCCTCGATCTCGGTCCCGCTGGCCAGATCCACCTGCATGCCGGCCTCGACGGCCTCCTTCACCATGCGCAACGCGACGTCCCCCTTGCTCAGGAATTTCTCGCAGAGCTTCTTCACCTCAGCCATCAACTCCGCGGCCGGCATCACCTTGCAGACCAGCCCGAGCCGCAGGGCCTCTTCGGCCGGGATCATGTCTCCGGTCATCATCAGCTCTTTGGCCTTCTGCTTCCCCACCAGTCGCGACAGGCGCTGCGTCCCGCCGGCACCGGGGATGATCCCGAGGGTGATCTCCGGCTGGCCGACCCGGGCCGTGTCCGCGGCATAGGCGATGTCGCAGGCCATCATCAGCTCACAGCCCCCTCCCAGGGCAAACCCGTTGACCGCTGCGACGGTCGGCTTCGGCATCGTCTCCAGCTTGCGGAAGATGCGCTGGGCGTTCCGGCTGAAGTCCAGAGCCGCTACCGGACCCATGCCCACAAACTCCCGGATGTCGGCTCCGGCGGCGAAGGCCCGGTCCCCCGCCCCCGTGATCACCAGCACGCGAGCGGCAGGGTCCGCTCCCACCTCCTCGAAGGCCTCGTCCAGCTCCCGGAACATCTGCCGGTTCAGGGCGTTCAGTTGTTGAGGGCGGTTCAGCGTGACCATGGCCACGCCGCCTTCGATCCTTAGCAGGATGCTCTCGAAGCCCATAAGACCTCCCGGAGATAGTGCGGGTGGGGCCAGATTAGGAGTGCTTGTAAAAACCGCGCCCGGTCTTTCGTCCCAGGTAGCCGGCATCCACCATCCGGACCAGGAGCGGCGCCGGCCGGTACTTGGGATCGCCGAGTCCCTCCTGAAGGGTGCGCAGGACGGCCAGGCACACATCCAGTCCGATGAGATCCGCCAGGGCCAGCGGGCCCATGGGGTGTTTCATGCCGAGGCGCATGACGGTATCGATCGCCTCGACGGTTCCGACCCCCTCCATAAGGGCGAAGATGGCCTCGTTGACCATGGGCATAAGAATGCGGTTCGCCAGGAATCCCGGAAAATCGGCGGCCTCCACGGTCGTCTTTCCCAGCCGTTTGGCCAGGTCGTGGGTCGTGGCCGCAGTCTCTCCTGTCGTCTCCACCCCCCGGATCACTTCCACCAGTTGCAGCACGGGCACCGGGTTCATGAAGTGCATGCCGATCACCTTCTCGGGTCGCCGCGTCGTCGCGCCGATCTTGGTGATGGAGATGGAGGAGGTGTTGGTGGCCAGGATGGTCCCGGGGCGGCAGGTCTTGTCCAGTTCCTGGAAGATCGCCTTCTTCGCCGGGAATTCTTCGCTGGCCGCCTCGACGATGAAGTCGGCGTTCTTCAGCTCGGGCATGTTCGTCGTGGTGGTCAGCAGCCTCAGCATTTCGCCCTTCTGGCCCTCGCTGATCTTCCCGTCATCGACCAGTTTCTTCAGAGCCGTGTCGATCCGGGCGCGGGCGTGTTGCAGGATGCGGTCCTCCAGATCACGCAGGATGACCCGAAACCCGTTCTGGATGGCCACCTGGGCGATCCCCTGGCCCATGGTGCCGGCTCCCACCACCCCGATGGTCTTGATCTCCATGGCGCCTCCTCTATTCTCCTGGAGGAAACCGACAGCGAGTGCCGACCGCCCGATCTCATCCCCTTGCGCTGTCCCTGGCCCTATCGCCGTCACTCTCGCCAGCACTCAGCAACGTTCGACCGCCATCGCCAGACCTTCCCCGCCCCCCAGGCAGAGGGCGGCCACGCCGCGCCGTGCCCCCCGGTCGGCCATGGCGTACAGCAGCGTCACCAGGAGGCGCGCCCCCGTTGCCCCGATGGGGTGCCCCAGGGCCACGACCCCGCCGTTGACGTTCACCCGTTCCGGGTCCAGCCCCAATTCCTGGATGGCCGCCATGGCCACCACGGAGAAGGCCTCGTTGATCTCGAACAGGTCCACGCTGTCCACGGACCAGCCGGTCTTCTTGAACAGCCTGCGCAGGGCCTCGATGGGCGCAACGGTAAACCACTCCGGCGCCGTCGCCGCGCCTGCCATTCCCGCGATGCGGAGGAGCGGCGTCAGACCCAGGGCCTCGGCGCGGCGGGCCGACGCGACGATCAGGGCCGCGGCCCCATCGTTGACGGATGGGGAGTTGGCCGCCGTCACCGTCCCACCCTCCTTGAAGGCCGGCTTGAGGCGCCGCATCTTCGTCAGGTCGCCGCGCTTCGGCTCCTCATCCTCTGCCACCATCTCGACCTCGCCCTTGCGGCCGGGGATCTGGACCGGGACGATCTCCGCCGAGAACCGCCCGGCCGTCTGAGCCGCCAGGGCCCGGGTGTAACTCCGCGCGGCGTACTCGTCCTGGGCCTCGCGGGTGAAGCCGTACTTCTCCGCGCACAGCTCCCCGCACATGCCCATGGAGTACTGGTTGTACACGTCCCACAGGCCGTCCAGGATCATGGAGTCGATGAGCTGCGCGTGCCCCATCCGGTAGCCGGTGCGGGCTCTGTCCAGAAGGTAGGGGGCGCGGCTCATGCTCTCCATGCCACCCGCCAGCACCAGCTCCGCCTCGCCCACCTGGATCCGGTTGGCGGCCAGCATGGCGGCCATCATGCCCGACCCGCACACCTTGTTCACCGTGAGGGCCCCGGCCGCCGCCGGGATCTTGGCCCCGATGCCCACCTGCCGCGCCGGGGCCTGCCCCAGGCCGGCCGACAGAACGTTGCCGAAGATCGTCTCGTCCACCTGGGCGGGCTCCACCCCGCCGCGGAGCAACGCCTCGGCCGCCGCGATGCTGCCAAGCAGCGTTGCCGGGAGCGCGGCCAGGCTGCCGTTGAAACTGCCGATGGGTGTTCGGGCCGCACCCACGATCACGATTTCGTGCATTCCTGTCTCCTATTCCCTCCTGCTCCCCTGCTCCTCCGCCCCCCTGCCCCCCAAGCGCCTCTGCTCCTCTGCTTTCCGCCTTCTGCCTTCTGCCTTCTGCCTTCTGCCTTCTGTCCCCTGCTCCCTTGCTTCCCAGCCCCTCTGCTCCCCTGCCCGCCGTCACTGCCGCTGCAGCTCCATCGGCCGGTCCGCGCTGATGCCGTTCAGAATGAGGGTGGTCAGGCTCTCGATGATCGTCTCCAGCGTGTAGCCTTGCAAGTTCCACCGTTTCAGATCCCATACCGCGCACAGGAACAGGATGCACACGGCCAACAGGTGCGGCTCCTTCACGGCAAACTGGCCGGCGCGGGTTCCGCGGTCCAGGATCTCCCGGAAGAAACCGACGTAGGTCCGATCCACATCGAACAGGCCCTGTAGCCCCTGGCGACCGAGCGCATGGGACTCCTGGTACAGCAGGAGGACCGCGTCCTGACACTCGTCGTAGATTTTGAGCGTCTCCTCCAGCGCCGCCTTGAGCTGGAGGCGCGGATCCTGGATCCCCTGCGTGGCCTCCAGCATGCGGGCCTCGAAGCTCTCCAGGATCCGGCGGTACACGAGGGAGAGGATATCCTCCTTGGTCTTGATGTAGCTGTAGAGGGTGCCGATCCCCAGGCCGCAGGCCTCTGCGATCTCGCGCACCGTCGTCCGGTGGAACCCCTTGCGGGAGAAGAGTTTCAGTCCGGCGTCACAAATCTGCATGTGGCGCCTGCCAATAAGCTCTTGATCTTTGACGATGGTTTCGATATCTTGCTGTGCCAGGCTTTTTGGCATGATCATCCTGGTAGTTGGGCTGGTAGTTGGGAACCCGATCGAGCGCTCGTTCAGGTTGAGAAAATCGTATAGAAACCGAGTATTTGTGTCAAGGTAATTCGCCTGGATTCTCCACGGTGTTTCAAACTCCGTCGCTGCCTGCCCGGAGACCTTCCGGTCAAGGGAAATTCCGCCGATTCCCCTGGATCTTTCCGGCTGGCTTGCGCGTGAAATGAGGGATGGCCTCACAATGATCGAGGTGGAGAATTTAACGAAGTTTTACGGTCCCACGGCTGCCATCGAGGACGTATCCTTCACGGTGGACCGCGGCCAGATCGTGGGCTTCCTCGGCCCCAACGGTGCAGGGAAGACGACCACGCTCCGGATCCTGGCCGGATACCTGCCTGCCACCAGGGGCACTGCCCGCGTCGCCGGCTTTGACGTGTTCAAAGACTCGCTGGCGGTTCGCCGGCGGCTCGGCTACCTGCCGGAGAATGTCCCCCTCTATCCGGAGATGCGCGTCCGGACCTACCTGGATTTCGTGGCCGAGGTCAAGGGCGTCCCCCGCCCGGAACGCGCGCGGCGCGTGGCCGCCGCCATGGAGCGGTGCCGCGTGGATGACGCGGCCAACCACCTGATCGGGACTCTCTCGCGCGGCTACCGCCAGCGCGTCGGCATCGCCCAGGCGATCCTGCACGATCCGGAGGTCATCCTCCTGGACGAGCCGACCGTGGGCCTCGACCCGAAGCAGATCATCGAGATCCGCCAGCTCATTCGGGAGCTGGCCGGGCAGCGCACCGTGATCCTGTCCACCCACATCCTCCCCGAGGTGGAAATGATCTGCCAGCGGGTCATCATCATCAACCAGGGGAAGATCGTGGCCGTGGATACCCCGGAGAACCTCAAGGCCAAGGTCCGGACCTCCGCCACGGTCCTGCTGCAGGTGGATGGTCCCGCGGCCGAGGTGCGGGAGCAACTTCAGCGTGTGGCCGGCGTCCTCCGCGTCGAGGAACGGCCCGACCGGGCCGACGGGCGCATTCGCTACCTGGTGCAGTGCGCGCTGCATCGCGACCTGCGGCGGGACCTCGCGGCGGCCGTGGTCGGCCGCGGCTGGGGCCTCTACGAGTTGCGCCCGGCCGACGTCATGCTGGAAGAGGTGTTCATCCGGCTGGTGACCGAGGAATTGCCGCACGAACAGCCCACGGGGCAGGAGGGCGAGCAGTGAACGTCCTGGCTATCTTCAAGCGCGAGGTGCGAACCTACTTCACCTCGCCCATCGCCTACACGCTGTTGACGATCTTCGCAATCATCTGCGGGTTCATGTTCACCAGCATCCTGGCCCAGTTCCAGCGCGCCGGCTTCCAGTCTGCCATGAACCCGAGCATGGCCCAGGGGTTGAATGCCACCGAGTGGGTGGTCCGCCCCCTCCTCCGCAACGTGGCGGTGATCCTGCTGTTCCTGATGCCCATCGTCACCATGCGGCTCTTGGCGGAAGAGCGAAGGACCGGGACCCTGGAGCTCCTGTTCACCTTCCCCATCCGCGACGTGGAGCTCCTGGGGGGGAAGTTCCTGGCGGCGCTGGCCATCTTCCTGGTCATGCTGGCCCTGCCCCTGATCAACATTCTGATGCTGGCCAGCCTGGCACCGCTGGAGTGGCAGGCGATCGGCGTGGCGTTCGCGGGCCTGATGCTCCTGGGAATGACCTTCCTGGCCATCGGTCTCTTCTGCTCCTCCCTGACCGAGAACCAGATCGTGGCCGCCGTCCTCACCTTCGGCGCCGCGCTGCTCTTCTGGATCATCGACTGGTCAGCGGACAGCACAGGCGGCACCCTGGGGCAGGTCCTGAGCCACCTGTCCATCATCCGTCACTTCGACAGCTTCCAGCGCGGCGTGATCGAATCCAAGGACCTGATCTTCTACCTGAACTTCACCGTCTTCGGCCTCTTCCTGACGATGCGTGCGGTGGAGTCGCACCGGTGGAGAGGGTAGCCGCGTTGGGGCAATGCAATTTTTCATTGGATTGGAGTCGAGGATGAGACGTTTTGCAACCCTTGCGTGGATCCCCGGGTTGATGCTCTTGGCCATCGGCGGCCTGGTCTACCTCTTCCGGCCGGACTGGGCGACCTGGGCGGGACTTGCGGCCCTGGCCGGCGCAGTCCTGCTGGCGGCGTGGGTCTGTGCCGGGTTCGACTCGATCCTGGCCGTCCTGGGGCGTCGCGCCACCCGGTACGGCCTGAACGTGACGCTCTCCGTCCTGCTCCTGCTGGCCCTGCTGGTCCTGGTGGAGCTCATCTCCACCACCAACAACAAGCGGCTGGACCTGAGCGAGGGCAAGCGCTACACGCCCTCCGACCAGACGACCAAACTTCTCAAGAACCTGAAGGCGGATGTGAAGGCCGTGGCGTTCTACCGCCCGCCCTCCCCCAACGCCTTCGAGGACCGGCGGGGCGCAGAGGAACTGCTGCGTCGCTACGCGGATCTCTCCTCCAATTTTCGGTACGAGTTCGTGGATCCCGACCGCGATCCCGGCCGCGCCCAGCGCTACAAGGTGAGCCAGTACGGCACCGTGGTCTTGGAGGCCAAGGTGGCCGCGCCGAAAGAGCAGGGCGCACCTGCGCAGGCTCCCGGCGCCGTGGCTTCGGGCCCAGCCCCTGCCCCCACCAAGATGCCGGCCCTGGCCGAGGCCACACTCCAGGAAGAGCAGATCATGGACCTGGATGAGGAGAAGCTGACCAACGCAATCATCAAGGTGACCCGGGGTGGCAAGCGGGTCATGTACTTCGTGGTCGGCCACGGCGAGCGAGCCATTACCGACAGCGGCAAGGACGGGTACAACGCCATCCGCACGCTGGTCGAGAAGGCCAACTACGAGACCCGCGAGCTCCTTCTGCTGCGGGAGACCAGCGTCCCGGCCGACGCCTCGGTCGTGGTGATCGCCGGGCCGCGCAAGGATTTCGCCGAGCAGGAACTTGCGACGCTCAAGGATTACATCCGGCGAGGCGGGAAGCTGCTTGTCCTGCTGGACCCGGACCAGGCAGCCAGCCTCACGCCGTTCCTCCTGCAGTACGGGATCAAGGTCGGCGACGACGCAGTGATCGACGTGGATCCCACCAGCACGCTGTTCGGGGGGTCCGAACTGGCCCCGGTCGTCTCCCGCTACTCCACATTCCATCCGATCACCCGGGACTTCAAGAATGTGGCCACGATCTTCCCGCTCGCCCGTTCCGTGGACACGGTCGAGAAGGCGCCCGAGGGGGTCGGCCTGGAGAGGCTGGCCCAGACCAGCCCCCAAAGCTTCCGGGGGAAGCTGAGCCAGGGGCAGGTGCGCGTGGATCCCCGGAAAGAAAAAAAGGAGTCGGTGCCGATCGCGGTGATCGCAACGGTGGAGACGACGCCCACGGACAAGGCCAAAGGGGAAGGGAAAGGCGGCGAAGAGAAAAAGGGCGGCGAAGCCCCCAAATCCGTCAAGGCCCGGATCGTGGCCTTCGGCAGCTCCAGCTTCGCTGCCAACAACTACGTAGGGGCCTTCGGCAACCGGGACCTCTTCCTCAACACGGTGAGCTGGCTTGCCGAAGAGGAGGACCTCATCTCCATCCGACCCCGTGAGGCGAAGTCCACTCCCATTTTCCTCACGGCCGGTCAGGCCACGGTCTTTCGCTGGGTACCGGTCGGCCTGATTCCCTTGGCCATCGCCGTCGTCGGGAGCACGGTGTGGATCCGGCGGAGGCGCGCGCGATGAACGTCCGCACCACCATCGTTCTCGCGGTGCTGGTCGCCCTCCTGGGCGGATACTACGTCTGGTCCGAGCGCCAACCCAAATCCGAACCGGGAAATTCCAAGCTCTTCGCCTTCGACGACAAGGCCGTGCAGGAGATGACCATCACCCGCGACGGGACGACCATCGGCCTGAAGCGCGACGGCGAGACCTGGCAACTGACCCGGCCCGTGGAGGCCAAGGCCGACCAGGGTCCAGTGGCTACCCTCGTGACCGGCCTGACCTTGGCCCGGATCGAGCGGACCGTGGAAGAGCAGGCGACCAACCTGGCGGACTTCGGCCTGGAGCCTCCCGCCCTGACCGTCTCGCTGAAGGTGAAGGACACGGCGGGGCCGATCACCCTCCTCCTCGGGAAGAACAGCCCCGCGGGATCCTGGGTGTACGCCAAGCGGGGAGATTCCCCCGCGGTCCTTATGCTGCCCGCGAGCTTGAAGGGGGAACTGGAGAAGACCCCGACCGACCTCCGGGACAAGACCATCATCACTCTCGATTCCAGCAAGGCAACCAGGGTCGAACTCAAGAGCAAAGATTCGTTCATCGTCGCGGCCAAGTCGGGGACGGAGTGGTGGCTGGAGTCCGCCTCAGGCGGAATCAAGGTCATGGCGGACGGCTCTGCCATTAACCGCCTGGTGGGTGCAGTGAGCGACCTGAAGGCAAAGGAGTTCGTGGCGGAGGCGACCGCGGACTTTGCCAAGTACGGCCTGGCGCGACCCGACTACCGGGTGACGGTGTCCGAAAAAGACGCCCCCACACCCAAAACGGTCCTGATCGCGAGAAAGACAGAAAAGGCGCGCACAGACTCGAAGGCCCCCTCCCCCACCCCGGAGCAGGATCAGGCGTATGTCGCCGTCGAGGGTGGAAAGCGGGTGTTCCTGGTGGAAGGAAAGGTCCTCGAGGACCTGAAGAAGTCGCCCCTCGATCTCCGTGATAAGCGTCTCCTCGCCTTCGAGATCAAGGACGTGAAGGGGCTGCGACTGGCCTGGCCGGATGCGACCATCGTCCTGGAGAAGGAGGGGGACAACTGGAAGCTCACTCAACCGCAGGCTGCTCCCGCAGATAGCGGGAAGGCGCTCGACCTGATCTACAGCGTGAACGGACTACGCTTCAAGGACATCGCCACGGAAAAGCCCGGCGATCTGGCACGCTACGGCCTGGCGAAACCGCAGGCCGAGGTGATCGTCAAGAAGACGGACAACACCGATCTACCTGCCATCGAGTTTGGCAAGGTGGACAAGGAGAAGAACCAGCTCTTCGCCAAGGTCAAGAATTCCCCCATCGTATACGTTCTGGAGCCGCGGGTGCTCGACGACCTGCCCCGGGACCCTGCCACGCTCAAGAAAGAAGACAGCAAAGAAAAGAAGCGCTAACCTTCGCGGGCCCTTCCGGTCTTCCAGGATCACACCAGCAGCCGAACCCTGTCGAGCCGGTCCTGGTCGTTGCGAAGCCTGACCTCATCCCCCACGGATTTGCCCAGCAGCGCCTTTGCCACGGGCGTCTCCGGGGTGACGACCCGAATGGTCCGGGCACCGTCCTGCACGGGGATCTCCATCCCCCCACAGACAGGCAGGATGAAGTACAGGCGCTCCGCCGGACCATCCGGAGGGCCGATGCCAACGACACAGCCGAGCACGGCGCGCTCCGGCGCATCGGGCAGCCGCATTCCCCTGAGCGTCCGCAACCTGAATTCTCGCTCCTGAATGTTCCCTGCCAACGCGTTCGCAAGGTAGGAGGCCTCGATGCCCGCCACCTCGCGCTTGCTCTTCATCACATGCGGCGAATCCAGCGTCGCCTGCCTCGCCACGGTATATCCCGAGCCCAGCCGACGCAGCGTCTCCTCCACCTGGAGGATCACTGCTTGAAGCAGCGTCACCTTGTCTACGGGAATGGCACTCACGCTGATTCCTTCGCCAGATCCTCCTATGACCCGCCCAGCCTTTGACCCCGACAGGACTCCCACCCCAGAGGCTATCGGCTTCCCGTGATGTAGTTCTCGAGCTGCTTGATCAGGAAGTCCTTTTCGTCAATGGTCGCCTTGACCAGGTCGCCAATGGAGATAACGCCAACGACCTTGTCGCCGTCCATGACAGGCAGGTGCCGGATGTGTTTGTCGGTCATCAACGCCATGCAATCTTCAACAGTCTGCTGCGGGCGGACGAAGAATACCTTTGACGTCATGATCTCCCGGACGGGGGTCTCCAGGGATGATTTCCCCTTCAGGATTACCTTCCGAGCGTAATCCCGCTCCGACATGATGCCAACCAGCTTTCCGCCATCGAGCACCAGTAACGCCCCGATCTCTTTCTCGGCCATCAGCTTCAGGGCATCATAGATCATCGTATCCGGACCCACGGACCAGAACTGAGGCCCCTTCTCTTTCAGAATCTGCTTGACGATTTTCATGCCGCACCCTCCCCAGGTGTTGCCCAGCGACGATTTCAAAGAAGTGGAAGACCGATGAACGCTTGCCTCCTCATGACGCCATTCACCAACGTTCCGGGCAGGGCTCCTTGGCTGGGAGGCTATCCAAAGCCCACCCGACTGTCAAGAAAAAGGCCTGAGCCAGCAGGGGCCAGGAGAGTAGCCGGGAGGCGGGGATGATGGGGGGCTGGCGAGCTTCAGAGGGGAACCTCTTATTTGTCCAGGCCTTACTCGATGTACACACCGCAGAATTCCCATTGCCTTCTGGCTGTGGATGAGATAGCGTGCGCGGCTGTAATTGCCCTTCGACAGAGGAGGACCGATCGCCATGAGCACGCCCCAGCGACCCCAGACCGGTGCCAACGTCTTTTTGAATCCCGATTCACAATGCGCCAAGTGGTACCGCGAGGCCATCCAGTTCATTCCGGCCGGCACCTCCAAGGCGAACCTCTACATGCGACCCCACCCGTTATACGTCCGGGGCGGGACCGGATGCTGGGCCACCGACCTGGAGGGCGTGGAACGCCTCGACTGCGTCAATAACTTCACCGCCCTCATTCATGGTCACGCGTTCTCTCCCGTGGTCCAGGCGGTCACGGCACAGCTTACCCGGGGAACGAATTTCGCCTTCTCCACACCGGAAGAATTGCTGCTGGCAAAACTCCTGGTGGAACGCATCGCCGGTCTGGACATGGTCCGCTTTGGCAACTCCGGGACCGAGGCCGTGATGATGGCCATCAAGGCGGCCCGGGCCTTCACCGGTCGCGACCGGATCGCCAAGTTCGAGGGGGCCTATCACGGCTACTACGATGACGTCCAGGTGAGTTTCCATTCCACGCCGCCGGCCTGGGGTCCCGACGATGCCCCGGCGAGCCTGGCCAGCAGCGGCGGCATCCCGAAGCACCGGGTCCAGGAGACGCTGGTGCTCCCCTGGAACGATGCGGACTCCACGGAACGTCTTCTGGTCCGCCACAAGAATGAGATCGCGGCCGTCATCGTGGACCCGCTCGCCAACCGGATGGGTTTCATTCCGCCCGCCCCGGGCTTCCTCGCGCATCTGCGCGAGGTGACCCGCGCCCACGGCATCCTGGTCATCTTCGACGAGGTGATCTCGCTCCGCGTCGGCTACAGCGGCGCCCAGGGCCGCTACGGCGGCGACCCGGACCTGACCGCCATGGGGAAGATCACCGGAGGCGGGTTCCCGGTGGGCGCAACCGGGGGAAAGGCCGCGGTGATGGCGGTGTTCGACCCGGGGACCAGGGGGCCCCGCATCCTCTCGGGCGGCACCTTCAGCGCGAATCCGGTCACGATGACCGCCGGCCTGGCCGCCATGCAGGCCATGGATCGCGCAACGTTTGCGCGACTGGAGGACATGGGCGCGAGGTTGCGGCAGCGCCTGAACGAGGTCTTCCGGAAGAGCGGCCAGCCGGGACAGGCCACCGGCGACGGCTCCCTGTTTCGCCTGATGCCGATCGGCAGACCGCTCCGCAACTACCGGGACAGCGTCGAGCCCGGCGCTGATGCCCGGTCCTCCCGCCTCTTCATGGCCTTGCTGGATGCCGGCATCATGGTCAACGACAACGGCCTCGGCTGCCTGAGCACGCCCATGGGCGAAGCGGAACTGGACCGGATCCAGGCCGCCCTGGAGCGCGCCCTCGCGACACTTGCTGGAGGATAGCGCCCTCCACCCCAGGCTGGGGTATGCCGCAATCCGCATTTGACGGCTATGGTCACGACCGAGGAGCCACCCTACCTGTACCTGACGACAATTGGCCGGCGAAGCCGGATACCGCGCGAGATCGAGATCTGGTTCACCCGGCGTGACGGGCGGTACTACGTGATCTCGGAGCATCACAAGCGCGCGCAGTGGGTCCAGAATGTGGTGGCGAATCAGGCGGTACGGTGGCGGGTCGCGGATGGGACATTCACGGGGCGCGCGCGGGTGGTTGACGCCGCGGCCGAGTCCGAACTCACGGAGGCCGTCCAGGCGCTTTCGTGGCAGAAGTACGGCTGGGGGGATGGCCTCGTTGTCGAGCTGACTCCCGCCCCCGCTGCGTGACGGACAGTCTGGAGGCGGTATTCACTGGCCCTTCGACTTTGCCGGTGCCGGCCTGCCGTCCCGACAGCATACCTGCCCTTGCCCCGGGCCGAGTCGCGCCAGGGACGCGCGGCGACTGGGAAGGGCCGCCGCGCGCTTCCTCAATTCGCGAGAGAAACGACCACCATCGGATCGGGATCGCTGCGGGTCGGGACGAAGCGCACGAGTTCCCCGGCCACGGTGTCCACCAGACAGATGCGGTGCGCGTGCGTGCTGAGCAGCGCCGTCTGGGTTGCCGCATGAAACCCGACCGAGATGGGTTTTTCGGGGAGGGGAACGACCCGCGTCTTGCGGGTGTCCGGGTCGACGATCGCCAGGCCGCAGTCATAATACAATGCGGCGAGCAACCTCCCCCGCGGATCACGGCACATCCTGACGGGTCCTCGCGGCGTCGGGATCGCATCGACGACGGCGAGCCGCTTGACGTCAATGACGCTGATCTCGGCCCCGCCACGGTTCGCCACGAACAGCCGCCGCTCCTCCTCGTCGAAGACCGAGCCTTCCGGGCGCTGTCCCACCGGGATGATGACGGCCGGGCGCCTGGGATCCTTGGGGAAGACGACTCCAACCGTATCGGAATTCATGTTGCTGCAAAATGCCATCGAGCCGTCGCGCAACACGCTGACCTTGTGCGATCCCTCGCCGCCGGTCGGGATCGCATGGTCAATGCGTCCGGAGCGGGGACCGTTCACCACGAGCAGATGACTGCTGCCTTCGCTCAACACATACAAGGCACCCCTGGCGTCGAAGGTGACATCATGCGGCCGGCGGTACTCCCCACAGTGAATGGTCCCGACCCGGCGCCGGGCTTGGATGTCCACGACCGAGACCGTGTTGCCCCCCGGTCCTTCGTCCTCGGCCAGCGCGACGCCGAAGTGAGCCATGTAGGCAAACCGCCCGTCGGGGCTGACGGCGAATTCGTGGGGAAAGGGATCGATTGGTACGCGGTCGAGTTCGGCCCCCGTCCCGAAATCATAGTAGCCCAGCGAGTGGTCGCCTTTCTGCACGACCACGATCACCTCGCGAGTAGTCATTCAGTGGATTCTCCGTCCGCCTCGCAGCCTTTCCGGTTTAGCGCGCACCGGTCGGGAGGGCCAAGGGGTGTCGGGCCACGGTAAGGAAGAAAAGGTTAGCGGGGCTCCGCGGCGGGCGGGGCGGGGACAGACGGGCGGCGTTTCGGCCACCGGGCCATGAACCATTCGGAGGAGGGCACCTGGCGTGCGAGCCTCTGGATGCCCGCCTGGAGGGCCTGGGAACCGACCTCTTTCATCAGGGCATCCTTGCCTGTGAAGAAATCCGCCCCAGCCGCTTCGCTGAGCTCGCTGATCTCTTCCACGGTGCGCTCCCAGATGACGGCCCCCGTCTGCGAATCACGCAGGCGCACCTGGATCGTCAGGTTGGCGCGATAGTTCACCGGGAGAATCGGCGTGATCGGACTGGGCAAGACTCTCAATCCGCTCAGCGCGGCGAGGGGCAACCCGAATGGCGCCGCCATCAGTGAGAAGAAGGAACTGCTCAGCGTGTTCCGCTCGACGTAAAAGGTCTGAAGGTCGCCTTCCAGGACCAATTCGGCGGGGACCGAATTCGAGAGAAGGGTGAAGGGTTCCCCTGCCTCCTGATCGGGATCCAGGGAAACGACTTGCGCAAACCGGCCGGACGCACGAAGGTGCGCTACGATCGCCTGGGTGATGATCCGGATGGGCCCCGGCTCCAGGGCCTCGTCCGGGAGGTACTCCAGGAACCACCCCTCGCGTGCCTTCATGGCCTCGTGCTCCCGCATGTCCTGCAATGGGCGCACGGCCAGCCGTGGGCTTCCCGGGGGTCCGGGAATGGGTGTGGGGGCGGGCACCTGGAGGGCGATCCGCCCGATCTCTCCCGCACACCCCCACAGCCCGATGGTCGCTCCTGCCACCATCGCCCACGTCCGGGCCCGTCGGGAAACGCACGGGATCATCGCCCGCCTTTCGGTCCTCCGCCCCGGGTAGTCGGAGCGGGCGAAATCCGCCCACTGCAGCGAAGTGGCCCGAGGCGTCGGCTTAGTCCATCTCCCGACGGCCGTCACTGGCTCCACCGGCAATGGCGGGGACAATGGAGACTTCGTCGCCAGGCTTCAGGGGCGTCGCCGGCCCCTGCAGGAAGCGGATGTCCTCCTCGTTCACGTAGATGTTGATGAACCGGCGGATGTTCCCGTCCTCCTCGCAGAGGCGTCCCTTGATCCCCGCGTATTCCTGATCCAGCCGGTCAATCAGCTCCTTGATGGTCCCCGCCTCGGCCTGTAACTCCCCCTGTCCCTTCGTCACCGCCCGAAGCGGCGTGGGAACCCGAACAAGCACGCTCATGGCTGGTATGCCCCCTGTGGTTGGAAAATCTTCGGTGTGAATCCCTCAGCGATCAGTCAGGAATCGCGCGGCGGCCCGCTCCCGCCACTGACCGGGGGGAGCTGGGCCAGGGCTGCATCGAAGGACGTGAGGCTCGGCTTGATGGACGTGGGCACGCGCAAGGCCCCGGCCACCGCTTCCTGGGTCTTCAGGCCGTTCCCGGTCACGGAGATCACCGTGACATCGTCCCGCCCGATCACCCCCTGCTGCACCAGTTTCCGCGTCGCCGCCAGGGTGACGCCGCCCGCCGTCTCGGCGAAAATCCCCTCGGTGGCGGCCAGCATCTTCATGCACTCGACGATCTCGTCATCGGTGGCATGTTCCCCTGTTCCCCCGCTGTCCTTCACCACCTTGAAGGCATAATAGCCGTCGGCAGGGTTCCCGATGGCCAGCGACTTGGCGATGGTCCGGGGTTGCTTCACCGGGCGGATGACCTCGCTTCCCGCCTTGACCGCGTTCACGATGGGGCCGCAGCCCGCCGCCTGGGCCACGTGCATCCGGGTGGACACGGTCGGGAGGAGCCCGAGGCGGTGGAACTCTTGCAGGCCCTTCCAGACCTTGGTGATCAGCGACCCGCCGGCCGCCGGGACGATGATGTGGTCGGGCGCCCGCCAGCCCAACTGTTCGGCGATCTCGTAGCCGAAGGTCTTGGACCCTTCCGCATAGTAGGGCCGGATGTTGATGTTGACGAAGGCCCAGCCGTACTTGTCGGCGACCTCGCTGCAGAGTCGATTCACCTCGTCGTACGTGCCCTCCACCGCCACCACGTTGGACGCGTAGATCGAGGTGCCCAGCACCTTGCCCTGCTCCAGATCGGCCGGGATGAAGACGAAACTCGTGAGGCCGCCTTCCGCGGCGTGCGCCGCCACCGAGTTCGCCAGGTTCCCCGTCGAGGCGCAGGCCACCACCGGAAATCCGAACTCCAGGGCCTTGATCACCGCCACCGCCACCACCCGGTCCTTGAAGGACAGCGTCGGGTGGTTCACCGTGTCGTTCTTGACGTAGAGGTTCGTGAGTCCCAGGGCCTTCCCCAGGTTCCTGGCCCGCACCAGCGGGGTGAAGCCGCAATACCGGCCCACCACCGCCTCCCCCTCAATGGGCAGCAGAGGCCGGTATCGCCAGATGTTGGGCGGCCCCGCCTCGATGGCCCGGCGGTTCACGATCCGGCCGATGGCCTCGTAATCGTAATCGACCTCCAGCGGGCCGAAACAGTACTCGCAAACGTGGAGCGGCTTGGCCGGGTACGGACGCGCGCACTCCCGGCACTTCAACCCCTTTACATATCCCATCGAGCCGTTGCCTCCGGCGCCACGCCGCACGTGAAGGGCGCGACGTGTCTTCGTGGTTCCATGGTCCCGCAATCCTCCGGCGTTCGTCTCATCCAGACGCCTGGGATGGCCCCATCGGCTTCACCTTCACGCCCAGGCGGGTCAGGTACTCGATGCCCAGCTTCAGATCGTCTTCCGCCCCGGTGAGGTCCAGCGTGGCCTCCCCGGAGCTCTCCGTCACCCGGGCCTTGCGGATGTTCGGCACCAGGCGGTAGGTCTTGGCGACGGTGTAGATTATCGGCTCGCGCACCAGGTCCGGCGGATACATCAGCAGCACTCGCAGCGTGGGCACCGGTTGCCTCCGGAGAAAACCAAAAACCCCTTCTCGGTCTTGAGAAGGGGCTCACGGATTCCGTCAGCCGCCTTCTCATCTTTCCCGCTCATCCCGCAGGGCGGGAGGAGGGGGAGGAGTTGGCACCCCGCCTTGGGCGGGGTTGCCGTGGCTTCGTAGGGCCAGTCCCTCAGCCACTCTGGATGAGTCAGCGTCGCGCCGGATTTAAGCAGAGCACTTCGGAGGTGTCAAGTAAAAAGCATGGGAGGGGAACCTGGCGGGGGATGGCGGTGGGAGGCCGGGGAGCCTCCGTCCCGCGGCGCACCCCCCCACAGCCTGAGGGACCAAGCAGGATGCTGAAAAACCCGTTTTCGCCCAGGCTGCTCAAAAAGGTCCAGATGCAAGGCGGCGTGCGAGGCGAGGTGCGAGGCGTACTTAGTCCGTACGTCGCAGCGCCGCGCGAGCGCGCCAACGCCGCAGATGGTCCTTTTTCAGCAGCCTGCTAGCCGGCCACCACGTCCTGCTCGATGGGGGCGACGATGACGCCCCGCTCCTCCAGCCAGCGCATGGCGTCCGACAGCTTCTGGTCATCGCCCTCCAGTTCCAGCATGATCCAGCCGAACCCATCCGTCAGGTCGGCCTGGCGGATGCTGAACACCAAGTCGAACTCCTGACTCATCGTCCAGATGGCCGGTTCGTCGGCGAGCTGCCCCTGGAAGGTCAGATGCACCCGTCGTTTGCCCATGGACCGCTCCGCTCAGCGCCCCTTGGCGCCCCCCAGCATCGCCTCCAGGCGTTGCCGCAAGTTCAGATCGGGGATCTTCCCGGCCGCCTCCACCAGGCGCTGGCAGTGGGCATCCGCCGCGACGAAGGGCCGGGCCGCTCCTTCCGGCAACTCGGACCGCAGGGACTGCACGATCCGATGCCCCAAGGCATCCATCTCCGACGACTCGAGCCGGATGGCCAGCTCCAGCGCCCGGCCCAGGGTCTCCACCGCCGCGGCCTCTTGCTCGCAGCGCTCGACGACGTCAACCAGCGACCAGAGTCGGGCCCCGATCTGGCCCGCCTCCGCCTCGGGTGAGACCAGGTCCCGCACCATCTTGAGGATGCCCACATGCCCGTATTCGTCCCGGGCCATGTCCCACCAGCAGCGCGCGATATCGCGATCATCCCGAAAGGTCCGAAAGAAGTGGAAGTAGACGCGGGCCACGCGTTCTTCCAGGGCAATGAGCAAGCTCAGCGCGTCCTGCGTCTTCACCCGCCCCCTCCTCCGACCGGGCCGGCCTCACGACCCGATGAACGTCCCGGGGTAACCATACCCCAAAACGCTGCGGAGGCAAAGCCTGTTTCTCACCGGCCCTCTCGAGGAATCAACGACCATGTCCGGGCAGGGTTGCAGCCACCTCGACGAAGTCCTGCCGGGTATCATCCCACACGTAACGGCGCGCGTCGCGAGCGCGCGCCCGCGGACCCGAGATGAACAGGAGGCGACGAAAGAGGTCGAGGGGCCGGAGAAGCCAGTCGCGTGCACGCCCCCCCCGAACCGAGACGACCAGGTAGTTGGCGCCAGGCCAGAGTGGTTCGCCAGAGGGCGAGAGCGCTCGGTCGCGGTCCATGGCAGAGAAGTAGGCGTCGTGGTCCGGATGCGAGTGGTAAAACACCACAAACTCCAAGCCGGCCTCATCCGCCTTTTTTTCAATGCCCAGCATCTCAAGGCCATCCATGAAGTAGGCGGTACGGGCATCCCGATCGTTCCCGGTCGTGTCCTTCTGAAGGTGCTGGTTGGCAACGTTTTTCACCTGGTGCACCTGATACGTCTCCGGTCTCCCGGGCTTCCCAATGACGATGCCGCAGATCTCCTCCGGATACCCCGCCTCGGCCTGGCGGACGATCTCCCGCATCTGTTGCTCGGCCAGCGCGTGCACCGTCGCCGCTCGCTCACCCGCTGTCGTCATCTTCGGTCTCGGCTCTCGACTCGCGGCTCTCGGCTGCTGGCCCCCCGGGCTGCCGCTCGGGATCTCGGCTCTCGTCTCTCGGCTCGCGGTTCTCGGCTCTATGCCCTACCACCAGATGTGGCTCTGGACGTTCTCGCCCAGTTCCGGAAACTCCTTGAACCAGACCCCCAGGCTCACGTACTTCCATCCACCGTCGCAGAGGATGCAGACGATCGTGCCCCGCTCCATGCGATGGGCCACCCGGATCGCGCAGTTGATGACCGCGCCCGACGAGACGCCGGCGAAGATCCCCTCCTTGGCGGTCAGGTCCTTGGTGGCCGCAAAGGCGCACCGGCTCTCCACGATGATCTTGCCGTCCAGCAGGCTGGTGTCCAGGATGGGCGGGATGAACCCCTCGTCCAGGCTCCGCAGTCCCTGCACCAGATCGCCCGGGTGCGGCTCCACGGCGATGACCCGGATCTTGGGGTTGTACTCCTTCAGTCGCCGGGCGCACCCCATGAGGGTCCCGCCCGTGCCGAGCCCCGCCACCAGGACGTCCACCTCCGGGCAGTCCCTGATGATCTCGACAGCCGTGGTCTCGTAGTGGGCGAGGGGGTTGGCGGGATTGCCGTACTGGTACGGCATGAAATACTGCGGATCCTCCGCCAGCTGCTGCGCCAGCTTGATGGATCCGTTCGTCCCCTTGCTGCCGTCCGAGTAGGTGATCTCTGCGCCGAACAGCTCCAGCAACTGCCGTCGCTCCACGGTCACGTTGTCCGGGACCACGACCTTGACCTTGTAGCCCTTCAAGCGGGCCACCATGGCCAGGGCGATCCCGGTATTCCCGCTGGTCGGCTCGAGAATGATCTTGTCCTTGGTGAGGGCGCCGCTCTGCTCCGCTGCCTCCACCATGTACTTGGCGATGCGGTCCTTCAGGCTGCCGGTCGGGTTGTTTCCCTCCAGCTTGGCGAAGATCCGCACCGTCGGCTTCGGGCTGATCCGGCTCAGTTCGACGAGCGGCGTATTCCCGATGGCGTTCAGGATCCCGGCGGCTCTCATGCACCCGCTCCCGTCGCCGTCTGTCCATGACTCTGGATGTAGCGGATGTCCTCTTCGTTCAGGGAGACGTTCAGGAAGCGATGCAGCTCCCCGTCATCCCCCAGGAGCTGTTGCTTCAGGCCGGGATACTCGCCATCCAGGCGCTGGAAGACCTCGCGGACCGTGGCCCCCTCGACCATGAGCACCCTGGCCCCGTTCATGTGCTTCCGGAAGATCTGGGGAACTTCCACGGAAATCGCCATGCCCACCCCCCGGGACGAATCATCACCTCGTGCGGACCAGGATCCCCAGCCTAAGCACTCTAGCAGGCTGCTGAAAAAGGCCCATCTGCGGCGTTGGCGCGCTCGCGCGGCACTGCGACGTACGGACTAAGTACGCCTCGCACCTCGCATCGCGCGCCGCCTTGCATCTGGACCTTTTTGAGCAGCCTGGGCGAAAACGGGTTTTTCCGCATCCTGCTAGACCATCCGACAGTTCGGCTGTTCGGCACTTCGGTTGTTCGGTCGTTCCCGTCCGATGAGAACACCCGAACTACCGAACGGTCGAACATCCGAACGCACGTGCCGTCAGCTGAGGCGTGCCGTCGGGGGAACCCCACAGAATTCGTGGTAGTCGATCAGATCCGTGATCGTGGGGTGATCTCCGCAGACTGGACACTTCGGATCCCGGCGGATCTTCACCTGCCGGAACTCCATGCCCAGGGCGTCGAAGAACAGCAGGCGCCCGACCAGCGACTCGCCCAGCCCCAGCAGCAGTTTGATCGCCTCGATCCCCTGGATAGAGGCCACCACGCCGCACAGGACCCCGAAGACCCCTGCCTCTGAGCAGCTCGGCACGAGACCCGGGGGGGGCGGCGCCGCGTACAGGCAGCGGTAGCACCCGTGTCCGGGTACGAACACGGTGACCTGACCCTCGAACTTGAAGATGCTGCCGTCCACCATCGGCTTGTTCAGGAAGACGCACGCGTCGTTGGCCAGGTACCGGGTGGGGAAGTTGTCGCATCCGTTCAGAATGACGTCGTAGTCGGCGAAGATCTGCTTGACGTTCTCGGAGCTCAGGGCGGTCTGGTACGGAATCACCTTCACGTCCGGGTTCAGGTCGGCGATCGTCTCCACCGCGGATTGGACCTTCGGCCGCCCGATGTCGTGGACGTGATGGAGGATCTGCCGCTGGAGATTGCTGAGGTCCACCTCGTCGAAGTCCACGATCCCCAGGGTCCCGACGCCGGCCGCCGCCAGATAGAGCGCCGCCGGTGACCCCAGACCCCCCGCGCCGATCAGGAGGACCTTGCTGTTGAGCAGCTTCCGCTGGCCCATTCCCCCCACCTCTGGGAGGATGATGTGCCGGCTGTAGCGGCGGATCTGCTCCTCCGTGAAGGTCAGGCTCCCGCCCGTCATGGCCGGGATCACCGCCACCTCGTCTCCGTCTCGCAGCGGCGTCTGCATCCCCTGGAGGTCCTCCACGGGCTGGTCATTCACGTAAATATTCACGTGCCGGTAGACCTTCCCGTCGGGTCCCAGGATCTGCTCGCGCAATCCCGGGTAGCGGTCCTCCAGCTCGCGGACCAGGGCGAGGACATCGCCCCCCTGAGCCTCCACCCGCGCGGTGTTGTCCGTATATTTGCGATACGGGGTGGGGATATACACCGTGACTGCCATGAGTGCCTCCTCGAATGATGCCCGTGCAACGACTGCCTGTTAGCCCGCACTATTCACGAACGAACCCGTGAATTCTCCGGATCAAATGACCAATGACCAATTTCCAATGACCAATGATGGTGGGCGCGCACAGCGCGCCGTCAAGGGGCTTCACGGAATTCCCATCCGCAATTGGTCATTCCGCCCGCGGCGGATTGGGATTTGGTCATTCCCCGCGATTATTCGCGAACATGTTCGCGAATAATCCGGGCTAGATCGCCACGCTCAGATAGCGCTCGCCGGTGTCGCAGAGCATGGTCACCACGGTCTTGCCCGCGCCGAGCCGCTCCGCCACCTTGAGGGCCGCAAACACGTTGGCCCCGGAGGAGACGCCCACCAGAAGGCCCTCCTCCCGGGAGAGGCGTCGCGTCATGGCCAGGGCGTCCTCGTCGCGGACTCCGATGATCTCGTCATAGACCTCGGTGTTGAGGACGCCGGGGACGAAGCTGGCGCCGATGCCCTGGATCGCGTGCGGCCGGAACTTCCCCCCCTGCAGGACGGGTGAGCGCGCCGGCTCGACCGCGACCACCAGGGTGCCCGGTCGTTCGCGCTTCAAGACCTCGCCCACGCCGGTGATGGTCCCGCCCGTCCCGACGCCGGCGACGAAGGCGTCCACCTGTCCATCCGTCGCCTTCAGGATCTCCTGGGCCGTGGTCCGCCGGTGGATCTCGGGGTTGGCCAGGTTCAGGAACTGCTGCGGCATGAAGAATCGCGGGTTCTCGCGCAGCAGCTCTTCCGCGGCAAACACGGCCCCCGTCATCCCCTCTACGGCCGGGGTGAGGACCAGCTCGGCGCCAAACCGCTGCAGCAGGGCGCGCCGCTCCACGCTCATGTCCTCGGGCATGGTCAGGATCAACCGGTATCCCTTGACGGCTGCCACGATCGCCAGGCCGATTCCGGTATTGCCCGAGGTCGGCTCCACGACGGTGTCGCCGGGTTTCAGCCGACCCTCCCGCTCCGCCTCCTCGATCATGGCGAGGGCAATGCGATCTTTGACGCTCCCCCCCGGGTTCACGGACTCGAGCTTCCCGAGGACCATGGCCCATCCCGACTTGACCAGCCGGCGAAGCCGGACCAGTGGGGTGTCGCCGATGAGCTCCAGTGCGCTGGACACCAACCGTGCCATGCTCATGTCCCCGCAGGCCTGGGTCCGCGCCTGCCCGGTCGCCCGATTGCCCGCGCGCCCAATCGCCGCTCCTCCGTCCCCGCGCGGGTCAGATCTGGTAGGTGATCCGCTGTTTGGTCTTCGCCCGGATCCGGTCGCAGATATCAGCCAACGTCGTGTGATCCACAATAGCCGAGACGGCGTCCCGCACCTCGGCCCAGACATCGCGGAGTGCGCAGGTGGTCTCCTGGGAACAATGCTCCCGGAGGTTCTCCTCGGACACGCAGAAGATGGGTGCGATGGGTCCGTCCACCGCCCGGAGGACCTGGCCCAGGGTAACCTCTCGCGGCGGCTTGGCCAGGTAATACCCCCCGTTCACGCCTCGCTTGCTCGCCAAGACGCCGGCCCGCTTCAGGGTCAGGAGCAATTGCTCCAGGTACCGGGCTGGCAGCACCTGTCGTTGCGCAATGGCCTCAATGGGAATAGGGCCTTCATCGTAATGCAAGGCAAGGTCCTGTAATGCCCGAGTGGCGTAGTCGCCTTTTGTGCTGATCCTCATGGCTGACCTCTCGCCTTAAATCCCAGATAGCCGACTGATTGACTCAAGTATTAACATGTGACCTCCCCCCTGTCAACCCCGGGCCCTGAGATGAGTGATAGATACGACAAAAACCCATGGCAGATCCTACACAACTCAACCCTGGCACGAAGGCGGGTATCTCGGAGGATTCCCGCGATTGCAAGCCGTCCCTTGTCGCCCTATATTGAAGAGACGGAAGACGTGAACCGCTGTCAAGGAGGAGACAGATGCTCCCTGCCAAGGCTCGGTTCGTCCGACGCGACAAGGCACTTCCCTCCACCAGCCCCCTTCCCGACCCCAAGCCGTCACGCGATCCTGCCATCTGCTCCACCTGTCAGGCCGTGTGGCGCAAGGGGAATTGGTCGGTCGATCCCGCCATTCGCCGCGAGGTGATGCGGTGGAACACGCCAACCCCCGCGATCTGTCCGGCTTGCCGCAGCACAAAGGAAGGTACCCCCACCGGCATTCTGTACCTGATGGGCTCCTTTCTGGAGAAGAACCGCGGCGAGATCCTGAACCTCCTCCGGAATGCGGAGCGGGCGGCAGCCGCCAAGAATCCGATGGAACGCATCATCCGCATCGAAGAGGATTCCCGATACCCGCTCGTGGTCGAAACGACCTCGGAAAAACTGGCCCGCCGCCTGGGGCGCGCCGTCAGCAAGGCCTGCGGCGGCACGCTGGACATTCGCTTCTCCCGCGAAGACAAGCTCGTCCGGGTCTACTGGCGGCGCGATGCCGCTGGTCGAGCGGCGTGACCGACGCCCCGCCCGTCCTGACCCCGGAGCAGCGCTCCGCGTTGCTCGCCATCGCCCGGCGCGCCATCCGTGAACGCGCACGGGGCGCGCAGGATGTGACTCCGGCGGCGGATGATCCGGTGTTCCACACGCCCGGTGCGGCCTTCGTCACCATCACGCGCGATGGGGAGCTGCGAGGTTGCATCGGTTACGTGGACCCCATCAAGCCGCTGGCCGAGGCCGTGGCCCAGTGCGCGGCCTCGGCCGCCACGGCCGATCCGCGGTTCCCTCCCGTCACGCCGGACGACCTCCCCCACCTCCGCGTTGAGGTCTCCGTGCTCTCGCCCCTGCGCGTGATTCCCGACCCCACAGAGGTCGAGGTCGGCGCGCACGGGCTCTACATCAGCCAGGCGGGCCGCCACGGCCTCTTGCTCCCGCAGGTGGCCACCCAGTTCGGCTGGGACCGCGAAACCTTTCTCCGCCAGGCGTGCCTGAAGGCCGGCCTGCCGGGCGACGCCTGGAAGCGTGGGGCCGAGATCCAGGTCTTCACCGTGGATCACTTCACCGATGACCTACCCGTCGAGTAGCGGAAATCCCGAGGCGTTCCGAGATGTGGTCCCCGGCGTGGAGAATTCCCTTGCCGGGGTCATACCTTTTTGGTAGCATCCGCTCGCTTTTTCGAGTGTCCGCAGTCCGTCCCACACACCAGCTCATTCCAGGAAAAGCGTTCGGCGGTTCGGCGGTTCGGGCGTTCCCGACGAACTGCCGGACCCTCGAACGGTTGAGCTGCCGAACGATTTTCTTGGAAGTCCTGACGCGCCACGCCGAGGACGAGGAGAGCGGATGACACGCGTGCGTCGTGCACTCCTGAGCGTTTCGGACAAGACCGGGCTGATTCCGTTCGCCGCCGGGCTGGCGGGCCTCGGGGTGGAACTCATCTCCACGGGGGGAACCGCCCGCGCACTGCGGGAGGCCGGCCTTCGCGTGACCGACGTGGCAGAGATCACCGGGTCTCCCGAGATGCTGGACGGACGCGTGAAAACGCTGCACCCGCGCATCCACGGCGGGCTGCTGGGGATCCGGGAGAATCCAGAACACGAACGCCAGATGGCCGCCCAGGGGATCGTACCCATCGACCTGGTGGCCATCACCCTCTATCCCTTCGAGGCAACCACGGCGCGCCCGGACGTGTCGCTGGCCGAGGCCGTGGAGAACATCGACATCGGCGGGCCGGCCATGATCCGCAGTGCCGCCAAGAACTTCGAGGCGGTCGCCGTCATCGTGGACCCGCAGGAGTACGGGAGCATCCTCGACGAGCTGAAGCGGAATGACGGCTGGCTGTCCCGGGCGACGCGATTCGGGCTGGCCCGGAAGGCGTTCGCCCACACGGCGCGATACGATGCGCTGATCGCGGGCTACCTGGAGAGCGGAGATCTCGCTTCCGACGGCTCGTGGCTCTCGGCCACCCAGGGGGGCACCCAGCCGACGGGCCATTGGCCCGAGGTCGGCAGGGTCCCCGGCTCTCGGCTCTCCTTTCCCCACCTCCTCCACGTCCGGTTGGAGAAGGTGCAGGAGCTGCGCTACGGCGAGAACCCGCACCAGCGGGCGGCCTTCTACCGGGACCTGGCCCTGCAGGGCGGGATCGCCGCCGCCCGCCAGCTCCAGGGCAAGGAACTCTCCTACAACAACCTCATGGATCTGCACGCCGCCTGGGAGCTGGCCCAGGAATGGAACGAGCCGGTCGTCGCCATCATCAAGCACACCAATCCCTGCGGCGTGGCGACCGCAGCCGAGCTGGTCCAGGCCTACGCCCGGGCGCGCGACACCGACCCGATCTCCGCCTATGGAGGCGTCCTGGGAGTGAACCGCCCTCTGGATGCCGCCACGGCCCGGGAGATCGCGTCCACATTCGTGGAGGCCGTCGTCGCCCCGGAATACACGGCCGAGGCGTTGAGCATCCTGAAAGACCGGAAGAACTTGCGGCTTCTGGAGATGCCATCAGCCATGGGCCATGAGCCATCAGCCATGAGCGGGTTCGAGATGCGGCGGGTCAGCGGCGGCATGCTGGTGCAGGATCGGGACGATGTGGACTTGGATCCGGGCTCGCTCAAGGTGGTGACCAGGCGCGCGCCGACGGACGCGGAGATGCGCGCTCTGCGCTTTGCCTGGAGGGTGGCCAAGCACGTGAAGTCAAACGCCATCGTCCTCGCCACGGAGCATGCCGCCGTCGGGATCGGCGCCGGCCAGATGAGCCGCGTGGATTCCGCCAAGCTGGCCAGGATGAAGGCAAACTTTCCCACCCAGGGAACGGCGCTGGCTTCCGACGCCTTCTTCCCCTTCCGCGACGCGGTGGATGCGGCCGCGGAGGCGGGAGTGACAGCCGTGATTCAGCCCGGCGGGTCGGTCCGGGACGCCGAGGTCATTGCGGCCGCCGATGAGCACGGAATGGCCATGGTATTCACCGGCATCCGCCACTTCCGGCATTGACGGCCGGCGAACATCACATCGGGTGAAACGGAGCGAACATGCGAGTGCTCGTGGTAGGGAGCGGGGGTCGGGAACACGCCCTGATCTGGAAACTGAGGCAGAGTCCGCGGATCAAGCAGATCTTCGCCGCGCCCGGCAATGCCGGCATCGCCGAGCTGGCGGAATGCGCCGACATCGGCGCGTCCGAGGTGCGCCGGCTGGCCGACTTCGCCGCCAAGCGGGGGATTGACCTGACAGTGGTTGGGCCCGAACTGCCCCTCACGTTAGGCATCGTGGACGAGTTCGAGAGCCGTGGCCTCCGGATCTTCGGGGCCAACCAGCGGGCGGCCATCCTGGAGGGCAGCAAGGTCTTCACCAAGCGGCTGATGAAGAAGTACAAGATCCCCACCGGATTCTTCCAGACCTTCTACCGGGTCGAGGACGCCAAACGCTACATCCAGGACGTCGGCGCGCCCATCGTCGTCAAGGCAGACGGGCTGGCCTCGGGCAAGGGGGCGATCGTCTGCCAGACGGTGAAGGAGGCCCTGGACGCGGTCAAGATCATCATGGAGGACCGCGTCTTCGGCGACGCCGGCGAGAAGGTCGTGGTGGAGGAGTTTTTAAGCGGCGAGGAGGCGTCCTTTTTGGCCTTCAGCGACGGAGAGACCGTGCTGCCCATGGCCTCTTCCCAGGATCACAAGGCGGTCTTCGACGACGACAAGGGCCCGAACACGGGCGGCATGGGGGCCTACTCGCCGGCGCCCGTGGTCACCGACGAGGTCCACCGCAAGATCATGGATCAGATCATGATCCCCACGGTCAAGGCCATGGCCGCCGAGGGGCGCCCGTACCGAGGGGTGCTGTACGCGGGCGTGATGATCAAGGGTGGCGAGCCGAGGACGCTGGAGTTCAATGCCCGTTTCGGCGACCCCGAGGCGCAGCCGCTGCTCATGCGCATGGAGAGCGATCTCCTCCCGGTCCTGGAGGCCGTGGTGGATCGCCGGCTGCACGAGGTGGAGATTCGCTGGCGACCGGAGCCGGCGGTGTGCGTGGTGATGACGTCGGGAGGGTATCCGGGGGCCCACGGGAAGGGGAAGGTGATCAGTGGCCTCCGTGCCGCCGCGCGCCTCAAGGATGTGGTCGTCTTCCATGCCGGGACGGGGCTGTCCGGCGGAAAGGTCGTCACCAACGGCGGACGCGTGCTGGGCGTCACCGCCCTGGGCAAGGACGTCCCCGATGCCATCGTCCGCGCCTATCGCGCCGTGGAAAAGATCCGGTGGGAGGGAGTCCACTACCGCACCGACATCGGCCGGAAGGCGCTGGGCCGCGCCGCCTGATTTTCCATTTCGGATTTCGGATTGCGGATTGCGGATTTGAAATTCGCCATTCGAAATTCGACATTCGAAATTCCGTTGGGGGGGTTATGCCATCCAAGCGAGCGAAGTCTACCGTGCCGGGCGGGCGAGCGCCACTGGTCGGGATCCTGATGGGCAGTGACTCGGATCTCCCCACCATGCAGGAGGCGGGCAAGCTCCTGGAGGAATTCGGCGTCCCTCACGAGCTGCGAATCTGCTCGGCGCATCGGACCCCGGACCGGCTCACCCGCTACGCCGGCGAGGCCGAGGGACGCGGGATCCGGGTCCTGATTGCCGGGGCCGGCGGCGCGGCGCACCTGGCCGGCGTCCTGGCCGCCCACCTGACGCTCCCGGTGATCGGCGTGCCGATGGATTCCGGACCGCTGAGCGGCCTGGACGCGCTGCTCTCCACGGTGCAGATGCCCGGCGGGGTGCCGGTCGCCAGCGTGGCGATCGGGCGGGCCGGCGCTCGCAACGCGGCCCTGCTGGCCATCCAGATCCTGGCGCTCTCAGATGCCCGCCTCAAGCGGAAGTTGGCCGACTACCGCGCTCGCATGGCCGCTGAGGTCGACGCCAAGGATCGGCAGATCCAGCCGGAGCCTTTCTGATGCGCCCAGGACACAATTTCGAATTACGAATTACGAATTACGAATTTTCAGACTGGATATTCGATATTCGATATTCGCCATTCGAAATTCTTTGCCCTGCCCGGCCCGGAGTGCCTGCCGCGTGAGATCGTACCGCGGCCTGACCCTCCTGTGGTTGCTGGCCTTCACCGCCTTTCATCTCTGGTTCATCGCCAGCGGCCGCTGGCCACTCGCCCCCGACGAGGCCCATTACTGGGAGTGGTCTCGCCGCCTGGATTGGAGCTATTACAGCAAGGGCCCCATGGTGGCGTTCCTGATCGGGATCAGCACCCGCTTGGGTGGCCACACGGAATTCTGGGTGCGCCTGCCGGCGGTCCTGCTGGGGACCGCCCTGGCCGGAGTCGCCTATTTCCTGACGCGACGGATCTTCCAGAGTGAGCGCGCCGGCTTCCTGAGCGTCGTGTTCCTCAGCCTGATGCCGCTGTACGTGGCCGGCTCCTTCCTGATGACCATTGACCCGCCGTTCGTATTTTTCTGGGGCCTGGCAAGCCTGTTCCTCTGTCACGCTGTGCGCCGCCGCAGCGAGGTAGCCTGGTACGGCACCGGCATCGCCTTCGGCCTCGGGCTGCTCAGCAAGTACACCATGCTCATGCTCTTGCCCTGCGTCCTGCTGTGGCTGCTGGCCTCGCCCCGGCTGCGCCCATGGCTCCACCGACGGGAGCCGTACGAGGCCGCCGTGCTGGGCCTCTTGATTTTCAGTCCGGTCCTCGTCTGGAATGTCCGGTACAGCTGGTTATCGGGCCGCCATGTCCTGGTCCAGGCGGGGGGCGGCGCTCGTTGGGGAACGGGCGCCTCACTGCTCGGGGGCCCGGAGTTTCTCGCCACGCAGCTCGGCGTGGTGTCGCCCTTCCTCTTCGTGCTCATGCTCCTGGCAGTGGCCTGGGCCTGGCACGAGGGGATCCGCCAGGCACGCGACGATCTCTTGCTGCTGGCCTGTCTCTCGGCGCCCGTGTTCCTCTTCTTCCAGGTCTGGAGCTTCGCCACCAAGGTGCAGGCCAACTGGGCGGCGCATGCCTACTTCACCGCTGCGGTGGCGGCCGCCGGCTGGAGCGAGACCTGGCCGAGGTGGGGGGAACAGCGCCAGACGACGAGACGCTTGAATGGCCTGCTGCTTGCTTCTATAATCCTGCCGGCGCTGCTGCTCCCCGTGGCGCTTTTTCCTGACGTCCTGGGGCTGTTCGACGCTCGGGTCCCGGCCGCGGTGGACCTGGTCAGCAAGCGACTGCGCGGCTGGCCCGAGCTGGGACGCGCGGTGCGCGAACAGATGCGCAGCGTGCCCCAGCCACCCTTTCTGGTCAGCGACCGGTACCAGATCTCCAGCGAGCTTGCCTTCTACGTGGAGGGCCACCCCCGGGTGTTCAACGCCAACCTGGGCCGCCGGATGAACCAATACGATTTGTGGGGGGGCTGGGACGAATTGCGGGGGCGGGACGGCCTCTTCGTGACGTACGGGTCCGGCGACCCGCCGGTGGAGCTGCGCGCCGCCTTCCAGCAGGTGGAGCGGGTGCGGGTGGTCCCCATCGTGCACCGGGGGCAGCACCTGCGCGATTTCTCGATCTACTGGGGACGGGATTTTCGAGGATTCCCACCCCGCGCATTCACCGGATACTAGAGACCCGTTCGGCAGTTCGAACGTTCGGGCGTTCGGCAGTTCAGGAACGACCGAACCCTCGAACAGTCGAACCACCGAACGCCTTTGGTCCCTGTGAGACCGACGACTGGCGAATTTCTGGCTCGTGCCCATAGGGAGGAACCTTTGGCCACTGACGTCCGACCGACGCTCTCCATCGTGATCCCCATCTTCAACGAGGAAGAGAACGTCCCGCTCCTCGCCGAGGAGATCCGCCAGGCTTTGGACCCCCAGGGGATCGCCTACGAGGTCGTCGCGGTGGATGACGGGTCCACGGATGGAACGTGGACCCGGCTGGAGAACGTGCGCGCCCAGGATCCCCGCTGGGTGTTGGTGGGCCTCCGGCGGAACTTCGGCCAGACGGCCGCCATGTCCGCGGGCTTCGACCACGCCCGGGGCGACGTGATCGTCACCCTGGACGGGGATCTGCAGAACGATCCGGCCGACATTCCGCGGCTCCTCGCCCTCGCCAAGGACTTCGACGTGGTCAGCGGCTGGCGCCGGAGACGGCAAGATCCGTTCCTTCGCCGGCGGCTTCCCTCCATGCTGGCCAACTGGCTCATCTCCCGGGTCACCGGCATCCGCCTGCACGACTTCGGCTGCACGCTCAAGGCCTACCGGCGGGAGGTCGTGGAGCACCTCCGCCTCTACGGCGAGATGCACCGATTCATCCCGGCCATCGCGAGCTGGATGGGGATCAGCCTCACCGAAGTGGAGACCCACCACCGGGCCCGGCGTTTCGGCCGCTCCAAGTACGGCATCTTCCGAACGCTGCGGGTCATCCTGGATCTCATCACGGTGAAGTTCCTGCTGAGCTTCGCCACGAAACCCATCCAGGTCTTCGGCCTCCTGGGGATCTGCGCGGCCGGCGTCGGATTCGCGATCGGCGGCTATCTCAGCGTGCTCAAGCTCGCGTTCGGCGCCCAGATCGGGGGACGACCACTCTTGTTCCTGGGGATCCTGCTCATCCTTGTCGGGGTGCAGCTCATCGTGATGGGACTCCTGGGCGAACTGCTCGTCCGGGTGTACCACGAGTCCCAGCGCAAGCCGATCTACATGGTCAAGCGCGTGCTGGGCCACCCCGGCCGGGAGGCCTGATGGACCCCCAGGCGCCGTCGCGGGGGAAGGGCCGGCTCATCTTCCTGGGGAAGCTCTTCGTCAGCGGCCTGCTCCTGGCCGTCCTCTTCTGGCGCGCGGACCGCGCCACATTCCTCCGCACCATCCAGGCGCTGCCCCTGAAGGTCTTCCTGGGGTGCCTGGCCCTGTACGCGTTCGGCCACGTCATCAGCGCCGTGCGCTGGCAACGCCTGCTCGTGGCCGAGGGGATTCACCTGTCCTTGTGGCGCCTCACCCTCGTCTATTTCGAGGGGGCCTTCTTCAACCTGTTCCTGCCCACGCTGATCGGCGGCGATATCGTCCGGGGCTATGCCATCTACAAGATCACCCGTGGTCACGACGCGTCCATCGCCTCCATCCTGGTGGATCGTCTCTCCGGCTTTGCCGCGCTGATCACCATTGCCCTGGTGGCACTGGGGCTGGCCTACGGCGAGATCCGCGACCCCCAGGTCGCCACCATGATCCTGGCCGTGGCCGCGGCATTCGGCCTGACCATCGCCGTGCTCCTCACCGATCGCGTGAAAGGGCGCGCCTCGGGCCTCTTGCGG
>Ga0155960_1024_pt4 | contig 31033 bp, 25 predicted proteins | sample RifCSPlowO2_02_FD_107614 | JGI IMG/M metagenome (GOLD analysis project Ga0155960, IMG submission 107614) | candidate division NC10 bacterium RIFCSPLOWO2_02_FULL_66_22
TGCGAGCCGAGCGCCGGGGGAGACGAGCCGCGAGCCGAGAGCCGAGAGCCGAGAGAGGCTGGGGGCGCGCCCGACGCCGGAGCCGGCCGTGCCACAGACCGAGAGGATCCCAACAGCCCCTCGCGCGGCGCCGGCCCGCGTTCCGCCCGAGCAGGGCGGCCTCAGCCTGGGTGGCCCGGCGCGCGCCACGCCGCCCCTGCCTGCCATCAAGGGGGGAACGCCGGGCAGCGGGCCGCGGCCCTCGCTGCGGGATCAGATCGCCAGCATCGGCTCCGGCCTCACGGGAGACCCGGGCGAACCTGCCAGGCAGACGGTCAACCTGAACAGCCGGGAGGATCGCTTCGTCGACTACCTGGCCCACGTCAAACGGCGCGTCGAGAGGGTCTGGGTCTATCCCGAGGAGGCGTTGAACCACGGCGTGGGCGGGGAGCTGCTCCTGATTTTCACGCTGAACAAGGCCGGGTCCCTGACCTATATCCGCCTCACGCAAAGCTCCGGCTTTCCCGTCCTGGATGAGGAGGCGCTCCGGGCGGTGAAGCTGGCGGCGCCCTTCGATCCCCTCCCGCCTCAGATGGGCGACGAGCCCTGGAACATCTCGGCCTCCTTCCACTACAACCTGCCGCGCCGCTTCCGAAGGAACTGATCCCACCATGCCCTGGTCCCTCCTGGCGTGCACCGGGCTCCTGACCTCGGCGCTGTGGCGGAGGCTGTCTGGGCGTCGTCCACGCGGGCGGCAGGCCGTCCGGACGCTCCGCCTTCCCGGTCTCACGCGAGAGGTCTGGATCTGCCGCGACGAGTTCGGGGTGCCCCAGATCCATGCCGAGACGCCGGGGGACCTGGGATTCGGTCTGGGCCTGGCGATGGCGCAGGACCGGCTCTGGCAGATGGAGACGCTGCGTCGCCTGGCGGGTGGGCGGCTGGCGGAGCTCATGGGGGACCGCCCCCTCAGTGGAATCCACCTGCACATGCCCGGGCCGACGGTCCTGGCCGTGGACCAGCTCTACCGGAGCCTCCGGATGCACGCCGTGAGCCGGGAAGAGCGAACCCTGCTCAGCGAGGAGGGGACGGCCACTCTGGATGGCTTCTCCGCGGGCGTGAACGCCTGGCTCCTCCGCTGCCGTCCGGGCGACCTCCCCCCCGAATACCTCCTCGCCGGGATCCATCCCGAGCGCTGGACGCCGGAGGACTCTCTCGCCGTCGGGAAGCTGGTGGGCTGGCTCTTGTCCATGGCCTTCCCGGCGAAACCGATCCTGGCCATTCTGGCGGCCGACCCCCGGCTGCGTCCGCTGCTTCCTCCGGATCTCTCCCGTGCTCCGTGCATCATCGGGAACACCCTGCCGGCGTCTCCGGCCCACCTGGACCTCTTGGCGCGCCGGGCCCTCGGCCTCACGGGGTCCGGGGTGGGGAGCAACAGCTGGGTGGTCGCCGGGCGGCGGACGGCGTCGGGGAAGCCTCTGCTGTGCAACGACCCCCATCTGCTGTTCGGCCTGCCCGCGCTCTGGTACCCGGTCGCGCTCCACGGGCCGGACCGTCGGGTGATCGGCGGGACGATGCCGGGGATCCCGGCCGTCCTCATCGGCCGGAATGAACATCTGGCCTGGGGCTTCACCGCCGTGATGGCGGACGATGGGGACTATTACCGGGAGACGCTGGACCCGTCGGGCACGCGGGTTCTTCGCGATGGGACCTGGCACCCGGTGGAGGTCTCGGAGGAGGAGTTCCGGATACGGGGCCGGCGCGAACCGGTGTGCCGCACGATGCGCTCCGTGCGGCACGCAGGGGTCCCGTGCCCGCTGCTTCCGCAGGAGCCGCCTGCGCCTCCGATCTCTTTCCGCTGGGTGGGGCTGGAGCCGTGGCGGGGACTGGACGCTCTCCTCGGGATGAATCGGGCCAGGGACGTTGGCGGGTTCGAAGCGGCGCTGCAGGAGTTCGCGCTGCCCGCCCAGAACGTGGTGGTGGCCGACCGCCAGGGCACCATCGCCTATTTCTGCGCCGGCAAGTTCGCCCGGCGGTCCTGGGGTGGGGACGGCCCCCTCATCCTAGACGGGGCGTCGCCCGCTCACGCCTGGCAGGGCTACCTCACCTGGGCGGAACAGCCGAAGAGCATCAATCCGCCGGAGGGATTCCTCGTGACGGCCAACAATCGGGTCGCATCCGACCTGCCGCCCACGATCGCCCGCGGCTTCTGGGAGCCCCCCTATCGCGCCACGCGGATCACGCAGCTCCTGGCGGAGCTCCAGGCGGCGGCCGTCCTGGACATGGCCCGGATCCAGACCGACGTCCTCTCCGTGCAGGCGGCTGGCGTCCTGGCGCACCTGGTGCGGCCCGTCATCCAGGCCTTCACGGATCCGCACGCGCGGCAGGCGGCCTCCCTCCTGCTTCTCTGGGATTGCCGGATGGAGGTCGACAGCGCTGCCGCCGCCCTGTATCACCTCTTCTACCAGGAGCTGTTGCAGCGCTGCTTCCGCCCGTGCATGGAGCGGCAGGTGCCGGGCACCTTCGGCCGATATTTCTCGACGCTCCACCTGGCGGTGCCGGCCGCGGATGCGGCCCTGCTCGCGTCCGACGGGACGTGGTTTCCGAGCGGCGTGCAGGCGACGGTGGAGGAGTGTCTGGCGGCGGCCTGGCAGCGGGCGGTCGCCCGGTTGGGGCCCGATCCGGCCGGGTGGCGGTGGGGATCGCTGCACACGCTCACCCTTTTTCACGGCTTCGGCCGCGGCCGCGGGATGGCGGCCCGGGCGCTCGCCTGGCTCTTCGAGCTCAACCGGGGACCCTATGCGCGGCCGGGCGACGGGATGACGGTGAACCTGGGGGCGTTTCCCCTGACCGAGCCCTTCGCCGTCACGGTGGGGCCGAGCTACCGGCAGATCGTGGATCTCGGGGACCCGGATGGGTCCCGCTGGATCGTGGCGGGCGGGACCTCGGGCGATCCCCGCTCCCCGCACTATGCCGACCAGGTCGAGCTGTGGCTGCGTGGGGAGTACCGGCCCATGCGACTCCGGTCGCTCGCGGAGGCGCGGACGGGAATGGTCCTGCACCTCGAACCGGACGGATGACGCGATTGCGTCTCCACGGCTTGCGTGTTATAACCGGCCCGGCTGTTTTCCATGACCTGACAGGAGACACATGCGCCGCGAGTGGTCGAGTCCTGCAGTGGCGCGTTCGACGCGGGTGCATTACGGATGGGTGATTCTGGCTGCCTCGTTCGCCACGCTCGGGGTCATGTATGGGACGACCTTCGCCTTCCCCGTCTTCTTCGTGGCCCTGGTCCAGGAGTTCGGGTGGAGCCGCGCCAGCACCGCGTCCATCTTTTCCCTGAACATGATGGTGGCCGGCCTCAGTGCGCCCCTGGCCGGCCACCTGGTGGATCGCTACGGTCCGCGCCGGGTGCTGCCGTGGGGAGCCGTCCTGCTGGGGTCGGGCCTGCTGCTCTCTGCCGCTACCAGTTCCCTGTGGCATCTGTGGCTCGCCTTCGGCCTGGTGGACGCCCTGGGGGGCGGGATCCTGGGTCCGGTGGCCCACACCGCCCTCCTGTCAAACTGGTTCATCCGCTCCCGCGGGTCGGCCATCGGGATCGCCTTTGCGGGGATGGGGGCGGGGCTGTTTGTGTTCTCTCCCCTGGCCCAGGCCGCCATGGATCGCGTGGGGTGGCGCGGGGCGTTTCTCGTGCTGGGGGTGCTGTCCCTGGCCCTGCTCTTGCCGCTCACCGTCCTCTGTCAGCGCGACCGGCCCGAGGAACTCGGCCTGGGGCCCGACGGAGAATGGGAGCCGCGCCGGCCATCGGTGTCTCCGGCCGGCCGGCCGGTCGGTGCGGCCGAGGGACCGAGCCTGGCCACGGCGCTTCGCTCGCCGGGGTTCTGGGGATTCGTGTCCTGTTACTTCTTCACCCCGGTGAGCATGATGTCGGTCACTACGCACCAAGTGGCGCACGTGGTGGATCTGGGGTTCGAAAAGACGACCGCGGTGAGCGTCCTGGGGACCGTGGGGCTGCTGAGCTCGGTCGGACGCGTCATGTTCGCGATCCTCTCGGACCGGATCGGACGGGTGTGGACCGCAACGCTGAGCTACGGCTGCTCCGCCCTGGGGATCCTCGTCCTCATGCTTCTCACGCCCACATGGGGCGCGGGCTGGCTGTACGTGTTCGCCCTCTTCTTCGGGATCGCCTTCGGCGCCCGGGGGCCGATCGTCTCGGCCATGACGGCGGACACCTACCGGGGGCGACACTACGGGACGATCTTCGGCCTCATCCACCTGAGCAACGGGCTGGGCGCCGCGGTGGGCCCGTGGGTGGGAGGCGCCCTGTACGACGCGACGGGGAGTTATCGCCTGGCCTTCGCGATGGCCCTGACGGCCGCGGGGCTGGCCTGCGTCTCGCTGTGGCTGGCGAGGGGACCGAGGCCCGCGGCGGGACGATAAGACGTTCGGCAGTTCGGTGGTTCGGGTGTTCGGTTGTTCTTCTCGGAGGTGAACCACCGAACCACCGAACGCTCGATGTGGAAATAAAGCGTTCGACCGTTTCCGCCTCTGGCGGATTCGGGTGTTCGGTTGTTCTTTTCGGAGGTGAACCACCGAACCATCGAACCACCGAACACTCGAACGTTCTCGCTTCAGGATACGTTTCATGAGAACCTGGACCCGATCCGTTGATCCGTGGCCCTTCGTGCTGGGACGGGAGCTGACGGGAGTCTTTGCCATCGAGGAATGGTCCGCCGTGGGCGGAGACGGCATGGTCCGGTTCCGCGGCCGCCTCCTGGTGGACCCGGAGGCAGCACTGTCCCTTCTCACGCCGCGGATCGAGCCCTACGGCTATGTCCCCATGATCCGGAGTCCCGAGGAGATCACGCTGATCCGCTTCCAGCCCGTCTCTCCCGGGGCCACGGCGGCGTGGAAGGGCTGGCCCTTGAACCTGGCGCTGTTCCTGGCGACCCTGCTCACGACGCTGTTCGTGGGGGCGATCATGGAGGGGGCCCAGCCGTTCGCGGACCCGAGCACCCTCCGCCTGGGGGTGCCGTTCTCGGCCAGCCTCCTGCTCATCCTCGGCTTCCACGAGCTGGGCCACTACCTCACGGCGCGGGTCTACGGCGTCCAGGTGAGCCTGCCGTACTTCGTCCCGCTGCCGGTGCCACCCATGGGGACGATGGGGGCCATCATCCGCATGCGCTCACCCATTCCCAACCGCAAGGTCCTCTTCGACATCGGGATCGCGGGACCCCTCCTGGGCCTGGTGCTGGCCGTGCCGGTCCTGGTCATCGGTCTCGTCCTCTCGCCTGTGAAGCCGTTGTCAGGCGTGGCCGTGCAGGAGGGGAACTCGCTGGCGTACCTGGTCCTGAAATGGCTCGTGAAGGGGCCGATCCCGGAGGGCTTCGACGTCATGCTGCACCCCGCGGCCCTGGCGGGGTGGCTGGGCTTCTTCGTCACGGCGCTGAACCTCATGCCGCTCTCCCAGCTCGACGGCGGGCACATCGCCTATGCCGTCTTGGGCCGGGGGTACCGGAAGGTGGTGTGGGTCTTCCTGGGGGTTCTAGTGGTGCTGTTCCTCGTCTCGCGCTGGCAGGGCTGGCTGGTCTGGGTGGCCCTGGCCGTCGCCCTGGGCCTCCGGCACCCGCCGCCGCTGGACGATGTGACGCCGCTGGATGCACCCCGGCGGATCCTGGCGGTGGTCGCCCTGGGGTTGCTGGTGGTCCTGATCACCCCGCTGCCCTTTGCCGTCTATGAGTTCTGACGAGTCTCGCCCCGCGGTGCCGGCACGCCCGCCTGCGTCCCGCTCCGGAGCGGGACAGGCAGGCCTCCGCCTGGGGAAGCCCCCCCCGGAGGTCCTGGAGCGCCTCTTCCGCGCCTGCGACATCCGCGACCCCCGCGTCATCGTCGGACCGCGGGTGGGCGAGGACGCCGCGGTAGTGGACCTGGGCGATCGCTACCTCGTGGCCAAGGTGGACCCCATCACCTTCGTGGCGGAGGAGATCGGCTGGTACGCGGTCCACATCAACGCCAACGACCTGGCGGTCCGGGGGGCCCGGCCCTGCTGGTTCCTCATGACGCTGCTCCTGCCCGAGGGACGGGCCGACGAGAAGCTCCTGGAGGGCATCTTCGTCCAGGTCCAGGACGCCTGCCGCGCCATCGGGGCCACCCTGGTGGGCGGGCACACCGAGGTGACCCAGGGGCTGGACCGCCCCATCCTGGCCGGCGCCATGCTCGGCGAGGTGGAGAAGGATCGCCTGGTGACCACGGCGGGGGCCCGTCCCGGCGACGCCGTGCTGCTCACCAAGGGGATCGCGGTCGAGGGGACCTCGATCCTGGCGCGGGAGTGCGATGGCCTCCTGGCCGCCCGGGGCGTCGCCCCCGAGGTGCGAGAACGGGCGCGGGGGTTCCTGCACCGGCCGGGCATCTCGGTCCTGCCTGACGCCCGGATCGCCCAGCGTGCCGGCCGCGTCCACGCCATGCACGATCCCACCGAGGGCGGTCTGGCCACCGGCCTGCTGGAACTGGCGCTGGCGGCCGGTGCGGGTCTCCGGATCGAACGGGCGGCGATCCCCGTCCTGCCCGAGTGCCAGGCGCTCTGCGAGGCCCTGGGATTGGATCCCCTGGGCGTGATCGCCTCCGGGGCGCTGCTCCTGACGTGTCCACCCGAACAGGCGGACCGGCTGGTGGCAGCCTGGGAGGCCGAGGGGATCGTCGGAAGGATCATCGGCACGGTCACGCGGCCGGAAGAGGGCTGCCGGCTCGTGGGGGCCGGGGGAGAGGTGCCGCTCCCCCGCTTCGCGCGGGATGAAGTGGCCCGACTCTTCGACGAGGGCCCACCCCCGACGGAGGCAATGAAAAACTGAGCAACGGAGTTGCTATGCATGAGCCGCAGGAGATCGCCCGTGCCTTCCTCATCGAGAGTGATGTCGATTACCGCGTGGCCCAGCTCCTGCGCGGGACGGAATTCCACAGCCGCACCATCGCCTTCGCCCAGCAGGCGGTGGAGAAGATGGTGAAGGCATGCCTGGCCCTGCGGGGCGTCGTGACTCTGGAACACAACCTGTCCTCCCTGTTCCGGGCGCTGTATCAGGCCGAGTTCCCCGACATGGACGACATCGTCAAGCACATTGACGCCCTGGAGCGGCACGGGGCCCGCCCCCGGTTTCCCCTGTTTCAGCGGCGGGATCTCCCCATGTGGGTGCCGTCCCGCGACTACCGCGAGGAGGATGCGGCCCGGGCCCTCCGGAGCGGCGAGTACGTCGTGCAGCGCCTGAAGCCTTACTTGGACGTTAGCCTCGCCGCAGCCTCGGAGGAGGGGAGGAGTCGGCCATGACCGTTGCGGATCCCACCGGCCCCGACCGCATCCTGCTGGTGGAGGACGATCGCCTCCAGGCGGCCGTGGTCACCGATCTCCTGGCCCTGCACGGGTATGCGGTGAGCACCAAGCAGACGCTGGGCGAAGCGCGGGCGGTGATCCGGGACGCGCCACCGGACCTGCTGCTGCTGGACCGGATCCTGCCCGACGGGGACGGGGCTGACCTCTGCCGGGAATTGAAGACGGAGGAGGCCACGCGGGAGCTCCAGATCATTATCCTCACGGCGCGGGACCGGGTCGAGGATCGCGTGGAAGGGCTGCTGGGCGGGGCGGACGATTATATCCTCAAGCCCTTTCACCCGGAGGAGCTTCTGGCCCGCGTCCACGGGTGTCTCCGGACCTTGAGCCTGCAACGGGAGCTGAAAGGCAAGGCCGAGGAACTGGCGGAAAAGAATCAGGAGCTGGTGGAGACCCAGACCCGGCTCGTTCGCGCCGAACGGCTGGCCGCCATCGGGGAGATCGGCCTGGCCATCCGGCACGAGATCAACAACCCGCTGGGGACCATCCTGGGGCATGCCGAGCTGCTGCTGGCCCAGCCCGAAACGCTGGCGCCCGAGGTGCAGAAGAAGCTGGCGGCGATCAGCCGCGCGTCGCTGCGTATCCGGGACGTGGTCAAGCGCCTGGAGGTGATCAAGGACGACCGGGCCGTCGAGTACCTGCCGGGGGTCAGCATGACCAATCTGCGTCCGGCCGAACCGGAGCAGGGCCAGGGGGAGAAGGGCTGAGGCCCCCATCCTATCAATTTCGAATTTCGAATCCCGCCAAGGCGGGATCCGCAATCCGAAATCCGAAATCACAGGAGGATCAGGCGGTGCGCAGCCGGTGTCTCGCCCAGCAGTGGAGGGCCAGCCACAGGCGGTGCGTATCCGAGAGGCGAATGCTGCGGGAGAAGACGTCGGAGCCCGCAGCCTCGATCCGGTCCAGGATGCGGGTGTAGATGGCCCCCATGATCTCGGCCGCCAGCATGGTCCGGCGGTCCTCCGCGGGCAGGGCAGCTCGCGCGGCCGTGTAGAATTGCCGGGCGCGTCCCACCTCGAAGCGCATCAGATCCAGGAAGGCCGGGGTCACCCGCCGCTCCAGCAGGTCCGCCTCCGCGACGCCGAAGCGTTCCAAATCCTCCTGTGGCAAGTAGATGCGTCCCCGCTCGCCGTCGGTCGCCAGGTCGCGCAGGATGTTGGTGAGCTGGAAGGCGGTCCCCAGGTGCTGGGCGTAGGTGCGGGTGGCGGGCTGGCTGTACCCGAAGATCTCGATGCACATCAGGCCCACCACGCCGGCCACGCGATAGCAGTACTGCTGCAGGTCGGCGAAGGTCGCGTACCGGGACTTCACCAGGTCCATCTCCACGCCGTTCAGCAGTTCCTCGAAGTAGCCGCGGGGGATCCGGAAGGTCCGGATGGTCTCGGCCAACCGTTGGGTGACCGGATGGGTCGCCGCGCCGCGGAAGCAAGCCTCCAGTTCCTCCCGCCAGACTTTCAGGCGTTCAAGTGGCGTCCCCGCGGGCGAAGGGATGCCCGCGGCGGGGTGGGCATGGTCCGATGCGAAGGACGCCACCTCGTCCACCAGGTCGTCGGTCACCCGGCAGAAGGCGTAGACGGCGTAGAGGGCCTCGCGCTTGTGTTTGGGGAGGAACAGGAAGGCGTAATAGAAGTTCGACCGGCTGGCCCGGGTGAGCGCCCGGCTGACGTCCCGGGTCGCCGAGGGGACGGAACCGATATGGGTCATCGTGTTCTACTGGGGCGGATCCTGCATCGCGTGCCGCGGATGGGCCGGTCGCCCGTCCCTCGGGGCCGGGTTAACCCGCATTCTTCACGAACGAACCCGTGAATTCTCCGCACCATAATGACCAATGACCAATTTTCAATGACCAATGATGGTGGGCGCGCACAGCGCGCCTTCAAAGGCGCCTCACGGAAATACCATCCTCAATTGGTCATTGGCCATTGGGATTTGGTCATTCCCCGCGATTATTCGCGAACATGTTCACGAATAACGCGGGTCAGGCGGGCTGGACGGCCTCCCGGGTGGCACGGTCGCGGGCCAGCTCGGGCGGCAGGGCGAAGCTGACCTCTTCAGTCACGGCCTGGATCTCTTCGATGTCCGTCACGCCCCGCGCCCGGAAGTAGCTCACCACCTCGTCCACCAGGTATTCGGGCGCCGAGGCCCCCGCTGTGATCCCCAGGCACTCGACCCCGTCGAGCCAGGCCGGGTCGATCTGGGAGATGTCGTCGAGCAGATGGGCCCGGGCGCCTGCGTCCCGCGCCACCTCGGCTAGCCGATTGCTGTTCGAGCTGTTCTGGGAGCCGATCACCAGGATGACCTGCGCCCGCTGGGCGATGGCCTTGACGGCCATCTGGCGGTTCTGCGTGGCGTAGCAGATATCGTCCCGGGCCGGGGCCGTGATGCCGGAAAAGCGTCGCCGGAGGACGTCGATGACGGCCGAGGTATCATCCAGGCTCAGGGTAGTCTGGGTGATGACCGCGATACGATCCGGGTCGGAGACCTGGAGGGCCCCGGCCTCTTCCACCGACCCGATCAGGTGGATGTGCTCGGGCGCGTGCCCCATGGTCCCGACGACCTCGTCATGTCCCTCGTGGCCCACCAGGACGATGGGCCGCCCCTCCTGGGCGAAGCGCACCGCCTCGTGGTGCACCTTGGTCACCAGGGGGCAGGTGGCGTCGATCACCTTGAGGCCCCGGTCCGCGGCGCGCCGGCGAACCTCCGGGGAAACCCCGTGGGCGCTGAAGATCACCGTGGCGCCGTCCGGGACCTCGTCCAGCTCGTCAACGAAGATGGCCCCCTTGGCCCGGAGTTCGTTCACAACGTGGACGTTGTGGACGATCTCCTTGCGGACGTAGACGGGGCCCGGGTAGAGATCCAGGGCCAGGTTGACGACATCTATGGCGCGATCCACTCCGGCGCAGAAGCCTCGCGGCTTTGCCAGGAGCAGCTTTTTGACAGACATGACCATCCCCTCGAGAGGAACGCGTTCGCGTACCATGGTGACATCGACGGACAGTAGCCATTTTCCCGACTGTTGTCAACCGGTTTTGTCCCGGATTTGTCCCGGAAAACCGGGACCCCCTGGGTGGCGACAGCGAAATCGGACAGCGACAGAGACAGCGACAGAGACGGGGGGAGGGGTTTTTTCGCTGTCCCTGTCCCTGTCGGTTTTTGAGAGTGGGGGAAAGGGATTGACACGCCTGTCCTCATTCGGTCAATATGAGCCCATGTCCCTTGCGATCGAGACCACGAATCTCACCCGCCGCTTCGGGACGCTGACGGCCGTTGCGGGGCTGAACCTCAGCGTCCGCTCGGGGGAGATCTTCGGCTTCCTGGGGCCCAACGGCGCGGGCAAGACCACGACCATCCGGATGCTCTGCGGCCTCCTCCTGCCCAGTGAGGGCACGGCGCGCGTGGCCGGGCTGGACGTCCGGCGCGATGCCGAGGCCATCAAGCGCCGCGTGGGCTACATGTCGCAGCGTTTCAGCCTCTACGGCGACCTCACGGCCGAGGAGAATCTGGATTTCTTCGCCGGGGTGTACCGGCTGTCGGGCCCGGAGCGGCGGGGGCGGGTGAGCCAGACGCTGGAGCGGGTGGGCCTCGCGGATCGGCGCCGGGAACTCACCGAACACCTCTCGGGCGGCCTGAAGCAGCGGCTTGCGCTGGGTTGCGCCCTGGTGCACTCGCCGTCGATCCTGTTCCTGGACGAGCCCACGGCGGGCGCGGACCCCCCCTCCCGCCAGCGGATCTGGGATCTCCTCTACGAGGCGGCGGCCGAGGGCCGCACGATCCTGGTGACCACCCACTACGTGGAAGAGGCGGAGCGCTGCCAGACCATCGGCTTCATGCACCGGGGACGCTTCATCGGTCTGGGCTCGCCGGAGCAGTGCAAGGCGGAGATGGGTGAGGCCATCCTCGAGGTGGACGCATTGCCCGTGATGCAGGCGGCCGCCGTGGCGCGGCGCCTCGACGGCGTGACGGGTGTGAGCATCTACGGCCACACGCTCCGGGTCTTCGCCAAGACGACCACCCACCTGCGCCACCACCTGCAGGAGGCGCTGGTCGCGCAGGGCGTGGCGGTGAAGAGCATCCGCGCCGTTGCGCCCACCCTGGAGGACGTGTTCATGTCCCTCACCCGGGGCGCCCAGGACGATAACGGGAGGGGGTAGGCCATGCTGGCGGTCGTCGGACACGTGGCGCGCAAGGAGACCCGGCAGATCCTGCGGGATCGGCGCAGCCTGCTGCTCATCCTGGTGATGCCGATCGTCCTGACGTTCCTGTTCGGCAAGGCCCTGGAGACGGGAGAGCTGCGCCAGATTCCGTCGGTCATCCTGAACCAGGACGGCTCGCCGGAGAGCAACGTCATCGTCACGGCCTTCAGCACCTACGACGAGGTACAGCTCCAGGGCGAGGTGGCCACGCTCCAGGAGGCGCAGGAACGCCTGGCCCAGGGGAAGATCAAGGCGGCCATCGTCATCCCGCGGGGGTTCATGCGGCAGATCGAGGCGGGGGAGGAGGCGCAGCTCCAGTTGCTGCTGGACGGGACGGACAATAACTCGGCGCCGATCGTGGAGGGCGTGGCGCGGCGGGTCATCCAGCGCTACAACACCGAGCGGGCGATCAAGGGACTGTGGGCCAGGGGCATGCGCCCGGACCGTGGCCGCCGGCTGATCCAGCCGGTCTTCGTCCAGACGGAGATCCGCTACAACCCGGGGCTCCAGTACCTGAGCTACGTCATGCCCGGGGTCATCGGCCTGACCCTACAACTGCTCACCGTCATGCTGATGGCCGTCACCATTCCCCGGGAGCGAGAGCGGGGGACGCTGGACCAGCTCATGGCAACACCGATCACCCGGACGGAGCTGATCCTGGGCAAGCTCCTCCCGTACTTCGGCATCTCCCTGCTCAACGTGGCCACCATCCTCTTCGTGGCCGACCGCTGGTTCAACGTCCCCGTGGTGGAACGGCTGGCCCTGCTCCTGACCCTATGCGCCCTGTTCGTCCTGTCCTCACTGGCCACGGGCCTCCTCATCTCGACGGTCTCCCGCTCCCAGTTTCAGGCGGTCCAGATCGCCGTCTTCTACATCCTGCCGGTCTTCATGCTCTCCGGGGCGTACGCCCCCATCGAGGCCATCCCCGACTACATTCGCCCCATTTCTTCCCTGTTCCCGCTGATGTACTTCTCCCGCGCGGTGCGGGCGGTGACGCTGCGAGGGGCCGGGCTGCCGCTGGTCTGGAAGGACCTGGTCATCCTGGGCGGGTTCGTCCTGATCCTGCTGTACTGGGCCGTCCTCAGCTTCCGCAAACGCGTGGCCTGAAAACCAAGAACCGACAGCGACAGCGAAGGCCGACAGGGACAGCGAATTCCGACAGCGAAGAACGTTGGGATCGGTATCGCTGTCGGATATCCCTGTCGCTGCCCCTGTCGGTTCTTTGTGTGGGGTCAGGGAGTGCGGGTTGTCAGGAACTGCGCCTCGTCGAACTCCTCGGCGGCCAACCCCGCGAGACCGGTCCGCTCGTAGACATGGCCCAGCATCAGGTGCAGGCTCGGCTCGTCCGGGTCGGCGGCGATGGCGGCCTGCAGCTCATTCCGGGCCTCGGTGAACAGCTCCTGCTCGAACAGGAATCCCGCCCGCATCAGGATTACGGTGTTCTTCGGGTAGCCCCGCAGGGTTGCGGGGTCGAGCGCCGTGAGGGTCTCCCGGATCGGTGCGATCTCGACCGGCGGCAGGATCGCGATCTGGCCTTGCTGGGCCGGGAAATCCCTGGTTTCCAGTTCCCAGCGGTAGAGCATGCCCGGGCGAAGCTGCGGCGCGCTCGTCGGATAGGGGAGGGGGGCCCGCGGCAGGTTCGCCTGCTCCCACACCAGCCCCTGCGGGCCGAAGAGCCGGACCGTGTACCGGCTCCGATCGGAGCCAGCCCACTCCAGGACCGGCGGTCCCAGCAGCTTCCCGTCCCGTGGGGAGAGCAGCAGGGGCGGCTGCTTGACGCTCCGGACCGCCAACGGGACGTAGGTCAGCTCCTTCCTCTTCCCCATCAGGATCCGGCTGAGATTCGCCACCAGCTCCGGGGTCTTGCCCCGCGTGGCCCCGGCCGGCGGGGCCTGCACCGTATAGGGGGAATTTCCGGCTGAAACGGTGAGGGTCCCCTGGCCCCCCGTGAACATCAGAACGGCCGTGGCGTTCCGCGTGGCCCGGACCTGGTCGCCCGACCGCAGGGAGAGGAGCGGCAACGGGGCCTTCCAATCCGCCTCGCCCGCCGGCTTGACCCGCACCTCGCCCTGTCCAACCCGAATCTCGGTCAGGACGGCGACAGGCTCTCCGGCTTGGGCGGCGGCGTGGGCGCCCGCCGGTGCCAGAAGCGAAAGACCGCCCAGGATGAACCACCATCGCGCCCCCATCGACGCCTCCTTTGTGAGCCCGTCGCGGCCTCCGCGAGGGCCAGCACCTCGTAGACCTTGACCGCCTGGTGGCGGCCCTTCACCGTCAATTCGCCGCAATCTTTGACTTCCACGTAGTCTTTCACGGCGGCGTAGGTGTCGGTGGTGATGAGGAGCGTGGTGTGGAGTTCCTTGTTCAGTCCTTCCACCCGCGCGGCCACGTTCACCGCATCGCCCACCACGGTATACTTCATCCGGTTCGGCGAGCCCACGTTCCCGGCGAAGACGAGACCGGTGTGGATGCCGATCCCCATCTTCAACGTGTGAAGTCCCCGGGTCTGCCATCCCGTGTTCAGCAGTGCCAGCCCGACTTGCATCGCCCGCGCCGTCCTGACCGCGTCCAGGGCGTGGTCCGGGTTGTCCAGGGGCGCGCCGTACACCGCCATCACGGCATCGCCGATGAAGTCGTTGATGATGCCCCGGTGCCGTTGGACGGCCTCCACCATCATGGGGAAGTACTCGTTGAGCTGCTGGGCCACCTGGTCCGCCGCCATGGTTTCGGACATGGTGGTGAAGTCGCGCAGGTCCGTGAACAGGATCGAGACGGTCCGGCGCTGTCCCGCCAAGGCGGGATCATCCTGGTAGACCCGATCCGCCACCTCCCGCCCGATGTACTGGTGAAATGACCGCCGGATCCGGCGCCGCTCCACGGCATCGTGCAGGCTGGCGGCCAGGCGGATCGCCAGGATCGGCGTGAGGAGGTCGAACCAGTAGGCGCCGTGGGCAGCGGGCCATGCGCTGATGCCGACGGCGGCCAGGGCCGCGGTGCCCAGCGAGATGATCAGGGCCCGGTTCGGCCGGAGCAGGGCGAAGAGAGCACTGAGGGCCAGGCACAGGATGAATTGCAGCAGGAGGCTCGCGCCCCAGGCCACGGGCTGGATCTGGCTACGGGTGAGGAGCGTGTGCAGGATGTTCGCGTGAATCTCCACACCGTACATGATCCCGCGCGGCGTCGGGAAGGCGTCGCGGCTCTCCGCAAAGGTCGCGCCCACCAGGACGATTCGATCCCGCAGCGGGTTCTCCCGGGCAACCTCCTGGTCGGAGATGCCGAGCTGGTAGACCGCGTCGCTTCCGATGGTGAGGAGGCTGCCGGCGGGGCCAATGTAGTTGATCTTCCAGTCGTCGTCCCGGAAGAAGCGGAGGGGAGATGCCTGGCGGAGTGTGCCGCGGGGCTCGTCCCATTCGGGGAGAGACAGGTCCACCGGTTCGGGCCCGGCCAGGGTGCGGGCAAACGCCGCAGGGTCCAGTCCTCCGAGCCTCGCCAGTAACCGGAGCGAGAGAGACGGAAGGACCTGTCCGTCCCCCAAAGGGACGACCAGGGGGATCCGGCGGAAAAAGCCATCGTCGTCCTTCGGCACCTCGGCGAAGCCCGAGGCCATCTCCAACAGCGGCTCGTACAACGGCATGGGTCGGTAGCGGATTTCCCCGGCGGAGTCGGACGCGACGGTGAGCGTCCGGGCGACGACCACGGGGCCGGCCGGATCGCCCGGTGCGCCCCGGATGGCGGCCAGCAGCGCGCGGTCGTCGGCCGGGTTCGTCGGTCGGCGCAAGTCCACATCCAGACCGATCAGGCGCGCGCCGCTCTTGCGCAGGCCCCGAATGACCCCGGCAAGGTACTCGCGGGGGAGCGGCTGGCGCTCATTCAGCCGTTGAAAGGCGACATCGTCAATCGCAACCAGGACGATCTCGGGCGCACGCGTCCGCCCTTGGGCCCAGAAGTAGAGGTCCAGGGCCTTCCCCTGGTAGCCGGAGAAGTAGCCCAGCGACGTGGCGATCGCGACCGCGCCACTGGCCAGGAACCCCCAGCTCAGGCCGAGGACAAAGCGCCGGCCGCGCGAACGGAGTTCCGGCAAACGGATGCGCACGCGAATCTCTCAGCGTTTCTCAAGAGCGTTCGGACGTTCGAGAGTTCGGGTGTTTCCGCCTGAGGCGGATTCGGTGGTTCCGGGAACCCTCGAACACCCGAACCATCGAACCACCGAACGCTTTTCAGTGTGTCCGGTCCCCGCCCCGGTAACGCTACCGTGGCTCCCCGGTCAGTTGGTAGGCCGCCCAGTAGTAGGGATGCGGGTACTTCGCCAGGGTGGCGAGCTGGGCCTGCCGAAGGGCCTCCGCCTTGTCCCGTCCTGCCTTCAGGTGCTGGTAGAACTCCCGCATCAACTCATAGGAGGCCCGGTCACTCACCTTCCAGAGCGTCGTGATGATGCTGGGGGTGCCGGCGTAGATGAAGGCCCGGGTGAGGCCGGTGAGCTCATCTCCCCGCGTGAGCTTTCCCAGAGCGGTCTCGCACGCCGAGAGCACCACGAGCGAGGCGTGCAGCTCCATGCCGAAGATTTCCTGGACCTCCAGGCGGCCGTCGTCGCTATTGCTCGGGGCCAGGCGGAGGGCCGACCCCAGCGGGTCTGTCTCATCCAACTCGGCGTGGGTGGCGAAATGTAGAATGGTGTGACGGGGGCTGTGCTCGCGGGTCGTCGCCTTGGTGGCCTCGCGCCGGGTGAGCAGTACCGTATTCGGGAAAAGGGCGGCCACCGCGCGGACCTCCCGCTCGGCGAACCTGAGGTTCAAGGTAGGGTCCTGGAGGTCGGGATTCCCCAGGGCGAAGAGGTTCGCTGTCCCCCCCTGCACCTTGGCCCGGGTGAACTGCATGAGGCTGGCGCTGCTGTAGTAGTAGAGGGGAGCATCCTGGATGAGGTAGCGACCCGGTGCCGACATCAGGGCCTGGAAGGGGAGGTAATGGAGGGCATCGTGGGGCACGATCAGGAGTTCGCGAAACGTGCGGCCCCGGAGCGCGGGCCGGACGAGCTGGTTGAACAGGGACTGCGCCATCCGCTGCGTGTCGTCCTGTCGCTCCCGGGAGGCGATCATTTCGCGGAACGACTGAACGAGTCGCGCCAGCCCTGGGCCGCGCAACGGGAGGCTGATGGCCGAAACCGTCTTGCGATCCACGGTCCACAGGATGGTCGCCTGCTGGGTCACGAAGTACTCCAGGAGGACCGCGTCCTCGGGCAGCAAGGCCTGCACCTGGGAAAGGGTCAGGGGTTCCACAGTCATGAGGGATGACTGCTCGCGATCCACCTGCCGGACCCGCTGGAGAAATGCCCGGTACGCCTCGCGGGCCAGCTCCAGCTCCCGGCGGAGAGCCGGGGAGTCCTCGGGCTGGGCCTTGAGCGCGCTGATCCGCTCGCGCAGGGCCCGTTCCTCCGCGATGAGGGCCTGGCTCCGCACCCGGCTCAGCGTCACGCGGTTGCCCAGCAGATCCAGGAAGGCACGGGCCCGGGCGCGCTCGCTGACATCGAAGGCGTCGCTTCCCTTCCCCTGCTCGATCAGCGTGAGGACGAGGAACTCGTAGGTGGCCGCCTTATCCTCGAAGAACGACTCCCGGAGCTCTTCGGATCCAATCAGGCTCCGCAGGTCCTCGATGCCCGCCACCGCCTGACGGAGGGCCGCCTCTGCCTCCGGGAGCCTGCCCATGCCCCGATAGGCGCGCCCGAGGGCCTCCTGCGTCCGCGCGACGAACTCGGGCCGCTGGGAGAGCTGGAGCGCCTCCTCCAGTTGGCCCACGGCGGCCTGGAAGTCTCCCTGGCGCGCCGCAATGATCCCCAGGCCCTGGGTGGCAGAGGCGACGACCTGCGGCACCCGGATGCGGTTTCCGGCGTCCAGCGCCTTCTGGAAGGCCAGGCGGGCGGGCTCCCACTGGCGACGATTGGCATGCGTCCAGCCGAGCCCCAACAGGCCCTCCGCGTAGTTCCGTTCCAGGCCCGCGAGGCGCCGCTGGCCTTCGACCCCGAAGCGGCGCGACTCGATCGTCAGGCGCGGGATGGCCGCCTCCAGGACCGCGACCGCCTTCGTCTCGTGCTCCACCGCCTGCTCGAGGTTGCCGAGCCGGCGGTTGGCCAGGCTCAGGCCGCTGTAGCTGACGGCTTCGGGGCCGGGATTCTGGGACTCCCTTGCCAACTGGGCGGCGCGTTCGAAGACCGGGATCGCCTTCTGGGGGGCATTCAGGCCGATGTGTGTGTGGCCCAGGGCAACGAGAGCAATCGCGAGATGGATGGGCTTCTTGCTCCGTTCGGCCATCTCCACCGCCTTCTGACTGGTGTTCAGCGCGTCCTGTAATCGACCGAGCACCCGTGCCGACAGACTCGCGTTCCGGTACGCGATGGCCGCCCCGACGAAGTCTCCGCGCCGTTCGAGGTCGGACCCCATCCCCAAGTAGGCCGGCAGCGCCTCCCGGGCCCTGTCGGGCTGATAGGTGGCCTCGATCCCTGCCTGGTAGTCCAGGGGGAACCGCTGCTCGTCGGTGGTGGCGCAGGCCGTCAGGATCAGGAGGCACAGCAGGCCCAGGCAGACCCTGTCCCTCCTGTCCTTCCCGCGCCGCGGCCGCCGCATCATGGTCGTCTCTCTCTGGGGCGAGGGGAGTGCGTGAGCGGGATCGGCGTCTCCGGTTCCCATTGCGCTGGTCTGCACCATTCTGATTCCGGTTGTGCCGGGGAACAGGGCCATCCATCCAGCGGTGCGGGGATGGGTTCACTTTGTATCGCCCGGCCCGACGGGTGTCAAGGAGGAAGCGGGCCGGCGAGCCAAGAGCCGAGAGCCGGGAGCCGAGGGGCGACAGAGGAAGTGGAGGACGACAGGGACAGCGAAATCGAAGAGCCGACAGCGACAGCGAAAGGGCTGGTTCGCTATCGCTGTCGGAGATGTCCGTGACCCGCTAGCCGGACGGGTCAGCCTCTCGCAATCTCCTGATAGTAGGATTCGTACTGGGGCACGATCAGGCTGGTGTCGAAGTGGGACACGGCGCGCTGGCGCGCCGCCGTGCGGAATTCCCCGTGGCGTTGGGGGTCGGCCAGCAGGCCCAGGCAGGCTCGGGCCATCCCCTCCACGTCGCCGGGCGGCAGGAGGAAGCCGTTCTTCCCATCCTCCACGACCTCCGGGAGGCCGCCCACCCGGGTGGCGACAACCGGGACGGCGCAGCTCATGGCCTCCAGGGCGGCCAGGCCGAAGGCCTCTTCCTCGCTGGGAAGCAGGATCAGGTCGGCGATGGCCAGGAGGCTCTCCACGTCGTCCTGTTTCCCGAGAAAGATCACGTCGCGTTCCACCCCCAGGCACCGGGCCACGTGCAGGGCCAGCGGCCCGTCCTGGCCATCCCCGATGAGCACGAGCTTGGCGGCCAGCCGGGCGCGCACCTGCGCGAAGACGCGGACGGCGTCGGGGACCCGCTTCACCGGGCGGAAATTGGAAAGGTGGGCCAGGATCCGCTCGCCGTGGGGCGCCAGGTGATCCCGGAGATGGGGCCGGGCCTCCGGGGTGAAGCGCCGGGTATCCACGAAGTTGGGGATGACCACGAGGGGTCGATGGGTGTCGAACACCTCGCGCGTCTTCCCCTGCAGGTAGCGGGAGACGCAGGTGACCCCGTCGGATTGCTCCAGCGCGAACCGGGTCATGGGGAAGAGCGAGCGGTCGTTGCCCACGAGCGTGATGTCCGTCCCGTGGAGCGTCGTGATGATCCGGGGCCGCCCCTGCCCCAGGATCGCCCTGGCGAGGAAGGCGGAGACGGCGTGGGGAATGGCGTAATGCACGTGAAAGAGATCCAGGCCCACCTGGGCCCCCACCTCGGACATCTTGGCGGCCAGCGTGATGGCGTAGGGTGGGTGCTCCAGCAGCGGGTAGGTCACCATCTCCACTTCGTGAAAGAAGATGCGCTCGTGGTAGTGCTGGAGCCTGAAGGGAAGCGAATAGCTGATGAAGTGGATCTCGTGCCCGCGCTGGGCCAGGGCCTTGCCCAGCTCGGTCGCCACGACGCCGCTGCCCCCGTAGGTCGGATAGCACGTGATGCCGATCTTCATGTCACGGAACTCCAGAAGCCGACAGGGACAGGGATCGGTACGAGGTTCGGGGTTCAAGGTTCGAGGTTCAACGTTGCACCTTGCACCGTGAACCGCAGCACCACGCGTCGGATGTTACCGCGGGTCATAGCGTCAGCAGTCGGTGGTCCCAGCCGGGGCCGTCAATGGCGTCCCGGAGCGTTCCCAGAAGCGCGGGGCCGTACCTGACCAGGAACGGCAGGAGGGGCAGGACACGCTCCTGCAACTTGCCGCCGGGCATGAGCGCCTCGCGGACCCGCTGGACTTGCTGTCGCATCTCCGATTCCCGCCGCTTGAGGGCCTGCACTGCCTTGCGTTCCAGTTGATCGAAGTGTCCCTGGACGTGGCCGGCGGTCTGTCCGACCGTCGCCTTGAGGGTGGGATCCACGGCCCCGATGACCTCGCCTACACCGCGGAAGATCTCGCCCACGCTTTCCCGGGCCTTCGTCAGCGTCGCCTCGAGGTCGGGGGACAGATGGGCACGCAGCAGCCGGCTGCTCAGTTGCTCCGGTTCCAGGGTGAGGTCCGGGAGACCCAGGCGGAACCGCTCCAGGAGCTGACCGATTCGCGGCTCCACGAGGGTGAGGGAGGCACGGGGGACGACGAGCGGCATGAGGACGTCGAAGGCCTGGTACACCGGGCGGAGCTGGGCGAAGTAGGTCAATTCGCCCGGCCCGGCCACGTAGGCGAGGGTGGGAAAGAGGCAATCCTGCACGACGGGCCGCAGGGCCACGTTGGGGCTGAAGCGCTCGGGCTCGTCCTGCGCCAGGCGCAGGAGCTCGGCCGCCGGGATCATCTGTTTGCTGTCGCGCAGCCGGAATCCATTCCCATCCTTCACCAGGCCGCGGCGTCCCTCCCGGAGGAGGAAGCAATTGACGCCGTCGGGGCGCGCCTCGATCTGCACCGGGTAGCCCAGGGCGCGCAAGGACTCGCTGGCCTCCAGAATGGCGCGGGACGCGCGGGGCGCCTCGTCCAGCTCCCGTCGCAGGATGCCGGCGGCGAGCCGCTTCAGGCCGGGATCCGCCCCGTCGACCAGCACCAGGCCGCATCCCCCAAGGAGGTGGACCATCCAGCGGGCGAAGGCCTCGGCCAGCGTCCGCTCGGGCGCGAAGGCCCGGCTCAGGGCGTCCCGCAGGGCCGGGGCGAATTCCGTGGCCGGGAGCAGGGCCCAGGTGCGTTCCAGGGTCTCGGCAATGGCGGGGCCGAGGCGCAGGTTCGCCGGGATGAAGCCGCGCGGAGATCCCCATGAGGCGTGGCGCACAGGCACCAGGGTTCCGGTGCGATCCAGGAGCTGGACGTGATCCGCCTCGGCGACATCGTGGTCCTCGGAGGCCATCCAGAAGACGGGAATCACCGGGCGTCGCAGTTCGACCTGCAAGCGCGCGGCGAGTTGCACGGCGGTCAGGGCCTTGTAGAGGGTGAAGAGCGGGCCGCCGAACAGGCCTGTCTGCTGCCCCGTCACCACCGCCACGGCCCGGGGGTGACCGAGTTCCTCGATCCGCTGGCGGACGATGTGCGAGACACCCCAGCCCTCGTTCTGGGCCAGCAAGACATCCCGGAGTTCGTGCCGGCGGTAGGCACGGGTATCACACCGGTCGGCCTGCTCCTGGTAGGCGACCGGGTCCTGGGGATTCCCCGCGTAGAACGAGGCGAGCCGCGGGAAGGCGTGCACGTAGTCGCGGACCAGAGACGAGGTGCCGGGAAGCTGCCGGAGATCCAGCCGCATCACGCTTCCCCCGGAGTCGGTCGCTGCCGGCAGGGGGATGGCGGGTCGGGTGTGGCGGGGAGGAACGGTCGTCTGGCGCGGCACGGCGGCGCGCCCGCAGCGGAATCTGGCATGCCTGGCTCCTTCGGGAGATGGCGAACCGGGGGAGCGAATGTCCGGACGATCATCAGACCGCTGCCAGGGTAGCAGAGCAGCCCCTGGACGGCAAGGCGGAGACCCGAAATGGGACACAAAGGGCTTGGCGAAACGGGGAGGCTTATGATAGGGTGCGCACCCATGCGGACCGTCTGCGCATGGTGCGGGACAACGACCACAGAGGGAGCGGGGGAAGAGGACCAGGTTTCCCATGGCATCTGTCCCCGCTGCGCACAGCGCTTTTTCACCGTCGGGACGCGATACGCGGTCGTGCCATCCGAGCGCTCTTTCCTCTTCCCGAAGATCCAGAGTGCCTTCCGGGCCATCCGCGGAATCCAGATCATCCTGGAACGCCGGCGGTGCGACCGGCGCCGCCAGGGCGATCGGGTACGGCACGATCGGCGCCGGCCCTCGCGGGAGCGGCGGCAAGTGCCCTGTCTCATCGTCGGCGCCGTGCCGGCCGTCGCGGGCCTGGCCCTCTCGGCCGGCCGGCTCATGGATCCCCATCCCCCCCCGTTTCCTCCGGGCCAGCAAACCAACGTTGCCCCTCGACTTTGAGAAGGAGGCATCCATGCGCGATTCGCTCCAATCCTACATGCAGGTCGGCATCGTGCACTTCATGGCCTATCCCGAGTGCCTCAAGGGGGAGGGGCCGATCTACGACACCCTGACGAAGATCGTGGAGGACGACTTTTTCTCGGCGGTCGAAATCACCTGGATCAAGGACCCGGCGGAGCGCCAGCGCGTGAAGACGCTCCTGGCCAGCAGCCACATGACCGTCGGCTTCGGGGCCCAGCCGGCCCTGCTGACGCAGAAGCTGAACCTGAACAGCTTCGATCCCGGCGAACGCAAGCGGGCGGTGGACCAGGTGAAGGCCTGCGCCGACGAGGCCGCCGAGGTGGGAGCCCAGGCCGTCGCGGTCCTGAGCGGCCCGGACCCCGGGGGGCGGCGCGACGAGGCCATGAAACTGCTCATTGATTCGCTCCGCGACCTGGCGGGCTATGCCCGGGGCAAGGGCCTGCGCCTCATCCTGGAGAGCTTCGACGCCAAGTACGACAAGAAGTGCCTGATCGGCCCCCACAAGGATGCCCTGGTGGTGTGCAAGGCGTTGCGCAAGGACTTCCCCGAGTTCGGCATCATGGTGGACCTGAGCCATCTCCCGATCCAGGAGGAGACCCCCAAGAAGGCCCTGGGCACCCTGAAAAAGCCGAACATCGCGCACATCCACATCGGCAACTGCGTGAAGCGACAGGGCCACCCCCTCTACGGGGATCAGCACCCCCGGTTCGGCGTTCCGGGCGGCGAGAACGACGTGCCCCAGGTGGTAGAGTACCTGAAGGAACTCTTCGAGATCGGGTACCTGGCCAAGGGGCGGCGCCCGGTGGTGGCCTTCGAGGTGAAGCCTGCCGCGGGCGAGACCTCGGGGGCGATCATCGCCAATGCCAAGCGGACGCTCGTGGAGGCGTGGGCGAAGGTCTAGCAGGCTGCTGAAAAAGGCCCATCTGTCCGCCTCAGGCGGATTGGCGCGCTCGCGCGGCACTGCGACGTACGGACGAAGTACGCCTCGCACCTGCACCCATCCTGCGGATGGGTACCCGGCGCGCCGCCTTGCATCTGGACCTTTTTGAGCAGCCTGGGCAATAAGGGGTTTTTCCGCATCCTGCTAGACCAGGCCGCGAGGACTGCGAGGCCCGGGGAGCCGCATGCCGATGCGTCCCGGGCCTCTTTTTGTTCGTGCCGGGCGCGCCCAAATTCCCTTGCCTCCCGCTCCGGGCATCTGATATCCTCCCCCTGCCGAATATCCCAATCACACGAATCGCGCCGATGGCGCAGACACAGGTGAGGAGGGTGCTCCCATGCGACGCAGATGGTGGAGTTTCGGTGTGGCACTCCTGGTCGGGGCGATCGCCCTGGCACCGGCCGCCTGGGCGGCGATCCAGCCTCAGGTCGGCGGCACGCTGATCTACGGCGCCGGAGCGGATCCGGACAGCCTGGATCCGGCCAACACCGACAGCAATCCGGGCGAAGCCGTCGGCCGGATGATGAACAACTTTCTGGTGAAGTTCGACGCGAAACTGAACCTCGTGCCGGACCTGGCCACCAGTTGGACCCAGTCCAAGGACGGGCTGACCTGGACGTTCAAGCTGCGCAAGGGGGTCAAGTTCCACGACGGCACCCCCTTCAACGCCCAGGTGGTGAAGTACAACTTCGACCGGTTCCTCGGCCCGGAGAAACCGCTCAAGGCCAGCCTCCATACCCCCATCATCCAGTCGGTGGAGGTGGTGGACGACTCCACGGTGAAGTTCACCCTCAAGGTGCCCTTCGCCTTCTTCCTCAACAACCTGGCCCACAGCGCGACGGCCATGGTCAGCCCCGAGGCCCACAAGAAGTGGGGCAAGGACCTGACCCTCCATCCCGTCGGGACGGGACCATTCAAGTTCGTGGAGTGGGTGCGGGGCGACCGCGTCGTCCTGGTGCGCAACGACGACTACTACGAAGGCAAGCCCCGCCTGGATCGGATCATCGTCCGGACGGTCCGGGAAGACTCGTCGCGGGTCCTGGGGCTGGAGGCGGGCGACTACGACCTGATCGTCCGCATCCCGCCGGAGGAGGTGCCGCGCCTGATGCGCGAGGGGCGGGTCCGCACCTACGCCGAGCAGAGCAACCGCGCCCTGTGGGTCAAGTTCAACGTGACGAAGAAGCCCTTCGACGACATCCGGGTGCGCCAGGCCCTGAACTACGCGGTGGACAAGGAGTCCATCGTGAAGAACATCTACCAGGGGCTGGCCGCGGTCATCCCCACCCTGGTGGGCCCGCTGAACAACGGCTACGCGCCGGTGAAGGGCTATCCCTACGACCCGGCCAAGGCCAAGAAGCTCCTGGCCGAGGCGGGCTATCCCAACGGCTTCAAGACCAATCTCTGGACGCCCAAGGGGCGCTACCTGAAGGATTTCGAGCTGGCCCAGGCGGTCCAGCAGCAACTCCAGGCCGTGGGGGTGGAGGCGTCACTGGAGACGGGCGACTGGGGTTCCTACCTGGCCGCCCTCCGGAAGCCCCCGGCCGAGAACAAGGCCGACATGCACCTCCTGGGCTGGTCGCCATCCACGGCCGAGGCGCGCTGGGGGATCTATCCGATCTCGGCCTGCGACCAGTTCTACCCGCGGGGGTCCAACCTCGGCTTCTACTGCAACAAGGACCTGGACGACTTGATCACCAAGGCCGTCGTGGCCACCAGCCTGAAGGCCCGCAATCAGTCCCTGCGCGAGGCGCAGGAGCTCCTGGTGAAGGACCCCGCCGCCATCTACCTGCTGGCCACCAAGGAAACGGTGGGGATGTCCTTGAAGCTCCACGGAGTCATCAACTCCCCGCTGGAGCTGGTATACGTGGACAAGGACACCTGGAAGGAGAAGTAACCCGGTTCGACGTTCAAGGTTCGGGGCGGGGCGATGGGATTCCGGGGCGTCTGGCCCCGTGGATCTCATCGCCCTTGCCATGTCCGGATGACCCTGAACCTTGCACCTCGCACGTCGCACCTTGAACCATGCTGTCATACATCCTTCGCCGGATCCTCATGTTGGTCCCCGTCCTGTTCGGGGTGACCCTCGTGTCCTTCTCCCTCCTGCACCTGGTGCCCGGCGATCCGGCCGAACTGCTCGCGGGGCTCGAGGCCACCAGGGAGGACGTGGACCGTATCCGGACCGAGTACGGACTGGACCAACCGCTGGTGGTCCAGTACCTGCGCTTTGTCGGGGACGCCGTCCGCGGCGATCTGGGCATCTCCATCCAATCCCGACACCCGGTGCTCACGCTGCTTCTCCAGCGCCTGGCGTTCACCCTCCAGTTGTCCATGGTCAGCATCCTGGTGGCGTCGGCCATCGGCCTGGTGGCCGGCATCATCTCCGCGACGCGGCAATACTCGTTCTTCGATACGTTCAGCATGCTCGGCGCCCTCTTCGGCATCTCCATGCCCATCTTCTGGCTGGGCCTGCTGCTCATCCTCGTCTTCGCGGTTCGGCTCCATTGGCTCCCGTCGGGCGGGACCGGGACGCTGCGCCATCTCATCCTCCCGGCCATCGCCCTGGGGAGCGCCTCGGCCGCCGTCATCGCCCGGATGACCCGCGCCTCCATGCTGGAGGTGGCGCGGCAGGACTACATCCGGACGGCGCGGGCCACGGGATACCGGGAGAGCGTGGTCGTCTTCCGCCACGCCCTGAAGAACGCCATGATCCCGGTCCTGACGGTGTTCGGGCTGGAGTTCGGGTACATGCTGGGCGGGGCGGTCCTGACCGAGACGGTCTTCTCCCTTCCGGGGATCGGACGGCTCTTGGTGGAGGGGATCTTTGCCCGGGACTACCCGGTGGTCCAGGGGGCCATGATCGCAGTGGCCACGACCTTCGTCCTGGTGAACCTGCTGACGGATGTGGCCTACGCCTTTTTCGATCCGCGGATCCGATATGAATGACCAATTTCCAATGACCAATGACCAATAGAGAGACGCCAACGAGGACGGTCCGCGCCATTGGTCATTGGGATTTGGTCATTGGTCATTCGCGCTAATGGACAGCGGGCCATGGTAGGTGTGCTGGCAGAGAAGCGGGGAAAGGATTTGGAGCGGCGGCCCACGCAGGGTGAGCTGGCCGACCTGTGGCGCCGCCTGCGCCGGAACCGGGCGGCGATGGCGGGGGCCGCCGTCGTGGCGGTCTTCGTGCTCCTGGCGCTCTTCGCGCCGGTGCTGGTGCCGTTCAATCCCACCCAGGGGAATCTCAACGATCGGCTGCAGCCCCCCAGTGCCACCCACTGGCTGGGGACGGACGAGCTGGGCCGCGACCTACTCAGCCGGATCCTGTTCGGGGCCCGGATCTCGCTGCAGATCCAGATCGTCGCCGTGGTCCTGGCACTCGTCGTCGGTGTGGCGCTGGGATCGGTAGGGGGATACCGCGGCGGTTACATGGACAACATCATCATGCGCGCCATGGATGTCCTGCTGGCATTTCCGGGCATCTTCCTGGCCCTGGCGATCATCGCCGCGCTGGGGCCGGGCCTCCTCAACCTGATGCTGGCGGCCGGCATCTCCTCCGTCCCCCAGTTTGCCCGGATCGTGCGGGCCTCCATCCTCTCTCTCAAGGAGCGGGAGTTCGTGGAGGCGGCCCTGGCCCTGGGAAGCGGCAGCGGCCGGGTGATGTTCCGGCACCTCTTGCCCAACTGCCTGGCCCCCATCATCGTGCAGTCCACCCTTCGCATGGCCACGGTGCTCCTGACGGCCTCCGGCCTGAGTTTCCTGGGCCTGGGCGTCCAGCCCCCGACGCCGGAGTGGGGCGCCATGCTGTCCAACGCCCGCAGCTACCTGATCGTGGCCCCCCACGTGGCCACCATCCCCGGCCTGGCCATCATGGTCGTGGTGGTCGGCTTCAATCTCTTCGGCGACGGCCTGCGCGACACCCTGGATCCGCGGTTGCGCTAGTAACGGGTCCTGCGGCCCCGATCATTGAGTCCACATCATTTTGGCATGCTCCCCGCCTCTTCCCTCTCGCTAGGAAAAAGGCACCGGACGCCTTTTAGCCTTCATGTGCTTGAATGTGTGGAGGCACGAGGATGATTCGTCGTCTCCCGCGTGGCGGGAGAGAGCGGGTCAGGAACGCGGCGCTCCCCACGGCGCGCTGCCCCACTCGAAAGGTGTCCGGTACCTTTTTCCTTGTGGGAGTGCGCGATCAGGATCTTATCAGCTTGGTGTCGGCTAGCTCGTTCCAGAGGTGCGCGGCGGAGAGCATGCCGTGGTGGAGGTTGTCCAGGTCCAGCTTCTCGTTGGGGGCGTGGGCGTTCTCGTTGGGCAGCCCGATGCCCATGAGCAGGCTGGGCACCTTGAGGAGCCGGGTGAAGGTGGCGACGACCGGGATGGTGCCGCCGGTGCGGGTGAAGACGGGCTGCTTCCCGAAGCCCTTCTGGATGGCCCGCGCCATGGCCTGCGTGGCCGGGTGATCGGTGGGGGCCAGCCAGGGCATCCCCCGTCCGGAGATCTCCGTGACCTTCAGCCGGACCGTCTTGGGGCAGAGGCGCTTCACGTGCTGGGTGAAGAGGCGGGCGATCTTCGCCGGGTCCTGGTCGGGAACCAGCCGCATGCTGACCTTGGCCATGGCCCGGGCCGGCAGCACCGTCTTGGCGCCCTCGCCGATGAAGCCGCTCACCAGGCCGTTGACCTCCAGGGTGGGGCGGGCCCAGAGGCGCTCGAGGGTGGTGAACCCCTTCTCGCCGAACAGCGCCGGGGCACCGAGATCCTTCTGGAACTTCTTCTCGCTGAAGGGCAGTCGCCCCATAGCGCGACGCTCTTCGGCCGAGAGCTTCCGGACCTCATCGTAAAATCCCGGGATCGTGATCCGGCCGTTCCGGTCCTTGAGCTGGGCCAGGATCTGGGCCAGGGCGAAGGCCGGGTTGATGACCGCGCCGCCGAAGCCTCCGGAGTGGAGGTCGCTCTTGGTTCCTTCCACGTCGATCTGGAAATAGACCAGGCCGCGGAGGCCGTGGGTGATGCCCGGGACCCCCTTGGCCATCATGGCGGTGTCGGAGATGACGACCACGTCGGCCCCGATCAGGTCCAGGCGTTTCAGGAGGAACGGATCCAGGTTGGGACTCCCGATCTCCTCCTCGCCCTCGATGAGGAGTTTCACGTTCACAGGCAACGCGCCCTGCGTCTTCAGGTGGGCCTCCAACGCCTTCAAGTGCATGAAGACCTGCCCCTTGTCGTCCACGGCGCCCCGGGCGTACAGCTCGCCATTCCGGACGGTCGGCTCGAAAGGGCCGGTGATCCAGAGGTCCAGCGGCTCGGGCGGCTGGACGTCATAGTGGCCGTAGATGAGGGCCGTCGGCTTGCCGGGAGCGTGCAACCAGTCGGCGTACACGACCGGGTGACCGGCGGTCGGCAGGATCTGGACGTGCTCCAGGCCGATGGCACGCATTTCGGCGGTTAGCCACTCGGCGGCCTTCTGGACGTCGCCTGTGTGTTCCGACTTGGTGCTGACGCTGGGGATGCGGAGAAACGCCTTCAGTTCCTCCACGAAGGAGTCCCGCTTCTCTTGGATGTAGGTGATAGCAGGATGCATGGTGGCCTCCCGTGCGATAAGGAATCCTGGCGGTCCAGCGGACGGCGCGACACTCTAGCCCAATATCCCCTCCCAGGTCAAAAGATTGTCAGGCCTGACCCGCTTATTCTGTTGCGCTGGGGTGTCATTCGGTGATATACACCGGGCCTCTGTTCTCACAATGTGCCATTGGGCCAGGCTGGGACGGCCAGTTGTTCGGCACGTCCCGAAGAGGAGTGGAAATGGTTGGCGGATTGGTGGATTGCCCCATGTGTCAGGGGCTCAAGAAGATCGGCTGCCCGAACTGTGGCGGCTCGGGAATCCTGCGGAAGCGACACGAGGAGAGCGCGGTCGAGACGCCGTGTCCGGCCTGTCATGGTAACGGCGTCTGCCAGTGCACGGCGTGCCAGGGAACCGGGTTCAAGCAGGTCGTGCCGTTCTGACGCCGGGCGCCGGCCCTGATTGGTCGGCGGTGACGCTGGAGGAACTGACCATGCCTGTCCTGGCATTCATCTTCATCGAGTGCACGGTCGGCAAGGCGAAGGACGTGGCGAAGAAGATCGCCAAGATCAGCGGCGTCCGGATCTCCCACGCGGTGACGGGGGCCTACGACACCATCGCCCTCATCGAGGCGCCCGACGTCAACGCGCTGGGGACCACGGTCGTCTCGAAGATCCAGGCGGTCCCCGGCGTCCTGCGCACGTCAACGAACGTCGTGGTGGAGTGAGCGTCCCGCGCCTGCGGGAACCCGCCCGCTGACCTTTCCCCTGCCTGCCTTTCCCGCCTCCCGCTTGGCAGCCGCCATCATCTCATCCGTCGGGTGAGTTCCCGGGCTGCGCGCGCGGCCGCCTCGGCGCCCGCCCGGTCTCCCAGGGCGAGCAGGACCGCCGACAGATTCTCGTACGCCTTGGGATATTCCCCGCGCAAGGCGATGGCCCGCTCGTAGGACTGCCGGGCCTCCTCCAGCCGTCCGCTTCCGGCGAGGGCCACCCCCAGGTTGTTCCACCCCACGGGATTGTCCGGCTCCAGGTCCCGGGCGCGCCGCAAGGCGTCCACGGCATCATTCGCCCGGCCCCGTTTCAGGTACAGCAGCCCCAGGTTGCTCTGGACAAAGAAGGAGGCCGGGGCGCGCGCCGCCATGGCCTCGTAAACGCCGACCGGATCCCCCCACTCGGCGGTCCGCACCTGGATCGTCGCGGCGAAGGCGATGAGGAGGACGGCCAGCGCGGCGACGAGCGGGACTCGGACGGCCCGGACAGGCCACGCGAGCAGCGCCCGGCGACAGAGCGCCGCGGCAAGCAGGGCGAATCCCACGGACGGCAGGTACAGGTACCGCTCCGCCACGACGAATCCCGGGATGGCAAACAGGTTCAACACCGGGAGCAGGCTGACCAGGGCCCATCCCATTCCGAGGGCGGCAGGGCGATTCCGCCGCGCCAGGACGATCAGGCCGGCCAGCATCGCCGCCGCGAGGAGGGCGGCCCCCAGGACGCGCGGCTCGGACCAGGTCTGGGGCGCCGGGACCGTCCGGATGAACGAGAAGGAAAACGGCCACACGAGAAGCCGCGCGTAGATCGCCAGCGTGACGGGGAGGAGACCGACGCGCGGCGTGGTCAGGCTGCCCAGGTCGGCGCCCAGGATCCCTCCGATGACCATCCGCCGCACCGCGAGATATCCGGCGATGACCGCGACTCCTCCCGCCAGGATCACACCCCATCGCCTTGACCTCCCGCGGACACCCTCGGGATCCGCCCAGAGAAAACCGGTCGCGAGGAGGGGCCACACGATCCCGGTCTCCTTTGACAGCAATGCCCCAATGAGCCCCAGGAGGCTGGCCGTCCCCGCAGCCAGCGCGGATCCGGGTCCGGCGGCGCGGACGCACCCTCGTAGCGCCAACAGGCTGAGCAGGGTGAAGAGGGTCGCCAGGAGATCCGTCCGCCCCTGGACGAGGTCCACGGACTCGGTGTGGATGGGATGGGCGGCGAACAGCAGGCCGGTCAGCAGCCCAAGGGTTGGATCGCGCGTCAAGCGCCACGCGAACTCGAAGGTGAGGAGGGTGCCGGCCGAGTGCAGCACCCAGTTGGTGAGGTGAAATCCGACCGGGCGACGGCCCCAGAGCTGGCCGTCCAGCCAGTAGGAGAGGTTCGTCAGGGGGCGATAGTAGGGCAGGCTGAAGTCGGCGAACTGCTCGGGCCGCCGGAAGATCTCCCACGGCGTCTGGCCGGGAGCGAGGCGGGTGTTCGCGGTGAGAATGATCTCGTCGTCAATCAGGAAGTCGTTGGCCAGGCTGCCCGCATAGAGGATGAGGGGCACCAGGAGGGCCAGTATCCGGCCCCACCGGATGAGGCGGGCGGGATCCTGCGGGGCCCCGGGGATGGGCGGCTTCAATCCCGCGTCCCTCCACTAGCAGGCTGCTGAAAAAGGCCCATCTGCGGCGTTGGCGCGCTCGCGCGGCGCTGCGAC
>Ga0155960_1109_pt1 | contig 29497 bp, 31 predicted proteins | sample RifCSPlowO2_02_FD_107614 | JGI IMG/M metagenome (GOLD analysis project Ga0155960, IMG submission 107614) | candidate division NC10 bacterium RIFCSPLOWO2_02_FULL_66_22
CCTCCCCCCTATACCCTCGAAGGATTTGCCGAAGACGTGCACGGACTGCTGGGTGCCTTGCAACTCGCTCCAGCCCACGTTGCCGGCCTGTCGCTCGGCGGCATGGTGGCGCAACTGCTCGCCCTGGATTATCCAAAGGCAGTCCGCTCCTTGGTCCTGGCCGACACGAACAGCACGCTCCCGCCGGAGGCGCGACCTGCCATGATCGAGCGCGGTGAGGCGGCGAAGCGCGGAGGGATGTCGGCGGTTGTCGATATCACGCTCGCCAGGTGGTTCACGCCCGGGTTCATGGGCGCTGGTGTCGTCGCCCAATGCCGTGAGAGGTTGCTCACCGACAATGTCGAGGCCTGGGCCGCGAGCTGGCGAGCCATCTCCGAATTGAACACCGAGTCGCGGCTCCCGGAGATCCGGGTGCCGACCCTGGTGATCACCGGGGAGAACGATGTCAGTGCTCCGATCGCGCGGGCCCAGGCGATGGCGGCCCTCATACCCGGGGCTGCGCTTCAGGTTGTCGCCGGGGCACCGCACCTGGCCCCATTGGAGCAGCCGGCCCTCTTCAACGCCGCGGTGCTGGCGTTCCTGCAGACCGCCGCAGCCGGGGTCCGGCACGATGATGGAAAGGAGAAATCGAATGCCTAACGCTGCACGCCGTGGCCTGCTCCTCGTGATGATCGAGGTCGACCCCGCGCACGAGGAGGAGTTTAACCGCTGGTACAACGAGGAGCACATCCCCGAACGCAAGGGCTGCCCCGGGTTCCTCAGCGCCCGACGCTTTGTCGCCCTCGAGGGAGAGCCCAAGTACCTGGCGCTCTATGACCTGGAGAATGCGGAAGTTCTGCAAAGCCCTGCGTACCAGAAGATCTATCCCCCCTCCGAATGGACGAGACGGATCAGCAAGCATTTCCTCCGAACAGTCCGGAACGTGTATGTGGAAGTCACTCCCGAATCCCCCTCAAAGTAGTCGGCATCCTGCCTCCATGGATTGTGCAGGACAGACGGGAGGACGAGCATGAAGGTGACGCGGATATACACGGGGGAGGACAACCGGTCCCACTTTGAAGACCTTGAGATCCCGCTGACGCCGGGGCAATGGGGGAGGGTGTCGGAGGTTGTGCCGGCGACGGGAGTGATCTTTCGGGAAACGCCCACGTCCGGAGCGCTGGACTTCCATCCGGCGCCGCGGCGCCAGATCGTGGTCACGCTGAGCGGCGTCGGGGAGATCGAGTGCGGGGACGGCACGCGGCGCCGTTTCGGCGCCGGGGACATCATGCTTGCCGAGGACACCACCGGTCAGGGACACATCACGCGAGAGATCCAAGGACCGCGACGCGGCATCTTCATTCCCCTGCCCCCGGGCTTCGACGCGAACGCATGGCGGGCGCGGCGCTCAGGCTGAATTGCCCGCGTCAGGTTGTGAGCAGCTCGATTTGGGATGAGAGAGCGGAGGGGCATCCGGCGATGCATCTCACCCCAGGGCAAAGGAGGAAGTATGGCGGCGGCGCGCAAGGCATGGCTGCAGTTGACGGTTGAGACCCCCGTGGAGCCCTCTCTGCCTATCTGCGACCCGCACCACCATTTCTGGGACCGGCCCGCTGAGCGCTATCTGTTGGACGAGCTCCTCCAGGATGTGCGTAGCGGGCACAACATCGTCTCGACGGTGTTCATCGAGTGCCGGGAGAGGTGGCGCAAGGGTGATCCCGAAGCGATGCGGCCGATCGGGGAGACGGAGTTCGTGGAGGGGATCGTCGGCCCGAAGGGGAAGCATGGCGATACCGCGGTCGCGGCCGGCATTGTCGGTTTCTCCGATCTTACCCTGGGGGCCGCAGTAGCTCCGGTGCTCGAAGCACACCTTGCGGCGAGCCCGAATCGCTTTCGGGGCATCCGGCATTCCTGTACGTGGGATGCGAGTCCGGCTGTGAAGACGGCGACCCCGGGGATTCCACCCGGCTTGATGGGGGACGCGAATTTCCGGGCCGGCCTGGCGTGTCTGAAGAGGTATGGCTTGAGCTTCGAGGCCTGGCTGTACCATCCGCAGTTGCTGGAATTCGCGTCGCTCGCACGGGCGGTTCCGGACGTGCCCATGATCCTGAACCACGTTGGAGGCCTGCTCGGTGTCGGTCCGTATGCGGGCAAGCGGGACGAGGTCTTCCAGGCGTGGAGGCGAGGCATCGCCGAAGTGGCGACCTGCCCCAATGTGGTCGTGAAGCTCGGTGGTTTGGGGATGGTGCGCTGCGGATTCGACTGGCACACGAGACCCGCCCCGCCGAACTCCGCTGAGCTCGTTGACGCGACGGCGCCGTATTACCTCTTCTGTATCGAGGCCTTCGGGCCGAACCGGTGCATGTTCGAGAGCAATTTTCCGGTCGACAAGATTTCGTTCTCGTACGGCGTCCTGTGGAACGCATTCAAACGCATGACCAAGGAATTCTCTCCGACAGAGCGCGCAGCCCTGTTCCACGACACCGCCGCTCGCGCGTATCGGCTGGTTTCATAGGTCGCCAAGGAGAGGTGCCCCCGTCACGTTGCGTGTTTGCCCGCATGTCAGCGATTGTCACGAGCGGAACAAACACCTGGCGGCGGAACTGCGACTGAGTCCGATCGCTACCGTGGGCGAGGGTGGAGATCCCGTCATCCCATGGAACCCGCCGTCAACGACTTGAGCCACGAGTCACTCGGCAAGAGAACCGCCCGACGCTGGGGCGTGGTCGCGGCGTGCTCTGCCCTGATGGCCATGTCATCGGGCGGCTGGTACACCGGTTCCCTCTTCTTTGTGGCCATCATCAAGGAATTCGGATGGAATTACGCCTCCACGGCGAGCATCTTCTCATTCTTCACAGTTCTTTACGGCGCGTGGGGCATCCTGATCGGCCAACTCGTGGATCGCTTCGGCCCTCGTTCGGTGGTCTTGGGAGGAGGCCTCCTCTTGCCCCTGGCCCTGCTCGGCAGTGGTTCCGCGCACGCCTTGTGGCATCTGTACGTGACCCACAGCCTTCTGACAGCCCTTGGCCTTGCCGCCACGAGCTACGTGCCCGTCTCTCTCATCCTGACGCGACGATTCCAGAAAGACCGAGGGCTTGCATTCGGCATTGCCTCGGCCGGCGTCGGAATTGGTATCCTCGTGCTCGTGCCTCTGACGCAGGCACTCATTAGTCTGTGGGGCTGGCGGGTCGCCTATCGAGGCCTCGCCATTATCGCGTCGTTCGTGATCCTCCCCGTGGGGTTTTTCGCGCTGAGGGACGAGCGCAGCGGCCTCCCATCTGATGAAGGCCGCCGGATGGCTACCACCCCGGCCCCTGCGAGCAGCGCTTGCACCTCCCACGAGTCAACGCTTCTTTCGGCGTTTCTCAGTCGTGAGTTCTGGCTGGTCGCCGCCACGTATGTCTTCCTCAACGGACCCATCGCGTTGGTGCAGACCCACCAGGTTGCTCATCTGGCCGAGGTCGGACAGTCCGAGATGCTCGTGGCCGGGATCGTCGGCTTGGTCGGCCTCTTCAGCATTCCCGGGAAGATCGGGTGGGGTTTCTTGTCAGATCGACTCTGGCTCGAGTTGATTTATCTGGCTGGAAGCATCTGCGTGGCCGCAGCCATCCTTATTCTCTTGCAGATCGGCTCGGCCTCTTCCATCTGGAGCCTCTACGGGTACGCGATCCTCTTCGGCCTCGGCTATGCCGTTGCAGCATCCATGAATCCGATCCTTTCCGGTCGTTTCTTCGCTGGCCGGAACTTCGGCGTCACCCTCGGAACGTTGAACACCTTCTATCAGGGCGGGGCGGCAGTTGCCATATGGGTGGCGGGGTACGCCCACGACCTGACCGGGAGCTACCGCATTCCCTTCCTTGGTGCGATTGTCAGTGTCTGCTTGGCCGCCTCTTGCGCCTGGCTGGCTGCCCCTCGCCGGATGACCCTACAGCGAACTGTCTAGGAGTTTCCAACAAGGGAGAGTCTATGAAGGCTGTACGTGTGCATGAACTGGGTGGAGTCGATGTCTTGCGCTACGAAGAGATCCCCATGCCTGCTCCCGGTCCTGGGCAGGCGCTCGTCAAGGTCGAGGCGATCGGGCTGAATTTCATCGATTGCTACTTCCGAAAAGGCCTCTACAAGACCGCCCTCCCGTTCATTCCTGGGATGGAGGCGGCGGGAACGGTCACGGCCGCCGGTCCGGACGTCACCGAAGTTCGCGTGGGAGATCGGGTGGCCTATGCACCACACATGGGCGCCTATGCCGAATATGCCGTCGTGCCGGCTGAGCGACTGGTGAGGATCCCCAACGGTTTGGACGTACGCTCGGCCGCAGCCGCCATTCTGCAGGGCATGACAGCGCACTACCTCGCCACGAGCACGTATCCGTTGAAGAAAGGCGATACAGCACTGGTGCACGCGGCGGCGGGAGGAGTCGGGTTGCTTCTGACTCAGATCGCAAAGATGTGCGGGGCCCGAGTATTCGGCACGGTCTCTACGCGAGAGAAGGCAGAACTGGCCCGGGGGGCCGGCGCCGACGAGGTCATTCTCTACACCGAACAGGATTTCGAGGCGGAGGTGATGCGCCTCACGAACGGGAAGGGCGTGAATGTCGTGTACGACTCGGTGGCAAGGACCACCTTCGATAAAAGCCTGAAGTGCGTCGGCATCAGAGGGGTCCTCGCGCTCTACGGCCAGTCCAGCGGGCCAGTGCCCCCGGTGGATCCCTTGCGTCTGTGGGAGAATTCCGTTTTCCTCACCCGCCCGGCTCTTGCCCACTACACGATGACGCGGGCCGAGTTGCTCGAACGGGCCGGCGACGTGCTGGGATGGGTGATGTCCGGCACGCTCAAGCTCCGCATCAGCCACACCCTCCCGCTGAAGGATGCAGCCGGGGCGCAGGGTCTCCTGGAGGGACGGAAGACGACCGGTAAGCTTCTCCTGATTCCCTAGATCGGTTTTTCCGCGGCGGGAGAGTCTGTGTCAAGCCGGCGGAGCGTCGCACCATGGTCCGCACAATGGCCTTTACAGGCGAGGGGATCTGTGCTACCCAACCAGCCCAGCCATTGTGCAGGATTGATCCTAGCAGGCTGCTGAAAAAGGCCCATCTGCGGCGTCGGCGCGCTCGCGCGGCACTGCGACGTACGGACTAAGTACGCCTCGCACCTCGCATCGCACGCCGCCTTGCATCTGGACCTTTTTGAGCAGCCTGGGCGAAAACGGGTTTTTCAGCATCCTGCTAGATCCTCCGGAAGGGTGGTGACGGTGACATGGCATTGAAACTTCGGCTTGAGAAGAAGGTTGCAATTGTGACCGGGGCGGGATCGCGGGCAGCCGGGATCGGTAATGGACGTGCGGCGGCGATCCTTTTCGCGCGAGAAGGGGCGAAGGTCCTCATTGTGGATAACAAGACCACGGCTGCTGATGAAACCCTGGCTGCCATTACAGAGGAGGGCGGCGAGGCGGAAGTCTTCACAGGAGATGTCAGCAGCGCCGCAGACTGCCGCGCGATGGTGGAGCGGGCCGTGATCCGCTGGGGGCGACTGGACATCCTGCACAACAATGTAGGCATCGAGGGCCCCGGGAGCGTCGTGTCGGTCACGGAAGACGATTGGGATCAGGTGATGACAATCAACGTAAAAAGCATGATGCTCACCGGCAAGTATGCCGTGCCGGCGATGGCCGCTGGAGGTGGGGGTTCGATCATCAATATCTCCTCCATCAGCGCATTGCGCCCGCGCGGGCTGACGCCGTACTCCACCTCCAAAGGGGCTGTGATTGCACTCACGCGGGCGATGGCCATCGACCATGCAAAGGACCGCATCCGTGTGAATTGCATCGCGCCAGGGCCGATGTATACCCCAATGGCTTACAGCGGTGGGATGAGTGAAGACGCACGTGAACTCCGCAGGCGCGCCTCCCCGCTGGGCATCGAGGGTACCGGCTGGGACATCGGCTACGCCGCTCTCTTCCTTGCCTCTGGTGAAGCGCGCTACATCACCGGTGTTGTCCTTGTAGTAGACGGCGGTGTCACGATTGCTAGCCCTCCACGCGACTACGAGCGCCCTACGTGACAACCGCTGAAGATACCCTGGCTGCCAGTGAAGATGAGATCGTACGAGAAGGGCGCGGATGAGCAGAGCCAGAACCTTTCAGCTGGGTGGGTGCCCCGGGCCCACCGTTTCGGATCGAAGGAGGCGACGCTTCACCCATCACGCCGCTGGCCCTGATTGACTGACGGGAGGATGAAAGAGAGTCAACGAGGTACATGGTCCCCCCTCGTGACGACTCGAAGATCGTGAAGCATGGCTGCTATCCACGAGACAAATGGGGGAGGACAAGCCGTGAGTGATGATATGAAGCAGAAAGCAGAAGCCCTGATCGAAACAATGAAGAAGGACCGGGGATACATTTACCCGGAGTGGGAATTCGCGGCCCGCTCCGATCCGGACTTCGTGGAAGCCTACAACAACCTCTACCGGGCGGCCTTAAATGACGGGCAGGCGTTAAGCGCAAAGACGAGGGAGCTGATTGCCATCGGCATCCTCGCGTATCGGGGAGAGGTGAACTCGGTCAAGGCGCATATCCTGAGGGCGATGCGCCTGGGGGCAACCAAGCAGGAGATATTGGAAGCAGTAGAAACGTCCATCATCCCTGGCGGTGCGCCCACTTTTTTCAACGGGCTGAGCGCGATTATCAAAGCCATCGATGAAGCCAAGCATTGAGGACCACCCAGCGAAAGTTAGGAGGGTTCATAGCTATGTTGTCTGTTGTCAAGACTCGACCTGAGCCCGGCATTGAGATCCTCGACTGCCCTGAACCAACCATCACCCACGATGGTCATGTGCTGTTGGAGGTCGCGGCTTGTGGGGTGTGTGGCAGTGATCTTCACTTCTACGAATGGGCGCCCCACATGAGGGGGGAGATCACGCTGCCAAGAATCCTTGGTCACGAAGTTGCCGGCACTGTCGTAGAAGTTGGCCGCGCCGTTACCCAGTTCAAACCCGGGGATCGCGTCGTGACCGAAACCTGGGGCGGGTGCGGGAGATGCTATTACTGCCGACTAGGCCGGTTCAACCAATGCATGTATCAGACTCGCATCGGGCAGAAGGCTGAGGGAGGCATGGCACGGTACGTCATCGTGCCAGACATCAGCCTATACAACATCCCGGCAGACATGCCACTCGACGAGGCGGCAGTCATCGAGCCTGTCGGGGTGGCACTCCACTCCCTGGAGCGAGTAGACTTAAAGCCGGGCGATAGCGTGGCCGTCATCGGGCCGGGTCCCATTGGGATCCTGGCCGCGATGCTGGCTGATCGGGCCGGGGCCCACAGGGTGATTGTCCTTGGTCTTGCGGCCGACGAGGCACGCTTGGACCTGGTGCGTCGGATGGGCTACGATGTCGTGATAACCGACCGGGAGGATCCCGTAGAAGCGGTTCGGAACCGCACCGAAGGCAGAGGGGTGGAGCTGGCCTTGGACGTCAGTGGAGGGTACGGCACCCTGAGCTTGGCGCTCGATCTGGTGCGACTTGGCGGACAGATCGGAGTCGTCGGCATGTCACCCGAGGCGCCGTTCAATCCTTCCATCGCAGCGATCAAGGAAGTGACCATTCATGGCTCCTTCCGGCGACAGCCTTCCACCTGGTTCCGAGCGATCAAGCTTGTCTCCAGCCGGAAGCTCGACGTGCGTCCGCTCATCACCCACCGGGTTCCCGTAGCCAAGGCAAGAGAGGTTTTCGAGATCCTACTCCATCGTAAGGGGATCAAGGCTATTATCACACCCGATTGAGCCACAGAGGGGACTGACTTGCGTTGTGTGCTGTATTCCTCGCGAGTGTGAGAACGTATTGACAGAGAGGCCAGTGGGGGGTATGAAGGTGCCGTTCCGCCTCGGGACGCCCCTCGGAGCCCTCAGCTTGGCAGAAAGGGGGGGGTGCGAAGTACAACTTTGTGTCCGAGCGCTGGTCGAATACTGGTGAGGAGGGTTTCAGGAATTAGCCGACGCACTTAGCTGTTTCTCAAACTGGAGGGAGGGACACCATGAATCGCCACGTTGATCAACTAGTAGAAGAATACAGGCGTGGGCAGATCACTCGTCGAGATTTTCTGAGACTCGCGGGTGAACTGGTGGGAAGCGCTGCTGCCGCTTCGATCCTGGCCATGGTCCCGAGGCCGGCCGCTGCAGCCGCATCGGCCCCGGCGATCAAGCTTGGGGCCGTCTTCCCGCTGACAGGACCATGGGCCGAAAACGGGAGTAACTCCCTTCACGGCGTCCAGTTGGCGGCGGAGCACGTCAATGCCCAGGGGGGGATCAAGTCGATGGGTGGCGCCAGGCTCGAGGTCGTCCCAGGCGATACCCAAGCCGACCCGGCGCTCGCCGCGTCGGTCGCCCGGCGGTTGATCGGGGTGGACAAGGTGACCGCGCTCTTCGGATGCTACCTGTCCAGTTACACCCTCACGGCCAGCACCGAGGCCGAGAAGGCTGGCATTCCGATGTTCACCAACTCCTTCCTGGACACTCTCACCGAACGGGGATACAAGTATTTCTTCCAACTCCCTGCCAAGGCGACCATGATGGGCACCGCCGCGGTAGCCTATTTCAAAGAAGCGGCTGAGGCCTCAGGGCTGAAGCCGAAGATGTTCGCCAATGTTTCCGACGACAATGCCAACACCCAGAAGACGGCCAGAACCATAAGTGAAATAGCCGCCAAGTATGGGTTCCAGGAGCTCTTCCTGGACTTCTATACCGGGGGGATCACTGACGCGTCGGCCATTGTCAGCAAGGTGCGATCGAGCAAAGCGGAGTTTATGTTCCTCAATGGCCCGACTCCAGATACTATTCTGATCGTTCGGACCTTGCGGAACGTCGGCTGGAAGAAATCGGTCATCGGGACAGGTGGCGGCGGCCCTCTGACACGGGGATTTGGTGAGGCGCTGAAGCAAGCCGCCGATGGAGTGTTCGGCGTAGGGGCGTGGAATTGGGATTTTCCCTATCCACGCATGAAGGAGATCAATGAGGAGTTCACCAAACGCTTCAAGGAACCGTTCATCCCGCAGGAAGCCGGCGAGATGTACGCGGCGGTCTGGATCGTCAAGGAAGCCCTGGAGAACGTGAAGGCGGCTGACCCGGAGAAGATTCGGAACTATGTGGCGGCCGCCACCTTCAAGCAGCCTCCGGCCTCGCTCATGCCAGGCAACGTGATCAAGTTCGACGCAACAGGCTGGAATGTCAATTCCTTCCCAATCATGATCGAGTGGAAGGATGGGTTCCCCCGTACCGTGTGGCCTGCGCAGGTCCGTGCAATGAAGGCGTTCTTTGGCTAACCGTTGAGAAGGAAAGCGGCCGTGGCAGGCCCGGGGGAACCACGTAGGTTCAGGCGGGGGACGGTATTCCCCCTTCCCCGGATATGTGCGGATGCGCCGGTGGCTCCCCGGACTGGCCTCGAGCCCTCAGGCACGCCAGCCGGGGGCACCGGCGATTCAATGCCCCCGAGTCGGCAGCAATAAAGACCCTCGCGGAGCCATGAAAGAATGCGCTGAGCGATCCAAGGAGAAGACTCGATGACGCAGTTCCTCCAAGCTATAGTGAGCGGGATCCTTGTGGGCGGTGTCCTTGGGCTGGTGAGCATGGGTCTCAGCCTGGTGTTTGGCGTGGTCCGGATCGTCAACTTCGCCCACGGCGAGTTAGTCATGCTGGCAATGTATGGCACGTACCTGCTTTATACTGCCGTGAGGATCCCTCCACCATTCTCTATCCTGATCGTGGCGCCTCTTCTGTTCGCGTTCGGGGTGCTCCTCTATAGGGTGCTATTTGAGCCAGTTGTTCTCGGGTCCACGGAGCTCCTCCCCCAGTTGTCGCTGACGGTTGGAATTTCCTTTGCCCTGCAGACGATCGCACAGTGGGTTTTCTCGCCGACCCAGCGCTCCATCCAGATGTCGTGGACTACGACCTACTACGATGTGGGCGAGGTTTTCATCAACCAAGCACAAGTGATCGCCTTTCTCGTATCCCTGGTGGTCTCGTTGCTGCTGTGGCTCTTTCTCGCTCGTACCGACCTTGGCCGTGCGATGCGGGCCATTGTGGATGATCGGGAGGTCGCCCAGATGATGGGCATCAACAGCCGTCGGATCTATGCCATCGCTGTAGGGACATCGGCTGCCCTGGCGGCGGTGGGCGGCAACATACTGATGACGTACTACCCCACTTTCCCCCACGTTGGTCTGCAGTTCTTACCGCTGGCGTTTGTTGCCGTGGTGATGGGCGGGATGGGCAACGTGCTCGGCGCCTTCCTCGGCGGCATTATTGTGGGCATAGTGCAACAGGTGACGGGAGTGTACGTGGCCTTCCAATTGCAAAACGCCGGGTTGCTGCTGGTGTTTATTGCGGTCCTTCTCTTGCGACCCTCCGGGTTGTTCGGAAAGGAGGGCTCGCTATGAAATGGGATCGGGATCTCAAGACTGGACTGGCATTGGTGCTGGTGCTGGCCTCGTTGCCCTGGTGGGCGCTCACGACCTCGTATGCCATGGGGATCGGCATTACCGCGCTGACCTTTGTTGCGTTGGCCTTGGCGTGGAACCTCATATCCGGTATCGGCGGACAGCTCTCGCTGGGACACGGCGCCTACTTCGGCCTGGGTGCCTATACAAGTTCCCTTCTGCTGATCCGTCTGGGCGTTACTCCCTGGATCGGGATGCTGGCCGGGGCGATTGTCGCCGCCATATTTGGGCTGTGTCTCGGTTACCCCTCCTTCCGCCTGAAAGGTGTCTATTTCAAGCTGGTGACCTTCGTCTCCGCGTTGATCCTTGAGATCATCTGTCGGTCATGGTCGGACTTCACCGGTGGCGACCCCGGGCTGGAGATCCCACTCCTGCGCCATGCGCCGGCAATGTATCAATTCGCCTCGCCCGTTCCCTACTTCTACATCATCCTGGTGATAGGGAGCCTTTACTTTCTGCTCACTCGCTGGCTACTGCGCAGCCGGTTCGGGTACTACCTGCAGGCGCTGCGGGATGACCAGGTAGCGGCGGAGGTGTTAGGCGTCAACTCCTTGTGGATGAAACTCGCTGGATTCGCCCTCAGTGCAATGCTCACTGCGCTGGTGGGTACTTTCTACGCCCAGTACCTGCTGTTCATCGACCCGGTGAGCACCTTCGGCATGTTCGTCTCCGTGAAAATCGCCTTGTCGTCTATCGTGGGTGGCGCGGGCACGCTGTGGGGTCCAGTGATCGGCGGGCTCTTCTTGATCCCTGTGGCCGAGTTGGGCAATGCACAATTCGCCGGAACCCTTACTGGCGTCGATGTCGTGCTCTATAGTGTGGTATTGATACTGACCGCCATCTTCCTGCCCCGCGGGCTGGTGAGCTTGCCAGAGTTCATCCGCGTCAAGCGGCGCGAAATGGAACGGATGAAGGCACCGCCCCAGCCTGCCAGTTGATGCCCAGTTGACATGTGGGGGCAGAAATCTGGGTGCCAGCAGAGGAGTCCGACGTTGAGGCGATGCCGGCAGTTGAGCCGGCAGACAATCGAAGCAATGGGGGTAAGGAGGACGTATGGCCGCCCTGCTGGAGGTCGAGGGGTTAAACAAATGGTTTGGAGGCCTGCAAGCGGTGAGCAATGTATCCTTTGCTATCCAGGAAGGGGGCATTGTCGGGCTGATCGGGCCAAACGGGGCAGGCAAAAGCACCCTCTTCGACCTGCTGAGCGGAGTGCAACGGAGCACTGCCGGCCGAGTCCGCTTCCGCGGCCACGACGTGACCGATTGGAGCGCCCATCGGATAGCAGTACTGGGCATGTCCCGTACGTTTCAGAAGGTACGGGTCTTTCCTGGCATGACCGTGTTGGCGAATGCAATGGTGGGTGCTTTTCTGCACACCGCCAATCCCGCAGAGGCTCGAGCGCGGGCTGAAGAGGCGCTCAAGATGGTCGACCTCTATGATGAGATGAGGGACCGCTCAACGCGCAGCCTCACGCTGGTAGATCGGAAGCGACTGGAAATGGCACGAGCGCTTTGCACCCGCCCGTCGCTGCTGCTCCTCGACGAGGTGCTGGCTGGGCTCAATCGGCAAGAGATCACCGTGGCACTGGATCTGATTCGCCGCCTTACTCAGACGGGAGTGACTCTCATCGTGGTCGAGCACTTGCTTCGGGTGATCATGGAACTGAGTCAGCGGGTTCTCGTGATGGATTATGGTCAACTCATCGCCGATGGCACGCCTGAGAAGGTGCGCAGGAACCCCAAGGTCATTAAAGCCTACATCGGCGGAACCGAGGAAAGCCATGCTTGAGGTTGTCGCTCTCCACGCGGGGTATGGTGACGTCCAAGCGCTGTTCGGGGTCTCTTTCACGGTGCGGGAGGGGTCCATTATGGCCATTCTGGGACCCAATGGTGCCGGCAAATCCACGATCCTTCGGGCCATTTCTGGGCTGCTGAGGCCCAGTGCCGGTGACATCCGGTTCGAGGGAGTGCGGCTGAATGGGATGGCCCCGTATGACATTGCCGAACTGGGAATCGCCCATGTGCCCGAGGGGCGCCGGGTATTTCCAAGCCTATCCGTCGAGGAGAACCTGATCGTCGGCTCCTACTCAAAACGAGCCCGCCCTCACCGCGGGAAGCTACTGGCTGAGGTGTACGATCTGTTTCCTCGCCTGAGGGAACGACGCCAGCAGTTGGCCGGCAGCCTGAGTGGGGGCGAGCAACAGATGCTGGTAATCGGTCGGGGGCTGATGCTGAACCCGCGGCTGCTGATGATGGACGAACCGTCCCTGGGACTCGCGCCGATCCTGGTGGACATGGTCTTCGAGAAGATCCGCGCCATCAGTCAGCGGGGGATAACGATGCTCCTGGTGGAGCAGAACGCTGCCGCCTGCCTGTCTACGGCCGTGGAGGGATGTGTGCTCGAGCATGGCCAGGAGGTCTGCCGTGGCACTCGGGAACAACTCCTGGGCACCCGCATTGTGCAGGAGGCATACCTCGGTGTATAGGCTACTGGAGGGTCTACCTACCAGCGAGGAACGGCCATGAGCCGATTTTTCTCTTGCCAGGTCCCATCCATGCGCATTGGGGTTGACGTTGGCGGGACATTTACGGATGTTGTCCTGTCAGATGAATCCCGGAACCTGTTTTTGGTTCACAAACTGCCCTCTACCCCCTCAGCCGACTCGACCATACAGGGTCTCCAGCAGGTGTTAGATCTCGCAGGCTTGAACGCATCGCAGCTCATGAGTTTTGTGGCTCATGGCAGCACGATCGCCACCAACGCAGTGATTGAGCGGCGCGGCGCAGAGGTCGCCCTTCTCACAACCCGGGGCTTTCGCGATGTACTTGAGATTCGTCGACTCGGACGCCCCGCGGGGTATCTCTACGATCTCTTCCTTGGTTTCCCCCCTCCATTAGTTCGCCGCGCCCTCCGGTTCGAGGTAACCGAGCGGGTGGGCTACACTGGTTCAATACTTACTCCCCTGGACAAAACCGAGGTGCGCCGTATTGCCAGCGAGCTAAAGCGCAGGGGAATAACGAGTGTAGCCACCTGCTATCTTTTCTCCTTTGTCAATCCGGAACACGAGCGCCAAACTCGTGCTATCCTGGCAGAGGAATTGCCCGGCGTGAATATTACTCTCTCCAGCGATGTGCTGCCAGAATTTCGCGAGTATGAGCGGACCTCCACGACCGTCCTACACGCTTACCTCAAGCCGTTGATCTCCGGCTATCTCAGAACTCTGGCTGAGCGAGTGCGCTCGGAAGCGGGCCTCGCCTGTCCGCTGTTCATACTGCAATCGAACGGGGGCCTAAGTTCGCCGGGGGTGATAGCGGATCGACCAGCAACTGCCCTTCTTTCTGGTCCGAGTGGGGGCGTAGTCGCCAGCAGCCACCTGGCCGATCAAATCGGCATTAATGACCTCATCACGGTCGATATGGGTGGGACCAGCTTTGATGTTTCGATTCTGCGCGAAGGGCGCGTCCAGGTGAGTGAGGAGCGAGGTATCTTGGAGCACCCACTTCGGGTGCCGATGGTCGATATCCACACGATCGGGGCAGGAGGTGGAAGTATCGCGTGGCTCGATGAGGCGGATGGATTGCACGTCGGGCCACACAGCGCCGGCAGCGATCCGGGGCCTGCCTGCTACGGGCATGGCGGCACAGAGCCGACGGTCACCGACGCGAATGTTCTCTTGGGTCTCCTCGCCCCCGAGAGTTTCCTCGGGGGCAAGATGCGGATTCATCCCGAACTGGCCTTTGCCGCCTGCGAGAAGCTCTCTGACCGCCTGGAAATGAGTGTATTAGAGGTGGCTGCCGGGATCCGCCGGGTGGTAAATAATTCGATGGCCGGAGCGATCCGGACAATGACCGTCAAGAAGGGGCATGACCCACGCGAGTTTGCTCTCCTGGCATATGGCGGCGCCGGACCTCTGCATGCCGCCGACCTGATGCAGGAGCTCGATATCCCGTGGCTGCTTGTGCCCGAGTACCCTGGTTGCTTCTCGGCACAGGGCGCGATGGTGACGGATGTCAGGCACGATTATGTTCAATCGATCGTGGCAGAAACTGATCGACTGAGCCTCGCGGAGGTGGAAGCCACTTTCCAAGTAATGAGTTCTGCTGGACGCGCAGACCTCGAGCGGGATGGAATCTCGCCCGAGAATTGGAGATTCGAGCGGAGCCTGGAGTTGAGATACAAAGGCCAGTCCTTCGGTCTCAATGTTCCAGTTGCTGATCGTTCCCTCGGCTCGGAGATACTCGCAGCAGCCATCGGGGTGTTTCACGATAGGCACGAGCACTTGTACGGGTTCAAGGTGGCCGGAGCCCGCGTTGAATTGGTTGGCACCCGTCTCTCGGTCTTGGGCTGCTTGCCGCGTCCCACTGCCGTGGGTCACCGCGATTCAATGCCCGGCAGCTCATCTCCCGGTTTGCCGAGAAGCATCTACTTGCCCGGGCAGGGTAAGCTTGAGGCTCAGGTGTACGCCCGCACGGGTCTGGCGCCGGGCAATACAATTGCCGGACCTGCAATCATCGAACAGATGGACACGACGACTGTCATTCCGCCCGGCCTGGTCGCGACCGTCCATGACTCTGGAGTGCTGATCATTGGGAGAAGACGATGGGGAGCGTGAACAGTGACCCAATTACCCTTGAAGTAGTGCACAACGCTCTGCTGATGAGCGCGATGGAGATGAAGGGCGTCGCAGTCCGTACCGCGTATTCGTCCCTCTGGAAAGAAGCAGGTGATCTTTCATGTGGGATTCTTACCAAACGGGGCGAAATCGTCGCTCAGGGACTGGGAGATATTCCGGTCCATATGGCCTCCATGCCGCGTTCGCTTCAAGGGTGTCTGGCCAAGATATCGGCGGAAGAGCTAGAACCGGGAGATATCCTGTGGCAGAATGACCCGTACCAGGGCAACAACCACCTGCCCGATTTCTTTATGGCCGCTCCTGTGTTTGCGGACAGCCTGCTGATTGGTTTTGCCGCCGTTCGCGGTCACTATGTAGATGTTGGCGGCATGGGACCCGGCAGCTATTCCGCGATTACACGGGATATTCATGGCGAGGGCGTTCGTATTCCGCCGATCCGGCTCTATCGGCGAGGCGAGCTCAATCACGAGATCCTCGATATTTTCCTCAGCAACGTCCGCAACCCGGACATGCGCATGGGTGACCTCCGCGCACAGTATGCCGGTTGTCACACGGGTCGACGGTCCCTGGAACGTCTTGCCGCCAAATACGGCGCGCAGCAGCTGATGGACTTGATGGAGGAGATACTCAATCATTCGGAGGCATTGACGCGCGCCCAGATCAAAAAGTTCCCGCCCGGACGATACGAATTCGTCGACTATTGCGACGTTCAGGGAGAGCCAATTCGCATCCAGGTGGCGGTCTCGATCAGCGGAGATACCCTCATGGTAGACTTTACGGGTTCGGATCCCGAGGGCCCGCACGGAATGAATTGCCCGCTGACCGTTGCGGCCACCGCCACCTATTATGCGGTCAAATGCATTACAGACCCGCAGAGCCCAGCCAACAGCGGATGCTATCGGCCGATCCGGATCATTGCTCCTGAAGGATCGGTGGTCAACTGTCGGTACCCCCGCTCGGTTATCCTGGGCAACCACGAGACCGCCGCTCGCATAGTCGATGCAATCCTCGGAGCGCTTGCCCCCGCGATCCCGAATCGCGTCGTGGCTGCCGGCTGCGGTACTTCTGGCCCGCTCGTTGTGGCTGGTCGGGACCCTCGCGAGCGCCCGTTCGACAGCGAGTTCATTTGGATCGAGACGGGGGGCGGAGGACAGGGCGCGGCACTGCGTAAAGATGGCGTGGCAGGGACCCGTGTCAACGTGGGCAATACGGGTAATACGCCCATAGAGGCGATCGAGATTGACTTCCCCATCCTGAACCTCGCATATGAACTCGTCCAGGACACGGGTGGTCCAGGCATGTTTCGCGGCGCGTGCGCCCTGCGTCGCACCTTCGTAATCAAGGCAGAACAGCCGGTTCTCACCGTGTCATATGAGCGCGAGCACTTTGCCCCCTATGGTTTGTTCGGTGGGCAGCCTGGCTCCCCCGCCAGGTTCACCCTGAGTCACAACGGCACAACCGAGCGAATTCCATCCAAGACGCTGCCGATGCCTGTCGGCTGCGGAGATACGGTCAGCGTCCAATGCGCGGGCGGTGGGGGTGTTGGCGATCCACGCCAGCGCGACCCGGCTTTCGTGCTCGCAGATGTCCAGGGCGGTTACGTTTCGCGCGCAGCAGCGGAGGATGTTTACGGTGTCGTGCTGGTGGACGAGGTTGGCGGACTGCGCGTTGATGCCGAAGCAACTCGTCACCTGCGCTCCACAAGCGGGATCATCTCCGCGTCTGTTCCGTCTTCAAGCGGTTAGTATTGCCCGAATCTCAATCATAAGGAGGGGGCATCATGAACAAACAAAACGATCACGTATTTTACCGTGATTTGACCCGCGCTTATCCGGTCGTAGATCGCGCGGAAGGAGTACACATCTGGGACAAGACCGGCAAGCGCTACCTAGACGCGACGGGCGGCGCTGTCGTGGTTGGTATCGGACACGCGGTGCCAGAGGTGCTAGCGGCGATGTTTGACCAGGCTCGCCGGGTCTGTTACGCCTATAACTATCAATTTACGAGCGAAGCTCAGCAGGATTTGGCAGCCGAGCTGGCAGACTTTGCTCCGGGCGATCTGAACTATGTCTATTTTGTCTCGGGAGGTTCCGAGGGAACAGAGACGGCGATCAAGCTCGCCCGCAGCTATTTTCTGGAGCGAGGGCAGCCCGGCAAGTATAAGGTAATCTCTCGATGGCGTGGCTACCATGGCAATACCTTAGGCGCCCTCTCGGCATCCGGCAATGTTCTACGCCGCCGGGATTATGGCCCTTACTTGTTGGACTTTAAGCATATCTCACCGCCTTACTGCTACCGCTGTTTCTTCGGCAAGGAGTACCCTTCTTGCGGTCTCGCGTGCGCCAAAGATCTAGAACGGTGCATTCTCCAGGAGGGACCGGAGCAGGTTGCCGCCTTCATTACAGAGACCGTCGGTGGGGCATCTGTGGCGGGCATGATGCCGCCACCGGAGTATTTCCCATTGGTCCGAGAGATATGCGACCGCTATCAGGTATTACTCATCAACGATGAGGTGCTTTGCGGGGTAGGCCGCACGGGCCGGAACTGCGCGATAGACCACTGGTCTGTTGTACCGGACATGATTGTGTGCGCCAAAGGGCTGAGCAGTGGCTACAGTCCCATCGGGGCAGTCATTGTGCGCGAAAAGGTCTATGAGACGATCAGCGAAGGGAGTGGCGCTTTCGAGCACGGCTTCACCTTTGGCGGTAATCCCCTCTCGTGCGCCGTGGGATTGGCTGTGCTGCGCTATATCCGAAAGAATGACCTCGTGAAGCGCGCCGCCGATATGGGGGATTACCTCCTGGGACAGCTCAAGGAGGAACTCAGGGACCTTCCCATCGTCGGGGACATTAGCGGCAAGGGACTTTTGGTTGGAGTAGAGCTGGTGCAGAATCGGGAGGACCGCCAACCGATTCCGCGCGCTTACCGCGCGAGCAAGCGTGTGGTGAGCGCGTGCTTCGAGCGCGGGGTTATCGTTCTTGCAGGCAGCGGCGGACAGGCCGATGGGGTTAACGGCGATCGTCTGGAGATTGCTCCACCCTACGTCATCGACCCTGAGGATGTTGATCTCCTTGTTTCAACCCTCAAGGACGCGGTGACTCAAGTGGGCGACGAGCTGCTGACCAAGGCGAGAGGCAAGGCGTAAGAGAAAGGACAAGGTGAGATGATCCAATGACTGACAACGAGCTGCAGGTCTATGTCAACGGACGCTTCTATCCCGCCCAAGAGGCCCGGGTGTCCGTTTATAGCTGGGGTTTTCTTTACGGCGATGGCGTATTTGAGGGACTGCCGGTCTCCGAGGGGAGGATTTTCCGACTCCACGAGCACACGGACCGCCTATTCGCGTCTGCTCAGGCTGTTGGCATTCGCATCCCTCTTTCCTGGGACGGCTTCTTGGACGCGATCCGGCAGACGGTGAATGTCAACAGCCTGGAACAAGGTTACCTGCGCCCGATCGTGACTCGCGGGACCGGCCCGATGGGATTGCGCAATATCCAGCACATCCACGCTCCAGATATCGTCATCATTCCTCAGATTGAGGGCATTCTGTCGGTTGAACAAATTGCCCAAATGCAGGTGAGAGCCAAAACGGTCGGGGTACGTCGGACGCCACCCGAATGCCTTGACCCGCGCGTCAAGGCATGCAACTACATGAATTTGATTATGGCCAAACTGGAACACCTTGCTTCGGGTGCTGACACCGCGATTATCCTGGACACGCATGGCTTTGTGGCTGAAGGACCGGCGGACAATATCTTCGCTGTCCGACGCGGACGGATTTACACACCGCCGCCTCAGAATGTCTTGAACGGCATCACCCGCGCGACCGTCATGGAAATCGCTGCGGCGGAATCTAATCCCGTGATTGAGGCGAATCTAACCCTTTACGATCTTTACACGGCCGAAGAAGTCTTTGTCACGGGCTCGCTAGAGGGGATTGTGCCCATCACCGAAATAGACGGCCGCAAGGTCGCCAGCGGCCGCATGGGCGAGCTGTCTCTACATTTGCTCGAATGTTACCGTCAGCGCGCACGCGCGGAGGGGATTCCGGTGCTCGCAGCTGCCGAGTCCAAGGCCGCGAGCTACCCCTCGACGTGACCAGCTGACGACGTTGCGAGAACAGGATCTGTCACTCGGGCTTCAGCCTGCATAACGAGGTTCGCATCGCTGCCCAGGATGGGGAGGGGCGGCGGGGGGTGGCCGAATATATCCTCCGGTCCCCCTTCGCCCAAGAGAAGCTGCGGTACCATGCGGGAACTGGGACCGTCATCTACCGGTCTACGATGCACCCGGCGCTCAAGCGGAACTTCGCGCATCGGGCCTCGACCTCCTCTCTCTTGGTTCGCAGCCTGGAGGAGGATAGCCGAGCTCCCCGATGTGCTTCTACTTTCGCGTGCTTAGATTCTCAGACACTCTTGAGATAAGAGTCAGATTTAATTCAATATCTGCCATCGTCACACATGTTACCGGTTCGCAATAGTGGTGGATCGGCGAGACCCTGGCGGGGCGTGATATGCATCGCGACCGCGACGCTGAGTTTCGCGCGAAGGACGCTGATCCTGCTTTGCCGGTACGCCGGGTAAACGAAGCGACAATTCCATCTACTTGGTCTTTCCCTCGGCGGAATGGTCGCTCAACTATTTGCCGTTGAACACCCGTCATGTGTTGCCCCTCTGATCCTATGCGATCCGACCTGCGAGATCAATCCGCCCCAGGCCAAGGTGCTCGAAGAGCAGGCTAGGGCAGTGGAGAAGGGAGGCGTGAGAGCCATTGTAGCTTCTACCATGGACCGCTGGTTCTCACCCGGCTTCCCACGACTCGCTCCGATGTGGTGACAGTGGTCGAACGGCTTCTCTTGGCAGCGGATCCCAGCGTCGATGCCCAAACGTGGCGGGCCATTGCCAATCTGAATGTTGCATCACGTCTCGGCACACTTCAACGTCTACCGGCCCTTGTAATCAACGACGCGCTTGATGACAGTATCCCGAAAGGAGCTGGAGAACGCTTGGCCGGTCTTCTGGGAGTTCGGCTTGTCGAACTACAAGGGGGTGCAGGCACACGGCGCCACTCGAGGCTCCGGAGGTGTTCATGGACCTCGTGGAGTCATCCTTGTTGTGCGGCTGACCCAGCTTCGTCTGATGTTACGGGAGCCAATGGCTGCCCTGACAGGGAGCGAGTTTCTGGCTCGAGGGAGAGGAGTAAATGCGAGTCGCATTTATTGGAGTGTCTCATTGGCATGCACCGTTCTACATTGAGCCGGCTCTTCAACTGAAGGGAGTGACTATTGTTGGCGTTAGTGATCCAGATTTCAAGATTGCGCAATCCTATGCGGAGCGTCTCATTTGCCCTTGGTGTGCCGACTATCGAACCCTTTGTGACCGTGTGAAGCTCGACTTCGTTTTTGCGTTGGGACGTCACTGCGACATAAGGGAAGAGGCCTGCCACCTCATCGAAGCGGGAATCCCTTTCGCGATGGAAATCCATGTGGCTTGGATGGCAGCGAGGTGGAGGTTTTGGCGGAGCGAGCGACCGCCCGAGGAGCCTTTGCCGCTGTGCCTTTTGTATTGCGGCAAAGTCGGCCCTTGACCACGATCCGTGAGCTGGCAGAAGGGGAGACTACGCAGCACCTCTCCTTTAGGTTCCTCGCTGGGACGGTAGCACGATACAGATAAGCTGGCTCCGACTGGATGCTAGATCCGGAGCGTGCAGATGGCGGCTGCACCCTTATCGCCCTTGATTCTTCGCCCGAAGGGGCTTCCATCATCCCTGGAGGGGGCACCATGAATACATAGTCGGAGGGTTGCATGAGCACGTGGCATTTCGGAGATGTTCGGGTCGATCGCATTCTCGAGTTCGAACGACCTCTGCTTCCGCCTCAGCAACTCTATCCAACATCCACCAGGGAAGCGATTGATCGCCATCGCCACTGGCTGGAACCCAAGCTTCTGGACCCCTCATCCGGATTCTTGCTCATTGCATTTCACAGCTTTCTCGTCCGGAGCAAAGGAGTGAATATCCTTGTCGACACGTGCGGAGGAAACGACAAGCACAGACCACAGAAGCTTCGTTACCATATGAATCAGTGGCCGTATCTCGAGAATCTCGCGGGTGTTGGCATAGCTCCCGAAGATGTCGATTTTGTCCTATGCACTCACCTCCATGTCGACCACGTTGGATGGAACACGAGGCTTGTGGGCGGTCGATGGGTACCGACTTTTCCGAGGGCGAAGTATCTTTTCGGTCGATTAGAGTGGGATTACTGGCGGGGGCATTACAAGACACAGGCTTTCGTCGATGATCCGTATCACATTGACAGCATTCTTCCCGTCATCGAAGCCGGGCAGGCACAGTTCGTCGATGGCAACTATGTATTCAACGAGGAGGTGTGGCTCGATCCGACGCCAGGGCATACCCCGGGGCACGTGTGCGTTCACGTTCGCTCACGTGGACGGGAGTGCGTCATGAGCGGAGACGTAATGCATCATGCGGTGCAATGCGCAGAGCCTGACTGGAGCAGCTGCTTTTGCGTGGACCCGGAGCATTCTCGAAGAACGCGCCGAGCCTTCCTACAACGGTACGAGGAGACATCCGTCATCATACTTCCCGCGCATTTTCCTACACCAACAGCGGGTACGATAAAGCGCTCGGGGCCGGCGTGGCAATTTCAGTTTGCTGAGATTTGCTGAGAAATGATCCCCGCAGAGCGTCCAAGGGCCACATGACGGAGCACCGCGAAGCGATGTGGCCTGTCAAGGACTTAACGTGATATGCGGTGGCGCGGGTGAAAGAGTGCAGAGACCCGTAGCAGCACCCCCCTGGCCAGGAACCACGGCCATCGTGTCACCGAAAGAGGGCCTCCTTTGGCTGTGACTTATCCTCGATCGCCCGAACAAGATCTCACATCGAGAGCGAGAAACCACTGAGCATTCCACTGGAAACAATCCTCGCGCTGGAACCAGCGCGCCTTCGCATGACAGTGCCCGAATCATACCGAGACAGGAACGGGCACATGAACATGCGCTGATATCTCGCGATCTTCGATGATGCAGGCAACGTCCTGCGGCTCCGAGTCGGGCTGACTCCGGAATATCATCGGCGCCTGCCTGAGGCGCGCCTGCCGGGAACCCCGCATGCGTATCGTGGATCTAACGTTCCCGATCAAGCCGCACTTTCGCTGGCAGGTGGCGACCGAGCTGCGGTCGTCACACGCCCGAGGAGACCAGTTCCAGCGCACGGTGCTGACCATCCATTGCCACGCCTTCACGCACGTGGACGCCCCCGTGCACTTTTTGCCGGGGGGCCGGCACGTCGCCGAGCTGCCCGTGGACCGGTGGGTCGGAGAGGCGGCCGTCGTGGATCTCACCCATATCGGGGCGAACAGCGAGGTGACGGCGGCAGACCTCGAACGGCAGGCCCGGCACGTGCGGGCCGGGGACATCGTCCTGCTCCGGACCGACTGGCCGAAGCGGGTGAGCGTCGAAACGGAGCGGTTCTGGCGCGACGCGCCCTACACCGGGCAGAGCGCCTGCGAGTGGCTGATCCGGCGCCAGGCGAAGACGGTCGGGTATGACTACCCACCGGACTTCTGCATCCGGACCACGATCTTCGAGCCCGAGAAACGATTGGCCCGCAAGGACCACACGACGCACCACGCCTTCTTTCCGGCCGGCATCACGGTCGTCGAGTATCTCACCAATCTGGACGAGATCGGGGTCCCCCGCTGCCGCTTTGTGGCCCTGCCGCTTCGCATCGAGGGAGCCGACGGCTCCCCCGTCCGCGCCGTGGCGATCGTGGACTGATTCGTTCTCAGATGCGGACCAGCGAGGGATTCGCATTGTCACCCATTCGATTCAGCCACATAGTAGATGTTGGGCCGATCGGCCGGGTTGACAGCGATCCAGGTCGCCGCCGGCGTCTTTCAATACCCGTTGGCATCTTCCCGAACCATGTGGGGGGGGCCGAGTTTTCCCGTGAAAAAGGAGAAGGACATGAAGCGACCGTACGAAGAACTTGGTGTCGTGAACACCCGGGAGGTGTTCAAAAAGGCCATGGAAGGCGGGTACGCCATCCCCGCGTACAACTTCAATAACCTGGAGCAACTGCAGGCCATCATCATCGGCTGCGCGGAAAGCAAGTCCCCCGTCATCCTACAAGTGTCAAAAGGCGCCCGGGAGTACGCGAACCAGACCCTGCTTCGCTACATGGCCATGGGCGCGGTCAGAATGGCCAGAGAGATGGGAAGCAACATTCCGATCACCCTGCATCTCGACCACGGTGATTCGTTCGAACTGTGCAAGTCCTGCATCGAGTTCGGCTTTTCCTCGGTCATGATCGACGGCTCCCACCTTCCCTACGAAGAGAACATCAAGCTCACCAGGCAGGTCGTGGAGTACGCGCACCAATATGACGTAAGCGTGGAGGGGGAACTCGGTAGGCTGGCGGGCATCGAGGAACACGTGGTCGCCGAGAAATCCAGCTACACCGACCCCAACCAGGTCCAGGACTTCGTCGGCCGGACGGGCGTGGACAGCCTGGCCATCTCCATCGGCACATCCCACGGCGCGCACAAGTTCAAGCCCAAGCCGGGCGAGAGCATGCCGCCCCTGCGCTTTGATATCCTACACGAGATCGAGAGGCGGCTGCCCGGCTTCCCGATCGTCCTGCACGGGGCGTCCTCGGTTCTTCCCAAGTACGTGGCCATGATCAACGAGTACGGGGGGAAGCTCGAGGGCGCGGCGGGCGTCCCGGAGGAGCAGTTGCGCGAGGCGGCCAAATCGGCGGTCTGCAAGGTCAACATTGATACCGACGGCCGGATGGTCGTGACGGCGATCGTCCGCAAGGTGCTCGTGGAGAACCCGAAGGAGTTCGATCCCCGGAAGTACCTGGGGCCCGCCCGGAAGGAATTGATCGAGATGATCAAGCACAAGAACACCTTCGTCCTGGGGTCGGCCAACAGGGCATAGCAGCGTCACCCTGGTTGCGGGCGAAGAATGGGGGCGCCTCCCCGGCGGTAAAAGGTGTGGTGTGAAACGCCTCAACCCCATCAAGGCCTGGTTTATCTCCCTCGTCGGCATCTACGGGGTCATCTCTGCCGCGAGTCCCGGCACCTTCCGCTTCCTGGATCGGGTGGATCTCGTCTTCCATGAGGCGGGCCATGTGATCTTGGGCTTCTTCGGGGAGTTCATCGGGATCCTGGGCGGCAGCCTCATACAGGTCCTGATCCCGGCCGGAATCGTGGTGTACTTCGCGGTCCACCAGCAAAAGTACTCTGCCGCCGTGACACTCTTCTGGGTTGCCCAGAGCCTCTTCAACGTCTCCGTGTACACCAGGGATGCCCGGGCGCGGCGGCTGCCGCTGCTGGGAGGCGACGAAACGCTTCATGACTGGAACTACATCCTGGGCCGGCTCAACCTGCTGAACTGGGACCAGGCGGTGGGGAACCTGATCTACGCGACGGGCGTGGTAATTCTTGCCGCGTCGATCCTGGGGGGAATCTATTTTTCACGGGAGGAGGCGAAAGCGGAATAGTCGCATAACTCCTGTCTTAACCTGCAACCCACGCCCCCGCTCACAGAAAACCCCTTGTTTTCCCTAATCAACCAAGAATAGAATCCCTGAACCAAAGGCCTAAATCCGCCCTCCGCATGAGGCGGGTCAGGGCCGGGAAGAAAAAGCAGAACGACTATTCTATCTTCACTCGCGGTCCTTATGTAGAGTTCGAACCGGAGAAAGACATTGGACCTTGCGATGTTTGTAGCCGAATTCGCCGCAGCTATGACGTCGGCTGACGCCAGACGGCCTCAGGCCTCAAGCGCGCGCTCTGATCGGGTCTACAGGCCGGGTATCGGTCCCCATGCCGAGGACCAGGCCGTTGAGTTGACCGTGGCCGAACTCAAGCAGTTGCACCCTGATAGGTACAGAAAACTGCGGACTCGCGTTCCATATCCCAGCTCACGGCAGATGTGCGACCTTGCCCTGGGAGACGCACCCGATTGGGCCATAGAAGTCAAGATGGCGCGTTTCAGTGGGGATAACGGAAAGCCGGACGACACAGCGGTCAAGGACCTCCTCTCACCCTATAGCTGTGATCGCAGCGCGGTCTTTGACTGCGAGAAACTTGCCAGCGCCGGCTTTCCTGGACGAACTGCCGTGTTGATATATGGCTTCGAAGACAATCGCCGTCCACTTAGCGGAGCCATTGAAGCTTTTGAGGTGTTGGCTGGTACACGGGTCATCCTCGGGCCAAGGCGAACTGCACGGCTCGAAGGCCTTGTACACCCGGTATTCAGTGCGGGTCGTGTTTTCACTTGGGAGGTTTCACCACGGTGACCGATTGCTGGAGAAGAGAGTGCCTGCAGAGCTCATGCACGGGTTGAGTGTGAAGGATGCTCGCCACGTTTCAGGCGCTTGAGCAATTCTCCTCAACAGTGACTCCAGACTTGGAGAGATCAACGCCGCCGATGCCTCGCTACCTGGTCGTGCTCGGGGGAAGCCTCGCCGCGGTATTCATGTGGTCGGGGATACACCCACGCGACGTCGGGACGTGGTGGCTCGAAGTCATGCCGGTCATCATCGGCGTTCCGATCCTCGTCGCCACCTACCGACGGTTCCCCCTCACCCCGCTCGCCTATGTCCTGATCTGGCTCCACGCCATCATCCTCATGGTCGGCGGGCACTACACGTACGCTGAGATGCCGCTGTTCAATTGGATTCGTGACGCGTTTGCCCTATCCCGCAACCATTATGATCGTGTTGGACACTTCGCCCAAGGGTTCGTCCCGGCGATTCTCGCGCGTGAGGTTCTGCTGCGGACCTCTCCCCTCAGGGCCGGTAAGTGGCTGTTCTTTCTGGTCTGCTGTGTTTCCCTGGCCATCAGCGCCTTCTACGAGCTGTTCGAGTGGTGGGCGGCGCTTGTTACTTCTCCGGAAACGGGGACGGCATTCCTTGGGACTCAGGGTGATGTGTGGGACACGCAGTGGGACATGGCGCTCGCCTTGGTAGGGGCCATTTGCTCACAGCTTTTCCTCGGTCGTCTTCATGATTCCCAGCTCACCCGACGGGCGGAACCTCCCGTCCAATCCGACCGGGCCAGCCCCGAACTGCCGTAAGCCCTCGGCGAGCAGTGGTCTGAGTCGAGGGGAAGGGGCTACCCGTGGGGATTGACAAACCGGATCGGCCATTCCCACAGTTCCGGGACTGCGAATGGATTGGTGGGATTCAGTGTTTTCACGCGGGGAGACCACGATCATGAAAATCACTGCCAACGGCATCAGCATCAACTACACGCTTGGGGGGCCGGCCTCCGCGCCGGTCGTCACGCTGAGCCATTCGCTTGCGACGAACCTTTCGATGTGGGATCCGCAGATCCCCGCGCTCACCTCGCGCTATCGCGTCCTCCGATTCGACACGCGGGGTCATGGCGGCACCGACGCCCCCGAGGGCGCCTACTCCCTCGACCAACTGGCGGAGGACACGCGGGTGCTCCTCCAGACCCTGGGGATCGCGCGGACACACTTCATCGGGCTGTCCATGGGTGGATTCATCGGCCAGATCCTGGCCCTCACGTATCCCCAGATGCTCCAGAGTCTCGTCCTGTGTGACACGACCAGCCGGGTGCCCCCCGACGCCACACCCATGTGGGACGAGCGGATCCGCGCGGCCCAGGCACACGGCATGGAGCCGCACGTGGAACCCACGATCGGACGCTGGCTCACCGCCCCGTTTCGAGAGCAGCGTCCCGACGTCGTTGACCGCGTGCGCGCAATGATCCGGGCGACGAATCCGGCGGGCTACATCGGCTGCTGCCACGCCATCGCGGCGCTCGATCTCACGGACCGCCTGCAGGCCATCGCCGCGCCGACGCTGGTGATCGTGGGAGAGGAGGACCCCGGGATGCCGGTCGCCGCATCCCGGACGATCCACGAGAGGATCAAGGGGTCGGAGCTGGTCATCCTGAAGTCGGCCTCACACCTGTCCAACATGGAGCAGCCGGAGGCCTTCAACCGGGCGGCGACCACGTTCCTGGCAAGGTTCTGATCCCTGAGCAACGGAGGCGGAGGAATGGATCGCACCTTCTTCATCATCGGGGCATTGCTGGCGGCGCTGGGGGTGGGCGCAGGCGCGTTCGGGGCGCACGCATTGCGCGCGCGCCTGGCGCCCGAGCTATTGACCGTCTTCGAGACCGGCGTGCGCTATCACCTGATCCATGCCCTGGGGCTGCTGGCAGTGGCGTGGGCGGCGACGCGCTGGCCCGGACAGGCCACGCAGGCCGCGGGCTGGTTGTTTCTGGCGGGAATCGTCCTGTTTTCCGGAAGCCTGTACGGTCTGAGCCTGAGCGGTATCCGCGCGCTGGGGGCGATCACGCCTCTGGGCGGGGTCGCCTTCATTGCGGGATGGCTCACCCTGGCGTGGGCGGTGTGGCAGGGATAGCCTTGGGAGTCGGACCTGAGGGCCATCGAACGAGAGGGCAGACAGGGGGCAGCCCGCCTATTTCCCACCCCGAAGCACGCTCACGATCCGGGCCTGGATGGACTCCGAAGCGGCGCGGTCGCCGAACATCCCCATGCGAACCTTGACCGTGGTGGTATCGGTGCCGGTCGGTTCCACCTTCACGACGACCGAGGTGTCGTCCGCCCGCCGCGCCGTGATCGTCCCGCTGAGGGCATCCTTCTCCGTCTTGATCACCCGGATGTTCATCTGGTTCAGCGCACTGACTGCGGCCGACCAGACCCGCTCGTAGCCGCCGGTGTGGACCTGGGAGTGCTCCCCCTGAATATAGGCCACGGTGCCGGCCCCTGCGCCTGCGGCAGCACCCACCAGGAACACGGCGCACCCCTCCAGCACCGGAAACAAGAGCAGGATCACACCCAGCAGCCACGGCTGCCAGCCTCGCCATCTCGAACCCATCGTTGCCTCCTCTTGTACCAGTAAGCTCCGGCTCGCTCTGCCCCCCTGGCGTCCTCGGCCCGGTCGCCTATGCCCCTTCCGCGGCCCGGTCGCCCAGGAGCATGTCGGGAGGGCGGCGGCGATCCTTTCGACGGCGCTCCGTGGCGATCTGCTCGCCGTGCCGGCGGTCCAGGATCACCCGGATGTCCTTCCGTCCCTGCAGGGCGGGAGCCAGCTCCTGCTGCATCTTGGCGCAATGGCGGCTGATGATTAGGTAGTACATGGAACCCCCCAGAGGATCGAATCAGGTTCCATCAGTCCTGATCCCGACGATGGGGCCGGATTCCTGATCGTGCTCGCCCACGCATCGCCGGTCGGAGCTGCCAGCCTTGATGCTCCTACCCTGCCTGCGCTTCCGGCGACTGTCAAGACAAGCCCCTCCTGGGGGAGAGACACGACCGGGCCGGCCGTGACGTGCGGCTTCGTGAATAATCCGGGCTAGACGCCCAGACGGCCGGCCAGGTTCTCCAGAAAGAGCTTGGACTCGCGGTACTGGGCCTCCAGGTCGGGCACGCCGCCGACATCCACGGCGACGTAGCCGGAGAAGTCGTGTTTCTTCAGGGCCAGGAACACTCCGTCCCAGTCGACGGTGCCGCGCCCCACTGCCAGGTGCTGGTTGGTCTGCCCGTCGTTATCCGAGGCGTGGAGGTAGTAGACGCGGCTGCCCAGCTTCTCGATACTGAGGGGCAGGATTTCCTTCTGGGCGTGTTGGTGGCCGGTGTCCAGGACGGCGCCGAAATTCTCGATGTCCACCGCATCCATCAGCCGCAGGAGCGCGTCGGTGTTGCTCACGATCTCGCCCACCCGGGGCTCCAGGCAAAACTTCAGGCCGGCCCGGTCCGCCTCGTCGGCGCAGGCCCCGATGCTGTCCACCAGCCAGTCCCACAGATCGTTCCAGCGGAAGGCCGGGTCAATCTTCACCTGGAACCGCTTCCCAAAGCTGATGGCCTCCTGGTAGGGCGCCTCGCCCACGAACTCCAGCGGTGGGAGATAGCTGTCGGTCTGGATCGTTTCGCACCCGAAGAAGGTGGCTGTCTCCACGGCGAGCTTGAAGAGATCCAGAGCGTGGACCCGCCGGGCCTTCTCTGGGTGGACCAGCTCCGGTAGCACCGGGCAGAAATTCACGACGCGCACCCCCAGGTCCTCGCAGCGCTTCTTCAGTTTCTTCCGCTCGTCGTGCACGGCCCGGAGATTCTCTTCCCGCACTCCTTCCAGCTCCACGTTGGCGAAGCCGAGAGCGGCCATCTCTTCCACCGCCCGGTAGGTGTCCGGCAGGCTGGGCGGGTAGCCGTACTTCGAGATGGCGTACAGCCAGCAGCAACTGATCTTCATGGTGGCTCCTCGTCGGTGAAGGACGGCGCACTCGGAACCCGTCCGGTCAGTTATCGCCGGGTCGTCCGCAGCCGGCGGAGGCCCCGCCGGCGAAATTTCCGTCTCCGGGCGAAAGAGTATGCCCACGGC
>Ga0155960_1198_pt5 | contig 29185 bp, 25 predicted proteins | sample RifCSPlowO2_02_FD_107614 | JGI IMG/M metagenome (GOLD analysis project Ga0155960, IMG submission 107614) | candidate division NC10 bacterium RIFCSPLOWO2_02_FULL_66_22
GACACCCGGGAGGCCTACCTGGATTCCTGCCACCCGGGGACCTCCGTGGCGGAGGTCCGAGCGAATACCGGATGGGACCTCAAGGTGGCGGAGGATGTGGGAGAGACGCCGCCGCCCACGGCCGACGAGTTGCAGATCATCCGGGAGGTCGACCCCGAGGGGTTCTGGACCCGCTGACGGTCTCGATGGGGCTGCGGACGGGTCCCCCGGGGGCTTCCTGGGAGCGAGCCCTGGGGCAGGACGGGGCGTCACCAGCCCGCCGTCGCGGCGGGCCAACGCGGGCGGTTTCGGGGAGGTGCCCGGGGAGGGCGCTGCTCCGGCGCCCACACGAGGAGGGGGACCGATGGATCAGTTGACGCGTCGGAGGTTTCTCCAGACCGCTTCGGTGGCGGCCGCGGGGGCAGCGGTCGGGCCCTGGGTGCTCCGGGCGCAGGCCCAGAGCAGCCCGGTCAAGATCGGGGTGGTGCTGCCCTACACGGGCGTCTACGCGGTCCTGGGCGAGAGCATCACCCAGGCCATGGAGTTGGTGTTCGCGCGGGAGAACTGGACGGTCGCGGGCCGCAAGATCGAGATGATCAAGGAAGACGACGAGATGAAGCCGCCGGTCGGCATCCGCAAGACCGAGAAGCTCATCGACTCGGACAAGGTGGACATCCTCACCGGCCCCGTGCACAGCGGCATCCTCATGGGCATGCGCGACAAGGTCCACAACTCCAAGACGATCCTGATCGTGTCGAACGCCGGCGCCGACGCGATCAGCCGCGAGCGCTGTTCGAAGTGGATCTTCCGCACGTCGTTCTCGAACTGGCAGCCCTGCCAGCCCATGGGCGGGTGGGTCGCCAAGAACGTGTCCAAGGAGGTCTTCCAGATTGCGCCCAATTACCAGGCCGGCAAGGACATGATGGCGGCCTTCCGGGAGACGTTCCTGCCGGCGGGGGGGAAGCTCGTCGCCGAGGACTACCCGAAGCTGGGCGAGACGGACTACGCGCCGTACATCACCAAGATCAAGCAGTCGGGGGCCAAGGCGGTCTTCGCCTTTTTCTCCGGCACCGACGCCGTGAACTTCGTGAAGCAGTTCGACCAGTTCGGCCTCAAGCAGACGGTCAAGCTGACCGGCGCCGGCTTCCTCACCGAGCCGGACGTGCTGCCCGCCCAGGGCAAGTCGGCGCTCGGCATCATCACCGGCCATTTCTACACGCCCGTGCTCGACAACCCGGTGAACAAGCAGTTCGTGAAGGACTTCAAGGCCAGGTACAACAACAAGACGCCGGACGGCTTCGCGGTCCAGGGCTACGACACGGCCGAGGTCATCCTGCGCGCGCTCAAGGCCGTCAACGGCAACACGCAGGACAAGGACAAGCTGGTGGACGCGATCGCCAAGGTCGAGTTCGACAGCCCGCGTGGTCGCTTCCGCTTCGACCCCAAGACCCACAACGTGATCCAGCCCTTCATCTATGTCCGCGAGGTGCGCGAGGTACCGGAGTTCGGCCTCACGAACGTCCCGATCGACAAGGTCGCGGACGTGCGAGACCCGGGGACCGGCTGCACCCTGCCGGCCTAAGGGAGATCGCGGGGGCCGGGCCGCCCGGCCCGGCCCCCGCCCTCATTTGCGAGCGTGAGCTTTGTCCCGGATTTCTTCGGCCAGGCCCTGAACGGCCTGTCGTACGGCGTCCTGCTGTTCCTCCTCTCCGTTGGGCTCACCCTGATCTTCGGCATGCTCGATGTCGTCAACCTGGCCCACGGCTCGTTCTACATGCTCGGCGCGTACGCCGGGCTGGCGACGATCGCCGTGACGGGCAACTACTGGCTGGCGATGCTGGTCGCGCCCGTCGCCGTCGGCGGAATCGGGGCCCTCCTGGAGCGGGCGTGCCTCCGGCCGCTGTACCGCCGGTCCCCGCTGGATCAGGTCCTCCTCACCTTCGGGTTCATCTACCTCTTCGAGGACCTGGTGAAGTGGATCTGGGGCGGTCGCATCCGCTCGATCCCCCCGCCGGAGGCCTTCTCGGGCTCGGTACAGTTCTTCGGCGCGACGGTGCCGTCCTACCGGCTGTTCGTGATCGTCTTCGGCCTCGTGATGGCAGTGGCCCTGTGGCTGCTCATCGAGCGGACGCGATTGGGGGCGATCATCCGCGCGGGGGTGTTCGACGCGGAGATGACGGCGGGCGTGGGCGTCAACATTGACCTGGTCTTCACCGGGGTCTTCGCCTTCGGCGCCGCCCTGGGCGGGCTGTCCGGGGTCATCGCGGGTCCGATCCAGTCGGCGTCTCCCCCCATGGGCGCCGGCATCCTGATTCCCGCCCTCATCGTGGTCGTGGTGGGCGGGCTGGGCAGCCTCAAGGGCTCCCTGGTGGGGAGTCTCATCATCGGCCAGGCCGAGACGTTCGGGAAGGCGTGGCTGCCGGGAGCCTCGATGGTGATCATCTACGTGGTCATGGCGCTGGTGGTCCTGCTCCGGCCGCAGGGGCTCTTCGGCCGGGCGCTGAAATGATCGTCCGGCTGCTCGGCGTCGGCGCGCTCGTGGCGGCGGCCGCCGTCTTCCCCGCCGTGGCAGGCGCGTATCCGGTCAAGCTGCTGCAGGAGATCCTCGTCTGGGGCGTCTTCGCCATGAGCCTCGACCTCCTCTTGGGCTACGCGGGCATGGTCTCCTTCGGCCACTCCGCGTTCTTCGGCATCGGCGGCTACGTCGCCGCCCTCGCGCTCAAGCAGTCCCCCCACGCGCTCTCGGCCCTCGTCCTCCCCGCGCTGGTCGCGGCGCTGGCCGCGCTCGTGATCGGCTTCTTCTCCATCCGGGTCAGCGGCGTCTACTTCATCATGCTGACGCTGGCCTTCTCCCAGATGTTCTACGCCTACGCCTTCCAGGTGGCGTGGCTCGGCGCCGAGGATGGGATCATCGGTGTGCCCCGCCCGCGGCTCCTGGGCCTCGATCTCGCCAACAGGACCGTGTTCCACCTCTACCTCGTCGTGCTTGTCGCCCTCGCCGCCCTCGTCCTCTGGCGGGTGGTGCGCTCGCCGTTCGGCCACGTGCTGCGCGGTATTCAGGAGAACGAGGGGCGCATGGAGGCGGTCGGCTACGCCGTCCAGCGATACAAGCTGCTCGCCTTCGTCATAGCCGGCACCGTCGCGGGTGTGGCCGGGTCGCTGTATACCCAGTTCGTGGGTTCCATCACGCCTGACGCCTTCTTCTGGACGACGTCGGGCGAGGCCCTCTTGATGGTCATTATCGGTGGAACCGGCACGCTGTGGGGCGCGGTGCTGGGCGCCGCCGCCTTCATCCTGCTCCAGAGCCTGGTGAGCTCCTATACGGAGCGGTGGATGCTCATTCTGGGCCTGACCTTCATCCTGTTCGTCCTGTTCGCCCCCGGTGGCATCGTGGGCGCGCTCCGCGGCCGCGTGGGGAGGAGGGCGTGACCCTGGCGAGCCCAGTGCTCCTCATCGAGGGGCTGACCCGCTACTTCGGCGCCCTCAGCGCCCTGAACGGTGTCTCCCTGATGATCGCCCCCCGGGAGCGCCGGGCGATCATCGGGCCGAATGGCGCGGGAAAGACGACGCTGTTCAACCTGATCACGGGTCACCTCGCACCCAGCACCGGCCGGATCCGCTTCGATGGCGCTCCCATCACGGGACTCCCGCCCCATGCCGTGGCGCGTCGGGGGATCTCCCGCTCCTTCCAGCGGACGAACCTCTTCCCGAAGCTCAGCATGCTGGAAAACCTGCGACTGGCCGCGGCGGCCGACGGGCGGGGGAGCTACGACCTCTTCGGCAGCATCGAGCGGTATCGGGCCCCCCTGGACCGGGCGCGCGCCGTGGCGGAGTCGGTGGGGCTCCTGGGGCGATTGGAGGAGGTGGCGGGCCGCCTGTCCTATGGGGAGCAGCGCCAGCTCGAGGTGGGGGTCGCGCTGGCGACGTCGCCCAAGCTCCTGCTGCTGGACGAACCCACGGCCGGGATGTCCCCCGAGGAGACCCAGCGCATGACCCGGATGCTGGAGGGGCTGCCGCGGGAGGTGACCCTGCTCATCATCGAGCATGACATGGACGTGGTGTCGTCCCTGGCGGACCGGGTCACCGTGCTCCATTACGGCGAGGTGCTGGCCGAGGGCACCTTCGACGAGGTCAAGGCCGACCCCCGGGTGTACGAGGTGTATCTGGGGGGCGCCGGATGAGCGTGCTGCAGGTGGACGGCATCCACACCTACTACGGGGAGAGCCACATCCTCCACGGCGTGTCCCTCCGCGTGGGCGCGGGAGAGATGGTGGCCCTCCTGGGCCGCAACGGGGCGGGCAAGACGACCATGATCCGCAGCATCGTCGGCTTCACGCCTTCCCGCGAGGGGCGCATCGTCTTCGAGGGAGACGAGATCCAGCGCTGGCCGGCCTATCGGATCGCCCGGCGCGGGGTGGCGCTGGTGCCCCAGGGCCGGCGGATCTTCGCGCCCCTCTCGGTGCGCGAGAACCTGCTGCTGGGCGCCCGCGCCGATGGCTGGACGCTGGAGCGCGTCTTCGGCCTCTTCCCGCCCCTCCGGGAGCGCGCGGAGCAGGCCGGGGGCACCCTGTCGGGCGGTGAGCAACAGATGCTGGCCCTCGGCCGGGCGCTGCTCACCAACGGCCGGATGCTCCTCCTGGACGAGCCCTCGGAGGGGCTGGCGCCCCTCATCGTCCGCGAAATCGGCCGCATCCTGCAGGCGCTCAAAGGCGAGCGCCTGTCCGTCCTGCTGGTCGAGCAGAACTACCACCTGGCTCTTCGGGTGGCCGACCGGGTGTACGTGATGAACAAGGGGCAGATCGTCTACGAGGGGACGCCCGCCAGCCTGGAGGCCGACGAGGACGTGAAGCGGCGATACCTGGGGGTGGCCTAGAAGGAATGGAACCGCAGATGAACCGAAACGTTGCAGTTCTCTCGCCAAGCGCGCCAAGGACGCCAAGACCTGCTGGGCCTTTCGCACAAGAAACCGGGGGTCTGGCGGGAAGGGTTTGGCCCGGGCTCGCCGAGGAAGAGACCGATTCCTGCCTCTCTTTGCGTCCTTGGCGATCTTGGCGTGAAAAATCCGAGGCGCCCCAGGGCCGAACGGGGGAGGGCCGCGACGGATGAAGGCGCTGGCGGCGGTGCTCTGGGCAGTCGGAGAGCGGCTGGACATCCGGGAGGTGGAGGTCCAGGCGCCCCAGGCCGGCGAGGTGCTGGTCCGCATGGCGGCCTGCGGCATCTGCCACACGGACCTGCACGTGATGACGGGACACGTCGGCGCGCCGCTGCCCGCGGTGCTCGGTCACGAGGGGGCGGGCAGCGTGGCGGAGGTCGGCCCCGGCGTCGGCTCCGTCAAGCCGGGCGATCACGTGATCCCGCTCTGGCGGCTGTCCTGCGGCGTATGCGAGTACTGCAGCGACGGCCGGCCGGCCCTCTGCGACGAGGGCATGCAGGTCCGATCGAGCGGCTGCCTCCTGGACGGAACCACCCGCTTCAGGCTGGACGGTCAGGCCCTCAAGCACTTCTGCGGCGTGTCGAGCTTTTCGGAGTACTGCGTGATCCCCGAGCGAGGCGTCCTGAAGATCCCCGACGATCTTCCCCTCGACCGGGCGGCCCTCCTGGGGTGTGCCGTCGTGTCGGGGGTGGGCGCCGTCTTCAATGCCGCGCGGGTGCGGCCGGGGAGCAGCGTGGCGGTCTTCGGCACCGGAGGCGTGGGCCTGAACGTCGTGCAGGGCGCGGCGATCGCGGGCGCGGAAAAGATCATCGCGGTGGACGTCCTCCAGAACAAGCTCGATTGGGCGAGGCAGTTCGGCGCCACGCACACCGTCAACGCCACGACGGCGAATCCCGTGGAGCAGGTCCGGGCCCTCACCGGGGGGAAGGGCGTGCACTACGCCTTCGAGGTGATCGGCCAGCCCGCCACCATGCGGCAGGCCTACGATTGCCTCGCCAAGCGGGGCATGGCCGTGGTGCTCGGCGTCACCCCCCTGACGGCCGAGGTGTCGGTCCCCGTGATGTCCCTGGTCTTCGAGGAGCGGATCCTGACCGGCTCGATCTACGGGGCCAGCCGGCCGCGGGTCGAGATCCCCAGGCTGATCGACCTGTATCGCGCCGGCAAGCTGAAGCTGGATGAGCTGCTGACGCGCACCTACCCCTTCCGGCAGATCAACGAAGCGTACGAGGCCCTCGAGCGCGGCGAGCTGGCCAGAGGCGTGGTGATATTCTGACGTGGACCGCTCCCGCGGCGGTCATCCCTCTTTTGCCCCTCCGCCTCGGCTCTCGGCTCTCGGCTCGTTGGGTCTGCTCACCTTTGGCCTTGAATCCCGCGGCCGGTTCTTGCTATCCTAGATCAGTTCCGGGCGCTCACGAAAAAGGAGGGTCCAATGAAACGATCGTGGTGGATTGGAGCAGCGATGCTGGTGCTCGCCCTGGCGAGTGGTGGGGCGGCGCAGGAAAATGTCCTGGTCCTGTACGGCAGTCCGGACCGGGACTGGGTGGCCGCGGTGGCGGCCAAATTCGAGAAGGACACCGGGATCAAGGTGCAGTGGATCCGGGCCAGCAGCAACGAGATGTATGCCCGGATCGAGGCGGAGAAGGCGAACCCGAAGGGAGACGTCTGGTTCGGCGGGACCGGCGATCCCCATTTCGATGCGGCCGAGAAGGGGCTGACGGAGCCGTACTGTTCGCCCAAGATGGCCGAGCTGCGCGAGTTCATGCGGGATCCCATCGGCGAGTGCCGGACCCTCGGCCTGTACGCCGGACCGCTGGGGTGGGCCGTCAACGAGGGCATGCTGAAGAAACTGGGAAAGCCCATGCCCCAGACCTGGGATGATCTGGCCAAGCCGGACTACAAGGGTCTGATCGCCATCGCGAACCCGAACACGTCCGGGACGGCCTACACGACCCTGGTGACGATCCTGCTCATGAAGGGCGAGGACAAGGGATGGGAGTACCTGGCGAAGCTGCACAAGAATATTGCCCAATACACCAAGTCGGGATCGGCTCCGGGGCAATTGGCCGGGCGGGGCGAGGTGGCGATTGCCATCGTGTTCCTGCATGACTCAGTGATGTTCGCCGAGGAGGGGTTCCCGGTGAAGCCGGTGGCCCCCGCGGACGGCACCGGCTACGAGATCGGCGGCCTGAGCCTGATCAAGGGGGCCCCCCACAAGGAGAATGCCAAGAGGTTCATTGACTGGGCCCTCTCCCCGGAAACCCAGATCATCGCCAAGGATTTCCGGTCCTTCCAGTTGCAGTCGAACAAGAAGACGCCGCTGCCGGCTGTGGTCCTAAAGCACGGCATGGACTTCGACAACGTGAAGACTATCAAGTACGACTTTCTCTGGGCATCCAAGAACCGGGATCGGATTCTGAAGCGGTGGACGGAGCAGATCTTCTCGCAGGCGCGCTGATGATAGGGGTCAGGGGTCAGGTGTCGGGGGTCGGGATCTGATCCCTGGCCCCCAACCCCCAACCCCCAACCCCTGAGAGTGGGGGCGGATGGCTGCATGGTACCGCTGGATCCCACGTGACCGTAGCGCGTAATCCTGCCTGCCTGATGGGCGGGCTCGGCCTCCTCCTGACGGCGAGCCTGGTGCCGTTTGTGGCCCGGGAGGGGCAAGCCCTCTGGCTTAGACCCGGGGACCTCTCCCTGACGGCCCTGGCGCTGGCCGACCGGCATCCCGGATTCTGGGTCCTGGCGGCCCTGGCAGTCGCCTGGGTGGCCGCCGGCCTCATTCGCCAGGAGCGCCCGGATCGCCCGGCCCGCTGGGGAGGCACGGCCGGCTGCGTCCTGGTTCTCTCGCTCACCTGGGCGGCGGGGGTCAAACCCTACGCCTTCGGGCCCGGTGCCATCCTGGCCCTGGCCATCTGTCTGTTGGTCCTGGCCTACGGCCTGTCCCGGGGCGGGTACATCCGGGCCGACACCTTCATCGCCGCCAGCATCCTGGCCCTGGCGTTCTTCATCCTGCTGTTCATCCTGTTCCCCATCTTCTCGGTCCTGCGCAACAGCGTGATGGATGCCAGCGGCCTGCGCGTTGGGCTCTTCTTCGAGACGTTGCGGCGGTACACGGCCCTGTGGCGCGTGGTGCGCAACAGCCTGGGGCTGGCCCTCTTCGTCGGGGTCACGTCCACCCTCATCGGATTGGCCTTTGCCCTGGCCGCGACCCGTTCCCGCTCCCGCCTCACAATTCTGCTGCGGTCCTTCTCCCTGCTGCCCATCATCACGCCGCCATTCGTCGTCGGCATGGCCATCATCCTCCTGTTCGGCCTCCAGGGCTTCGTGACGAGCCAGCTCCTGGGACTGAAGACGCGGGGGATCTTCGGGTTTCCCGGGCTGGCGCTGGCGCAGACGCTCTCCTTTGCGCCCGTCGCCTTCCTGGTGATTGCCAGCGTCGTGGAGTCGGTCAACCCGGCGCTGGAAGAGGCGAGCCTGACCCTGCGGGCGGGGCCCTGGGGAACGTTCTGGCGGGTGACGCTTCCGCTTCTGCGGCCGGGTTTGGCCAACGCGTTTCTCCTCACCATCATCGAGTCGCTGGCGGACTTCGGGAACCCCATCATCCTGGGCGGGGAGTTCGAGGTCCTGTCCACCGAGATCTATTTCAGCATCATCGGCCGGTTCGACCAGACGCTGGCGGCGACGCTGGGCCTCATCCTGCTGTCTTTCAGCCTGGCGACTTTCCTGCTCCAGCGCTACTGGCTGGGGGAACGCTCCTACGTCACGGTGACCGGCAAGCCGCCGTCGGGGAAGCCGATGCCCCTTCCTCGCGGCCTGGAGATCGCCCTGCTCTCCTTCTGCGCCGCCTGGTGCGCCTTCACCCTGGTAATCTACGTCTCGGTGGTGTCTGGCGGCTTCGTGGAGATCTGGGGGATCAACAACGCCTTCACCCTGCGGCACTACCAGCAACTGCTGCGGGACGGGATGGACGCCCTCCAAACCACCCTCATCCTGGCGGCGATCTCCGCGCCCCTCACCGCGGTGGTCGGCATCCTGCTGGCGTACCTGGTGGTGCGCCACCGGTTCCCCGGCCGGGGCGCCCTGGAGTTCACCTCCATGCTCTCCTTCGCCGTCCCCGGCACCGTGATCGGGATCGGCTACGTCATGGCCTTCAACCAGTCGCCGTTTCTCCTGACCGGGACGGCCACCATCCTGGTCATCTCGTTCATCTTCCGGAACATGCCGGTGGGGATCCGGAGCGGCATCGCGGCCCTGGCGCAGATCGACAAGGCGCTGGAGGAGGCCTCGGTCACGTTGCGGGCGTCGTTCGCCACGACGATCCGCCGGATCGTCCTTCCCCTGATCCGCCCGGCCATCATCTCGGCCCTGGTGTTCAGCTTCGTGCGGTCGGTCACCGCCATCAGCGCCGTGGTCTTCCTGGTCAGTGCGAAGTGGCAGCTCTCCACCAAGGTCATCCTGGACCAGGCGGAGAACGGCCGATACGGCCTGGCCACCTCCTACAGCACGGTCCTCATCGTGATCATGGCGTTGGCGATTGCGCTCATGTACCTGCTGGTTGGAAAGCGGGCTGCCGCGGGCGGCCTGGAAGGAGGAGGGCTGGCGTGACGGCGCAGGCGAATCCACAGGCGGCCCGGGTCGTCCTGGAGCAGATCAGCAAGCGGTTCGGCCAGACGGTGGCGGTGGATCAGGTGAGCCTGGCGATCGCACCCGGAGAACTGGTGACGCTGCTGGGGCCCTCGGGCTGCGGCAAGACCACGACGCTCCGCATGGTGGCGGGGCTCGAGACGGTGGGCGGCGGCCGGATCTACATCGGCGATGCCGAGGTCACCCACCTGCCGCCCAACGCGCGGGACGTGACCATGGTGTTCCAGTCCTACGCCCTGTTCCCGCATCTCACCGTGTTCGAGAACGTGGCCTATGGCCTGCGCGTGCTCAAGCGGCCAGAGGCGGAGCTGCAGAAGGCGGTGCGGGACGTGCTGGAGCTGGTGGGCATGCCCGGGCTGGAGGGGCGCAACCCCAGCGCCCTCTCGGGCGGCCAGCAGCAGCGCGTGGCGGTGGCCCGGGCGCTGGTCATGCAGCCCAAGGTCCTCTTGTTCGACGAGCCGCTGTCGAACCTGGACGCCAAGCTCCGCAAGCGGATGCGGGAGGAGATCCGCCTGCTCCAGCAGCGCCTGGGGATCACCGCGATCTACGTGACCCACGATCAGGCAGAGGCCCTGGCCATCTCGGACCGGATCGTGGTCATGGACCGGGGGCGCGTGTCGCAGATCGGGACCCCCCTGGAACTGTACAAGGCCCCCGCCAACCGGTTCGTCGCCGAGTTCATCGGCGAGGCCAATTTCCTGCCCGCGCAGCTCGAGTCGGTAGAGGACGGGTGGGCCGGCATCCGGATCGGCTCCCAGCGCCTGCGCGTGCAGAGCCGACCCCTGGCCGTCGGACCCGTGACGGTCCTGGCGCGGCCCGAGGCCATCCGGATCCAGACCGGCGGCGAGGGCCTGGCGGGAACCATCCAGAAGGTCTCCTACCTCGGCTCCTCCGCGGATTACACCGTCGAGACCGACCTGGGATCCGTCCTGGTCACGGATTACTCCATGCAGGGCGGCGTCCTCAGTGCCGGAACGGCGGTGCGCCTGGAATTCCTCCCCCACGGGGTTTACCCGCTGCCGGGCGCTTCATAGGGAGTCAAGCGCGTTCGGGTGTTCGGGTGTTCGAGCGTTCGGCAGTTCACCGGCGGCGTGAACGCCCGAACTCCCGAACGGTCGAACCTCCGAACGCGTGTAAACGGCGGCGGGTTTTTCCTTGACGGGCCAGCACGCTTCGCGCAGAATACGCGACAACTTAAGAGCGTTTCCGCCTCTGGCGGATTCGATGGTTCGGGTGTTCGGAGGTGCTGGGAACAACCGAACTCCCGAACGCTCGAACGTTTTTGGGGTGCGCAATCCGCATGACCGACATTCGTTTTGGAACCGACGGCTGGCGGGGGATCATCGCGGACGATTTCACCTTTGCCAACGTCCGCCTGGTGGCACAGGCCATCGCCCGGCGGGTCCGGGCCGACGCGGGTGACCAGACGCCTTCTATTTTGGTGGGCCACGATACCCGGTTCCTCTCCCGGGAATTCGCCCGGGCGGCGGCCGAGGCCATGGCGGGGGACGGTGTGCAGGTCAGCCTGACGGCCGCCTTCGCGCCCACCCCGGCCTTTTCCTACGCCGTCGTACGGCTCCAGGCGGCCGGCGCGGTGGTCATCACGGCGAGCCACAACCCGGGCGAGTACAACGGGGTCAAGTTCAAGTCCAGCTTCGGCGGATCGGCCCCCGTCGCGTTCACGCGCGGTGTGGAGGAGGAGATCCGGCGATTAAGAGTCGAGAGTCGAGAGTCGAGAGCCGAGAGCCCCCAACCGGGAGCCGAGAGCCGCGAGCCGAGAGCCGAGAAATTCGAAATTCGAAATTCGAAATTCGAAATTGGCTCTTTCGATCCCTGCGAGCCGTGGCTGGACCGTCTCGAGGAGCTGGTGGACGTCGCGCGGATCGGGAGGAGCGGCATCCGGGTGGCGCTGGACGTCATGTACGGGGCGGGCCAGGGTCTCCTGGCCGGGCGGCTGCGGCGCGCCGGCGCGAGCGTGCGCGAGCTGCACGGGGAGATCAATCCCGGCTTCGGCGGCCTCCATCCCGAGCCGATCCCCGCCTACATGGGCGCGCTCATGGACTGCGTGAAGGGCTGGGAGGGGCCGGGGCCGCGGGTCGGGTTCGCCTTCGACGGGGACTGCGATCGCCTGGCGCCCGTGGACGAGGACGGGATCGTCGTGACCCCCCATCAGACGCTGGCGCTCTTGGTACGCCATCTGGTGCAGCAGCGGGGCATGCGGGGGGCCGTGGTGAAGTCCGTGAACATCGGCCACCTGGTGGACGCGGAGGCCGAGGCCCTGGGCTTGCCCCTGGTGGTGACCCCGGTGGGGTTCAAGTTCATCGCCGAGGCCATGCGGAAGCACGACGCCGTGGTCGGCGGCGAGGAGAGCGGGGGGTTCGCCGTGCGGGGTCACATCCCGGAGCGCGATCCGGGCCTCATCACCCTGCTCCTCCTCGAGTGCATGGAGATGACGGGAAAGTCCCTCGGCACCCTGGTGCGGGAGATGGAGGCCCAGTACGGACCGCGCCGGTACGGCCGCCTGGATCTCCGCTTGCCGTCGTTGGAAGTGCGGGATCGGGTGGTGGCGTCCATCGCGGGCTCGCCGCCCGACCGGGTGCTGTCGCTGCCGGTGTGCCACGTGGAGACGATGGACGGGGTCAAGCTTACCCGGGCGGACCACAGCTGGGTCATGCTGCGCGCCTCGGGGACGGAGCCGTTGCTCCGGATCTACGCCGAGGCCCCCACGGAGGGCGAGGTGAACGCCCTGCTCACGTGGGGCCGGGCGATGGCCCTGGGGGAAGAATAGGGGTTCCAGCGGGGACGCCTGACGGGGGCTCGGGAGCATCGGAATGCCTGGCAGCAAAGCCGTGGACCGGTCACAGAGGAAATCCGAAACATCTTCTGACCCCACGGTCACGCGGAGCCACCCCATCGAGTTCGAGACGAGGCCCTGGGGGAGCTTCAGCACGCTGGAGGAGGGTCCCGGCTACAAGATCAAGCGCCTGGTGGTCCAGCCGGGGTGCCGGTTGAGCCTGCAGAAACACCGGCACCGCGCAGAGCACTGGGTGGTGGTGGCGGGGACCGCGACGGTGGTCAAGGGAAGCCGGCATCTTACGCTGCGAGGGCGGCAGTGCACCGTGATCCCGCGGCAGGCCTGGCACCGGATCGAAAATCGCGGGCGGGAGCCGGTGGTGATCATCGAGGTGCAGCACGGGGCCTACCTCGGCGAAGACGACATCATCCGGAAGCAGGATGATTACGGGCGGATAGAGCCGAGAGCCAAGACCGGGCAATCAGGCACCCAGGCACCCAGGCACCCAGGAAGAACCAGAGTGCCGGAGTGCCAGAGTGCCCGAGTGCCACCCCGAGCCGCGAGCCGCGAGCCGAGCAGGAGAACCAAAGAAGAGCCGCGAGCCGCGAGCCGCGAGCCGCGAAGGGGAAGAATGGCGGGGAGACGGAAGTGAACCGGCTGTACGTGGTCGTGCTGGCGGGGGGCAGCGGGGAGCGGTTCTGGCCGCTCTCCACACCGGCGCACCCCAAGCAGTTCCCGCCCTTGCTGGAGGGACGGAGCTTTTTCCAGCACACCGTGGAGCGGGCCACAAAGCTGGTTGGCCAGGCTCGAGTGTTGGTGGCCACGCGACGCGACCTGCTGCCCATCGTGCAGGAGCAGTTGCCGGGCTTCCCCGTGGAGAACTGCGTCCTGGAACCCGCCGGCCGCGACACGGCCGCCTGCATCGGTCTAGCGGCCCTCGTCGCCCTGCGCCGGGCGCCGGGCGCCTGCACGCTGGTCGCCCCCTCGGATCACTACATCCGGCCCTTCCACGCCTTTGAGGAGACGATCCGGCAGGGCCTGGCGCTCCTGGAGCGGGTGGACGGCCTGGTGACCCTGGGGATTGCCCCGACGCGGCCCGAGACGGGGTACGGCTATATCCTGGCCGGCGACACCGTGCCGGAACATCCGGCGGCCCGGCGGTGCGAGCGCTTCACCGAGAAACCGGACCGGAAGACGGCCGAGCGTTTCGTGGCGGACGGCCGGTACTACTGGAACAGCGGGATTTTCCTGTGGAGCGCCGCAACCATCCTCAAGGCGATGGCCCGGCATCTCCCGGATCACTGGAGCGGTCTGGAGACGATCCGGGCCGCCCTGGGAACGCCGGAGGAGAGCCGGGTCCTGGACGCCACCTTCCCCCGCATGCCCCGGATCTCCGTGGACGTGGGGATCCTGGAGCGGGCGGAAAACGTGTACATGGTCCCCGCGACCTTCACGTGGGACGACGTGGGCGCCTGGAACGCCCTGGGCCGCATCCTCACCCCGGACGAGCATGGCAACGCGGTGGTGGGGCGCCACGTCGGTCGCGACAGCCATGGATGCGTGGTCTACGGAACGACCCGGCCCATCGGGACGATCGGCCTGCGGGACCTGGTGGTGGTGGAGACCCCCGAGGGGATCCTGGTGTGCCCCAAGGAACGGGCCCAAGAAGTGAAAGAACTGGCGCGATGGCTGCGGGAGGCAGGAACGTGAGCACTCCGACGGCGTTGATCACCGGGATCACGGGGCAGGACGGATCCTACCTGGCCGACTTTTTGCTGGACAAGGGGTATCGGGTGGTGGGGATGGTCCGCCGTTCCAGCACCGAGAACTTCGAGCGCATCGAGCACCTCCGGGGGAAGGTGGAGATCTGCCAGGCAGACCTCCTGGACCAACTCTCCCTGATCAACCTGCTGCGCCAGGTGCGACCGCGGGAGGTGTACAACCTGGCATCCCAGTCCTTCGTTCCCACGTCGTGGGAGCAGCCGGTGCTCACCGGGGAGTTCACGGCCCTGGGGGTCACCCGGGTGCTGGAGGCGGTGCGGCTGGTGGACCGGGACATCCGCTTCTACCAGGCGTCCAGCAGCGAGATGTTCGGCAAGGTTCAGGAGGTGCCTCAGACGGAGCGGACGCCTTTTTATCCACGCAGCCCGTACGGAGTGGCCAAGATCTACGGTCATTGGATCACCGTGAACTACCGGGAGAGCTACGGGATCTTCGCCTCCTCGGGCATCCTGTTCAATCACGAGTCCCCGCGGCGGGGCAAGGAGTTCGTGACCCGCAAGGTCACCGACGGCGCGGTGCGGATCAAGAACGGGCTGGATCAGAAGCTTTCCCTGGGGAACCTGGAAGCCCGGCGCGACTGGGGCTATGCCGGCGATTACGTTGAGGCCATGTGGTTGATGCTCCAGCAGTCTCGGCCCGACGATTACGTCATCGCCACGGGGGAGACCCACACGGTTCGGGAGCTGTGCGAGATTGCCTTTGCCCGAGTCGGCCTGCGCTGGCAAGAGCACGTGGTCGTGGATCCGAAATTCGTGCGCCCGGCGGAGGTGGACTTGCTGCAGGGAGACGCCTCCAAGGCCAAACGGGTCCTGGGGTGGCAGCCCCGGGTCTCCTTCCGACAGCTCGTCGAGATCATGGTGGACGCGGACACGGCGCGGCAGACGCGCCAATGACATTGGTGATTGAGGATTGCGGATTTGCGATTGGGTTTCAATCGAAAATCGGCAATCACAAATCATAAATCCCGTGGAGTGGAGATGAGCATGCATGTCTGTGTGATGGGGACGGGCTACGTAGGGCTGGTCACGGGCGCCTGCCTGGCGGAGATCGGGCACCAGGTCGTCTGCATGGACGACGATGCGCGCAAGATCGAGATCCTGCTGGCCGGCGGCATGCCGATCTACGAGCCGTACCTGGAGGGCATGGTGAAGCGGGGCCGCGCCGCCGGCCACCTCCAGTTCACGACCGATGTGACGGAGGCGGTCCGGGAGGCGGCGCTGATCTTCATCTGCGTGAACACGCCGCCGCTCCCTGACGGGGAGGCGGACCTGTCCTACGTGGAGCTGGCGACGCGACGGATCGCGGAGCACGCCAGCCGCAGCACCCTCATCACCGAGAAGTCCACGGTCCCGGTCCAGACCGGCGCCTGGATCGAGAAGACCCTGGCCATCTACAGCAAGCGGCCCGGCGTGGAGTTCGACGTCGCCAGCAACCCCGAATTCACCCGCGAGGGAATGGCGGTGGAGGACTTCTTGCATCCCGACCGGATCGTCGTCGGGGTCTCCAGCGCCCGGGCCGAGCAGACCCTGCGAGAGCTATACGCGCCCATCGTGGAGGGGCGGTTCCGATGCCCCATCCACGCCGATTGCCGGCAAGATCGGGCCGTGCCCTTCCTGGTCACGGACCTCCGCAGCGCGGAGCTGATCAAGCATGCCTCCAACTCCTTCCTGGCCATGAAGATCTCCTTCGCCAACGCCTTGGCGGATGTGTGCGAGCTGGCGGGCGGGGACGTCCTGCAGGTGGTCAAGGGGGTGGGGCTGGACAAGCGTATCGGCCGGGCCTTCCTGAACGCGGGGATTGGGTTCGGGGGATCCTGCTTCCCCAAGGACGTGAAGGCGTTCGTCAAGATCGCGGAGAAGGGCGGCTATGATTTTGCGCTGCTCAAAGAGGTCGACCGGATCAACGAGCGGCGGCGCGAGATGGTTCTGGAGAAGCTCAAGCGAGCGCTTTGGATCCTCCGGGGCAAACGCATCGGATTGCTGGGGCTGGCGTTCAAGCCGGACACCGACGATGTCCGCCAAGCCCCGGCGCTGGCCATCGCCCGGCGGTTGCTGGAGGAGGGGGCGGAGGTGCGCGGGTACGATCCCCAGGCGGCCGCCAAGGCGCAGCAGGCGATCCCCGAGCTCACGATCTGTGGAGACCCATATGAAGTGGGCGCCCAGGCCGAGGCCCTGATCCTCTGCACCGAGTGGGCCGAGTTCCCGGGGCTGGACTGGCCGCGGATGAAGGGCCAGATGGTGCGGCCCCTGATCCTGGACGGGCGGAACGCCCTGGACCGCGAGAAGCTCATCTCCTTCGGCTTCGAGTACATTGGAATCGGGAGGTAGATCCTTGGTGAGCCGAGAGCCGAGAGCCGAGAGCCGAGAGTCGGGGAGCCTCGCATGAATCGGGGGCCGCGATCGCTCGTCACGGGCGGGGCCGGATTCCTGGGATCACACCTGTGCGACCGACTGATCCAGGAAGGCCACGAGGTGATCTGTATTGACAACCTGATCACCGGCGACATGGACCACGTGGCCCACCTCCTGGGGCATGAGGGCTTCCGGTTCATCAAGTACGACGTGACCGAGTACCTGTACGTCGAGGGCCCGCTGAATTATATCCTCCATTTCGCCTCGCCCGCCAGCCCCGTGGATTATCAGCGCCTGCCCATCCAGACGCTGAAGGTGGGATCGCTGGGCACCCACAAGGCGCTGGGCCTGGCCAAGGCCAAGGGGGCGCGGCTCCTGCTGGCCTCGACGTCCGAGGTCTACGGCGACCCCCAGGTCCATCCCCAGCCGGAGAGCTACTGGGGCCACGTGAATCCGGTGGGCCCGCGCGGGGTGTACGACGAGGCAAAGCGCTTCGCCGAGGCCATGACCATGGCCTATCACCGATACCACGGCGTGGACACCCGAATCGCCCGGATCTTCAACACCTTCGGTCCCCGCATGCGGCCGCACGACGGCCGGGTTGTCTCCAACTTCCTGATGCAGGCCCTGGCCGGTCGTCCGCTCACGGTGTACGGCGACGGGAGGCAGACCCGGAGCTTCTGCTTCGTCTCGGACATGGTGGAGGGCCTGTTTCGCCTCCTCATGTCCTCGGAGGTGGAACCGGTCAACCTGGGAAATCCGGTGGAACGCAGCATCCGTGACCTCGTGGCTGCCGTCGAGGCCATCCTGGGCCGACGCTTGGACGTGACCTACAACCCGCTGCCTCAGGACGACCCCCGTGTAAGGCAACCGGATATCACCCGCGCCCGGGAACGCCTCGGGTGGGAAGCCAAGGTGGACTTGGAGGCCGGCCTCCGTGAGACGATCCCCTACTTCCAGGAGAAAGGGGTGGGGGCCTGATCCCCCGTGCGCGCGGTGTGCGCCTGATGCCCGGTTGAGGGGAGTCCAGGAGCGACGAACACGCGACAGGAGGCACGACCCGTGGTCGAGACGCATCCCCGGCCGATCCCGCCAGCGCCGGTGGGCTCACCCGAGCCCCCGGCGCTGTGTCTTTTCCCGGCGGGGTAGCCCGCAGGAAGCGGTCCGGGAGAACCGGGTTGAATTCGCAGCGGAAATCGGGTAGCGTAGGCGGCAATCTGGCGTGCAGTGTCCCCCGATCCTCGATTCCTCCGCGGTTGAACGTGGCACAGACCTCGCTTGTCCGTCATATTGCCCGGTTCCCCCGGTGTCGCGTCCTGATTTTGGGTGACGTGATGCTGGACGAGTACATGTGGGGGACCGTGTCCCGCATCTCTCCCGAGGCCCCCGTGCCCGTGGTGGCGGTGCGCTCCGAGAGCGTGAAGGTTGGCGGAGCAGGGAACGTGGCCGCCAACGTGGCCGCCCTGGGGGGGCGGGCCAGCCTGGTCGGGTTGATGGGAAACGACACGGCGGCGGAACGGCTCTGCCACGAGCTGGAGCTGGCCGGGGTCAAGAGCGACGGGCTGATCGTGGATGGGTCCCGGCCCACCACCATCAAGAGCCGGGTCGTGGCTGGCAGCCAGCACGTGGTCCGCTTCGATCGGGAGAGTGATGTGCCCGCATCGCGGGCGATGCGGGCGCGCGTCCTGGCAGCGGTGCGGGAGCGGTTGCCGGCGGCGGATGTGCTGCTGATCTCGGACTACGCGAAGGGCCTGGTGGGTCCCGGGCTGGTGCGCGAGGTCCTGGCGCTGGCCGCCCGGCAGCGGCGGCTGGTGGCGGTGGATCCCAAGGTGCAGCACCTGTCATTGTTCAAGGGGGTCACGGTCGTGGCGCCGAACCATCACGAGGCGGCCGCGGCCGCGCGCCTCCCGGTGCGGAGCGAGGCGGATCTCATCCGGGTGGGCCGGGTGCTCCTGCGGCGATTGAAGACGCGGGCCGTGCTCATCACCCGCGGGGAGCAGGGGATGTCGCTGTTCGAGGCGGGGAAGGCGGTGGTGCACATCCCCACGGTGGCCCGGGAGGTGTACGACGTGACCGGCGCGGGGGACACCGTGATGGGAGCCCTCAGCCTGGCCCTGGCGGCCGGGGCGGACATGCACGGCGCGGCCGTGATCGCCAATTACGCCGCCGGCGTGGTCGTGGGGAAGCGGGGCACCGCCACCGTGACCCGCGCGGAGCTGGCGCGGGCTCTCCGGGACGGGAAACTCTGATGAAAAACGTTCGAGCGTTCGGTGGTTCGATGGTTCGACTGTTCGAGAACGCCCGAACGCCCGGGACCCACGGCACCGCGGTGCGGAGGCACCGCCGTGGCGTGGGTGCCCCGAACACCCGAACGTTTTGTCCTGTGTGGGAGCACGGGTGATGCGCGTCGTCGGCCTGATCCCGGCCCGCTATGCGTCCAAGCGCTTTCCGGGCAAGGCCCTGGCGGACCTGTGCGGCAAGCCGCTCCTCCAGCACGTGGTGGAGCGGGCGAGCCAGGCCCAGAGCCTGTCCGAAGTCGTGGTCGCCACCGACGATACGCGGATCGCCGACGCGGTGCGGCGCTTCGGGGGAAAAGTTCAGATGACGGCCCCGACCCACCGGTCGGGGACGGATCGCATCGCCGAGGTCGCCCGGGAGCTGGCGTGCGACCTGGTGGTGAACATTCAGGGGGACGAGCCGCTGATCACCCCGGCCGAGATTGACGCCGCCGTGGCGCCGCTCCTCCACGAACCGGCGATCCCGATGGGGACCCTGGCCTGCCCACTGCCCGTAGCGCAGGCGGCGGATCCCAACGCGGTCAAGGTGGTCGTCGGGACCAACGGGTTCGCGCTCTACTTCTCCCGGGCGCCGATCCCGTACCTGCGGGACGGGCACGGCGGCGGGGCGAGCCCGTACCTCCTGCACGTCGGCCTGTACGTGTACCGGCGGGAGGTCCTGCTGCGCCTGGCGAGTTTGCCGCCGACCCCCCTGGAAGAACGGGAGCGGCTGGAGCAGCTCCGGGCGCTGGAGCACGGGATCCGGATCCGGGTGGTGGTGACGGACCACGCCAGCCTCGGCGTGGACACGCCCGAGGACCTGGACCGGGTCCGGCGGATGCTGGCCGGATGATCCATTTTCGATTTAGGATTTTCGATTGCCGATTTGGAAACAAGAATCTGCGGACCGATGCTCCGCAGGTCGCAATCGAAAATCGGCAATCAAAAATCCTCAATCCCGCGGAGGCTGCATGGAGACCAAGTTCATCTTCGTGACAGGAGGGGTGCTCTCGTCCCTGGGGAAAGGCTTGGCCTCTGCCTCCATCGGTTGCCTGCTGGAGAGCCGCGGCTTCCGGGTCACGCTGCTCAAGTGCGACCCGTACGTCAACGTGGATCCCGGGACCATGAGCCCGTTCCAGCACGGAGAGGTCTTCGTGACCGACGACGGGGCGGAGACGGACCTGGACTTGGGCCACTACGAGCGGTTCACGGAGGCCCGGCTGACCAGGGACAACAACATCACCACGGGGCAGATCTACTTCTCGGTCATCACCAAGGAGCGGCGTGGCGACTACCTGGGCGGGACCGTCCAGGTCATCCCCCACATCACCGACGAGATCAAGCGCGGCATCCTGCGGATCACCAAGGATGTGGACGCGGTCATCGTGGAGGTGGGCGGCACCGTGGGGGACATCGAGGGTCTGCCGTTCCTGGAGGCCATCCGTCAGCTCAAGGCGGACGTGGGACGCGAGAACACGCTCTACGTGCATCTGAGCCTGGTGCCCTTCATCACGGCCGCGGGGGAGTTGAAATCCAAGCCGACGCAGCACTCGGTCAAGGAGCTCCTGGAGATCGGGATCCAGCCCGACGTCCTCCTCTGCCGGGCGGACCGCGACCTGCCCAAGGACCTGAAGAAGAAGATCGCCCTCTTCTGCAACGTCTCGGAGAAAGCCGTCATCACCGCCAAGGATGTGAGCACGATCTACGAGGTGCCCCTGGTGCTCCATCGCGAGGGGCTGGACGAGATCGTGGTCCGGATGCTGGGCCTGCCGGAAGGGCCCCAGGACCTCTCGGCCTGGGAGCGGGTGGTCCACACCCTCACCCACCCGACCCGCCAGGTCACCATCGCGGTGGTGGGCAAGTACCTGGAGCTGCGCGACGCCTACAAGAGCCTGAACGAGGCCATCACGCACGGGGGGATCGCCAACGACTGCCAGGTCACCATCAGGCCGGTGGACGCGGAGAAGATCGAGCGGGACGGACCCAAGGACCACCTGCACGACGTGGCGGGCGTCCTGGTGCCCGGCGGCTTCGGCACCCGGGGCATCGAGGGGAAGATCGCGGCCATCAACTACGCCCGGGAAGAGCTGGTCCCGTTCTTCGGGATCTGCCTGGGGATGCAGTGCGCGGTGATCGAGTTCGCGCGACACGTCTGCGGCCTCACCGGGGCCAACAGCCGGGAGTTCGATCCCCACACGCCCCACCCGGTGATCGACCTGCTGCCGGATCAGCGCGGGATCACCAACCTGGGCGGGACCATGCGCCTGGGGGCCTATCCCTGCCGCCTGGTGAAGCCCTCCAAGGCCAACGAGGCCTACGACGCCCAGGAGATCTCGGAGCGGCACCGGCACCGCTACGAGGTGAACAACGAGTATCGTGAGGTCTTGGAACGCCACGGCCTGCTGCTCAGCGGGTTCTCGCCAGACGGGAACCTGGTGGAGATGGTCGAGCTGCCGTACCATCCGTGGTTCGTGGGAGGCCAGTTCCACCCCGAGTTCAAGTCGCGGCCGAGGCGTTCCCACCCGCTGTTCCGGGAGTTCATCCGGGCGGCGCTGGCCTACCAGGAGACGGCCGGGCGCGAGCGGCGGGCGTCGGCCTGAATCGATTTCGGACACCCAAAGGGTACCCGAATGTCGGATGTCGGATTGGGGGGTCGGAACATTCGCCATTCGAAATCCGACATTCGAAATCTCCGGAGATTCCCCTGACCAGTGAAGTGCGGGTTGGTTCGGTGCGCGTGGGGGCCGGGAATCCCCTGGCCCTCATCGCGGGGCCCTGCGTCATCGAGGATGAATCTCACCTCCTGCATGTGGGCGAGCGGCTGCTGGACATCTGCGGGGCGGCCGGCGTCCCGTTGATCCTGAAGGCCTCCTTCGACAAGGCGAACCGCAGCTCGCATCGCTCCTACCGCGGCCCGGGCCTGGCGGACGGACTCCGGGTCCTGGCCCGGGTCAGGGCGAAGCTGGGGATCCCGATCCTCTCGGACGTGCACGAGAGCGGCCAGGTCCCTGCGGCGGCCGAGGTGCTGGACATCCTGCAGATCCCGGCGTTCCTGTGCCGCCAGACGGACCTCCTGCTGGCGGCGGGACGGACGGGGAAGCCGGTGAACGTGAAGAAGGGACAGTTTCTGGCACCGGGAGACATGCGGAACGTGGTGGAGAAGATCCGATCCACGGGGAACACGCAGATCCTCCTGACGGAGCGGGGGTCGAGCTTCGGCTACAACAACCTGGTGGTGGACATGCGGGGGCTGCCGATCATGCGCGGGCTGGGCGTGCCGGTGATCTTCGACGGGACGCACAGCGTCCAGTTGCCCGGTGGGGCGGGGACCGCCTCGTCGGGCCAGCGCGAGTTCGTGGCGCCCCTCGTCCGCGCCGCGGTGGCGGCCGGGTGCGACGGCCTGTTCCTGGAGGTCCATCCCGATCCGGATCGCGCCCCGTCGGATGGCTCGACCATGCTCCCCCTGGATGCTCTCCCCTCGCTGCTGGCCGAGGTGACCGCCATCGCCCGCGCGCTGGCCCGTCCGGTCTAGCATCATGCGTCAGAAATTCGCTGGCCGTCGCCCGTGTCTTCTGTCCGCCAGAGGCATCCTGGCGGCCCCGTGAGCACATCTGTCGTGGGCCGCGCTGGCGCTCCGGGAAGGATCCTCGTCCGGTCTCCGAACTGGATCGGAGAGCAGGTCCTGGCCTATCCGTTCTTCCACTACCTGCGCCATGCTTTTCCGCGGGCCCACATTACCGCCGCCTGCGTTCCGTGGGTGGAGTCGGTCCAGTTCCGCGTCCTTCTCGACGAGGTTGTCGTGCTGCCGAAACGGGAAGCCCATTCCCCTCTCGCCAGGCTGAGGGCGATCGAGGGAGCCGCCAGGATGCTCCGGAAGGCAGGGCCCTGGGATCTGGGAGTCTGCCTTCCCAACTCGCTCTCCTCGGCATGGATAATGTTCCGGGCGGGCGTTCGGGTGCGCCGAGGGTACAAGCGGGATGGGCGCGGGATGCTGCTCGATGAGGGGCTCCCGTGGGACGCAGCCGCGTCCACGCACCGCGCAGAAGCCTATGTCCTCCTCCTCCCTCCGGAAGCCCGGCCGGACCGCCCCATTGAGGAGTTCTGGGGAACTCCTCCCGGGAATGATCTGGGCCCTGGGTTGCCCGGCGTGGCTGCGCGGTTCGACCCATCACGGCACTGGCCCGAGGCTGAGCCAATTGACCCGCCCCAGGGTCCGTACTGGGTTCTGGCGCCTGGGTCCAGGGCGGAATCTCGCCGCTGGCCCGAGGAGTATTTTGCCGCCCTGGCCCGCCTGATCGCCGAGGAGACCGGATGGACCGGGATCATCGTGGGCGGGCCAGGGGAGGGAGCGGTGGCGCTTCGGCTGAGCCAGGATCCCGGATTGAAGCTTCTGGATTGGACCGGGCGGGGAACGGTTGCCTCGTATTGGAGACTCTTCGCTGGCGCCAGGTTCACGGTCAGTAACGATTCCGGGTTGGCCCATGTGGCGTCCCTGTGCGGCTCCCCCGTGCAGATCGTGTGGGGGGCGGCGGATCCCCGGCACACGAAGCCACTGGGCCCCGGCACGGTCCGCATCGCATTCAACCCGGTGCCCTGCTGGCCATGCGAGCGGAACACCTGTTCACAGCCGCAGGCGACCCAGCTGCTATGTCTTCGCGGAATTTTGCCAGAGATCGTTTGGCGCGAGCTCAAGACCTTCTCCCGGGAGTGCCAGGTGCGCTGAGTCGGCACGCACAGCCATGGCACCTTCCCCGTGGGGAGAGCAACCCACTCGGTGACGTGGGACTCACATGGCCCAGTATCTCCGCCTCCTGAAGTACGCCCTGCCCTATCGGGGCCGAATCGCAATTTCGATCGTTTGCCTCTTGATCGCCTCTCTCCTCAACGCGGTCTCGGTGGCCTCCCTCCAGCCGGTGTTTGACGGGCTCTTCGGGGGCGAGGGGAGCCGGCAGCTCTTGAGCCTGCCGCGGGCGCTTCAGCCGCTCCTGGAGGGCTGGGTGGCCCGGGTCCAGGGCTTCCTGCGGGCCCACCAGATGAGCGTCCTGACCTTCCTGGCGTGGTTTCTCCTCGCGGTGCTGCTGGCCAAGGCCATGGTGAGCTACGTCAGCGTCTACCTGATGAAATACGTGTCCGAGCGGGTGATGGCGGACGTCCGGGACGCGCTGTACGCCCACCTCCACTCGCTGTCCCTGGGCTTCTTCCTGCGCAAGAACACCGGCGAGATCGTGTCGCGGGTGACGGCCGATGTGGACGCCCTGGGCGCCGCGGCGACCGACCTCTTCCGGAATGCGCTGCGAGAACCGTTCACCATCGTGGGTCTGGTGGCGCTCCTGTTCGTGATCCACTGGCAGTTGGCCCTGGCCTCTCTGCTCATCTTTCCCATGACGGTGATCCCCATCGTCAAGTTCGGGCAGAAGATTCGGCGGCGGGGAACCCGGGTGCTGGAACGGCGAGCTGAGCTGTCCACCGTGATCCAGGAGGGCATCACCGGCATCCGGATCGTCCAGGCGTTCGGGATGGAGGCGTACGAGCGCCAGCGGTTCTGTGCCAAGAACCGCGAGCTCTTCCAGGCGATCATGCGCATCGTACGCGTGGATGCGCTCTCCGTGCCGGTGATGGAGATTCTGGAGGCGGTCGGGATCGTGGTCGCCGTCTGGCTGGGCGGCTACCTGGTATTTCGGGGCGAGCTGACTCCCGGCGCCTTCATGGGATTCCTGGGCGCGCTGGCCTCGCTGTACGTCCCCATCAAGCGCCTGAGCGCCGTGAACAACAACATCCAGCGCGGGATGGCCGGGGTCCACCGCGTGTTCGAGGTGATGGACCAGCAGCCCGAGGTCACGGACCGGTCCGGGGCCCGCGTGCTGCCGCCGGTGAAAGAGACGGTCACATTCGCCCACGTCAGCTTTGCCTACGAGCCGGGGCGCTTCATCTTGCGGGATGTCCACTTCCGGGGGAAGATGGGAGAGATCGTGGCCATCGTGGGCCCCAGCGGCGCGGGCAAGAGCACGCTGGTGAACCTCCTGCCGCGGTTCTTCGACCCCACGGAAGGCCGGATCCTCTTGGATGGCGTGGACCTCCGCGACGTCACGCTGGCGTCTCTGCGGGCGCAGATCGGCATGGTGACGCAGGACACCATCCTCTTCGACGACACGGTCGCCAACAACATTGCGTACGGGCTGTTCGCCACAGGCGGAGCAGCCAGGGCCTCCGGGCCGTCGGCGGACTGCGACCTGGCCAGGATCCGCGAGGCGGCACGGCTGGCCAACGCCGAGGAGTTCATCCTGCAACTCCCCGAGGGCTACGCGACCCGCATCGGCGAGAAGGGGGTGCGGCTCTCGGGCGGCCAGAAGCAGCGCATCGCCATCGCCCGGGCCGTCCTCAAGGACCCGCCCATCCTGATCCTGGACGAGGCCACCTCGGCGCTGGACGCGGAGGCGGAGCGCCTGGTGCAGGAGGCACTGGAGCGCCTGATGCGGAACCGGACGACCTTCGTCATCGCCCATCGCCTCTCCACGGTGATCCAGGCGGACCGGATCGTGGTCCTGGAGGACGGGCGCCTGGTGGAGATGGGAACCCATCCCGAACTGATGGCCGCCCGGGGCACCTACTTCCGCCTCTACCAGAACCAGCCCCAGGAGGCGTGAGGGCATGGCCCCTGCGCTTCCGCCGCAGCGGATCCTCTGCATCAAGCTCAAACACATCGGCGACGTGCTCCTGATGACGCCGGCCATCCGCGCCCTGCGCCGGGCCTGGCCGGGGAGCGCCATCGCGGCGCTGGTGCCGCGCGGGACCGAGGACATCCTGGAGGGCAACCCGGATCTGAACGCGGTCCTGGTCTTCGACCGGGGCACGGGGAGCTGGCAGGTGATCCGCGCCCTGCATCGGTTCAGGCCGGATCTGGTCCTGGAGATGGGGCAGGGGGACCGGGAGGCGGTCCTCGGCAGGCTTTCGGGCGCGCGCCATCGGGTGGGCTATGCGCCCGGCCGTTCCGGCGGCTGGCGGAGAGTCCTGCTCAGGCAGGCGGTGCCCTGGAACGGGCAACAGCATATCGTGGAGACAAACCTGGATCTCGTCCGGGCGTTGGGAATCCCGGCCCAGGCGAGTCGTCCCGTGCTTGTCGTCCGGCCCGAAGCCCGTTCGCGCATGGCGGCGCGCCTGGCATCAGCCGGGCTGATGCCAGGCAGACCGATGGTGGTCGTCCATCCCGTCTCCCGCTGGCTGTTCAAGGCCTGGCCGGAAGCGGGATGTGCCGAGGTGATCGGCCGGTTGATCCGGGACACGGGGGTCGCCGTCGCCCTCACCAGCGGGCCCGGGGCCGCGGAGGTGGAGGCGGCCAATCGGATCTTGGCCAGGGCCGGGACGCCGATCATCAATCTCATCGGCCAGACAACGCTGGGAGAGCTGGCCGCTGTCCTTGAGAGAGCAGCGCTCTTCCTCGGCGTGGACTCGGCCCCCATGCACATGGCCGCGGCCCTGGGGGTCCCGGTGGTGGCCCTCTTCGGCCCGTCGGGGGAGGTCAGCTGGGGCCCGTGGGGAGAAGGACACATGGTGGTGACGAGCCCCTACCTCTGCCGGCCCTGCGGGCAGGACGGCTGCCTCGGCAGCAAGCGGAGCGACTGCCTGGAAGCCATCTCCGCCCAGGCGGTGATGCGCGCGGTGGAGCCTGTCCTGAGTCGAGTCCTCGGTGCGCCTTTTCCTCCTCACCCGCCAGGGGAGAGGGGATCTAAGGTTTCACCTCTCCCCCCGGTGGGGCATGCGCCCTAACTTCAGCCCCCCTTTGAAAAAGGGGGGGAGGGGGGATTTCAGCAGGAAAAGACAAGTTGGCGCTAATTCCCCCGGTGGGGAGAGGGTAGGTGAGGGGGGTGAGAGAGCAGATGCGATCCCCGATCTCCGTGGCTATCATCACGCTGAACGAGGAGCGGAACATCCGCGCCTGCCTGGAGAGCGTGAAGTGGGCGGAGGAGATCGTGGTCTGCGATTCCGGCAGCAGCGACCGAACGCTGGCCATCGCGGACGAGCACGGCGCGCGGACGTTCCGGGACGCCTGGCGCGGCTTCGCGGGCCACAAGAACCTGGCCGTGGAGCGCTGCAGCCATCCGTGGGTCCTCGTCCTGGATGCCGATGAACGGGTGACGCCCGCCCTCCGGCAGGAGATCGAGGGAGTCCTCGCCGATCCGGCGGCGCGGGACGGCTATCGGGTGCCCCGGCGGAGTTATTTCCTGGGACAGTGGATCCGGGGGTGCGGGTGGTACCCCGACGAGACGGTTCGCCTGTTCCGGCGCGGCCGCGGCCGCTTCGCCCTGCGCGTCGTCCACGAAGCGGTGGTGGTGGACGGATCGCTGGGGCGCCTGTCGTCCCCCCTCGACCACTTCACCTACGATTCCATCAGCGCCTTCCTCCAGCGCATGGACCGGTACTCGACGCTGGCCGCAGCGGAACTGCACCGGGCCGGCCGATCCGCCCGCCTGGTGGACCTGCTGGCGCGTCCGGCCTGGACCGCCTTCCGGATGCTCGTGCTGCAGGGGGGCTGGCGCGAGGGGTGGCGGGGGCTGGTGCTCTCCGGCCTGTACGCAAGCTACGCCTTCAGCAAGTACGCCAAGCTCTGGGAGATGGAGCGGACAGGGCGCGATGGGTGAGCCGCTGACGATCCTCCACAGCGAATCGTCCATGGGGTGGGGCGGGCAGGAGATCCGGGTCTTCTCCGAGGTCCGCTGGCTGCGGCGGCACGGTCACGCGGCCAGCCTGGTGGTTCCGCCGGGAAGTCTTTTGGGGGAGCGAGCCGAAAAGGCGGCCGTCCCGGTGGCCTGGATCGCCATGCCGCACGCCCTCGACCTGCTCGCCGTCGCACGGATCGCCGGACGCCTGCGACGGGAGCGGGCCCAGGTCCTGGTCACCCACAGCTCCGTGGACGCCTGGACGGCGGGCCTGGCCGCCCGGCTCGTCGGGGTGCCGGTTGTCCGGATGCGGCACCTGTCGGTGCGGGTCCGGACGAATCCCGTCTCCCGCGTGGTCTACACGGCGCTATGCGATCGCATCGTGACCACGGGGGAGGCGATCCGCACCCTCCTGGTTGACCGCCTGCGGATTCCCCCGACCAAGGCGGTCTCCATCCCGACTGGCGTGGACCTGGAAGCGTTTCATCCGTCCCGGGGCGCGCCCGTGCGCCTCCGGAAGGACCTCGGCGTGGATCCGGAGACACCCCTGGTGGGGATGGTTGCGGTCCTCCGAAGCTGGAAGGGCCACCTGGTGTTCCTCCAGGCGCTCCGCCAGGTGCGAGAGATCCGCCCGGACGTGCGGGCGGTCCTGGCGGGCGAGGGGCCATTTCGGACCGTCATCCAGGACGCCATCCGGGCTCACGGCCTGGATGGCCAGGTCCGATTGCTGGGACACCGCGAGGACGTGCCGGAGATTCTGGGCGGGCTGAACGTGGTCGTCTCCGCCTCCACGGCGGCAGAGGGAATCCCGCAAGTGCTCCTCCAGGCCCTGGCCATGTGCCGCCCCGTGGTGGCCAGCGACGTCGGCGGCGTCCCCGAGGTCATCCGGCCCGGGGAGACGGGCTGGCTGGTCCCGACCGGCGATCCGGGGGCGCTGGCAGGCGCGATCCTGGAGGCCCTGGCGGACCAGGCCCGGGCCCGGCGCATGGGGGAGCGGGGACGCCAGATGGTCGAGGCGGACTTTTCCCTGGAACGCATGGGGGAGCGCATGGAGCAGCTCTATCGCGCCGTGGCGACCGGCCGGCGCGCGATCTCCCCCGGCGATTCGGGGAATCGGTAGCCATGGCCGGCGAGCAGACCCTGGCGGCCCCGGTCGACGCGGCAAGGGCGCCGGCCCGCCGGCGCGTCCTGGACCTGGGCTACGGGCGCAACAAGCAGCCGGGGGCGATTGGTGTGGACCGGGATCCGGCGAGCCAAGCGGACCTCCTGTGCGACCTGAACCGTGTTCCGTATCCGTTCCGGGCGGACAGCTTCGACGACACCCACCTGCATCACGTGATCGAGCATCTGGAGGATGTGGTCGCGGTGGTCGCGGAGATCTGGCGGATCGCCCGCCACGGAGGCCGGGTCTTCATCGCCACCCCGCACTTCTCGTCGGTCCATTCGTACACCGATCCCGGCCATCGCCAGCGGCTGGCGCGGGACTCCTTCGATCAGGTGCGCAAGGATCTCCCCCCGGGCCGGAGCATCGAGGTCGTCCGGAAGGAGATCCGCTTCCAGCCGGGGTATTGCTGGTCGTGGCCGGCGCAGCTCATCTACCGCATCTCCCCGAACACGTACGAGACGTTCTTCGCATTCCTCTTTCCGGCGCGGAAACTGGTGTGTAAACTGCGGATCGTCAAGGGACCGGAGACCGGAGGCCGGAGGCCGTCCCCAGTCCCCCGTCCCCGGTCGTTCATCCCACGAACAGGCACTGACCGCTGAGAGCACGC
>Ga0155960_1198_pt7 | contig 27949 bp, 23 predicted proteins | sample RifCSPlowO2_02_FD_107614 | JGI IMG/M metagenome (GOLD analysis project Ga0155960, IMG submission 107614) | candidate division NC10 bacterium RIFCSPLOWO2_02_FULL_66_22
CAGAAGGCAGAAGGCAGAGGGCAGAAGGCAAGAACCGCGAGCCACGAGCCGTGAAGGATTCCCAAATTCGAAATTCGAAATTCGAAATTCGAAATTGGCGCGGGCGGCGAATTCCGGCCGCGGTGATCCGACGGGCCAAGGGCATCAAGATGCTCGTGCTGGATGTGGACGGCATCCTGACCGACGGCCGGCTGGTCTATGGGCCGGGCGGACACGAGTTCACCGCGTTTCACATCCTGGACGGGCACGGCATCACGCTGGCCCTTCGCTTCGGCCTGTCCCTGGCGCTCATCACCGGGCGCGAGTCCGAGGCAGTCGCCCAGCGGGCCCGGGAGCTCGGCATTCTCGAGGTCCACCAGAAGGCGCTGGACAAGTTGTCCGTCTTCCAGGATCTCCTGGCCAGGAGCAACCTGGCGGCGTCGCAGGTGGCGTGCATGGGGGATGATCTGGTGGACCTGCCCCTGCTCCGGCGGGCCGGTCTGGCCGTCACCGTGCCCGACGCCGTGGAGGAGATCCGCGCCGCGGCCCACTACGTGACGTCCCGGCCGGGAGGACAGGGAGCGGTCCGCGAGGCCATCGAGCTCCTGTTGAAGGCCCAGGCCCACTGGCCGGCCGTGATGGAGCGGTACCGGCGATGAGCGCCCAGGTGTTTCGAGGCATCGGGGTCTCCCCGGGGATTGCCGTGGGCAAGGCCCTGGTCGTCGAGGTGCGGCGCCCTCGGATCAAGCGCGAACGGGTGGACCCGGCGCGGCTCCCCCTGGAGATCTCCCGCCTGCGCCAGGCGCTGGAGGCCTCGCGGCGCCAGATCCTGGAGATCCAGGAGCGCATCGCCACGGAGGTCGGGCCGCAGTACGCCCGGATCTTCGACGCGCACCTCTTGATCCTGGAGGATCGCTGGCTGGTGGAGGAGGCCAGCGCCATCATCCAGGCCCAGGGAGTGAACGCGGAATACGCCCTGCAGGAGGTGCTGGAGCCGGTCCGGCAGGCCTTCTCGCGCGTGGAGGATGGGTACCTTCGGGAGCGGCGCACGGATGTGGACGACGTGGGGGACCGGGTGCTGCGAAACCTCCTGGGCCAGCGCGGGAGCGTCCACGTGGAGGGGATGCGCGGGGAGGCCATCGTCTTCGCCCACGACCTGAGCCCCTCGGACACGGCCCAGCTGCATCGGGACGCGGTCCTGGGGCTGGTGACGGAGACGGGCGGTCGCACCTCCCACAGCGCCATCATGGCGCGCTCGCTGGAGATCCCGGCAGTGGTCGGGGCGGAGGAGATCTGCGCCCACGTCGTGAACCACGAAACGGTGATCCTGGATGGGACCGAGGGCCTGGTCATCCTGGCCCCGGACCGGGAGACCCTGGCCCGCTACCATGCCCGGAAGCAGCAGCTCGAGTACGTGGGCCGCGCCCTGGACAAGCTGGGCGCGCTGCCGGCCGAGACGCAGGACGGCTACCGGGTGCGGGTCACCGCCAACATCGAATTTCCCGAGGAGCTGCCGGCCGTCCAGGCCCACGGGGCGGAAGGCGTCGGCCTGTACCGCACCGAGTTCCTCTACCTGAACCGGCCGGACCTGCCGGGCGAAGAAGAGCATTTCGCCGTCTACCGCGCGGTGGCGGCCGAGATGCATCCCCGCCCCACCGTCATCCGGACCCTGGACTTCGGCGGGGACAAGCTGGCCTCGGCCATCCAGCTTGCCGCGGAGGAGAATCCATCGCTCGGCCTGCGGGCCATCCGCCTGTGCCTGCACCGGCCGGACATCTTCCGGCCGCAGCTCCGGGCCATCCTGCGGGCCAGCGCCTTCGGGGCCCTCCGGATCATGTACCCCATGATCTCGGGTGTGGCAGAGCTGCGGGCCGCCAACGCCATCCTGGAGGACGTCAAGGCCGAGCTCCGGCGCCAGGGGATCGCCTTCGACCCCGCGATCCAGGTAGGGGCCATGATCGAGACCCCCTCGGCGGCCGTGACCGCCGATCTCCTGGCGCGGGAGGTGGACTTCTTCAGCGTCGGGACCAACGACCTGATCCAGTACTCCCTGGCCATCGACCGGATCAACGAGCAGGTGGCTTACCTGTACGAGCCGCTGCACCCCGCGGTCCTCCGGATGCTCCGGGGCGTGGTCAGCGCGGCTCACAACGAGGGGATCTGGATCTCCATGTGCGGGGAGATGGCCAGCGATCCGCTGCACGGCCTGCTGCTGGTGGGGCTGGGCTTCGACGAGCTGTCCATGACGCCGGGGGCCATTCCCCTGATGAAGCGGATCATCCGGTCCGTCACCTACGGGCAGGCGGCCGAGGTGGCCCAGCGCCTCTTCGGCTGCGCCACGGCCCAGGAGGTGGAGCGGCTGCTGCTCCTGGAGATGCGCGCCCGCTTCCCCGAATACTTTGCCGGCGACGCCCTCCCCGGGGCCGAGAAACGGCCGGGTTTTCCTTGACTTTCGCCCGCCCTGTGTTACAGTTTCGCCGCTTTTGCGCCCGGGAATGCTGCGGACCCTGCGTCTCATTTGACTGGCCCATTTGACTGGCCCATTTGACTGGGAGGACGGAATCGTGCCGTCGAGACAATATCTGTTCACATCGGAATCGGTCACCGAGGGCCACCCCGACAAGATCGCCGACCAGATCTCGGATGCCGTCCTGGATGCCGTGTTCGCCCAGGATCCCTACGGGCGAGTGGCCTGCGAGACGCTCGTGACCACCGGCCTGGCCTTCATCGCGGGAGAAATCACCACCCGCTGCTACGTGGACATCCCCAAGGTGGCGCGGGGGGTCATCCGGGACGTGGGGTACACGCGGGCGAAGTACGGCTTCGACTTCGAGACCTGCGCGGTGGTCACCGCCATCCAGGAGCAGTCCTCGGACATCGCGCTCGGAGTGGACATCCAGGGGGCGGGGGATCAGGGCCTCATGTTCGGCTACGCCACCACGGAGACGGCCGAGCTGATGCCCATGCCGATCATGCTGGCCCACAAGCTGTGCATGCGCCTCACCGAGGTCCGGCGCAAGGAGATCCTGGAGTACCTCCGGCCCGACGGGAAGTCGCAAGTCACCGTGGAGTACACGGACGGCAAGCCGACCCGCGTGGACACGGTGGTGGTCTCGGCCCAGCACAGCCCGGATGTCAGCCTGAAGCAGATCCGCGAGGACATCATCGAGGCGGTCGTCTCCCCCGTGATCCCGCGGGAGCTCCTGGACCCGGAGCGGATCACGTACCACATCAACCCGACGGGCCGATTCGTGATCGGGGGCCCGCACGGGGACACGGGCCTCACCGGGCGCAAGATCATCGTGGACACCTACGGGGGCGTGGGGAGTCACGGCGGCGGCTGCTACTCGGGCAAGGACCCGACGAAGGTGGACCGCTCGGCCTCCTATATGGCCCGCTACATCGCCAAGAACCTGGTGGCGGCCGGGCTGTGCGACAAGTGCGAGGTCCAGCTGGCCTACGCCATCGGCGTGGCGGAGCCGGTGTCCGTCATGGTGGACAGCAAGCAGACCGGTTGCGTCTCCGACGAGGTGATGCAGGATCTGGTGCGCCGCCACTTCGAGCTGACCCCGGCCGGGATCATCAAGTCCCTGGACCTCCGGCGACCCATCTACCGCAAGACGGCGGCCTACGGGCACTTCGGCCGGAGCGAGCCGGAGTTCACCTGGGAACGCACCGACCGGGCCGACTTCCTGAAGAAGGAGGCGGGACGGCTGGGAGCCTGAAGAGCGGGGGGTAGAGGTCAGGGGCTGGGGGCCAGCGCGGACCCGGAGACGTGAGCGGGAGGGGTCGGGGGCCAGGGATCGGGGATCGGGTTCGAACCAGAGACTTTGGAAAACGCGGGGCCAGGAGACCGGGCGGTCTCCTGGCCCTTCGCGTGAGAGGATGGGACGATGCAATACGACGTGAAGGATCTGGGCCTGGCAGAGAAGGGGGTGCGCCGGATCGCCTGGGCACGGAACGCCATGCCGGTGCTGCGCCTCATCGAGGAGCGATTCGCCCGGGAGACACCGCTGCGGGGGATCCGGGTCTCCGCCTGCCTGCACGTGACCTCCGAGACGGCGAACCTCATGCGGGCACTCAAGGCCGGGGGGGCGGAGGTCCGCCTGTGCGCCAGCAACCCGCTGAGCACCCAGGACGACGTGGCGGCCTCCCTGGTCAAGGACTTCGGCACCCCGGTGTTCGCCATCAAGGGCGAGGACAAGGACACCTACTACCGCCACATCCATGCGGCGCTGGATCTCCGGCCCAACCTGACCATGGACGACGGCGCCGACACCATCGGGATGATCCACAGCGAGCGGCAGGACCTGGCGGAGGGCGTCATCGCGGGCACCGAGGAGACCACCACCGGCGTCATCCGTCTGAAGAGCATGGAGAGGGACGGCATCCTCAAGTACCCCGTCATCGCGGTGAACGACGCCAACACCAAGCACTTCTTCGACAACCGCTATGGCACGGGACAGAGCACCATCGACGGCATCCTCCGGGCCACCAACCTGCTCCTGGCCGGGACGCGATTGGTCGTGTGCGGCTACGGCTGGTGCGGGCGCGGCGTGGCCATGCGGGCGCGCGGCATGGGCGCCATCGTCAGCGTGGTGGAGACGGATCCCCTGAAGGCCCTGGAGGCCGTGATGGACGGCTACACGGTCCTGCCCATGCGGGACGCGGCGCGGCAGGGCGAGGTCTTCGTCACGGTCACGGGGAACATCCACATCATCCGGAAGGAGCACTTCGAGGCGATGCCGGACGGGGCCGTGGTGTGCAACTCCGGCCACTTCAACGTGGAGATCGACATTCCGGCCCTGGAATCCCTGGCCGTGGGACACGAGCCCATCCGGGACCACGTGGAGGAGTACCGGCTGCGGGACGGGCGGCGGATCTACCTCCTGGGCGAGGGGCGGCTCATCAACCTGGCCGCGGCCGAGGGGCACCCCGCCAGTGTCATGGACATGTCGTTCGCCAACCAGGCCCTGGCCTCGGAGTACGCGGTGAAGCATCGGGGGACCCTGGCCAAGAAGGTCCATCGGGTGCCGCACGCCATCGATGCCGAGATCGCCCGGCTGAAGCTCGAGTCCATGGGAGTCAAGATCGACGCCCTGACCGAGGAGCAGCGGAAGTACCTCGAGTCGTGGGAGATGGGAACCTAACGCAAGAGCGTTCGGCTGTTCGGGGGTTCGGCGGTTCGGTCGTTCGCGAAGACCCAGGAGGGCCTCGGCGATCTTGGCGCCTTGGCGGTGAGATCCTTGGGGTCAGCCGCGGAGGCGCCAGAGGGAGAGGAGGCCGGCGGTCCCGAAGACGAGGTTGGGCAGCCAGGCGGCGACCAGCGGCGGCAGGATGCCCCCCCGGCCGAAGGAGAAGCCCAGCGAGAGCAGCATCCAGTAGAGAAATCCCATCGGGATGCAGGCCCCCACCCAGAGCATGACCCCCGCCTTGTCGGTCCGCAATCCGAAGCTCACCCCGATGAGGGCCATGACGAGGCTGACCAGCGCCGTGGCCACCTTGGCGTACAGGTCCACGCGGTAGCGGGTCGCGCTCATCCCACTACTGACCAGCCGCTCGATGTAGGCGCGGAGCTGGGCGTAGCTCATCTCCTCCGGGGAGCGGGCGATCCGGGCGAACTCCTCGGGTCCCTCCTCCAGCGCGACGCCCAGCTCCCGGAAGGGTTCGATCCGGATGGGCGTCTGGTCCAAATCCAACCGGTAGCCGGTCCGAAGGGTCCACCCACCCACGCCCCACGCCGCCTCGCGTGCGTCCACCCGCCGCAGCAGATCGAAGCCCGGCGACAGGTCGAAAATGCTCATGCCCCGGATGAGGCCGGAGGCGGTCTCGATCAGGGAGATGTGGACGAAGCGGTTCCCATTGGCGCGGTACCAGATGTCGCTGTCCCGGGTGATGCGGTGCGCGGGGAGGCGCCGCACCTGGGTGCGCCAGATGTTCAGCGCCCGCTCGTTGGTCCGCGGCGCCACGTACTCGGTCGTCCCCCAGGCGGCCAGGCTGGCCGCCAATCCCAGCCCGATACAGGGCAGGGCGATCCGCAGGGTGCTCACGTGGCCCATCTTCATGGCCAGGAGTTCGTTGTGCCGGGCGAGGCCGCCGAGGGTGAGCAGGCTGGCCAGCAGAACGGCGACGGGCAGGACCTGGGTGAAGATGGCAGGGAGGCTGAAGAGGTAGAAGCGCAGGATCAGCGCCGGCGGGACACGCGCCTCCAGGAAGCGGGTGAACTTCTCGAAGAGGTCCACGATCACGTAGACCCCCACGAAAAGCACCAGGCACAGCAGGAGGATCTTCAGGGACTCGCGGGTGATGTACCGATCCAGGAGACGCATGGCGATCAGGACCGCGGCCCGGCGGCGGAGGCGCTCGGCGCCGGCGCGAACAGCGCCTCGCGGAAGGTGGCGGGATAGCACTCCCCCCGAAACAGCAGCAGGCCGCCGCCCAGCGCGATGAGGAGATTGGGCAGCCACATTACCAGGGCCTCGGGCGCCAGCCCCCGGTCCCCCAACCCCTCGCCCGCCACGATCAGCATGTAGTAGCCCAGCGCGCTGCCCGCCGAGATGACCAGGCTGAGCCCTCGCCCGCCCTTCCGGATCCGGCTCCCCAGGGGGACTCCGACCAGGGCGAACAGCAGGCACGAGATGGGGATGGCCAACTTCTTGTGGAACTCGACCAGGGGAGGATGATAGTTTCGCCCCTGCGCCCGCAGGGCAGCCGCCCGCTCGCGCAATTCGGCCAGGGTCAGCTCCTGCTCGCCCGGCGGCCGCTGCATGGGGTCGACCAGGCTCCGGCCCACGTCCACGCTGAGCTGGTAGTCGGAGAAAGTCAGCAGGCGATAGCCGCCGGTCAGTTCCGCGGCCGACAGGTGGATGGAGCCCTGGCTCAGGCTGAGCCCCATGCGCAGGTTCTGTGGGTCCGAGGTGAACTGGCCGCTCCGCGCCACGACGACCCTGCGTTCCGCAGGGTTGCGGTTGTCCACCAGGAAGACCCCCTCCAGGCGGGAGGTCTTGGGGTCCACGTGCTCCACGTACAGAATGAGCCCTTCGAACTCGCTGTTGAAGACGCCCTCCTGGATCCCCACGGTGGCCTGTTGGTGGGTCATCCGGAAGACCAGGTTCTTGAAGGCGTGGTTGCTGAAGGGCAGGATCCAGATGGTGATGACCAGGGTCAGCACGGAGGCGACCAGGCCGAATCCCACGGCTGGTCGGCTGAGGCGGCTGAGACTCAGGCCGGCCCCGCGCATGGCCAGGATCTCCCCGTCCGTGCCGAGACGCGTGAAGGTGGCCAGGGTGGCCAGGAGGACCGACATGGGGATGGTGACCACCAGCGAGTAGGGCAGGATGTACAGGAAGAGCTGAAGGACCGTGAGGATCCCGACACCCTTGTTGACGATCAGCTCTACCAGGCGGAGGATCTTGTTCGTCAGGAGGACGAACGTGAAGACCATGAGGCCGAGGATGAAGGCCACAGTCATCTCTTTGAGGATCGCGCGGTCCAACAGGCTCATCGGTTCCCTCAGCGGTGAGCGGAATACGGCCGGAGGATTCTACTCCAGCCGCCACAACCGAACCAGCAGTTTTTCTCCGGGTGCAGTCGCGCAATGAGATTCGACTTCCCCTCGCAGCCGGGTGCCGGAATTGACCCAGCCGGCGGCTCCTGGGTCGCGGTGTCCACCCGGCCCCTGGTCCCCCTGGCCGCGGCCTTCTGCGTCGGAATCGCCCTGGAGCACGCCCTGGCGCTGCGACCAGCGGCATGGACGGTGGGAGTGGGGGTCCTGCTTCTTCTGGGCGCATGTGCTTGGTGGGGAAGGACCCGCCGCCTCCTTTCCGTCAGCCTGATCCTCGCCTTCGCCGGCCTGGGCGGCCAGTCCATGGCGACGGCGCTCTTCGGCGACCCGGCGCACCACCTGAGCCGGATTCCAGAAGCGCAGCTTACCTCGCCCATCCCCCTGGAGGGTTGGGTCGTGGGCCCGCCCGACCCGCGTCCCGCCGAGGTCCGCGACACGGGAGATCCCGAGCGCACCCGCTTCGTCGTGGAGGTGACCCGGCTCCGCCTGGGGGAAACGTGGATGGTGGCGACGGGGCGGGCCCGGCTGACCGTGATCGGCGAGCCGCCGGAGGCGGCGTACGGGGACGAGGTCCGGGGGTCCTTCCGGTTGCGCCGCCCGAGGCGCTTCGACAATCCCGGGGCGTTCGATTACCCCGCGTATCTCGCCACCCAGGGGATCACCCTGGAGGGGTGGACGCGGGAACCGGTGGAGGTGGTGCGGGCCTCTCGCGGCTCCACGATTCTGGGGGCCGTCTTCGACATGCGAAGCCTGCTCCTGCGACGGCTGGATGCCGCCATGCCGCCGCCCGAGGCGGGGCTGCTCAAGGCGACGGTCCTGGGAGACCGGTCCGGGCTCTCCCCGGAGATGAACCGGGCCTTCCTGGATTCGGGGACGTACCATATTCTCGCCATCTCCGGCCTGAACGTGAGCATCCTGGCCGGCACGCTCTTCGGCCTCTTCCGCCTGTTGCGCGCCTCTCCGCGGCTCGCCGCCGTGGCCTCGGCCCTCCTGGTGACGCTGTATGCCGCGCTGGCAGGGGCCAGCGCCTCGGTGATTCGGGCCGCGGTGATGGCGGATACCTACCTGCTGGCGGTGATCCTGGATCGCCGTGGCGACCTGTTGAACAGCCTGGCCCTCTCGGCCCTGGCTCTCCTCTGGTGGAATCCGCGCTTCCTCTTCGACGTCGGCTTTCAGCTCACCTACCTGGCGACCCTGGGGATCCTCCTGGTGCTGCCCCGGACTGCCGCGGCGATGGAAGTCCTGCCCCGCCCGCTCCGGTGGCCGCTCCAGTCGGTGGCGATCACTCTGGCGGCCACCGGCATGACGCTGCCCATCCTGGCGAGCACCTTCAATCGCGTGGCGCCGGTGGGCGTCCTGGCCAACCTCCCCATCGTTCCCCTGAGCGGCCTGATCACGGCCCTGGGGACCGCCGCCAGCGCCCTGCTCCTGGTGACCCCGGCCGGGCTCCCGTGGTTGAACCACCTGAACGGGTGGTTCGTGGATCTCCTCTTCTGGATCGCCCGGTGGTTTGCCGCATGGCCATGGAGCGCCCTGCAGGTCTACACGCCCACGCCGGCGATGCTCGTGATGTACTACGCCCTCGGAGCCGCGTGCCTGCTGGCTGTGCCGCCTGCGACCGCGCGAGTTGGACAGGCGCGACATCGCCACTGGGCGCGCTGGCTGGCGCTGGCATGCGGCCTCCTGTTGGTGCTGCAGGTGATGCTGAGGCTGTATCCGCTCGAGGGGGATCCCAAGGTGCACATGACGCTCCTGGATGTGGGGCAGGGAGAGGCGATCTTCCTGGAGCTGCCGGGGAAGCGCCGCATGCTCGTGGACGCCGGGGGCGTGCCGGGCGACCGCTTCGACATCGGGGCACGGGTGGTGACGCCGTTCCTCCTGCATGAATGGGTCGGGCACCTGGACGTGCTCGCCCTGACGCATCCCCAGGCCGATCACATCGGTGGGGCCCCCGCCATCCTTCGGGGCTTCAGCGTCGGCGAGGTGTGGAGTGCCGACACCCCCAGCTCGTCCGTACCCTTCCTCTGGATCCAGGAGTTCCTGCGGGAGCGGCGGATCCCGCACAGGATCCTCTCCGCCGGCTCGCCCCCGGTCCGCTGGGGAGACGCGACCATCGAAATCCTGCACCCCTCGTCCGGCGCGATGCGGATCCTGCAGCGCGGAGGTGCCTCATCGTCCCGGCCCAACGACGCCTCGCTGGTCCTGAGGATCGGCCTCGGGGATCAGGCGGCCCTCCTCACCGGCGACATCGAGCGGGAAGGCGAAGCGGCCCTGCTCGGACACAGTGGGGCGATCCGGGCGCAGGTCTTGAAGGTGCCCCACCATGGATCCCGGACCTCCAGCGCGGCTGCCTTCATCGCGGCTATCCGGCCGGAGGTGGCTCTTGTGTCGGTCGGCTATCGCAATCGCTTCAACCACCCGCACCCGGAGGTGGTGGAGCGCTATCGAGCGCAGGGAGTCCGGCTGCTCCGGACGGACTTGAACGGGGCCCTCAGCGTGGAGTTGACGCGCGCGGGTGTCCGAGCCTGGGGACGACGGCCGGGGGAATGACGGGGCCGGGGATCGGGGGCCAGGCGTTGGGGGCCAGGGGTCAGGGGCCGGGGGCCGGAGGACCAGCAGACCGGTTCAGTTCTCCCCGACCCCTGATCCCCGGCACCCGACCCCTGTCGTTCACTGCCAGATCTCCTCCACGATCTTCCATCCGGCGGGGGTACGTCGCAGGCGCCAGGTGACGTCGTTGACGAAGAGCTGCTGTTTCGCCTCGCGTCGAGCCGCCTCGAACTTGGACAGCAACTCTGTCCTGGCCTCGGCCACGGCCCGGTCGCCGCTCACGCTGATCCGAAAATTCTTGACGTCCATGGAGATATCCTTGGCCCCGTGGAAGACCTCGGTGTAGACGCCGCGGAGATCCCGCTTGGAGATGCTGAGGGGAGCAGTCGGGCCGGCGACGCCCAGGTATTTATGAAAGTTCCCCACGTACACGTCCTCCGCGTACGGCTGCAAGATCATCTCCACGGATCTGGCCTTGATCCCGTTCGGAATCCTCAGAAGCATGGAGACCACCAGGGCCTCGTCCTGGTTCTTCGGACGGTAGGACTCCAGGCTCGAGCCGCTGACGCATCCCGACGCGGCAAGCGCCAACGCGATCGCCACTGTAAGTGACCGGTGCCTCACAGATCGCCTCCTTCCCTCTGCCGTTTCCCCCCGGGTCTCCAGGGGGAACCCCCGTCCCGCCCCCGGGGGTGACCGCGAGGATTGGGCGGGCCGGGCTCATCGTCCGAACTGGAAGCGCACCACGCAGCTCGGGCAGCGTTGGAGCAGCCGCGCGAGTTCCGGGTTCTTCCCCGGCTTGCCTGGCGCCATGAGGGGAAGCGCCTGGTACGCTGCCGGGATGGGGGTCCAATCCACCCGGTGTTCCGGCACCGCCGGACAGTGGATGGTGTAAAGCTTGGGCATGGTTCCTCCTCGTCCCGCTATTTATACGCGAGCCATCCGGAAGTGACAAGGGCCTAGAGAAGCACGAGGGCGACGCCGACCAGCGTGATGCCGGCGCCCGCGACGGCGTTCCAGCCCGGCACCTCATGCAGGAGGAGCCAGGCCAGCAGGATGCTCCCCGTGACTTCCTGCGCGGCGATGAGGTTCGGGATGCTGGGATGAAGGCGCCGCAGCGCAGCGTTGTACAGGGTATGGCCGAGGGCGGACGGGAGGAGCGCCATGGCAAACACGGCGGCGATGAGGCCGATGGGAATGAGGCGCCGGAGCTCCCCCCCGGCCAGTCCCACCCGCTCTCCGGACCCCCAGGCAGCCGCCGCGACCAACAGGCCACCCAGCAGCAGGCGCAGGCTGGTCACCTCGACCGGAGAGAGATCCTGAGCCCAGCGAACCAGCACGGCGCCGGTGGAAAAAAAACCGGTTGCCGCCACCGCCTGAAGGATCCCGATCCGTGCAGCGCGCGTCATGCGGTCCTCGTCTTGGCCACCAGGCCGTGCGACGCTAGCATAGGAGGGGAACCGGACCAAGGGAATTTCGAATGTCGAACGTCGAATTTTGAATTGTTCAATCCCAAATCCGAAATCCGAAATCCGCAATCCGAAATTGGCAAAGGGAAAGGGTTTGACAACTTCGAAGGACGCGTGTTACAAGGGCGCGATGGTCACAGAACTCGCGCGTCACGTCTATTCGGTCAGCGCCCTCACCGCCGAGGTCAAAGCCGTCCTGGAGGACGGCTTTTCTGCCATCTGGGTGGAAGGGGAGGTGTCCAACTTCAAACATCACACCTCCGGCCACATGTACTTCACCCTGAAGGACGCCGAGGCCCAGATCCGGGCGGTGATGTTTCGCGGGAACAACCGGCTGCTGAAGTTCACGCCCAAGGACGGGATGGCCGTGCTGGTGTTCGGCACGGTCACGGTGTACGAGCGGCGCGGCGAGTACCAGGTCAACGTGGAGTTCCTGGAGCCGAAAGGAGTCGGCGCCCTCCAGCTCGCCTTCGAGCAGCTCAAGGCCACGCTGGAGACCGAGGGCCTCTTCGATCCGGCGCGCAAGCGCCCGCTGCCCCGCCTGCCCCGGAAGATCGGCATCATCACCTCGCCCACGGGGGCGGCCATCCGGGATATGCTCACGGTCATCGGGCGGCGCTTTCCCGGCCTGGCCATCCTGATCTCCCCGGTGCAGGTGCAGGGCGAGACCGCGGCTCCGGAGATCGCGGCGGCCCTTGCCCAGCTGGGACGCCGGTCGGACCTGGACGTCCTGATCGTGGCCCGGGGAGGCGGCTCGCTGGAGGACCTCTGGGCGTTCAATGAAGAGATCGTGGCCCGCGCCATCGCGCGGAGCCCCATCCCCGTGATCTCGGCCGTGGGCCACGAGACCGACGTCACCATCGCGGACTTCGTCGCCGACCTGCGGGCGCCCACACCCTCGGCGGCGGCCGAGCTGGTGGTGGCGCAGCGGGACGAGCTGCGCCAGCGCGTGGATGAGCTCCTGGGGCGGGCCCTGGTTGCGATGGAGTCCGCGCTGACCGCCCGGCGCGCGCGCGTCCAGATGCTGGGGCGTCACCTCGGCGTGCTGAGTCCGGTAGCCCAGGTGCGGCGCCAGGCGGAACGCCTCGAGGGCCTCCGGCAGCGCCTCTTCGCCTGGTGGGGGCTGGCACGGATGCTCCGGCAGGAACGGCTGAAGGTCCTGGCGGGAAAGCTGGAGATGCTGAGCCCACTCTCGATCCTGGCGCGGGGGTACAGCATCTGTTTCAGCCTGCCTGATCGGCACATCCTCAAGGCGGCCGCGGAGATCGCGGTCGGCTCGGAGGTCGCGGTCCGCCTCCACCGCGGCGAACTCCGGTGTCTCGTGCAGGGGGCCCTTCCGGGTACCCATCCGGAAGGATGGGTGGGGGAATCCTAGGTGGGCGAGCCGACTTTCGAGGAAGCCCTGAGCCAGCTCGAGGCCCTCGTCGCCCGCCTCGAGGCGGGCGATCTGCCCCTGGAGGAGGCGCTGCGTGCCTTCGAAGAGGGGGTGCGGCTGACCCGCCTGTGCGCGGCGCGGCTGGAGGACGCGGAGCGACGCGTCCACCTCCTCACGCGGACTCCGGAGGGGAAGGAGCAGGAGGTCCCCTTCGACCCGGGAAACGAAGGTGAGGCCCATGGGTGAGCCGGAACCGGCCGGGAATCTGGCCGCCATCATGGCCGAGCGTCGGCGGCAGGTGGACGAGGCGCTGGAACGGTGGCTCCCGCAGCAGGGGGACCATCCGCCCAAGGTCCACGAGGCGATGCGCTACAGCGTCTTTGCCGGCGGAAAGCGCCTTCGCCCTCTCCTGGCCCTGTTCGCCTGCGAGGCGGTGGGGGCCAGTCCGGAGGATGCCATGCCCGCCGCCGTGGCCTTGGAGCTGATCCACACCTACTCGCTGATTCACGATGACCTCCCGGCCATGGACGACGACGATTACCGGCGGGGCCGGCGAACCTGCCACCGGGTGTACGGCGAGGCCGTCGCCATCCTGGCGGGGGATGCGCTGCTCACCCACGCGTTCCAGGTGCTGGCCGACCCGGAACCGACCCGGGTGTCGGCGGCTGGTCGCCTCCAGGTCATCGCCGAGATCGCCGAGGCGGCAGGGAGTCGCGGCATGGTCGGCGGCCAGGCGATGGACATCCTGGCCGAGGGTCGCGTGATTGATCGCCCGACGCTGTTGTACCTGCACACCCACAAGACCGGCGCCCTGATCCGCGCGTCGGTCCGGGTGGGGGCGATCGCCGGCGGGGCGGGGGAGGAGCAGCTACAGGACCTCACCCGGTACGGCGAGCGCCTGGGGCTGGCGTTCCAGATCGTGGACGATATCCTGGACATCGAGGGAGCCAGCACGGAGATGGGGAAGACGGCCGGGAGCGACCTCCGGAGGAAGAAGGCGACCTACCCTGCCGTCATGGGGCTGGAGGAATCCCGGCGACAGGCCGTCCATCTGCTGCAGGAGGCCAAGGACGCGCTGCGCCTGTTGGGAGACAAGGGGTCCACGCTTCTTGCGCTGGCTGATTTCGTCGGAAGCCGGCGACACTGAAACACTGAAATAATGACCAATGGCAATGAGCCGAGAGCCGAGAGCCGCGAGCCGCGAGTTGAGAGCCGAGAGCCGCGAGCCGCGAGCCAGGAGGCGGGGGCGCGCCGACCTCCTCCTGGTGGAACGGGGCCTCTGTGGCAGCCGGCAGGAGGCCTCTCGCCTAATCATGGCCGGCAAGGTCCGGACGGCGACAGGCCGGGTCGAGAAGCCCGGGACGCTGCTGCCGGCCGAGACGCCGCTCGAGGTCGTCGGCCCGCCCCACCCGTTCGTGAGCCGGGGTGGGGTGAAGCTGCGCCATGCCCTGGACGTCTTCCGGCTGGACCCTCGCGGGCGCGCGTGCCTGGATGTCGGGGCATCCACGGGGGGGTTCACGGATTGCCTGCTCCAGGCGGGGGCGCGCCAGGTGATCGCCGTGGATGTGGGCTACGGGCAGTTGGCTGTTGGGCTGCGGCGGGACCCACGGGTCCACCTGCTGGAGCGGACGAACATCCGGCACCTGGATCCCGCCCGGCTTCCCGTACGCCCGGATCTCGCCACGATTGATGTCTCCTTCATCTCCCTGGCGCTCGTCCTGCCGGCCGTGGTCCGGCTGCTGGATCCCCCTGGCGAGATCGTGGCCCTGGTGAAGCCCCAGTTCGAGGTGGGGAAGGGCCAGGTGGGGAAGCGAGGTGTCGTCCGCGATCCGGCCCAGCACCGGGCCGTTCTGGAGCGCGTCGCCCGCGTGGCCGCAGAGCTGTCGCTCCGCGTCTCCGGGATGACGGCGTCCCCACTCCTGGGGCCCATGGGGAACCGCGAGTTCCTCATGTATCTCACGGCGGAAGCAGTCGAGCGGGACGTGCTGGCCCTGATCGCCGCGGCCGTCGAGCCGGCCACCTCCTGAGGGAGAGATCCGTGCGCCGAATCGGGATCGTCGCCAAGCCCAACAAGCCGGAGGCGGAGCCCGTTCTCCGAAACTTGATCACCTGGCTGCGGGACCGCGGCTGCGAGGTGGTGCCGGACCAGGAGGCGGCGACGATCTGTCCGGAGGCGGGAGCGGGCCTCACCCGGGCCGAGGTGGTGGCCAGGTCGGACCTCCTGGTCGTCCTGGGCGGGGACGGGACGATCCTGTCCGTGGCGCGGCTGATCGGGTCCCGCGAGGTGCCGATCCTGGGCGTCAACCTGGGCGGGCTGGGATTCCTCACCGAGATCACCCTGGACGAATTGTTCCCGACGCTGGAGGCGGTGCTGCGCGACCAGTTCGCCGTCAGCCGGCGCCTCACCCTGAGCGCGCGGGTCCTGCGCGATGGCGAAGTCATCGCCAGCTACGAGGCGCTGAACGATGCCGTGCTCACCAAGACGGCCCTCTCGCGCATCGTGGATCTCGAGACGCACGTCAACGGCGAGTATGTGGCCACCTTCCGGGCCGACGGCCTGATCGTGTCCACGCCCACCGGGTCAACCGCCTACTGTCTCTCCGCCGGTGGCCCTATCATTTACCCCTCGCTGCCGGCCCTGGTCATCATCCCCATCTGCCCCCACACGCTCACGAATCGTCCGCTGGTGGTTCCGGACAGCGCCATGGTCGAGATCCTCCAGGGCTCGGCGGGCGAGGACGTCCACCTGACCGTGGACGGGCAGGTGGGTGTCCCCCTCCGGCACCGCGACGTCGTCGCCTTGCAACGCTCCGACCGCTCCATCTCCCTCATCAAATCCCCCAAGCTGAATTACTTCGAGTTGCTCCGAACCAAGCTCAAATGGGGCGAGCGCTAGGGCGAGCCCCCAGGCCGCGCGGTGGCGGCCGCAATCGCCAGGATGCTCCGCGAACTGACGATCAGAAATGTGGCCGTGATCGACGAGCTGACGGTCACCTTCGTGCCCGGCCTGAACGTGCTGACGGGCGAGACCGGGGCGGGCAAGTCCATCCTGATCGACGCCCTGCAGCTCGTCCTGGGGGCCCGAGGCAGCGATGCCCTCCTGCGGTCCGGGGCGGAGGAAGCGATGGTAGAGGCCGCGTTCGAGGCCGACCGGGGATCGCGGGCCCTGGACATCCTGGAGGCCGAGGGGATCGGGGTGGAGCCCGGGGAATTCCTGGTCCTCCGCCGCCAGCTCTTCCGGGACGGACGGACCAAGGCCTACGCCAACGGGCGGCTCACCTCGGCCACGACCCTCCGTGCCCTGGCGGAGTGCCTGGTGGACATTCACGGACAGCACCCCGGTCAGCCGCTCCTGGAACCGGGCCGGCACCGGGAACTCCTCGATGCCTACGCCGGCACGAGCGAGGACGCCCGCGCCTACCGCGAGCGCTTCGCCCAATGGCAGGCCCTGCGGCGCGAGCGCGAGGCCTTGCTCCTGGCGGAACGCGAGCGGGCCCAGCGCCAGGACCTCCTGGAGTTCCAGCGGCGCGAAATCGAAGCGGCGCGGCTCACGTCCGGCGAGGAGGAGGCGCTCGCCGCCGAGCAGGCCATCCTGAACAACCACGAGCGCCTGTTCTCGGCCGTGGAGCAGGCCTACCTGGCCCTGGAGGAGTCCGATGAAGCTGTCCTGGAGCGCCTGGCCGCGATCGCGGCGCGGGTGCGCGAGGCCGCGGCCATCGACCGGCGCCTCCGGGAGGTCCTGGAGGCTTTGGAGACGGGCGGGGTGCATCTCGGGGAGGCGGCCCGGGGCCTGCGGGATTACCGGGGCCGGATCGAGTTCGATCCGCAGCGGCTGGACGCGATCGAGACGCGGCTTCACGAGATCGGGACGCTCAAGCGGAAGTACGGGGGGAGCGTCGCCGAGGTGCTGGACCACCTGGAACGCGTCCGGCGGGACCTCGCGAACCTGGAACGGTCGGAGGCCCGCTTGGCGGAAGTGGACACGGCACTGGCGGAAACCCAGCGCGATCTCGTGGGCCGCGCCGAGCGGCTTTCGGTTGCGCGCCGGCGCGCCGCGCCCAAGCTGCAGGAAGCGATCCTGACAGAGATCCGAGAGCTGGGAATGGCCCGGGCGGCCTTCGAGGTGCGGGTGACTCCCGCCCCCCCGGGGGAGGCGGGGCTCGGTCCACATGGGAAGGACGAGGCGGAATTCCTGATCTCCCCCAATCCCGGCGAGGAGCTGAAGCCTTTGCACAAGATCGGCTCGGGCGGCGAGCTGTCCCGCACCATGCTGGCGATCCGGGTGATCCTGGCGGCGGCGGATCAGACCCCCACCCTCGTCTTCGACGAGGTGGACGCAGGCATCGGCGGCGGCACGGCCGAGATCGTGGGGCGGAAGCTGGTGGCGGTCTCCCGCCAGCATCAGGTCCTGTGCGTGACGCACCTCCCCCAGATCGCCTGCTTTGCCGATCACCACGTGACCGTGGCGAAGCGAACCGTCCGGGACCGGACGCAGACCACGGTGCAGCTCCTCGAGGGAGCCGAGCGAGCCCAGGAGCTCGCCCGCATGCTCGGGGGGCCCAGCCGATCGACCACCCCGTTGCAGCACGCCACTGAATTGTTGGAAGCCGCAATTCGTCTGAAGAAGCGCATGAAGCTGTCATCTGTGTGACCGGGCTCGGGTTGAAAGTCGCCCGATATGGTGTATGATTTCTCAATGCCCATACAAAGGGAGGTGAAACGAAGATGAAGAAGCTGACCACATGGTTCCTGGCAGCCCTTCTGACGGTCTCCTTCTCCGGCCTGTCTCTAGCTGGTGAACCGGCCAAGAAGGCAGAGGAGAAAGCAGCTCCAGCCCCGGGGGCTCCCGCGATGGAGAAGAAATCTCCGGTAGCGACGAAGAAGGCCGAGGAGCTGGCTGTCAAGAAGGCCGCAAAGAAGGCGGAGAAGGCCGAGAAGAAGGCCGCGAAGATGGCCGAAAAGGCTGAGAAGAAGGCGGAGAAGGCCGAGAAGAAGGCCGCGAAGAAGGAGGAGAAGAAGTAGCTCTTCTCCGTTCGGCATACCGTGCCACCATGACGAGGGCATCCCAGCGGGGATGCCCTCGGTTGTTTCGCGACTCGATGGTTGAATGCTGAAACCTGACCCCAATCCAATGAAAGGCATGAACCGCCATGACGCCAAGGTCGCCGTGGATATAATGGTTCTGGCTCTGGATCGGCGAACGCGAAACAACACTGCAGGGGAGATTCGGAGTCTCCGATCTTTGCCCAAGTAGGGCTTCAGCCTTGGTGTTCTTGGCGCCTTGGCGGTTAGTAATTTCGGATCGAGGCTCGTCCTGCTGAAAAATCCTTGACTTCTCCCGGGGGTTCGACTAGAAATCCTGCTGCCGTCGTTTCGATGGAGTTCACCCCGGCCATTTGATCCAGGCCATTTGATTCAGGCCATTTGATTCAGGGAGGATGAGTCCGAACAACTGAATAGCCGAGGCTGAGAGGTCCCCGCCCGGGGGACCCTCGAGGGAAAATGGTGCATCCCCGGATTCCTTCCAGGCCGGAGGGGAGCCAGGGAAAATCCATTGCTGCCCCGCAACTGTGAGCGGCGTTGAAATCTGCACGGGCCACTGTCCCGCACCAGATGGGATGGGAAGGCGCAGAGAGTAAGGCAAGCCGCGAGCCAGGAAACCTACTCAGCCTTCCGGGTGTCGTGATCCTTCCGCGGGGGAGGGCGCCCCATCATCTATCGGTCCGTCCGTCACACGTCTGGACTGTTGGATTCTGGAGCCCCATTCCGCCGGAAGCGGAGTGGGGCTTTTTTCTTGGAAGCGATCGGCAATCAGCGGACAGCCGTCAGCGTTGGGCAGATGCAATGAGCCGGAAGAGACGCTGACGGCGGAAGGCCGCCTTCCTCTATTCCGGTGCGCGAACGATGCATGGTCTCCTCATTGGCGGCGTCGCCAGCGGCGTGGGGAAGACGACGGTGACGCTCGGGCTCATGGCGGCGCTCCGCCGCCGGGGGCTCCGCGTGCAGGGGTTCAAGGTCGGACCGGATTTCATAGATGCCGGCCTACATGCGGCGGTGACTGACCGCCCCTCCCACAACCTGGACGGGTGGCTGCTTCCCCGCGAGGAGATCGAGGCGATCTTCGCCCGCCACACGGCCGACGCCGACGTGGCGGTGGTGGAAGGGGTCATGGGCCTCTTCGACGGCCTGGAGGGGGGCAGTGACCGCGGCAGCAGCGCGGAGATCGCCCGGTGGCTTCACCTGCCGGTCCTCCTGGTGGTGGATGCCTCCGCCGCAGTCCGCTCGGCGGCTGCCACGGTCCTGGGGTTTGAGACATTCGACTCCAGCCTTCGCATGGCAGGCGTCGTGTTCAACCGGGTCGGCGGCCCGCGCCACGCCGGGTGGCTGCGGGAGGCCTCGGCACTCACCTGTCGCACCCCCATCCTGGGGGCGATCCCGTGGGAGACAGATGTCCGGATTCCCGAGCGGCACCTCGGCCTCGTGACCGCCGAGACGGGACTCCTGAATCCGGAACGCATAGGAAAGCTCGCCGATCTGGTCGAAGCCCAGGTGGATCTGGACCGGCTGCTCGAATCGACCCGTCTGGTGACTGTTCCCGCGCCGCCACCCGTCCGATCCGGCTCGCAAGGGGCGCGCTGCCGCATCGGTGTCGCGCGGGATGCGGCGTTCTGCTTCTACTATGCCGAGAACCTGGCCCGCCTGGAGGCTGCGGGGGCGAGCCTGATGCCCTTCAGTCCCCTGCGGGATCCGAAGCTGCCGGAGGGGCTGGACGGTCTGTACCTGGGCGGCGGCTATCCAGAGGTTCACGCGGCCGAGCTCGCGGCCAACGTCTCCATGCGGGACGACATCCGGGCGCACGCGGCCGCCGGAAGCCCCGTGTATGCCGAGTGCGGCGGCTTCATGTACCTGGCGGAGGCGATCCAGGATCCGGAAGGAGGCTGGCATTCCATGGTGGGATGGTTCCCTGTGCAGGCCATCTTCCCTGCGGCCGGTCTCACACTGCACTACGTTCGCGTCCGGATCGAGGAGGGCTGCTGCCTGGGGCCGCCGGGCATGGAGGCGCGCGGCCACGAGTTTCATCGCTCGCGGATGACGGCCATGCCGACGGACATCGCGCGGGTCCTGGCAATCGCGGAGGCCCCCGGGGACACCTGGCGACCCGAGGGGTATCGCCGCGGCAGCGTCCTGGCCACGTACGTGCACCAGCACTTCGGGAGCCAGCCCTGCATCCCGTCGCACTTCGTGGAGGCGTGCCGGCGCTGGCGGGTGGCCACCGATCCGACCAGGGGCATCAGGAAATGACGATGAACGCGCGTGCCCTGATGGTGCAGGGGACCGCGTCCTTCGCGGGCAAGAGTGTGCTGGTGACCGGTCTGTGCCGACTGCTCGTGCGCCGCGGATTCCGGGTGGCACCTTTCAAGGCGCAGAACATGTCGCTGAACTCGGGGGCGACCCCGGACGGGCGGGAAATCGGACGGGCGCAGATGGTTCAGGCGGAGGCCGCCCGGCTGGTCCCCGACGCGGACATGAACCCGGTCCTCCTGAAGCCCTCGGGAGCCTCCCGGTGCCAGGTGGTCATGCGGGGACAGGTGTGGGGCGATCTCCCCGGGCCCCGCTCCGCAGGGTTCGCGGCCGAGGCCTGGGCCGCGATCCGTGAGAGCTATGCACGGCTGGCCTCGGCCTTTGAGGTGGTGGTCATCGAGGGCGCCGGGAGTCCCGCCGAGATCAACTGCCTGGACCGGGACCTGTCCAACATGCGCGTGGCGCACCTGGCCGATGCGCCCGTGCTGCTCGTCGCCGACATGGATCGGGGTGGGGCCTTCGCCTCGCTTTACGGGACGTGGGCGCTGCTGCCTCCGGCGGACCGGCGGCGCATCCGGGGCTTCGTCTTCAACAAGCTGCGGGGGGAGCCGCAGGGGCTGGCACCGGGTCTCTCCCGGCTGGAGCGGGAGACGGGTGTGCCGACCCTCGGGTTTCTCCCCTGGCTTCCCGACCTGTCCCTGGACGAGGAGGATGGCGTCGCCCTGGACGCGCGTCCGCCAAAGGCGGACCGGCCCGGGCGGGTGCGGGTCGTCGTGATCCGGTTCCCGACGATCGCCAACTTCACCGACTTCGCCCCGCTGGAGCAGGACCCGGCCTTTGCCGTGGGCTACGCGACGGACTCCGAGGCCCTGGCGGCGGCCGACGTCCTCATCCTTCCGGGGAGCAAGCATACCGCCGCTGACCTCGTCTGGATGCGGGACCGGCGGCTGGATCAGGCCGTCCGGGACCGCGTCGCGGCCGGGGCGCGCCTCATCGGGATCTGCGGCGGGTTTCAAATGCTGGGCCGCCGCGTGGCCGATCCGGACGGGATGGAGGGGGCGATCCGCGAGACGCCCGGCCTGGGCCTCCTGGATGTCGAGACGCGGATGGGGCGGACGAAGACGGTGTGGCCCGTCACGGCCGATCCGCTCCCCGGGACGCCCCTCGCGGGCCTCACGGGCCTCACGGGGTACGAGATCCATCTGGGCATCTCGCGGGTCGGGCCCGGGTCGCGGCCGCTTCTTCAGGTCCGGCGGCCGGATGGATCCACGGTCATGGACGGGGCCGCCTCGCCGGATGGAGGGGTGTGGGGCACCTCCCTTCACGGCCTCTTCGAGCATGCCGGGCTCCGGGCCAGGCTGGCCGGTGCCGAGATCGAGACGCGACCTGCCGATTCCGCGCTCTCGCGCGAGGCCCAGTACGATCGGCTGGCCGACGCACTCGAAATCCACCTGGATGTGGCGCGGGTTCTGACGCTGGTGGGCATCGAATGACTCGACGATCCCTCCTTCCCGTTTTCCTCTGGTTCGTCTTGGCGATCCCGCCTGCTCGGGCAGCCACGATGCCCGACATGCTGGGCCGCCCGGTCGCGGTGCCCGACGGCCCGCTGCGCCTGGTGGCGCTGGCGCCGAGCCTGACCGAGATCGTGTTTGCCCTGGGGCGGGGCGACTGGCTCGTCGGCGTGACGGAGTTCTGCGATTACCCGCCCGCGGCGCGATCCAAGCCCAGGATCGGGGGTTCCATGACCCCCGATCTGGAGCGGGTCGTGCAGGTCCGGCCGGACGTGGTCCTGGCCACGGCCGAGGGCAACCCCCGGGACAAGGTGGCGGAGCTCACGCGGCTCGGCATTCCGGTCTTCGCGGTGAAGCCCGACGGCTATGCCGGCGTCCTCGCTTCGGTCAGGACGCTGGGCCACCTGCTTCGGGCCGAGGCGGAGGCGGCCGCACTCTCGCAGGAGATGGAGCGGCGCGCGGCTGCTATCCGTCGCGCCGTGGGCGGCCGGCCGCGTCCGCGCGTCCTCTACCTCGTGTGGGCGGATCCCTTGATCGCGGCCGGCCCGAGCACGTTCATCCACGACCTGATCGGAATGGCGGGGGGCGAGAACGTCGTGCGGGAGCGGGCGGTGCCGTATCCACGGCTGAGCTGGGAAGAGGTGCTGGCGTCCGCGCCAGAGGTCATCCTGGTGGCCACTCAGATGGGGGGCGGAGATCGTCCCCTGAACGGAGGAAGCTGGAACGCGTGGCAAAGCATTCCGGCGGTCCGAAGCGGTCGCATCCTCTCCATCCCGGGCGACACGATCCACCGGCCGGGGCCGCGGGTGGTAGACGGGCTCGAGCGGCTGGCCCGTGCCATCCATCCGGAAGCCTTCCTCCCGGGAGGAGCGCGGTGAAGGCCGGGGTGACGCTTCCGGAGGTGGCAGGATGGCGGTCCGTCCCCATCCTCTGCCTGGCGGCGCTCCTCTTGATCGGGCTCCTGCTGTCGGTGATGGTGGGGAGCTTCCCGGTCGCGCCGCGCGAGGCGGTGCGGGCGCTCCTCACGGGCGGGGCAAACGATCCGGTGGTGGCGGTCGTCCGGCAGATCCGGCTTCCCCGCGCCATCTTGGCGGGGATGGTGGGTGCCGCCCTGGCCCTGGCGGGGTTGGGGTTCCAGGCCATCTCGCGCAACCCGCTGGCCGATCCCACGGTGCTGGGGGTGAGCAGCGGCGCCTCCTTCGGGGTGGTGATCGCCATGCTCCTCGGGCTGGCGGGACCCTTCGGCAATCCGGCCGTGGTCACGCTCTTCGCCTTTGCCGGGGCGCTGCTGGCAGCGGTGAGCGTGTACGCCATCGCCCAGGTGGATGGGCGCCTGCCCATCACCACGCTGCTCCTCTCCGGCGTGATCGTCGGCCTGTTCTTCACCTCCTGCGTGATGCTGATCACGGCGCTCCTGGCCGCGAACGAGCTGCAGGGCGTGATCTTCTGGCTCATGGGGAATCTGGCGCCCACCGGCGGGCGGACGCTGGCGGTCCTGGCGCTGGTCCTCCTGATCGGCGCCGCCGTCCTGGCCCGCCAGGCGGCCCGGTTGAATCTCCTGGCCCTGGGAGAGGAGCAGGCGCTTCAGCTCGGCGTGGAGGCGGAGCGGGTCAAGCGATCCGTCTTCGTGGCCGCCTCGCTCATCACCGGGGCGGCGATCTCGGCCGCCGGCTCCATCGGGTTCGTGGGCCTGATCGTGCCGCACGCGGCGCGCCTCCTCCTGGGCCCCGACAATCGGAGACTGATCCCGGCCGCCGCCCTCCTGGGGGCGGCCTTCCTGATCCTGGCGGACCTCCTCGCCCGCATCGTGATGGCCCCCGCGGAACTGCCGGTCGGGGTCATCACGTCATTCTGCGGGGCGCCGCTCTTCGTCTATCTACTGCGCAGCCGGCGGGGAGGGGAGTCCATATGAGGAGCGACAGCGACAGGGACAGGGACAGAGATAGGGAGAGTACCGGGGAAATCGGATGAACACGGTGGAGGTCAAGAACGTCACGTTCCGGTACCGGACGGGCCAGGGCGTGGACGACGTCACGTTCCAGGCAGCCCCGGGCGAGTTGCTGGGCATCGTGGGTCCCAACAGCGCGGGCAAGAGCACGCTCCTGCGCCTCCTGAGCAAGGTGGTGGCGCCAGAGCGGGGCCGCATCCTGATCGGGGGGCGCGATCTCTGCACGCTCCCGCGCACGGCGCTGGCGCAGCGGGTGGCGGTGGTTCCGCAGGAGTTTCATGTGGCCTTCCCGTTTCGCGTGGCCGAGGTCGTGCTGATGGGCCGCTATCCGCACGCCGGGGGGAGCGCGTGGGAAAGCGATCGGGACCGGTCCGTGGCCCAGGCCGCCCTGGAGGCCACGGGCATCCCGGACCTGGCGGCCCGCCGGATGGACGAGCTGTCCGGGGGCGAGCGGCAGCTCGTCTCCATCGCCCGGGCCCTGGCCCAGGAGGCCTCGATCCTGCTCTTGGATGAGCCGACGGCGCACCTGGACCTCCGGCACCAGGGGATTGTCCTGGAGATCCTGCTGCGCCACCACCGGGAGGGCCGGGGGACCACGATCCTGGTCTCTCACGATCTGAACCTGGCGGCCGAGCACTGCGACCGGCTGCTGCTCCTGGCCCGGGGACGGGTCCGCGTTCTCGGGCGTCCCGAGGAGGTGATCACCGAAGAACACCTGGTGCCGGCGTACGGCTGCCCCGTGACGGTGGAGCGGCACCCGGTCTCGGGCCGGCCGCGCGTCCAGGGCATCCTGAACCAGCGAGGCAACCACGGCACGGTTTCTCACCACTCCCCGGATGCAAGGGAAGCTGGTCGCTCCGAGTAGGGGCGCTCTGGCACTCCGGCACTTTGGCATTAGGGCTTTCTGTTCTTCCCGAGTGCCTGACTGCCGGAGCGCCCGACTGCCCTCGTTCCAAAGGAGGAAGCCAGCACGGTCCCGCCACTGTAAGTGGGGAGCGAGCCCGCAGAAGGCCACTGTTCCGCCGCAGGCGGAATGGGAAGGCGCGGGGGAGCGACGATCCACGAGTCAGGAGACCTATCCGGGGAGCAACCCTCACCACTTCGCGGAAAGGACGGTGGGTCATGCGCACGCGACATTCGAGATGGGCACTCCTGGTTCTTCTCAGTCTCTGGGCGTGGGTCCCGACGGCGGGCGGCCAGCAGCCGCCAGCCGAGCGGGAGCAGGCCCTGGAGGAGATCGTGGTCACGGCTGCCCGCATCCCGGAGGCCCTGTCCCAGGTGAGCACGGCCGTCACGGTGATCACGCAGCAGGACCTCCAGCGGCGACAGGCGACCACCGTGGCGGAGGCGCTGCGGTCCGTGCCGGCGCTCAGCGTCATCCGGTCGGGCACCGTGGGCTCGATCACCAGCATCTTCGCCCGCGGCGGCAACTCCTCCCACACCCTGGTCCTGATAGACGGGGTGCGGGTCAACAGTCCGACCAGCGGCCTCTTCGACTTCGCCAACATCACGACCGATGGCGTGGAGCGGATCGAGGTCGTCCGGGGACCCGCCAGCGCCCTCTACGGCTCCGACGGGCTCACGACCGTCATCAACATCATCAGCAAGAAGGGGGAGGGGAAACCCCGCGGCAGCGTCCGCGGCGATTTCGGCTCGTACCAGACCTTTCGCGAGCAGGCGACCGGCGCCGGAGAGGTGGGTCCCCTCCGCTACGCGGTGGACGCGGCGCGGCTGGACAGCAGCGGGAAATTCGCCCATGACGAGTACAACAACACGACCGGCGCCGTCCGCCTGGATTCCCGGGTGACGCCCAGCCTGAACCTGGACGTCTCCGCCCGGTACACCCACGCGTTCAAGAACCTGCCGGTGGTGCCGGGCCGATTGACTCCGGGCCAAAGTCAACGGCAGGACCTGACCACGGCAAGCTTGGGAGCGACTCACACGCCGACCTCCTGGTGGGATCATCGTTTCCAGTTGTCTCTGGTGGCGGACGACGTGGACTTCCGCGATCCGCAGGGAGGATTTCCCTCCGATACCGAGACGACCCGCATGGCGGCAGACTGGCAGCACAACCTCCGAATAGTCCCGTGGAACACGTTGAGCCTCGGCTTCCAGGTGGAGCAGGGCAAGGGATCGCGGACGAACCGGTTCGGGTTCGATGACCTTAACCAGACGATCACGGATTACGCCTTCTACGGCCAGAACCGGCTGGCGATCCGGGATCGGTTGATCCTCACCGCCGGGGTACGGATCGACGAGAACAGCGCCTTCGGGACGCATGCCAGCCCGAAGTACTCGGCAGCCTTCCTGATCCCGGAGACCGGCTCCAAGCTCCGGGCGAGCTACGGCGAAGGATTTCGGGCCCCCAGCATCAACGACCTGGCCCTCCCGGGATCGAGCAACCCCAACCTGAAACCGGAGAAGAGCCGTGGCCTGGAATTCGGCGCGGACCAGACCGTGTGGCAGGACCGCGTCCTGGTGGGCCTCACCTGGTTCCAGAACCGCTTCCGGGATCTGATCCAGTTCTCCGGCGCCATCCCGGTGAACGTGGACCACGCCCGGACCCAGGGGGTGGAGGCCACGCTCACGCTGCACCCCGGGTACGGCCTGGATGTGGTGGCCAGCTACACGTACCTGGAGTCGGTCAGCCAGAGTTCCGTTCTGGCGACCGCGGACAACCACGACCTGCCGCGCCGGCCCGCCAACACCTGGAGCTTGGCGGTCAATTACGCGCCGTGGAGCCGCGTGAACGTGAACACCAACCTCCTGTACGTCGGCAAGCGCACCATGGACACCGCCTTCGATGTGGGCCCCACGAACCCGAAGTACGTGAAGTGGGATGCGGCCGTGTCCGTGACGCTTCTGGAGCGGGCGGGCGTGCTGCGAAAACTTGCGGCGCATGGGAAGGTGGAGAACATCCTGGGGGACCAGTACGAGGAGGCCATCGGTTTTCCGGCGCAGGGCCGGAGTTACCTGATCGGCCTGTCCGGGGAGTTCTAATGGGTCTCGGCGCCCGGCGCCCGGCGCACTTGGGCGAGTTCTAGGGGGAGACGTCGAGCATGGGGGCGCGGGGCGATTCCCTCAGGGCCTGGCCGTGGCGGGGTGCATGGGTGGGCTGGTGGGCCGTCGCGTCTGTTTGCCTGCACGGCCTGCTGCTCCTCGCCGTCGTTATCCTGGCGGTTCCCAGGCCGATCGCGGATGAGTCGAGGCTTCGGGTGCGTCTCGTGGAAGAGCGAGCGGCGCCTGCGTCCATTGCCCCCGCTCCGGAGAAGCCCCGCCCCTCCCGATCCGAAGCGTTGCCGCGTCCCATCCCGAAGACGCCGGCCCAGGCCCCATCAGTGCCCCCGGTGCCGGCGCTGCCGGAGGCGACCGGTGCGTCCCCGATTGCCGCTCCTCCCGAGCCCGCGGAGGTCTCCGCCCCGGCCGCGGATGACGTGGGCGCGCCTCCGGCACAGGGCGCCGGGCCGGTTCCGGAATCGGAACGGGTCGCGAGAGAAGCTTCACCGCTCGGCGCCGGCGGCGAGGGCAGGAGTGGATCGGCGCCAGAAACACCTCGCACCGGGATCTCGTTCCTGGCGGGTCCGGCTGGAGCGGGGAGTGGTTTCGGTGGGCCCGGCAGCGGCGGGCGTGGATCCGGGGGTCCGGGGGGATCCCCGGGGGGTGGCACCGCTGTTATGGGCCGCGGGGCTGGCGACGCGGGTGCAGGGACGGGCGGGGCCTCCCTCGCCGGGGTTCTCCGGTCCATCCGGACCAAGATCGAGCAGGCCAGGATCTACCCTGACGCCGCCCGCCGCGAGGGGATCCAGGGGACGGTGGATCTCCGCTTCCGGATCGCGGCCGACGGATCGGTCGAGGCCATGGAGATCCTCCGCTCCTCGGGACACCGGATCCTCGACGAGGCCTCGGCGCAGACGATCCGGCGCGCCGCCCCCTACCCGCGGGTGCCCGGCTGGGTCCGCCTCCCCCTGTCCTACCGCCTCGACCGGTGACCTCCACCGCTACCGGATGGATGCGCGAGACCGGGCTCTTGCGGATGGCGCATCCCGTTCTTTAATACTTCAATGGAACGTCCCCACAAGGGGCTGGCAAGCTGCGGAGAGGATTCGTCTCGTTCTTCTCGGATCGTCCTCGAGAGAGAAATGCCCGTGACCCGCCGCGGAGTCCAGCGAGGCAATGGCGCCGGTTTGGCGGCCGCCCGAAGCAGGCCAGTTGCTTCCAACTGTCGGATCACTGTCTCACCAGTGGCGGATT